>Ga0136611_10000773_pt1 | contig 21537 bp, 16 predicted proteins | sample AntDrymUQ2232306_2_FD_106645 | JGI IMG/M metagenome (GOLD analysis project Ga0136611, IMG submission 106645) | Polar desert sand microbial communities from Dry Valleys, Antarctica - metaG UQ223 (23.06) | ecosystem: Environmental > Terrestrial > Soil > Desert | place: Antarctica: Dry Valley...
GGGACCATCGCCTCCCATTCCGCATCTCCTGCCGGGATTCGCTTGAGCACATCTCGCGAGAAAATGTGGAGATAATCAGGATTGAAGTTATCGAGTTCCACGAAACTGCCGCGTTCCGCGAGATAGCCGTAGAGTTTCTTCAGCGATGGTGCGACTTCGACGGTGTGGATGGTGGCGAGGCTATCTGCCTCGTCTTTACGAAGCGGATAGACGTAGAGCTTCAGGTCATTCTTAAAGAGCCGTCCGAATGACTCAAGAATGCCGCCAGGCAGGTCGGTGTAGTATTTCTCGTCGAAAAGTTCTACGAGACTCGGCACACCCATGACGATGCCGATTCGCTCCTGGGAGAAAGTCCCGAGATACGCGGCAAGTCGGTAATAACGAAAGAAGTCCGAGATCATTACCGTCATCCCGCACGCGCAAAGCAGATCGGCGCGGGCCAGAAAGTCGCGACGGTCTACCTCCTTCCGTTCCGCAAGCAGATTTCGCATCGTCAGCTCCATGATTTGCAAGACGGGCTTTCCGGCGATCGCGGGCTCGGCGCTGAATTTCTCATGCGCGCAGCGGAGCATGTCCATGTTCACGTGCGTCACCGGGCGGAAGCTGCCGCGCTCGACGAGAATTGGCCGTTTGCGCAACACCTCGCTGGGCTGCAAGACACTTCCATTCGGGCCGAACATCGCCGCCGCGCTCAACCCGAGTTGCACGAGCTTCAGCGCCATCACGCGGTTATCGACGTAGCGGAACTCGATCCCGCTGAACTCAATGAGGTCCACTTCGACGCGACCGCGGCCGAGCTGATCCAGGAGCGACTCGAGCAATTGATCCGGTTCGTGATGGAGGAAGAACGCGCCGTAAAGGAGGTTCACCCCGACGATTCCCAGCGCCTCCTGTTGCGCCGAGGCATGCTCATCGAGCATGCGGACGTGCATCACGATCTGGCTGGCTTCATCGCGCGGGTGCGCCTGAAACTTCACTCCAATCCAGCCGTGGCACTCATTTCCACCTTCGAAACTGCGGGCAACGACCGTGTTCGCAAACGTGAAGAAGGCCGTGGAATCGCCACGCGCGTCACCGAGTCGTTCCACTGTGAGTTGGAACTCGAGATCGAGCATCGCTTGCAGTCGCTCGCGCGAAACATAGCGGCGCGCGGTCCCGTAAATCGCGTCGCTGACCTGCATGTCGTAAGCGGAGATGCTCTTGGCGACGGTCCCTGCGGCTCCGCCGACGCGGAAAAACCAGCGCACCACCTCCTGGCCAGCACCGATTTCTGCAAACGTCCCATACCAGCGAGGATCGAGGTTGACCTTGAGCGCCTTCTGATGCGTGTCGGAACCGTCGTCGCGAACCGTGGCCATGCCTTCTATGTGCCCGCAGGAGTTCGAGTTTGCCAGCCTGATATCCTCCGGAAAACAGCTCGCCCGCGCCGTCGGTAAACGGCGCGGGCGAGTAAACTAACGACTGCTTAACGACCTCTCTGCTGCTTCAGCGCCTCGAGTTCCTCCGGCGTGAGGTTGCGCTTCCCCCTTCCCTGTCCGCCGCCACCACCCTGACGTGGCACCTGTTGTTGCGCTGGCGGACGCTGCATCTGTTGCGGCGCACGCTGGACCTGCGGCCGTTCCATCTGCTGTTGCTGACGCTCGGCTTGCCGCGCCTGCCGCTCCGCGAGAGAACGCTCTGGTGCGCGCTGCTGGGACTGAGGCTCGCGTTCGATTGGTCGGGCGGGGCGATCAGGCTGCTGAGTTCGCTCAAGTTGACGCTGTTGACGCTCGATCGCTTGCTGGCGTTCGGCCATCGCTGCCTGCCGGCGCGCGGAGTCCTGTTGTTCGGGATCGCGCCGAGGGCGCTCCACGTCTGGACGAGTCGGACGCTCTGCACGGTCCGGACGATCCGGACGATCAGGTTGCGCTGCGCCGTTCCCCTGAAAACCGCCCCGTTTGGCAGGCTTATCCGAAGTCGGGTCGCGATCCTCTGGAGAGCCGGAGTTAGGTCTTTTCCTCAAGTTGCCGTTTCCAGGCTGAGACTTGGGTGCCCGATCATCGTTATCGAAACGGTTCGCAATCCCGTCGCCGTCGTCGTCACGGCGAACCTTGCCGGAACGTGAGCTGCCTTCCACAGTGCTACTGGCAGGATCCCGCGGTTCCGCGGAACTTTCCGGCGCGCGTGTGCGCTCATTCGCCGCCTTGCCGGGTTGGCGATCCTTCACGCCGTCGCCATCGCGATCTTTGTCACGCCGATTCGGAATGCCGTCCCCATCCTTGTCTTTGCGAAGATCCGGTGCTGCGGCGTCGCCGCTATCCACGCCGACCTTGCCCGGCATCTTCTCGCCAGGCTGCCGCTCGGCTTTGTCAGCTTTCTCGCCGTTGGCGCCTGCGATCTTGCCAGGCTTCTGATTATCTTTAACGCCGTCGCCGTCGTCATCCTTGTCTTTCCGATTGGCAATTCCGTCGCCGTCGTCATCACGACGGTTCCGTCCTTTCGCGATGGGCGAGGGAGCTTTCACGTCCGCTTTCGCCGGCACCATTTTCAGCTCCTCGGGCTTGACCTTCCTCGCGGGCGCTGTTTCGGCAGTCAATCCTTTGGATTCCTGCTTCACCTTCGCGCGAAGCCGCTGCTTCTCCTCCGGGTCTTTCACCACATCCCAACCGCGGCGCACCTTCTCCTTTGCCACTACTTTGGTGATCTTTGGTTTGTTGATGATATTGACGGTCTTGTTCTTGACGATCTTCGGGGCATAGACCTGCAAGGTATTCCCTTGATTGTAGTTGTTGAACTTATTGATGCTGATGTTGGTCACGTTGAAGTTCTGCACCAGCTTCAGCGCGGGCACCGAACGTCGGGAACGCGAGTTGATGTAGGTGAAGCTCGGTCCGCCGCAGAACACGACGCTGCTGTGGCTGTTGTAACTGATGTTCGTGACGTTCACGCATCCGCTATAAATCCTCACCCGCTCGAACCGCGGAACGCACACCGTGCGAATAAGAGGCGCCCCGAACTCCACAATCGGGCAGAAGTTGTAGTAATCGGGCCCGATATCGTAACTGTCATCGACCCATGTGCTGATCCCAACACTGGCGGTGAAAGTGGCCTCCGGCGGAAGCGGTGCCCAGCCAATGTGTTCTTCACTATTCCGCCACGAAACCCAGGCCGGGCCCCACTCAGTGTCCGGCACCCAGCACCAGCCCACATCCTCGGCGCGAACCCAGCGGCCGTAGTGATAAGTGATTCCTCCGAAGTCCTCGTAGCTCACCCACGTCCAGCCAGCATCGGTGTAGCTCCAGTAGCCATCCGTGTAAGGCGACCAATCCTCATCCACCCCGGTCGGCTGCCAGGCCTCCCCATAATCGCCGACTTCGATCCATTCTCCCAGTGGGGAAAGTGAATCATAAAAGAACTGGAACGACACTTCTGCCTCGGCTACGGCCCGCGAAGGGGCGAAGGCGAAGCCAAGAAGCGCGAACGCAAGAGCCAGGGCTTTGATTTTCATTGGTGGTTGTGACTGGATGAGAGTGAAATCATTCGAGGAAACTTCACCTCCGTTACAGAGTTTGGGGAGCGACGGCGATCTTCATCTTCGGATAACGCGCATACACCGAGCGGCTTTTCTTGCGCCGTTTTGAGGCGCCGACGGCCAGCGTCATGAATTCCGCCTGCGAACTGCGCTGCTCACTGGGCTTCTTTGCAGCTGGCGGACGCGCGTAGGTCCCATCTGGCCCGAGGAGACTCGCCTTCACGTTGTCGGCGAGCTGCGTATCGAGAAGCTGCTCGCGGATGCGTGTCTGCAACGCGGCGTCCTCGATGGGCACCACGATCTCGATTCGGCGAAAGAAATTGCGCGGCATCCAATCCGCGCTGCCGATGAAGACCTGGGGCGTCCCGCCGTTCTCGAAATAGGAAATTCGCGCATGCTCGAGGAACCGGCCAACAATACTCCGCACGCTAATATTGTCGCTTACCCCGGGCATGCCCGGACGCAGGCAGCAGGTTCCGCGAACGATCAAGTCGATGCGGACGCCTGCTTGAGACGCCCCATACAGTGCCTCGATGACCTCCCGGTCCACGAGCGCGTTCATCTTCGCAATGATCCGTGCGGGTTTGCCTGCTTTGGCGTTCTCCGCTTCGCGCCGGATAAGCTCCATGAGGTGATCGTGCACGGTGAACGGTGAGATAAGAAACCGGTGCGCCCCCTGAAACTGACTGATCCCGGTGAGTAAGTTGAAGAGGTTTGTCGCGTCTTCCCCAAAGTCCGGATCGCAGGTAAACAACGAGAGATCCGTGTAAAGCCGAGCGGTGGACGGATTGTAATTACCCGTGGAGAGGTGGACATAGCGCCGGAGCCCGTCCTCATCACGTCGCACCACGAGGGTGATCTTCGCGTGCACTTTGTGATTTACGATCCCGTAAACGACGTGCACGCCTGCTTCTTCAAGGCGTCGCGCCCAGAGGATGTTATTCGCTTCATCGAACCTTGCTTTCAATTCAGTGACCGCGGTCACTTGCTTGCCGTTCTTCACCGCATTCATCAGCGCGCCGACGATCCGCGGATCGCCACCCGTTCGGTAGAGAGTCTGTTTGATCGCCAGGACGTGCGGGTCCTGCGCCGCGGCTTCGAGGTAATCGACGACACTGGTGTAACTCTCGTAAGGATGATGCAGCAGGACGTCGCGTTGCCGAATGAGGGGAAAGGGATCGCTTACGCCGGAAAACGCAGGAGCGATCTGGGCAACAAAAGGTCGGTCTCGCAACTCCGGTGAATGGTCCCCTTCAAGGATTGCCATCAGTCGGATCGGGTTGAGCGGCCCGTCGATCAGATACAAATCGTCGGCAGTGAGCTCGAGGGTTTCGAGGAGGAAGTTGTAGATCTCCGCCGGGCAATTCTGGTTCACCTCGAGGCGGACGGCCGCGCCTTTGCGACGGTTATGCAGCTCCTGTTCGACTGCTTTCAGCAGGTTACCAACGTCTTCCTCGTCGATGTAGAGTTCGCCGTTTCGGGTTACCCGAAAGTGCCACCAGCCGAGAATCTTCGTGCCCGCGAAAAGGTCTGCCAAATGATGGCCGATGATTTCACCGAGGAAGACGAAAACCGGTGCCTCATCCTCGCGCGGCAAACGCACCAGGCGTGGCAACACACGAGGCACTTGCACCACGCCGAGCCGCCGCTCCATTTCGCCGTTTCGCTCGATCTCGAGAGATACGACGAGGTTCAACGACTTATTCAGCAGTTGCGGAAAGGGGTGAGCCGGGTCGATGCCCAGAGGGGTGAGCACCGGACGCAGTTGGGTGGCGTAATAGGTATCGAGGAAGATGCGATCCGCCCCTTCGAGCCTGTCCGGCTCGAGAAAACAGATCCCGTGTTTTGCCAGGGATGGCCGTAGATCTTCCCGCCAACAGGTGAACTGTTGGGCGACCATCTCGCGGACTCTGCGCCGGACGGCGCGAAAGGTTTCACTCGCCGTTCGCCCATCGAAGCTCCGCTCAACGACATCCGATTCGATTTGCTGCTTCAGCCCCGCGACACGCACCTCGAAAAACTCGTCGAGGTTGGAGCTTGCGATGCAGAAGAATTTAACCCGCTCGAGCAACGGATTGCGTGCATCCAGCGCTTCATTCAGCACTCGCTGGTTGAATTCCAGCCATGACAGTTCCCGGCTGATGAAGTGCGACGCCCCAAAAGTTTTCATGCGAGCCGAAGAACCTAGGCACCGCGGGGACCTGCGCAAAGGGGCAAACAGTGACCCCGATCCGCCTCTGGCCGTGACGAGCGAAGGGTGAAACTTTCGCCGAGCGCTGCGCTCACTGGCGCAGCACGTCTCGGCGGAAGTTTCACCCTCCCTCCCCGAAAGCTTCGACTCAGCGGATCGTCGGCGAATCTCGAATCCCGTAGTGATGCGGGTCCGTGCTTAACGCCGACAACACGCGTTCCGCAGCGTTCCTGAAGTCGAACGGTTCCGCTTCGCCGAGACCGGGTGCGTAGATGGACCCGTGGTGACCGCTCCCGCGGCTGCCGCCTGCGAGATCAAACTCGTAAATGACCGAGCCTTTCTGCCCGAGCTTCGATGAGTCCTTATCAGAGCTGACATGCGTGCCGACCTGGCTGATGCGCACGTGGATCAGCACCTTCGAACGGCCGAGCCCTGCTTTGTTCAACGGGACTACAGCACGTCCGAGTCGGCTGCCGCCGTCAACGATATCCAGGGAGCCTTCCACGAGCCATCCTTCTGTCGGGACTTCGTCCGGCTCAATGACCATTGCGGGGGCCATCTTCTCCATCTCTTCCTTGAGAGCGTCCGCGAATTGCCGGCCGGCGAGCGATTGCCGGATCGGCCGCTCGCCCTTCCCCCCGCGATGATGGCCTTTGTATTCAGTGGCTGCGACCTCGAACGGGCGGATGTAGATCGAGCGCGGATTGACCGCACCGCTCGCAACCTGCGTATCGACGACACGCACACCGGCGCATCCGGTGAGGAATAACGAGGCACTGAGAGCGAGCAAAAGACGGTTCATAGTTGGGTGTTGCAGGGGAGAAGTGCAGAAACCGTGCCCGCCTGGCCCGCAGTTTTAGAGCACTCCATCTGCGCCGTAGCTCGCCCGTCGGAGTCGTGCCATCTTCCGCCGGCTATGTCTTTCCTGAAGTCTCTGAGGCAGCTTGTATATTTGGTCGCTGCGTTCGCCGCCGCCGTAAACGCGTCTGCTGCTGAGCCGATTCGCTTCAACCGCGACATTCGGCCAACCCTCTCAGACAAGTGCTTCCACTGCCACGGACCCGATGCGAACAAACGCGAAGCGGACCTGCGGCTGGATCTGCGCGACGCCGCGATCGAGGCCGGAGCGATCGTGCCCGGAAAACCCGACGAGAGCGAAATGATCGTGCGCATCCACAGCACGAAACCGAAGGAGCATATGCCTCCTGCGAAATCGAAGCTGGGCGACCTCGCTGTGGCAGAGGTCGAAATGCTCAAGCGGTGGATTGCGGAAGGCGCGGAATACGAGGCCCACTGGTCCCTGATCCCGCCGCGCGTCGCAGCTGCGGGGCCGTCGATCGATGCGCTGGTGCAGAAGGCGCTCGCAGAGCGGGGTCTTGCGCCGCAGCCGGAAGCCGACCCTGCAACGCTCATCCGCAGGGTCAGTTTCGACATCACAGGCTTGCCGCCAACGGCGAAGGAAGTCGCGGCTTTTACGGAAAAAACCGGTGGCGCTCCCGAGAGTTATGAGCAGCTGGTCGATCGCCTCCTGGCGTCGCCGCGTTACGGCGAACGCATGGCTGTCGATTGGCTGGACATCGCGCGATATGCGGACAGCTACGGCTACCAGGTTGATCGCGAGCGCGAGGTCTGGCCCTGGCGAGATTGGGTTATTCGCGCCTTCAACGAAAACCTCCCTTTCGACCAGTTCATCACCTGGCAAGTGGCGGGCGATCTTCTACCGAACGCCACCGACGACCAGATTCTCGCCACCGCCTTTAACCGCCTCCACCAGCAGGAAGCTGAAGGTGGGAGCGTCGAGGAGGAATACCGCGTCGAATATGTCTGCGACCGGGTGCAGACTTTCGCGACGGCTTTCCTCGGGCTGACTTTTGAGTGCGCGCGCTGCCACGATCACAAGTTCGACCCGATCACGCAGAAGGATTACTACGCGCTGTTTGCGATGTTTCAGAACATCGACGAGGCGGGGCTCTACTCCTATTTCACGACCTCGCCGCCGACTCCCACGCTCGCGCTGACGGATCAACCCACGAAGCAGCGGCTCGCCGCTCTGAAGGAGAAGGTTGCGGCTGCCGAGCAGCAAGTCACCGCGGTGCGTGCAGCGAAAGAGGAAGCCTTCGTGAAATGGCTCACGGCACCTCCTTCAGAGGTTCTGATTTCAGGCGAGATTGGCCGTTTCCACTTCGATGCGCTCGAGAAGGACAAGCTTGCGAACGCGGTCAAAGACGGCAAGCCAGCGAGTCTGAAAGGTGAAAACAAGCTCGTCGCGGGGCAGTCTGGAAAAGCCGTGGAGTTCACCGGCGATGATCCGGTGGACCTGCCATTTGGGAACTTTCAGCGGCAGGAGCCGTTCAGTATCTCCCTGTGGCTGAAGACACCAGATGCCAAGGAACGCGCCGTCGTGTTGCATCGTTCACGCGCCTGGACTGATGCGGCGAGCCGCGGATACGAGCTGCTCATTGAAGACGGGAAGCTGAAGTGGTCGCTGATCCATTTCTGGCCTGGGAACGCGATCTCAATCCGTGCAAAAGACCCGGTTCCACTCAATGAATGGACGCACGTGGTGGTCAGCTCCGACGGCAGCAGCCGGGCGGCGGGCTTGCGGCTTTTTGTGAATGGCCAGATCGCGCCTGCTGAAACGATCAAAGACCATCTCACGAAGGAGATCACCGGCGGCGGTGGTGACCAAATTGCGCTCGGAGAACGCTTCCGCGATCGCGGGTTCAAAGGCGGGGCGATCGACGACCTCCGTGTTTTCACCCGCGAGCTGACGCCGCTCGAAGCGCTCGCGACGCACCATGCAACGGGCGCGAACGGCATTCTCCGAAAAGCCGCTGGCCAACTTAGCGTCGATGAGCGGGCACAGATGCGGGACTACTTCCTCGCCACTGCCGACGCAGATTCGGCAAAACATCTGGCCTCTCTGAAAGCCGCACGCGGCGAGCTCTACAAGACGGAGGACGCAACGCGTGAGATCATGGTGATGCGTGAGCTGCCGCAGCCACAACCCGCATTCGTGCTGCTTCGCGGAGCCTATGATCAACGGCAGGACGCGGTGGAACCAGCCACGCCCTCCGCGCTTCCGCCGCTTGCTCCAGGCCTGCCGAAAAACCGGCTGGGGCTCGCGCGTTGGCTCGTGGATCCACGGCATCCGCTCACGGCCCGGGTCACGGTGAACCGCATCTGGCAAAACATTTTCGGTCGCGGGCTCGTGAAGACCGCGGAAGATTTCGGCAGCCAGGGAGCCCGCCCACTCTACCCGGAGGTGCTCGATGCGCTGGCGCAACGCTTTATCGAGAGTGGCTGGGACACCAAGTCGCTCATCAAGACGATCGTGATGAGCGCAACCTATCGGCAGCGGAGCGTCACGGACGCCCGGACGATGACAGATGATCCGGACAACGAGTGGCTCGCGCGCGGCCCGCGGTTCCGGCTGAGTGCCGAGATGATCCGCGACAATGCACTCGCGGCCGCGGGGCTGCTCAGCGCGACGGTCGGCGGTGCGCCGGTAAACCCTTATGAAATGAGCGAGGCTTTTAAACCGGTAGGTGCGAGTGGAGGCGACGGTGTTTATCGGCGAAGCCTTTACACCAACTGGCGCCGGACGGGTCCACCGCCAGCGATGCTCGCCTTTGATGCGCCCCGCCGCGCGGTCTGCACGGCGAAACGGGAGCGGACGGATACACCGCTGCAAGCGCTCATCCTGCTGAACGGAACGCAATTCGTGGAAGCCGCGCGTGTGCTCGGTGAAAAGCTCCATCGGGAGTCGAAAGGCGACGTTGCCGCGATGATCGACGAAGGCTTTCTCCGCTGCCTGAGCCGCAAGCCAGACGAGCGTGAGCGGGCGATTCTGCAGCAGCTCTATGCCGAGCAGCTCTCGCACTTCTCAACCGCCCCCGCAGATGCCGCCAAGCTTCTCAGCGCAGGTGCCGCGAAATCAGACGCGGCGATTCCCGCACCCGCGGCGGCGGCCGCCGCAGTCCTGGCGCAGGCTTTGATGAATCACCACGCGAGCATTGTGAAGCGCTAGGCGATCGGCGCCGGGGCCGCGTTTTCGCTTTGTCGAGGAAAGGCAGCGATTACCGTTGTGGGCATGAAATCTCCCGTCGACGCCCGTCGTTCTCGCCGCGCATTCCTGCGAACTAGCGCCGCCGCCGGCGCGAGCATCCTCGCTTTCCCCGCGGTGCTCCGCAGCCAGTCAGCAGGCGACAAGCTGAAGATCGTCATCATCGGCTGCGGCGGGCGCGGCGCAGCGAACATGGGCGAGATGCTCGGCGAAAACATCGTCGCGCTTTGCGATGTCAATGAACGGAACTTGCAAGCGGCTGCGACGAAGGCGCCCGGGGCGAAACAGTTCCGCGACTTTCGGAAACTCTACAACGAGCTGAAGGACGGCGACTTTGATGCGGTCGTCGTGAGCACAACCGAGCACACGCATGCCTTTGCGACGCTGCCCGCGTTGCAGCGCAAGAAGCATGTTTATTGCGAGAAGCCGCTGACCCGCGACGTCCGCGAGGCGCGGATCATCACGGAGGCGGCAAAGGCTGCAGGCGTGGCGACGCAGATGGGAACGCAGATCCATGCGACGGGCAACTACCGGCGGGTTGTCGAGCTCGTGCAAAGTGGCGCGATTGGTCCGGTGCGCGAGGTGCACGTCTGGGTCGGACGCGCGTGGGGCTGGCAGCCGCCGGAAGAGGCGAAAGCGGGAGGCGATATCGTCACCGTGCAAGATCGACCCGCGGACGAAATGGCGCCGCCGTCGGAACTGGATTGGGATCTGTGGATCGGGCCCGCACCGATGCGCCCATATCACAGCGTCTACTTCCCCGGGCCGAAGTGGTATCGCTGGTGGGATTTCGGCAACGGCACGATGAGCGACCTCGGCTCGCATTGGAACGATCTGCCCTTCTGGGCATTGGGCCTCGACGCGCCCCGCACGATCGAGGCGAGCGGCCCACCGCCGCATCCCGAGATCGCCCCGGCATCAATGAGCGCGACGTATGAATATGGTCCGCGCGGCCCGCAGCCCGCAGTAAAGATGGTTTGGTATCAGGGCCGGATGAAGCCGCCGCAGTGGACGGAAAAAGCTATCCCGCAATGGGGCGACGGCGTCCTGTTTGTCGGAGACAAGGGCATGCTTCTGACCGACTACGGCAAGCACCTGCTCCTGCCAGAAAAGCAATTCGAAGGATTCCAGCGGCCGCCCAAGAGCATTCCTGACTCGATCGGCCACTACCAGGAGTGGCTACAAGCGTGCAAAACCGGTGCGCCGACTACTTGCGACTTCGCGTATAGCGGTCCGCTCACGGAAGCGAACCACCTCGGCAATGTCGCTTACCGCGCGGGTAAGAAGCTGGAGTGGGACGCGAAGGCGATGCGCTTTCCGAACGCTCCTGACGCGGAGCGCTTCCTTGCACGCGACTACCGCTCTGGCTGGAAACTCGTCTAAAAAGTCGCGCCCTACTTTGCGTCCGCCTTCGGAGCCGGCGCGGGCGCAACCTCCTTCGGCTCTTTCGGTTTTGTTGCCTCGGCCGCCGCCGCCCTTCTCGCGGCCCTTTTGGCCATGAGTTCTTCCCATTTCGGCTTTTGCTCCGGGGCCAGAACTGCCGTGATCTGCTCCTGCTCTCTTTTTGCGAGCTCCTGCAGCCGAGCTTTCCGCTCAAAGGCGTTGACCGTCTCGTCCCCGCGCAGCTTTTTCCGAGGAGCCTCGTTTTTTTCGTAAATCTCGCGGATCTCTTCTTCCTGGTCAGGTTTGAGCGCCAGCGCGACCGAGAGCATTTTCACCCGCTCATTAATGCTCGGCCGCTGCGGAGCAGCAGATTTTGGATCCTGGCCGTTCACTGGGGCGGCAAAGACGGCAGCAGCGGCGAGAGCGACGTAGAGGAATCGAGTTTTCATCGAAAGGGGAGAGACCACGCAGTCACCACAGTTGCAAGCTTCATCGTCGACGGCGGCTCGAGTGTTGGTTCGCATAACAACAAGGGACACGGCGCGAACCGCGTCCCTCGTGCTGAAAACTCCGCGCCGCGCGCGGATCACCGGACGTTACTTGGTCGTCTTCTCCGTGATGTAAGTAACCACGTCGCCGACGGTCTGCAGCTTTTCCGCGTCCTCGTCGGGAACCTCCACATTGAATTCCTCCTCGAACGCCATCACGAGCTCGACGGTATCGAGGGAGTCGGCGCCTAAATCTTCGATGAAGGAGGCGGTCGGCGTGACCTGCTCCGGATTCACGCCGAGTTGCTCGACGATGATATCTTTGACTTTCTCCTCGATGGATTTTTCGGACATAAGTGGACGGTTGGTTCGGGTTAGCGGCGACTGGATAAGGGGCACCCCTCGCTTGTGCAACAACCATTTCGGCATTCTTGAACAGCTCGCCGCCGTGCTTCCACGCGCGTGGACATTCGCCTCGAAGTGCGTTACCCACGACGGTGAATGAGCGATCTGCCTGACGATTTAGACCTTAAGTTTCTTCCGGATTGGCTCAAGGAAGCTCCGGTCGCGAATCGTTACGCCGACTTTCAGGGCGAACCGGAGCGGCGCGGCGGCGACTGGGGCGACCGCGGCCCATCGCGCGGCGGTCCGGGTGCTCGCCCCGGCGGTCGGGGACCTGGCAAAGACCGGCGTGATCGTCCAGGCGGCGGGCCGCCCTCACGCGGCGGACGCCCCGGAGAAAACCGCGGCGGTGCGCCGGGAAAAGGGCCACGCCCGTCCGACCGCGGCCGTGACGATCGAGGCCCGAGCCGTCCACCGCGCCCCGAGCCGTTTCGACCTGCGGCGCTGCAGGTCGAGTTTATCCCCGAGCCGAACGCGCTCGCTGCGATCGCGCGGCAAATTCGCCAAGGTTATCGCGCCTATCCGCTCTTCGGCACAGCGCGTCTTTTCCTGGATCGTCCGGAGCGTTATCGCGTCCGGCTCACCGCGACCGAGGCCGGCGTCACGCTGTATCAATTAGCCGATGGCCCGATCGCCTTCGATCGTGCCACTGTCGAGAGCGGTGCCTTTCGCCAGCTGCGGGCGGAATACTTCCGCGAGGAAACGGTCCAAAACGATCCGCCAAAAGGCAATTACACGAACGTTGCTCGCGTGCGGAGCACCGGCACCTTCCTCGGGCCGACGAACCATCACGGCTACCAGCCCGCGATGCGCAAGATCTTCGAGGAGCGTTTCAGCCGGCGCATGTCGTTCCCTCAGTTTCAGCAGCAGGAAATTGAAATCGTTTCCGGTGAGCAGGCGGTGAACGACTGGAAGGAACAGGCGCGCACGGTCACGAGCTACGTGACCACACAGGAAGGCGCTGAGCCGCTGACCTTCAAGACGCTTGCGGACGCCGAGCAGCATTTTCGGAAAACCTTCCTGCCGAACCTCATCAAGACGGGCACCCGGCTGGAGATGTCTGGACAGGCGAGTCACGAAACCGCTGATCGCTCGATTTACGCGGCTCTGCGCGACAGCTGGGAACGCGAACGCGGCTTCCCCGGGTCCCTCGTGAACCACATCCGGCCGGCTTTCGTGGAGGCCGGGTTGCACTTTTTCAAACATCGCAAGCGCGTGATTTACACCTCGCCGATCCGTCCACAGCGGCACATCACGACGCAGCCAATGTCCGACAGCCTCGCGGAAATTTTGAGCGTCATCGAAGCCGCACCGCGTTGCACCCGGCACGACCTCGCGGTCAAGATTCTGGGGGAGAATGTCGACGCACCGGAGTTGGTCGAGCGCAAGACCGCGCTCGCTGGCGACCTCCGCTATCTGGTTCATGCCGGACACGTGATCGAGTTTCAGGACGCGACCCTTGATCTCCCGCTCGCTCCCAAAGCTCTCGAGGCCGAACCCGAAGCGGGGAACGAGCCTGCCCCTTCCCGGCCGAATGCGCCGCGCAATGAGGGCGCGCAACGTTCGGCGCTGGCTGGCGCGCAAGCCGCCTCTCCCGCGACCAATGCCGAATCGGCAGCGATTGAGCAGCCGGTCACGGAATCGGCACCGCCTGCACCCGAGGAACCCGCTTTGCCACCAAGTGCTGAGGCGCAGGTAACGGAACTTGAGCGGTCTACGACCCCAGTTGACTCCGGTGCCGCTTCGGAGGAGCCGCACGTCCGCCTGCCCGAAGCTGCGGTCGAGGTGCCGCTCGCCTCCGCCGGCACTGTGACTGGCCCGCCGCTGCCTGAATGGGTGGGCGGGCGTGCGGAACCTGCGGAAAGCGAAGTTACAGCGCTCCCACCGGAACCGACAGAAACGGCACCGATCAACCCGCCGGCCGAACACGACTCGGAGCCGCTCGGCGAGGCCCCGAAGGTCGTCGCGCCCGATGGCGCGCCGGTCCCACTCGAGAAAAGCAGCGGCACGCCCTGATTCCACCGGTGCTACCGCTCACGCCTCTTTAGAACACCCTCGCGGCGTTTGGCAGAAGATGATCCCAAGACTCCTGATCAAGGCGCTTAGCGCACTTGCCGCACATCCAGAAGTGCGCCGCCGAGTTATCGCAGCCGCTCGCGATCCTGAGGTTCGGCGCCAGATCATTACGGCGGCGAACAAAGGAGTGGAGTCGTTTCGCCGCTGGTGGGCTGACCGAGAGTCCCGCAAAAACCCGGCGCGCGTCGAGCCGCCCATCTCGGGTGAGCATCCGAAAATGCCGGCAAAGGCGAAAATCCGCGCCGCTCGTCCCGCTCGAAAGCGCACCTCCAAGTAAGCGCTGCGCCGTGCTCGTTGCGTTCTTTACTCGCGCGGCAACGCCGCCTGATGAGCGAACGCCCTCAAGTCGCGGCGCTGCTCACGAGTCGGCGGATGATCTCCTCCGAAGTCACCACTCCAAGAAGTTGCGACTGGCCATCGAAGACCGCGGCCATCGTGCTCCGAGCCGCCCGGAGTTTGTGTAGAACGGTGTAAGCAGGCTCATTCGGGGCGACTTTCACGATGCGCCGCTGGTAGTCGGCGACGGTCGGGCGGCGGGGATGATCAAGCGCTACCTCGAGGAAATTCACGAGACCAGTAACCGCTCCGGTCGGGCCACACACCGGCCAGCGGTCCAGCTTCGTTTCCAGATGCAGCCGCTCCAGTTCTTCGATGGGGGCGGTGCCTGCAATCGTGCGGGCGGCCTCCGCCGGCACCATCACGTCCTTGGCGGTGACTGTCCGGAAGTCGACGACGTGATGGATCATTTTTCGTTCGACGCTCGAAAGCGTGCCGCTCCGCTCCGTTTCGATCGTGAGATATTTGAACTCCTCCCGCGCAACAAAGAGCTTCTGCTCCTCAGGAGCGCGCCGGCCGAAGAGCAGCCGCGAGATCCCCGAGCCGACGAAATGCATCGGCCAAAGGAGCAAGTCCGCCAGCTTGATCAGCCAGGAAAAGGCGGCGAGGGCGCGGTAAGGGAAACGCCGGAAGAGCGACTTTGGCAGCAACTCGAGCCCGAGAACTTGCAGCGGCAGAAAGAGCCCGAACGCGACGAACCACGCCGCGTGGCCAAGCACGCGCGCGAGTTCCGCGGTGGTCAGCGCGACCGCGAAAACAGAACTGAGATTCGTCACCACAAGCACCGTCACGAGGAGGCGTTGCGGCTGCGCGAGGAGCGCATTGAGGCGAATTGCCGCGGGATCGCGCAGTTTCACGCGGTGACGCAGACGGATGCGATTGAGCGACAGGATTCCCGCCTCGATCCCCGAGAAAACGAAGGCAGCGAGCAAACACCCTGCAATGAACAACCAGATCATGCGTCCTCCTCCTCGTCGTCGCTGGTTCGCGCCGGCTGCTCGATGAGCACCTCCTCGATCCGCTTTCGTGAAACACGGCGCACGGTGAACCGAATTCCTTCGATCTCCAGCACGGCGCCAGATTTTGGCAGCGTGCCGACGCGGTTAAAAAGTAGGCCACCAATGGTGTCGATCCCTTCCTCCTCGAGCTGCACGCCGAGATGTTCGTTCAGATCGTCAAGCCGCGCATTGCCACTGGCCAGGAGGAGCCCGCCCTCGAGCACTTCCAGGTAGAGCACCTGGTCTCCCGCAGGAACGGCATCGCTGATGATCTCCTCGACGATGTCCGCGAGCGTCACGATCCCCTCCATGCCGCCGTGCTCATCGACCACGATGGCGAGACCTTGCGAGTGCGTCAGAAACGCGCGGAGCAGGTCCATCGCTTTCATCGTCTCCGCAACGAACGAGGGAGGCGCGAGCACTTCCGTGTAGGAGATCGTGGAATCCAGAAGAAACTGCTGCACGTCCAGCACGCCGAGGATGTCATCCGGCGTCTCTCCGTAAACGGGCACGCGCCGAAAGCGGCGTTCGCGGAGCCGTGGGATCAGATCGTCGTTCGTGAGGTCGTCCGGAACGGAGAAAGTATCGACGCGCGGCGTCATGCAGTCCTTCGCCGTCTTGTCCCCCAGCTTGATTATTTCCTGAATCAACTCGCTCTCTGTCTCTGGCAACGCGCCTTCTTCCGCACTCAGCTCGACGAGCGTTTCCAGTTCCTCTTCGTCCAGAAAAGGAATCGCGCGAATCGCCTTCGGGGTGAGTGCGTCTGCGCAGCGTTCCCCCACCCGCTCGAGCACGCGCGTGACCGGGTCGAGGAGCGGCATGAGCAGAGACATCACCCGCGTCCCGAGCCGCGAGAAGGTATAAGGATCGGCAAGCGCAACCAGCTTTGGGATCAGGTCGCAGAGGAAAACCGTGACTGCGAAAAGAATCAGGGCGGCGGTCCACATCGGGACCCGCAGCGACGTGCCGCTGGTCAGCAAAAACATGCCCGCGAGCACCATGGGCAAATTCACAAGGGCATCGGCAAAGAGCAGCGCGCTGAGCAGCCGACGAGGGTTGGCGAGCAAGGTCTCGAGCCGCTGCGCAAACCCGGGGCGCCGCTTTTTCAGCCGTTCCAGCGCCGGTGGCTGGAGCGAGAAAAGCGCCGTCTCAATCGCCGAGAAAAGCGCGGAGCTGGCAGCAAGGACGACGAGCAGCCCGATGCTCAGCGCCAGCAGCCCGTCCGACATCAGGTCGTGCCTGCCCGTCCTGACAGTCGGTGGTTCAAAGGTATCTTGTGCCTCACAAGGCCCGGCAGGATAGTCCGCCGCGCCTGCCCCGCGAGATGAAAAAAACCGACCGGATCTCTGCCTTCGTGGACGCGCTCGGCGCAGAGGAAGACGCCGTCCTTGACCCGCGCTACACCGGCTTCTTCACGTGCTTCAATACCCAGCGCTACTACGAAGCGCATGACGTGCTCGAGGACCTCTGGCTCAAGCAGCGCGACGAGCACTATTTCTTTTTCAAAGGACTCATCCAACTGGCAGGCGCATTTGTGCATCTGCAGAAACAAGCGGCCCGTCCCGAGCACCCGAAGGACGGCCGGCGGCTGCACCCGGCGGTGCGGCTTTTTGAGCTGAGCCTCGCGAACCTGGAACGCTATCGACCGCGGCATTTGCAACTCGATGTGGACGCCACCTGCGCGCTTGGCGCGCAGTTCCGCGATGAAATCACCGCGTCGGAATTCACGCAAAATCCATGGCGCCCGGAGCGCGCGCCGCAACTTCACCTCCATTGAAACGCCGTCCGCCGGTATCGCGCGAGGCGGCGGTCGCGGAGGTCGCCGCGATCTACGCGGAAGTCGATGCGCGTCCGGTCGAGCGCGCCTGCACCCGCTTGACCGAGTGCTGCCAGTTTCGGCGCACGGGGAAAACGCCGTTTCTTACGCGCGGCGAGGCGCTCCTCGCGGCGAAGGCTTTACGCGCCACCGGACGCACCCGGCTGCCCACCCGCAATGACGGCGCGTGCCCACTGCTCGATGCACAGGGGCGTTGCCTGATCTATGCCGCGCGTCCTTTCGGATGCCGCACGCACTTTTGCGCAGCCGCCGGCGGACCCTACGCGCGCCGGGAGGTCGCGGATCTCATCCACCGTTTGGACGACCTCGATGCGCGACTTGCGGGCGACGGCGCGCACGCTTTGCCCGCAGCCGTTCAGGCGGAGTTGGACGCGTAGCTGCTACTGCGTTTTCGCGTGCTGATACGCAGCCTTGGCCTTCTCCATCTGGCCTGTAGATTCGTAAGCGAGTGCGAGGTATTGCCACGCGTCGCTGAACTCCGGGTCAAGGTTGGTCGCCTCTTGAAAGGCTTTGATCGCTTCGTCCTTTTTCCCAGCTTCGAGCGCTTCCTTGCCGCGCGTGAAGGTTTCCGCGACTGCTTCGACGCGGTCGTTGGTCGGCAGCTCCGGCTCGACCGGAGGCACATTGACGGAACGGTAGCTCGTCAGTCGCGGTTCACTGCGGACAGTCGGCGTTGCGGGCGTGGCCGCGGGAGCCGACGCGAGGCGGACGACTTCCGGCCGCTTCGCGAGCGCGATCTCCACCGAGGTGCGCGGCGGCGTGTGAACCAGTGAACCGCAACCGCACAGAGCGAGGCTCGCAACAGCTAGAGTGCATCGAGTATTCATTGGATTTTCTACGGTGGTTATAGCACGTCCTCTGCCGACATCGTGAATTTCTTCGCCCGCTCGACACTTCCCATCTTCGGGACTCTACTGCGCCGCGATGCGCGGGCGAAACGTGACGAAACCTTTCTCGATTGCGGGGTTCGTCCTTGCTGAGATCTACATGCTCTTCGCGGTCCTCGCGCCGCTGAAGAGCGCGGTGCTCGCGCCGGCGGCCGTAAGCCTGGGCGTATTGGCTGAATATGGCGTCCTCGCACCTTTGCAGGTCAGCGTTCCCGTGCCGGGCGGCTATCTGGCGTGGCGGATCCTCTGCGCCGCATTCTTCTTCGGCCCATTTGGGGCACTGGTTGGAATGGGACTCGGGCTCTTTGTCGGAGCGATTCTCCCGAAGCGGGAGTCATGAGGCCGCTTGCGCAGCCAGCTCCTGACCACCTCCTCCAGCGCGTTTCCTGCGGCGAGCTTCGCCTCCTTACGCGACCGCGTCCGGCGCCATTCCGAGCTTCACCTTGAGACGGGCAATTTCGTCACGCATCTGATCGCGCCGGGATTGCAAGACGTGGATGTGCTGCTTCGAGCGGTCGAGCCCTTGACGGGTGCCTTCGAGTTCCTCCCGGAACGCGTCACGCTGGGTGCGCAGCTCGCGAAGCTCTGCGGCCGCGTGCTCGAGCTTCGCCTCGAGGTCGTGTGTCTCGCCAGCGCCTCCCCTATCGCGCTCTTCGGGCCGGGCACCATTCTCACTTTGCACGAGCCCGCTTTCCTTCGCAGCGAGGCGTGCTTCCAGAAGCTGCACTTCCGCGCGCGCCGTCTGCTCGGCTTTCACTGCTTGTTCGGCGCGGGCCCGGAGGTCGCGTAGTTCGGCGTCTCGCGCCGCGACTTCTTTGGCGCGCGCATCCCGCTCCTGCTTAATCGTCACCAACGCTCCACGCGCCTGATTCAGCTCCGTCGCGCGGGCGGCCGCTTGCGCCTGGAGTTCGTTGATGCGCGGGACGGGTGCGGAATGAGCGTCGAGCTTCGCGGACATCTCGCGCGCTTCGCGATCCTTGGAGACGCCGAGTGCGACCGCTTCGTCGCGGTCGATCTGCGCGGTCGCCAACTGCGCCTTCACATCATCCAGCTCGCTCGCGCGCTGCTGCAACTGCGTTTCGAGGTCTTTGGTGCGAGCGTCCGCTTCTGCGGCCCGGTGCTGCAATTCGCCCTCGAGGTGTTGAATCCGGGCGTTCGCTTCGGCACCGCGTTGCTGCGACTCGGCCTCAAGTTGCTGAATGCGCGCGCTCCCTTCGTTGCCACGATGCTGCAGCTCCGCTTCGAGGTGCTGAATTCGGGCACCCGTCTCGTCAGTGCGACGCTGGAGTTCGGCCTCCAGCTGCTGAATTCGAGCGCTCTCCGCACTGCGTCGCTGCTCCGCTTCCGCTTCAAGTTGTTTAATCCGGGCGCCCGCCTCGTTCTCGCGCTGCTGCAGCTCGGATTCGAGCGCCTGAATGCGGGCGCTGCTTTCCGCCTGCAGCTTTTCCTGGGCAGCGTGCGCTCCTCGAAGCTCGTGGTCGCGTTGCTGAGTCTCTCCCTCCAGCTGCTCGATGCGGACGCGTGCGGGTTCGTGGGCGACCCGAGCTTGCTGCAGTTCATGACGAAGAGAGCCGGTTTCCGAAACGCGCTTGGTCAGCTCGTCTTCCAGCGTTTCAACGCGCGCCTTCGCGGCCTTCACGCTTTCGTTCGCAGAGTCCACGCTGAGGCGCACGGCTGCTTCCCCTTCTCGACTCGCGGCGAGTTCACGGTTGCGCGCCTCGCCCTCCGTGGCGAGCGCATCGAGGCGGGTCTGCAATTCGTCCGCTCGCACCCCGGCATCAGCCGCATCTTTAGTTAGCTGCGCTTGGCGCGCGGCCGCCGTGGCCGCACCTTCGCGCAACATCTCGGCCTCCGCCTGCACCGCTTCGATCAATTGGTTCACGGCACCGCGCTCCGCCTTGTCCTCCGCCAGCTTCACATGCGCCGCATCGCGCTCAGTGGTGATCGCAGCCAGCAGCGCTTGCAGTTGATTCGACTCGCGTTGCGCTTCCGCAAGCTGCCGGGGAAGATCCGCCATCTCAGGCGCCGCCAATCGGCTCTGGAGCTCCCCGCACTCCCGCCGTGCCTTCTCGAGCTCTGCCTCCAGTTCACGAACCCGTTCTTCTTCGATCGGCTTCGTCTCGCCCCCGGCGTCCGGCTGGGAAACAGCCTTTTGGGCCGTCGCAAACTGCGCGCGGACCGCGCCGAGTTCGCGCTCGAGGGCTTCGGCGCGACCCGCGGCGGTGCTCGCCGCTTTGAACTCTTCCTGCGCAACCAGGGCTGCGGTGCGGGCCGCGTCGCGCTCCCCGGTAATGGAGTGGAGTTCACGCCTCAGCCGGTCCAGCTCGGGCGAAGGCTTCGCCGCATCCATCTGCGCCTCTTCAAGCTGCTGCTGCAAACGCGACATCTCCGCGCGTTGGGCCGCCAGATCGCGGCGCGCCGTTTCCAGTTCCTCTTTCGCGCGGTCGAGCTCCGGGTCGGTGCTGAGACCAGCTCCGTTACGAGTTATGAGTTGAGCTGGGTCGCCGGCCTTCAGTGGAATCATCAGAGCGCTTCCACAGCTTGGGCAAGCCAGCTCCATGCCAGCGGCGGTGTCAGGAACAGCAATTCGCTGATCGCAATGTGGGCAGGCAAATTTCAGGTCGGCCATGTCGATGAAAGCAGGAACCCCGCGACCGGCGCGGCGCCGGCGGGAGCTAACAGCCGCCCGGCAACGAAGAAAGGAGAAACGATGAGAGCGGGACGCAAACAGCGCATGGAGACGAGCCGCAAAAGCGTTTTCGGCCCCGCACCTTGGCACCTATAGTCGCGCCTGAAATGGCCGCCGATTCGTTTGTTCACCTGCACCTGCACACCGAGTATTCAACGCTCGATGGCGCCGTCCGGCTCGAGGCAGTGATGCGGAAGGCCAAGGAGTTCGGGATGCCAGCGGTGGCGATTACCGACCACGGGAACATGTTCGGCGCGGTCGAATTTTACCAAGCCGGTCACCGGGCTGGCGTGAAGCCGATCATCGGCTGCGAGGTCTATATGGCGCCGGGTTCGCGCCACGACAGAAAGGCGAACTCAGCGCGTGACGCGGCGTTTCACTTCACGCTCCTCGCAGAAAACGAGACGGGTTACCGCAACCTCGTGAAGCTCGTCACGACCGCGCACCTCGACGGGATGTATTACAAGCCGCGAATCGATCACGACGTTTTGCGCGAGCACGCCTCGGGGCTGATCGCGCTGAGCGGGTGCCTGAAGAGCGAAATCGCGAGCGCGATCTACGAGCAGGACGACTACGCGAAGGCGCGCGCGACGGCCGCGATGTATCGCGACATGCTCGGCGCGGAGAATTTCTTCCTCGAGATGCACGACCACGGGATCGAGAAGCAGCGGAA
>Ga0136611_10000774_pt1 | contig 21510 bp, 22 predicted proteins | sample AntDrymUQ2232306_2_FD_106645 | JGI IMG/M metagenome (GOLD analysis project Ga0136611, IMG submission 106645) | Polar desert sand microbial communities from Dry Valleys, Antarctica - metaG UQ223 (23.06) | ecosystem: Environmental > Terrestrial > Soil > Desert | place: Antarctica: Dry Valley...
CAACTCGACCGGACGGTACGTGGACGTGCGTGTTCGGCTCATACGCATTCATCGCCGATCCTCGCACCACTTGACAAAATCCCTCACGGCCCTAACTTGTGACCAATGCACGGGGGCCGGCCCCTACCTGAATCCGTAGCTGCGCCGCCGACCCCTTCGAGGATTGCCGACGAGCCTGACCGCGACGTGCTAGATGCGGACGCTGGCGGTCCGCGGGCTGGTGGGTCGTGGGTTCACGACGCGCGACGGGACCATCGTCGGGGCCGCCGAGGCGGGCAGCAGCAGCCAGGCGGCGACGAGTGCGAAGAAGGCGATGAAGGCGATCATGAGGAGCATGGTGTCCATTGAAACTACCCTCTCGAGCCTCACGGAGGCTGACGACGCTGTGACGATGGCGCGCGAGACGCGTGCTCGGAGCCGACGCCCCGAGCACGCTTTGAGGCCGACCTAGAGCTGGTAGGCGGGCTCGTTGTGCTGCGAGATGTCGAGGCCGAGGACTTCCTCTTGCTCGGGGACGCGCAGCCCGACGACCGCGCCGACGATCTTGAGGATGACGAAGGTCATCACCCCGCAGAAGACCCAGGCGACGACGACGGTGAACAGCTGCGTGAAGAACTGGCCGGGGTTGCCGTAGAACAAGCCGTTCTTGCCTGCCGCGTTGACGGCCTCGGAGGCGAACAGGCCAGTTGCCAGGGCGCCCCAGGTGCCGCCGACGCCATGGACCGCCCAGACATCGAGCGCGTCATCGACGCGGAGCCGCTCGCGGAGCTGGATCGCGCCGTAGCAGATCGCGCCGGCGCCGAGGCCGATGATGATGGCCGACATCGGGGTGACGTAGCCGGCGGCGGGGGTGATCCCGACGAGGCCCGCGACCGCGCCGGCCGCCGCGCCGAGCACGCTCGGGTGGCCCTTGTGCGCCCAGGCAATCGTGACCCAGGTGAGGGCGCCCATCGCGGCGGCGGTGTTGGTCGTGATGAACGCCGTGGCGGCGATCCCATCGGCCGCGAGCGCGCTGCCCGCGTTGAAGCCGAACCACCCGAACCAGAGCAGGCCCGCACCCAGCACGGTCATGGTGAGGTCGTGCGGCTCGATCTTCTCGCGGTCGATGCCGACGCGGTGCCCGAGCACGAGCGCCGCGACGAGGGCCGAGACACCCGAGCTGATATGCACCACGGTACCGCCCGCGAAGTCGAGCGCGCCCAGCTCGCGGATCCAGCCACCGACGGCCCAGACCCAGTGGGCCAGGGGCGCGTACACCAGCGTGGACCAGAGCAGGCTGAACAGGACGAACGCCTTGAAGCGCTTCCGCTCGGCGAAGGCGCCCGTGATGAGCGCGGGCGTGATGATGGCGAACATCATCTGGAACGTCATGAACGTCAGGTGCGGGATCGTCTTGGCATAGTCGGGATTCGGCTCGACGCCGACGCCGTTCAGGCCGGCCCAGCTCAGGTTACCGATGAAGCCGCCGATGGTCGGGCCGAACGATAGGCTGTACCCCCACAGCACCCATTGGACGCTGATAAGTGCGAGGATGAAGAAGCTGTGCATGATGGTGGACAGCACGTTCTTGGGCCGAACCAGCCCGCCATAGAACAACGCCAAGCCGGGCGTCATAAGCATGACGAGGGCCGCGGACGTCATCACCCACGCGGTATCGCCACCGCTGATCTCACTCATTGACCATTGAGCCTCCCTCCAGTGATTGACAGTAGCTTAGGCACGTCCCGAGCGCCGGCCAACGGTCGGCGCGTACAGAAAACCCAAACGCCCCTTGTGCGAAATGCACAAGGGGCGTTTGGGTTTTCTTGTGGCGCGCGTCGCGCACCACGACGGTGGTCGGCGGTTACTGGCCGGTGGGCTTCCGCTTCTCGGGCCGCAGGCCCGGCGTGCTATCGACGAGCTTGTCCAAATTGACCGCGAAGCGGGCCTGGAGCTGGTTCGACTGGTCCTGCGTCATGCGACCCTGCTGCACGGCTTGGTCGAGTCGTTGCTTCGTCGCCGCCGTCAGCCGAGCCTTCAAGTCGTCGCGCGAGATGTTGCGCTCCTGGGCAATCTGCGCGAGCGACTTGCCGGCGTTCACCTGCTCGCGAAGCTGCTCGGGCGTGAGACCGACGACCTGGGCGGCGGCCAGCATGCCGCCGTGCATGGCCGCGCGACCACCGGCGCCGGGTCGCTGCCCGCCGGGGCCGCCCGGCCCACCCGGCCCGCCAGGACCACGGTGGCCGCCCGGCCCGAAGCCTTGCGGCCCCTGGCCGCTGTTGATGCGCTGGATCGCCTGGTTCGCTTGCTCCTGGGAGAGCTTCCCCTCGGCGACCGCGCGGTTGACCCCATCGACCCCCGCCTGCTTCAGCGCGTCCTGGAGCTGCTGCGGACTGACCCCGAGATTCGCGGCGACCTGATTCAGGTACTGCTGGTGTGCCTGCTGCGCCTGCTGCTGGCGTTGCTGCCGCTGCTCGGGCGTCAGGGGCTGGCGATTGCCCTGCCCCGGCTTCGGCGCGGGCTTGGGGCTTGCCGGTGGCGTGGCTTGCCGGGCACCCGCGATCGTTGCGCTGGCGTCGAGCGGCGCCGCGAAGGCCGACGCCAGCGGGCTTGCGAAGCCGCCGATGATCAGTGCGCCGGCGAGCGCGGCCGTCGCTCCGGCGGCTGCTACGTACTTCCGAGTGAACAAGGTAGTGGCTCCTCACAGAGTTGGCTTGGAGGCATCGCCCCCCACTCCCTAGATCCTACGGGGCAGGTGCTAACGAAGTGATAAAGCACAGTCAAGACAGCATGAATGTTTCGGGCGGTGCTCGCGACTACGAGGCAGCCTGCCGCCCGCGCTTGATGGCCAGTTCCGGCGCCTCCACCGACGTCACGCGGCTCGCGCGCTTGGGAGCCGGGGCATTCGGTCCAGAATGAGCGAGCACGGTCGGGAGGGGCACGCTGGGAACCGGCACGGCCGGATTCCCGCGCGCGGCCCGCGTTGGTCGGCGCGGGCCGGCGGCAGCAGCGCTCGGAGATCGACCTGGTGTGGCGGGGATATTGATCGGCGCGACGAGCTCGGCACGCCGTCCGACGCCGCGCCCCTTGCTGGGGCGGTCCGACCGAGTGGGCATGGGCTCAATCGGGTCGGCGGCGGGCGTTTTTCGCATGCGCGAGACCTGCGCCCCGCGTTCGTGAGGCAGCGGGGCGGCGGGGAGCGGTGCCGGAGGAGCCTGCATGGCGATACGTCGGCCGTGACGGCCGGAGCGCATCGCCGGCTCATCGCTCGTGCGGATGGGGCGAGCAGGCGACCTCGGCGCGGCCGGCGCGGCAGTGGGGCCTCGCTGCCCGAGGGCCACCTGTGCGGGCTCCGGAGCATCCGCCCGCGTCGTGGGAGATCGTCCCACCCGCTTCGTCGTCGGTATGACGGGCAGAGCCGCCGGCTGCTGAGGTGGAGGCGCGGCGGCGCGGCGGCGGGTGCCCGCCGTGGGTGGGGTGGGCTGGATCGCGTCGCGAGATTCAGGGATGGGAGCGCTCTTGGATGCGCGCCCAGATCGCTGTTCCTTGACAATGGCGGACTTGGCCCGCCGCGCAGCGGACGACCGCCCGGACTCGGGCGGCGAGGCATCGACGGTTGTCGCTCCCCGAAGCTGCGTGTTCTTGGATCCGGCGGCAGGGGCCGCCGGCCTCGGCACTCCCGCGCGACGGTCCGGCGTAGCCCCAGCGGGCGGCGCCATGCGGGATGTCGGCGCCGGTGCAGGCTGCGTCGCAACCGACGCGGCCGGCTCCCCGGCCTGCGTCGCGGTCGCAGCGCTCGCGCGTCGCGGGAGTCGCCTTGATGGCGAATCGACAGTCGAGGACAGTGCCACAGTGGCGGCTGGAGCGGGCTCGGACGAGGTGCGGGGGCGACGGCCGCCCCTTGACGTGGTTGGTTCGGGCGTGGACCGTATGCGCCGCATGGCCGGTGCGTCGGGCAGCGCATCCGCCTGCGAGGGCACAGATGCAGTCACGCCGACGTGGTCGCGGCCAACCGACATGCCGACGTCGGCATGCGGGGCACGGACCTCGGCCACCGTCGAGTCGAAGCTCTCGGCCGCCGCCGCTGCGTGGCCCTCAACGAGCGTGACCGCCGCTTCCGCCACGGCCGGCGCCGGCCCGGCGGCGACGGTGCGCCGCGACCGCCGCTTGCGCACCGGCTCGGGCGCGAACGCCTCGTCGAAGCCGACCCAGACGTGGTTCGGCAGCACGGCCGGGTCCGGCACCACCACGATCGTCGCCTCGGCCGACGACGCATCGAACGTCTCCTCCGGGTGGACGTGGCAGCAGTTCGCCGCGCGGCCGAATCGCTCGGCGTATCGCGTCGCCGCCTCGGTCAAGCGCCGCTGGCGCGTGAGCTTCGGATTGCGATCGAACCAGAGCAGTCCTTGCTTCACGGCGACCCCCACGCACAGCGCTTTCCCGTAGAACGAGCGTTCTAATTTTATCGCGCGGGGATACCCGGAGCAACCGCTATACTCGCATCATGGCACGCATCCTCGGCATCGAAACGTCGTGCGACGAGACGGCGGCCGCCGTGGTCCTGGACGGCCGGTATATCGAGTCGAACATCGTCTACTCGCAGGACGACGTGCATCGTCTGACCGGCGGCGTGGTGCCCGAGACGGCGTCGCGGCTCCACCTCCGCACGATTGTGTCGGTTTTGGAACGCGCCCTCGGTGAGGCCGGGCGCGGCTGGAACGACATCGACGCCATCGCAGTGACGCACGGGCCGGGCCTTGCGGGCTCGCTGCTCGTCGGCGTGAATACCGCCAAGGCGATGGCCTTTGCCCGCGACCTGCCCCTGGTCGGCGTGAACCACCTTGAGGGGCACGTCTACGCCAACTGGCTGGTGGACCAGATCGAGCCCGAGTTCCCGCTGGTTGCGCTGATTGTCTCGGGCGGGCACACCGATCTCGTGCTGATGGAGGCGCATGGCCGGTATCGCCGGCTCGGCCGGACGGTCGATGACGCGGCGGGCGAGGCGTTCGATAAGGCGGCGCGGATGCTCCAGCTCGGCTATCCGGGCGGGCCGGCCATCCAGCGCGCCGCCGAGGGCGCCGACCCGACGCGCTACGACTTGCCGCGCGCGAAGCTGCAAGGGCGTTGGGACTTCAGCTTCAGCGGCCTCAAGACGGCCATGCTACGAACCGTCCAGCAGGCCAACGAGTCGCTCGTCGTGCCCGAGCTCGCGGCGGCGTTCCAGGAAGCGATCGTGGACGTGCTGGCGACCAAGACGGTCGAGGCCGCGCGGGAGTTCGGCGCGGAAAACATCGCGCTCGCGGGCGGCGTGGCGGCCAACGTGGCCCTCCGCGCGCGCATCCAAGCGCGCGCCGGCGTGCCGGTCCTCATCCCGCCGATCCGCCTCTGCACCGATAACGCGGCCATGATCGGCGCGGTCGGCCACTTCCGTTTCGAGGCCGGCGACCGCTCGCCCCTCGACCTCGACGTGTTCCCGGTCCTCCCGATCGCCTGAGCCGCTGCCCAACAGCACGGTGGCTGGATTCCGGACCTCCGAGTTGCGTTAGGAGCAGACTTCCGCGAGCGGGATCTCCAGCCCCGGAAAGATTGCCGGGCGGAAAGTGTCGCTGTCGCTGATGGATCCAGGCCGGCGCGGGCGTCATGTAGAGGTGGCCTTCGATGACCTCATAGATGTTGCCGTCCTCCGGGGCGTCCCAGATGTCGTCGGCCTTGAAGCGCACGCGGGTGCGAGTGGACATGTCGCGCCTCCGGTCGCATTGTACGCCGATTTCGAGAGCATGGTGCGCTACTCTTGTCCGTGGGTGCTCCAACGTGGAGACGATCGGAGGATGCATGGACCTCAGGGGCGCGGTCGTGCTGGTGGTGGGCGGAGCGGGCGGCCTTGGCGGGCAGATCTGCCGGGCGTTTGCTCGCGAGGGCGCGCGCATCGTCGTCGCCGACCGCGACCGGCTGGACCGGCTGGACCGCGTGGATGCCGTGGCGCCGGAACTGCGCGACCTAGGCGCGCCGGACGTGCTGGCCCTGCCCATCGATATCACGGACGAGGCGAGCGTCAACGCGGCCGTCACTCAAATTGTTGAAGCGCGCGGGCGCATCGACGTGCTCGTCAACTCGGCCGGCTGGAACACCTGGGTGCCGTTCGACGACATCGACGCGATGACGCTCGATCTCTGGGACCGGCTGCTGCGCGTGAACCTGACCGGGCCGTTCATCTGCGCGCGGGCCGTCGCGCCGATGATGCGCCAGCAGGGGAACGGGCGCATCGTCAACATCGTCTCGATTGCTGGCCTGAGCGCGAGCGGCAGCAGCGTGGCCTACGCCGTCGCGAAGGCCGGTCTGGCCCACTTGACGCGCTGCCTGGCCGTCGGGCTCGGGCCGGAGATCCTCGTGAACGGCGTGTCGCCGGGGATGCTGGAGGGCACGTTCATGAGCGAGACGCTGACGCCCGAACAGATCGCCGCCTATCGGGAGCGAGTCGCGCTCAAGCGCACCCCCGAGCTGGAAGATATCGCGGCCCAGGTCGTCGCGTTCGCCCGCACCAACAGCACGACCGGCCAGAATATCGCCGTCGATGCGGGCTTCACCTACTGGTGACGGAACGTCGCCCTAGATCGCGCCCGCTGTGCGCAGCTCGGCGATCTCGGCGGGGGAGTAGCCGGCAAGCTCTATGAGCACGGCGTCGGTGTCGGCGCCGAGCGATGGGGCGGCCTGATGATGAGGTTCCGGGCCGGCCGTCTTGATCGGGTTGCCGGTCTCGCGGAGGGTGCCCCAGATCGGATGCTCCACCTCGACGACCATGGTGCGCGCGAGGACTTGCGGGTCCTCGAGCGCCTCGCGCACCGAGTTGACCGGCGCACACGGGACTCGGCCGCGCAGCACTGATAGCCATGCCTCGGTCGTTCTCGTCGCGAACCCGGCCGCAATCAGGGGCAGGAGCGCGTCGCGGTTCGCGAGGCGGTCGGCGAAGGTACGGAAGCGCGGGTCGGCGGCCAGATCGGCGCGACCCAGCACGTCGCACAATGACTGCCAGAACTTCTCCTTGAAGCAGATAATTGCGACGTAACCGTCGGCCGTCTCGAACACCTGGGACGGGTGCAGCGACGGGTGCGCCGAGCCGCTCATGCGCTCCGGCTCGTACTCCCGGTTCAGCGTGTTGATCGCGAGGTAGTTGAGCATCGAGATCGACGTGTCGAGCAGGCTCACGTCCACGTCGCCGCCCCGGCCGGTCGCCCGCGCCTTGATGACCGCGCTCAGCAAGCCGATCGCCGACGCATAGGCGCCGGCGAAGTCGACGATCGAGATGCCGCACTTGGCGGGCGGGGTGCCCGGCTCGCCGGTCAGGCTCATGAAGCCGGCGTACCCCTGCATGAGCAGGTCGTAGCCCGGCTCGACGGCGCGCGGCCCGGTCTGCCCGAAGGCGCTCAGCGAGCAGCAGACGATGGCCGGATTGTGTGCGCCGAGGGCGTCGTACGTCAGCCCGAGCTTCCTGGGCAGATCGCCGCGCAGGTTGTAGTAGATGGTATCCGAGACGGCGACCAGCTTGTGAAGCACCTCGCGCGCGGCCGGCACGCGCAGGTTGAGCGTGATACTCCGCTTGTTGCGGTTGAAGCTCTGGAAGTAGAAGCTGTCGCGGTCGCCGGTGAACGGCGGCACGTACCGCCCGACGTCGCCGCCCTGCTCCGGATCCTCGATCTTGATGACCTCTGCGCCGAGATCGGCCAGCTGCATCGTGGCGAACGGCCCGGCCCCGAACTGGCACATCGACAGGACGCGAACGCCAGCCAGCGGAAGGTGCTCGCGGGAATCGTTCATAGCGGTGCAGTATAGTGCGGCGTGCATGAGCTCCGTTCCCGCAACTCACCTGTCATCCCGAAGGAGCGCCAGCGACTGAGGGATCTCACGGTGCCGAGATTAGGACCATGAGATCCCTCAGTCGCTCGGGATGACAAGTACGTCGCCGGATCAACTTACATGAACGGTGCAGTAAACAGGATTGCAAAGTTGGACGACGTAATCCTGTCAATCCTGTTCATCCTGTCAAAAAAGGCTCAGCAACTGATGTCGATGATGGCCTCGCAGATCCAGCCGTAGCGGCGGTCGCCGAGGGTGACATCGGCGCAGATCACGTGGCGGCCGGTCGCGTCGGCGGGCACGTCCACATAGAACGCGATGGCGGCGTCCTGGCCGCGATAGATCGAAACTTCAGACTCGGCCGGGGTGGCGGTCCAGCCCTCTGGGAGCGCCAGGCTCGCGCGCAGGAACGCCTCGCGGCTGCCGTGGTTCGTCACGCGCAGCTCGAGGATCGGGCGCTCGCCGGCGCGAACCTGCGACTGGTACGGGTACAGCGTCGCCCAGCCGATGAAGTCGTCGAGGATCTGCTTGTTGACCTCAATGGCGCCGGTGTGGCCGGTCAGGAGCAGCTCCGGCTCGTGCTCGCGGAGCCGCTCGGCGCCGACCGCGATGCTGTCCACCAGCATCTTGTTGCGATAGACCGGCGCCGCCGCGCGGAGCGGGCTGATCGTGCCCGCGAGCAAGTTGTCGCCGGTGAAGGCGATCCTGGTCCCGTCTACCTCACCGAACATCCCGAGTGCCCACCACGTGTGGCCGGGCATGTGGAACGTGGTGAACGTGTTGCCGTCCCAGGTGAACGACTGCCCCTCGCGGAGGGTGCGGTCGACGCGGATCGGGGTCGGCAGCAGGCAAGGGATGTTGTAGCCGGCCGGGTTTTCGAGGATGTCCACGAAGTTCTCGAAGATCCACGCCTCCACGCCGTGCTCCTGCTGGAGCCACGGGATGCCGGCGATATGATCGTCGTGGTAGTGGCTCGGGATGACGGCTTCCACCTTCGACAGCCCGGCCACCGCCTTGAGCTCCGCGAGCGAATGCTCGACGAAGCGCAGGTCGCTCGCGAAGTGGTCCCAGGACGGAAAACCGTAGTCGAGCAGCACGCCGCGCCCGTCGTCGGAGAGCAGCGCGTACAGGTTGGAGCAGGAGTGCGGGTTCGACCACAGGTGCGGCAGCAGCTTCTGCTTTGGCTGATCGACGGAGTGCGGCCAGACGTTCCAGACGCGGCTGCGGCGCAGCTCGCGCTGGAGCTCGTAGAGGCGGCGCAGGTTGGTCGCCAGCGCGTCGAGCGCCCCCGCCGCGTCCGCGATCGGGTGGCCGTGCGAGCCGAGCACGAGGTCCGGGCGCGCGTCGGCGATCAGTAGCACCGAGTGGAGGGCGGCCCCTACGCCGTCCGGGAAACCGTACTGCCACTGGAGGTCGTGGATCGATTCGACGGCGCCGTGCTCGGAGATCATGTCGCCGGCGACCGCGATCCGCTTACCGTCCACTTCGACGAGGAACGTGACCGAGCCCTTGGTGTGGCCCGGCGTCGGGACCACCCGAATCGAGTAGCCGCGCCACTCGAACCGCTCGTAATCGCGGAGGCGCCGCGCGACCGGCACGGAGCGCGGCAGCGTGTAGCCGACGCTCGAGACGTCGTAGTTGCCGTAGACGCACTTCAGCCGCCAGAAGGCGTCGGTCTCGGCGAACAGGGCCGCCTCGCGCTCCGGCACGGCGAGCCGTATGCCGCGCGGTTCGAGCAGGTAGTCGCCCTGGCACTGGTCGCGGTGGTGGTGCGTGTGCAACACCCACTCGACGTGCTCGACGCCGGCCTCGTGCAGATGGTCGAGGATGCCGCCCGAGCCGAAGTCGAACAGCAGGCCGTACGCGCCATCTTTCAGCAGGTAGACGTTGCAGGTGTCGCCGAACCAGTAGAGGTTGGGCGAGAGCCGGCGCAGGCCGGGCCCGCCGGCAGCATCCATTCGACCGTGGCCGTACGGGTGCTCGTCGGCGTCGTGGCGATGCTCGCCGCCGTTCGCGTGGTCATGACCATGCCGGGAGTGCATCGTCGTCCCTCCGCCGCGTCACCGTATCGTGACGGCCAGCCCTGCTCTCTACGGTACGCCGGTCAAGGCGGCGGCTTCTACTCCAATACCGCCCAGCTGAGAACGGGAGCGCCGTCCACAACCCTGTCATCCCGAGCGCAGCGAGGGATCTACGGACTGTCCCGAGCCGGTCACTCTGTAGATCCTTCGGCAGGCTCCGCCTGTCTCAGGATGACACTCCAGTTGCCGGCGCTCCGAATCGTGTCGAGCCGGCCCAGCTTGCTCGGATGACACTTCAAGTGACGGCGCTTCCGCCCGTTTCTGGGCAGCGCCGAACAGGTCCGGTGCCGCGCCGCATGGACGCCGCGTCGGCCGGTGGCGGACAATCGCCCCATGCTCACGATCCACTCGCTGCCGGAGCTGCGGTCACCGGTCATGCTGTGCGCGTTCAGCGGCTGGCCCGACGCCGGCGAGGCGGCCAGCGGCGCGCTCGACTACCTCGTGTCCAAGTGGGCGCCGCGTCGCTTCGCCGAACTCGATGCCACGCGCGTGTTCGTGCAGACGACCCACCGACCGCAGAGCAAGATGACCGGCTTCGGCCGCCGGCGCCTGCTCTGGCCGAGCCTCGCCTGCTACGCGCTGCCGGTGCCGTACGCGCCCCGCGATCTGGTGCTCGTCCACGGCGCCGAGCCGGATCTGCGCTGGCGGGGCGGCTCGGAGGCGCTCATCGACCTCGCGGAGCGGCTCGGCAGCGAGCTGGTGCTGACGCTCGGCGCGTACCTGGCGCCGGTGTCGCACAGCGGGTCGCCGCAACTCTCGGGGCGGTCCTCGCGCGCCGAGCTGCGCCGGACCCTCGCGGGCCATGGCCTGCGCGACAGCAAGTACGAGGGGCCGACCGGGTTCCCGACCGTGCTGCTCGAAGCGACCGCCAAGCGCGGCCTCGGCGCGGCGTCGCTGTGGGCCGCGAGCCCGGTCTACCTGCGCTCGCTCACCAACCCGAAGCTCTCGGCGGCGCTGCTCAGTCTCGTCGAGCAGCTCCTGAGCGTCGATCTCGGGCTGACGGAACTGGAGATCGCCGGGCGCGACCTGGATCGGCGGATCGACGAAGAGCTAAGCGCCCGCCCGGACCTGGAGCGCTTTGTGCGGCGACTGGCGACCACGGACGAAGACGATCTCTCCGAGCTGCCGGACGCCGAGGATCTGCTCGAAGACCTCGAGCAGTTCCTGCGCCGACTCGGCGGCGACGACGATGACGATGACGACGACGACGACTACTGACGAGCGCTCGCTCCCCGTAGCCCCTCCCCCCCACGGGGTCCGGCGCGGCCTGCGCGGATGGGTAGAGGCGCATCCGGACCTGGCCGCGCTGCTGCTGATAGCGCTCGTGGCTGGGGGGCTGCGGCTCGCGTTCGCCTTCCGCGTGCCCGCGTTCGTCACCAAGGACAGCGTCGAGTACGTCGAGCCGGCCCTCGCGCTGCTCGACAGCGGCCCGTTCGTCCTCGCCCAGCGCCGCACGCCGGTCTACCCGCTGTTCATGGCAGCATCGGTGGCCGTGTTCGGGCGCGACCTGCTCGCGATCACCTTCGCGCAACACCTCCTCGGCATCGGCACGGCGCTGATGACCTACGCCATCGGACGGCTCACATTCGGGCGCGCGGTCGGGTTACTCGGCGGGCTGCTGGCGGCGCTGTCGAGCCCGCTGCTGATCTACGAGCACTACCTGATCACCGAGTCGCTGTTCACTTTCCTTCTGGTGGGCGCGATCTGCCTGTTCGTGGCCGGCCTCCGCACGCGACTGCTCCGCTACTTCGCGCTCGGCGGCGTCGTGCTCGGCCTCGCGGCGCTGACCCGGCCGGTCGGGCAGGCGATCCTCGTGGTGTTGCCGCTCGCGTTCCTTCCCGTGCTCGGCGGCTGGCGGCCGACGGCTCGCGCCTTCGCGCTGACGCTGGCCTGCTTCGCACTGCTCATCGTGCCGTGGACGATCCGCAATCAGCTCGTGTTCGGGCAGGCGCAGCCGGCCAGCATGGGCCGCTTCCTGATCTCGCGTTCGGTGAAGCACGAGCGGGACTTCAAGTTCTACGACGAGACGGTCGGCGCCTATCCCGGCGAGGCGACAGAGCGCACCCGTGCCCGGATGATCGCGCAGGAGGTCACCGACAAGCGCCCCGAGCCGGGCCAGATCTTCCAGCGCATCCGCGACAACCTGAATCTGACCGAGGCCCAGACCGACACTATGCTGCGCAGCATCGCGCTCGAAGCCATCGCGCGCGACCCCATGCTCTGGGTGCGCGGCACGGTCGAGATGTTCTTCGAGCTGATCGCGGGCGCCCCGAAAGAGGAGAGCGTGAACTGGCACAACGGGTCGCACCCGCAGCTCCGCGTCGCAAATCAGTGGGGCGGCCTGAGCTACTTGCTGGGCGACATGACGGTGGCTCAGGCGCTTCAGCAAGAGGAGGCGGAGGTGCTCGCGAACGTCTTCCGGCCGTCGCGCTTCGCCTGGATCATCGCGGGGCTGGCCGTCGTCGCCGGGATCGCGGCGGCGGTGCGCCGGCCCCTGCGCCCGGCGTTGCTACCGTTCCTGGTGTCGTTCGCGCTGATCGCGGCGAGCGTCGCGCTCGTCGGCGAGGTTCCCCGCTACCGCTACCCGGTCGATCCGCTGCTCTACGTGCTGGCGGCGGGCGGTGCGGCCACCATCGTCGAGGTCGCGCTGGCGGCCGCGCGCCGCTCTCGCAAGTCACCCCGCGCCTCGGCGGTCGTCCGCGCGACGGCATCGTGATCTCTGGACAGGATTGACAGGATTCACAGGATGAGGTTTCGCACTCCTCGATTCTGAGAACCCTGTCCGAAATGGTAAGTTGCGTCATGCTCTACGCTTCCGAGCACCCGCTCATTCGGCACAAGGTGGCCGAGCTTCGCGACGTTGCGACCCGCCACCGCCTGTTCCGCGACCTCGTCCGCGAGATCTCGACCTTACTCGCCTACGAGGCGACGCGCGATTTGCCGCTGGTGTCGCGCACGGTCCGCACGCCACTCATGGCGACGACGGCTGACGAGATCGCGGTCACGGTCGGGCTGGTACCGGTGTTGCGGGCCGGCCTGGGCATGGTGGAGCCGCTGCTCGACCTGATCCCGCGCGCGGAAGTCTGGCACCTGGGCTTGTACCGCAACGAGGAGACGTTGCAGCCGGTCGAGTATTACAACCGCCTCTCCGACCGCCCGACCCCGACCGGCCAGGAAGCAGGGCTCTGGTTCGTGCTCGACCCGATGCTCGCGACCGGCGGCTCGGCGGTCGCGGCCGTCGATGTGCTGAAGCGGCACGGCAGCCCGCGCATCAAGTACGTGGGGCTGATCGCGGCGCCGGAGGGCATCGCGGCGCTCGAAGCGGCCCACCCGGACGTCGATGTCCACGTCGCGGCGGTCGATAGCCACCTGAACGAGCACGGCTACATCGTGCCGGGCCTCGGCGACGCGGGCGACCGCCAGTTCGGCACCTGACCCGTCGGGAGCGCGCTGGCCTTCCCGCTCGCGTGAGAGGAGGTCGGGTGGGGATGAACCGCCCACTTGAAAAGCGCGGAGCCTGCGCCTACCATGCAAGTGTGGGTGCGGCGCAGCGGCGCGTTGCTACGGGCTTCGGTCGCTGCTATACTCAGGTCGCCCGGCGGATGGAGAGTCCCCCGCAATGTCTAGCGTCGGGACGTGGCAAGCTATCGGGATCGTCACTCAGTTCGGCGTCACCGTCGCGGTGGCCGTCTGGCTGGGTTATTTTTTGGGAAGCTGGGTCGATGTCCGCCTCGGGACCGGCCTCATTTTTTCGCTGATCGGCGCCCTCGGCGGCATGATCTCCGCGGTCATGAGCACCGTGGCCCTCCTCCGCCGCGTCCAGCAACCCCCATCCCCTCGGAGTACCTGAACCGGATGAACAGTCCCCTCACGTTCGCCATCCGAGCCGCGGAAGAGGAAGCGAAAGGCGTCGATTTCGCCTCGCATACCCTGTTCAATCTCGGCCCGATCCGCGTCAGCGACGTGACCTTCAGCACCTGGGTCGCGATGGGCGTGCTGATGCTGATCGTCTTCCTCGCGACGCGCAACCTCAAGATGGTCCCCACCGGCCTGCAGAACATCGTCGAGACGGTCGTCGAGGCCCTGATGGGCATCATCGACTCGACGGCCGGCGCGAATGGGCGCCGATTCGCGCCGCTGGTCCTCACCATATTCCTGTTCATCCTGACCGCCAACTGGCTGGGCATCACGCCGCTCTACGGCAACACGCGCATCTTCGTGTCGCCCAACCACAACCTGAACGTCACTGCCTCAATGGCGATCATCGTGTTCTTCGTCGTGCAGTTCTTCGCCCTCAAGACGCTCGGCATCGGCGGCTGGCTCAAAGAGTTCGTGGTCCCGAACCCGCTCCACATTTTGAGCGAGATCTCGCGCCCGCTGTCGCTCTCGCTGCGCCTCTTCGGCAACATCTTCGCGGGCGGCGCTCTTGTCCATCAGATCCTGGTGCTCGCCCCCTACGTCACGTTCATCTTCCTGGGCCTCGAGTTGTTCGTCGGCGCGGTCCAGGCGTTGATCTTCACCATGCTCACGCTCGTCTTCCTGTCGATCGCCACGACCGGCCACGGACATGGCCACGAGGACTCACAGGAAGTACACGCGGCGAGCCATCACTAAGAGCGGCCCGCGTACGGGCTACGTCACGGGAGGAGCTTCGGTGGAAGCAGCATTCGCGATCCAGCAGGCGGCACAGGCCGGCGTCGCATCGGCACCGGGCATGGCAGCAGCCGTGGCCATCAGCGTCGGGGCGATCGGCCCGGGCATCGGCATCGGCTACGGTGTCGGCAAGGCGATGGAAGCGATCGGGCGCAACCCCGAGGTCAGCGGCCCGATCCTGGTCCCGATGCTGATCGGGCTCGGCTTCGCGGAAGCCATCGCTATCTACGCGCTCCTGATCGCATTCATCCTCAGCGGTCGCTAGTCGATGCGGCCGCCGCGCGGGCATGGGTACCCGGAACTGCCGCGTACTCCGCGCCGCGCGGCGGCGCTTTCGACGACAGGACGCGCACGATGCAAGTAATCGAGCTACTCGGGCTCAACTGGAACGACTTTCTCTGGCACACGGTCAACTTCGCCGTCCTCATCTTTTTGGTCAACCGCTTCCTCTATAAGCCGGTAGTCGGGCTGCTCGACGAGCGGCGCGAGCGGATCCGCGAGAGCCTCGAAGCGGCGGACCGCGCCCGCTCCGATGCGGAACGGGCGGACCGCGAGCGCGAGGTGCTGCTCGCCGAGACGCGCCGCGAAATTCAGGAGATGCTGACCCAGGCGCAGCAGACGGCGGCTCGGGTGCAGGAAGACGCGCGCGCGCAGGCGACCGAGGACGCACGCCGCATCGTCGAGGCGGCCCGGCGCGAGGCGGATGCCGAGCGCGCACAAGCGATGACGGATCTCCGTCGCGAGGTGGCCGGCCTCGCCGTCCAGGCCGCCGAGCGGGTGATCGGGCAGAGCCTGAACGACCAGACGCACCGCCGGCTCGTGGACGACTTCCTGGCCGAACCTGCCGCGACCGACGGTCGTCGGGCGTAGCGGGAGGGCGCGAGTGCCAGCCACGAACGTTCGCGCGACTCGCTACTCGGAGGCCGCGTTCGGCGTCGCCCGCGGAGCCGGGACGATCGATCTCTGGGTCGAGAGCCTGGATCGCGCGGCCCAGCTCTTCGGTGACCAAGGGGCAGCGCAATTCCTGACCAGCCCGGTCGTGTCGCCCGATCGGAAGCAGGCCGTCCTCTCCGAACTGCTGCCGGGGCTGTCGAGAGAAGTGCAGAACTTCCTGGCTCTGCTGACGCGGCGCGGGCGGCTGAATCTGCTCCCGGACATCGTCACCAGCTTCGGTGAGCTCGTCCAGGAGTCGCGCGGCATCGAGACGGCCATCGTCACGACCGCGATCCCGCTCGACGACCGCCAGAAAACGTTGATCGCGTCGCGCCTCACCCAGAAGGTCGGCAAGGCGGTGCAGATCGAAACTCGGGTCGATCCGTCGATCCTCGGCGGCGTCGTCGCCCAGATCGGCGACGACGTGATCGACGGCAGCGTGCGAGGGCGCCTCGAACGACTGCGGCGCACGCTGATCGCGTAACGGCCGACGATGCCATCCAGCTACGGAAACGAGCGGGCGTCGTCGAACCATTCGGCGGGCGCCCGCTGATCGCGTTTACAATCGAGTGGAGACGAGGAGCCCCGACTCCTGGCTCCTAGCTCCCGACAGGAGACGCAGCATGGCGGTCCGCTCCCAAGAGATCCTCGACGTCATCCAGCGCCAGATCACCGGCCAGGATCTGACCGCCGACGTCCAGAACGTCGGCCAGGTCATCGAGATCGGTGATGGCATCGCGCGCATCTGGGGCCTGTCCGAATGCGTCGCCGGTGAGCTGCTCGAGTTCGTGGGCGGCCCCGGCGATCCGACCGTCTTTGGCCTGGCGCTCAACCTCGAAGAGGAGACGGTCGGCACCGTCATCCTCGGGCCATACACCCACATCAAGGAAGGCAACGAGGTTCGGCGCACCGGACGGATCGCCCAGGTGCCGGTCGGTGACGCGCTGATCGGCCGCGTGGTCAACGCCCTCGGCGAGCCCGTCGATGGCAAGGGGCCGGTCGTCACGGACCGGTTCCGCCCCGTCGAGCGCATCGCGCCCGGCGTCGTGCGGCGCCAGCCGGTCAAGACGCCGGTCCAGACGGGCATCAAGGCCATCGACGCGATGATCCCGATCGGCCGCGGCCAGCGCGAGCTGATCATCGGCGACCGCTCGACCGGCAAGACGGTCGTAGCGCTCGACACGATCATCAACCAGAAGGGCCAGGATCTCATCTGCATCTACGTGGCGATCGGGCAGAAGGAGTCGTCGATCGCCGAGACGGTCGGCATCCTCGAGGAGTACGGCGCGATGGAGCACACCATCGTGGTCGCCGCCGCCGCCGCCGACCCCGCCCCAATGCGCTACCTGGCCCCGTTCGCCGGTTGCGCGATGGGCGAGGAATTCCTCGAAAATGGCCGCGAGGCGCTGATCGTCTACGACGATCTCTCGAAGCACGCGAACTCGTACCGCGAGATGTCGCTGCTGCTGCGGCGCCCCGCCGGCCGCGAGGCGTATCCCGGCGACGTCTTCTACCTCCACTCGCGGCTGCTGGAGCGCGCCGCCCGACTGAACGACGAGAACGGCGGCGGCTCGCTGACGGCACTGCCGGTCATCGAGACGCAGGCGAACGACGTGTCGGCGTACATCCCGACCAACGTCATCTCGATCACCGACGGCCAGATCTACCTCGAATCCGACCTGTTCAACGCGGGCCTCCGGCCGGCGCTGAACGTCGGCATCTCGGTGTCGCGAGTGGGCGGCTCGGCCCAGACGCGGGCGATGCGAACGGTCGCCGGGCGCATGAAGCTGGAGCTGGCGCAGTTCAGGTCGCTCGCGGCCTTCGCGCAGTTCGCCTCGGACCTCGACCCGGCGACGCGCGCGCAGCTCGAGCGCGGGCTGCGGCTGCAAGAAATCTTGAAGCAGCAGCAGTTCAGCCCGGTCATCCTCTGGAAGGAAGTCGCGATCATTTGGGCCGGCACGAACGGCATCCTCGACGACGTGCCGGTCGCGGACGTCGGGCGCTGGGAGACGGAGTTCATCCGCTTCCTGGAGTCGAACTATTCCGGGGTCGGCGAGGCGATCGCCCGGGACAAGGTGCTCTCGGACGAGTCGGCGGCGGCGTTGCGCGAGGCCGCCGAGGCGTTCAAGAAGACCGTGAGCTTCTAGCGCCATGCCAAGCCTGCGCGACATCAAGCGGCGCATCCGGGGCATCCGGAGCACCGCGCAGATCACCAAGGCGATGGAGCTGGTGGCCGCGTCGCGGATGCGGCGCGCTCAGCAGCGCGTGCTCGCCGCTCGGCCATACGCCGAGACGATGCGTCAGCTCATCTCGGAGCTGGCCTCGGCCGGGGCCGGCGGCGACAGCCTGCATCCCCTGCTCGTGCAGCGGCCGGTCGATACGGTCGGCATCGTGCTGATCACCACGGACCGGGGACTGTGTGGCGCGCTCAACACGAACACGATCCGGCGCGGCTCGGAGCTGGTGCTGGAGCAAGCCGAGGACGTGCAGCTCCTGACGATCGGCCGCAAGGGCCAGGATTTCATGGCCCGGCGCGGCTACAAGATCCTCGCGACCGAGACGGGCATGGGCGACCGCCCCGGCTACGACACGGTCATCCCGATCGCCCGCAACATCATGGAAAGCTACAACAGCGGGGTGATGGACGTGTGCTACATCGTCTATCCCCAATTCGTCTCGACGCTCTCCCAGCGGCCCCAGGTGATCCAGATCCTGCCCATCCAGGCGAGCGAGCGGATCGAGAAGCCGCTGGAGTACATCTTCGAGCCGGACCCGCGCAGCATCCTCGAGCAGCTCCTGCCGCGCTACGTCGAGGTGGTGCTGTACGAGGCGATTTTGGAGCTGGTGGCGAGCGAGCAGAGCGCCCGCATGGTGGCCATGCGAAACGCGAATCAGAACGCCAAGGATCTGATCAACGACCTATCGCTCGCCTACAACAAGGCGCGGCAGGCGAACATCACCCGCGAGGTCATCGAGGTCGCGTCGGCGGCGGAGTTCATGGCGTCGCAGAACCGCTAGGAGAAAACCAATGGCGACCGGGGCAACCGGCAAGGTCATCCAGATCATCGGTCCGGTGGTGGACGTCGAGTTCCCGCCGGACCAGCTCCCCGAAATCTACACCGCGCTCGAGATCCCGATGATCCCGCGCACGGACGGCGGGAGCCAGGGCACGGCCGTCGATGCCACGACCCTGGTGGTCGAGGTGCAGCAGCACCTGGGCAACAACTGGGTCCGCGCGGTCGCGATGGGCACCACCGATGGCCTGAAGCGCGGCACCGACGCCGTAGATACCGGCGCCCCGATCACCGTGCCGGTCGGCGAGGTGACCCTCGGCCGCATCTTCAACGTCCTCGGCCAGCCAATCGACGAGGCCGGCACCGTGACCTCGGACACGTACTACCCGATCCACCGCCCGGCGCCGTCGCTCGAGGAGCAATCGACCCAGCCGGAAGTGTTCGAGACCGGCATCAAGGTCATCGACCTGGTCGCCCCGTTCAAGCGCGGCGGCAAGATCGGCGTGTTCGGCGGCGCGGGCGTCGGCAAGACAGTCATCATTCAGGAGCTGATCAACAACGTCGCCAAGGAGCACGGCGGTCGTTCGGTGTTCGCCGGCGTGGGCGAACGCTCGCGCGAGGGCAACGACCTCTGGCGCGAGATGATCGATGCCGGCGTCATGGAGAAGACCGTCATGGTCTTCGGCCAGATGAACGAGCCGCCCGGCGCGCGCCAGCGAGTCGGCCTGACCGGCGTGACGATGGCCGAGTACTTCCGCGACCAGGGCCAGGACGTGCTGTTCTTCGTCGATAACATCTTCCGCTTCACGCAGGCGGGCTCCGAGGTGTCCGCGCTACTGGGGCGCCTGCCGTCGGCGGTGGGCTACCAGCCGACGCTTGCGACGGAGATCGGCCAGCTCCAGGAGCGGATCACGACGACCAAGAAGGGCTCGATCACGTCGCTCCAGGCGGTGTACGTGCCCGCCGACGACTACACCGACCCCGCCCCGGCCGGCGTGTTCGCGCACCTCGACGCGACGATCAACCTCGAACGGTCGCTCGCGGAGCAGGCGCTGTTCCCGGCGATCGACCCGCTGGCGTCGGTGTCGCGCATCCTGGAGCCGCGCACGGTCGGCCAGGAGCACTACGACGTGGCCCGCGAGGTACAGCGCGTGCTCCAGCGGTACCGCGATCTGCAAGATATTATCGCGATCCTGGGCATCGACGAGCTGTCCGAGGACGACCGGCTGACGGTCTCGCGCGCGCGGAAGATCCAGCGGTTCCTGACCCAGCCGATGTACGTTGCGGCAGCCTTCACCGGAACCGAGGGCAAGTACGTCAAGGTCCAGGACACGGTGCGCGGCTTCCGCGAAATTCTCGACGGCAAGCACGACGCGCTGCCGGAGCAGGCGTTCTACATGCAGGGCACCATCGAGGAAGTCGCGGCGCGCGCCGAGGAGATGGCTGCCGGATCCGGCTCGCGCTAGCCCGGCGCTTGCAGCAGGGTGCCTCAGAGATCGAGAGGCAATGAGAGGGGCCGGTGGCAGCGCCACCGGCCCCTCCTGCATTCGCTCGTCAAGAAATGATCTTCGTTTCATGTGTCATCGCCAATTATTCGTAGCATAGGGCGCTGCCGCACCTGCCGAAGGCTGACCACGGTGAAGAAGCCCCTGAGCGGAGGTGGCGAGGCCATGAAGGTCTCGACGCGCGAGACAACTACGTCGGGCGCATGTTGGCCTAGACGGAACAGCACGATCCCTACCGATCTCAGGCGCCGGCGGAACGTCAATTCGCCGAAGTCGCGATCGAAGGTCAGGAGTATCGCGTTCCGGCGATGTGCCTCAACAACGATGTCTGGATCGGCCGCTCCTGCCATGAACCCACGCACATGAGCTACGTCAAGCCCAGCATCGTGGAGCCTTCGAGTTATAGCGAGCGAAGTTCTCGTCAGCGACATAGCGCTCGCTCAATGCGAGTCAGCGAGCGGAGGTAAGCTATAGAACCGCTCTTCACTGAACGAGTAAGCCGCGTACGCCAAGACGGCCCGAATACCCTCTTCCGTGAGATAAGGGTAGTGCTCATGCAGGCTGTCGCGATCCCATCCGGCAGCCAGCAATTCAAGGACGAACTCAACGGAAAGCCGTGTGCCCTTGATGATCGGCTTGCCGGCGAGCACCCGCTCATCGGAGACGATGTAGTCACGCCAGTCGATCGCGCTCATCACACCCCGCTTGATTGAACCTTCGTCACTGTAGCACGCAATCGGCGTGGCGGCGTTCACCCGTTGCTCGGTGCTCGGGGCTCGGCCAGGTCCGCCCGCGCTGAGGAGATGGCCGCCGGATCCGGGTCTCAGTAGCTCTCGCACTGCCGCAAACAGCAGGGATTTCTCACTGCATACGCTAACGAGGGGACGGCAGCACAGCCACCGGCCACTTCTTTACGTGCCGTGTCGAGGGCCACGGCCGCGTCTAGCTGAGGCACGGTTGGATGCTCTCTCCGGTCACGGAATTGACTGGACTGTGCGGAGTTGCCACGCTCGTCATCGAACGTTCATGCTCCCGTTAGCGCAGCTTCATCACGACTACGTGATGCGGCACGTCTCCTGCGTCGCTTGCCATCGATGCGGCATGCGTATGTAGGCAGAGGAAGGCAGAATATGCGACGACAGTTGCTGGCGATAACGCTGGGTTTGGGATTGACAATCGGATCGGTCGGGCCGACTTTCGCCCAGCAGGAGTCGCGGCGCTTCACCGCCAACGGCACCATCCTGACCATCGTGGACGGCCAGGCCGATTTCATCACCGCCGACATCACCGGCCGGACCACGGTCGTCCGGCTTGACCTGTCGCAGCTCAGGGATTTGAAGGGAAGGAGAGTCGCCAATCTGAAGAACAACGAGTCGATCCAGATAGTCCTGCAGGAGAAGCCGGATGGCCGCTTCATGGCCATCGAGTACGCCGAACTCGCTAAGGGCAGCAAGGTGAACAATACGGACTGGGGCGTCCGCGAGGAGTACACGA
>Ga0136611_10000775_pt1 | contig 21493 bp, 21 predicted proteins | sample AntDrymUQ2232306_2_FD_106645 | JGI IMG/M metagenome (GOLD analysis project Ga0136611, IMG submission 106645) | Polar desert sand microbial communities from Dry Valleys, Antarctica - metaG UQ223 (23.06) | ecosystem: Environmental > Terrestrial > Soil > Desert | place: Antarctica: Dry Valley...
CCTGCTCGCGGTCACGTTTTTCATCGGCCGGGTGATTCCGGTCGATCCGGTGCTGGCCATGGTCGGCGACAACGCGCCGCCGCATGTCGTCGCCCGGGCGCGCGAGGAAATGGGACTGAACAAGCCGCTGCCGGAGCAGTTCGCCCTCTACCTGCGCAAGGTGCTGCGCGGCGACTTCGGCACGTCGGTGCTGACGTCCAATCCGGTGCTGCAAGACATTCGCCGCACCTTTCCGGCGACGCTGGAACTGGCCAGCCTGGGGATTCTCTTTGGCGCCGGGCTGGGCGTGCCGCTCGGCGTGTGGGCGGCGGTGCGGCGCGGAAAACTGGTCGATCAGGTGGTTCGCGTCATCGGGCTGGTCGGCTATTCGGTGCCGATCTTCTGGCTCGGGCTGATGGCGCTGCTGGTGTTTTATGCGCGGCTCGGCTGGGTCGCCGGGCCGGGCCGCATCGACGTGGCCTATGAATTCACGCTGGTGCCCGTCACCGGCCTGCTGCTGCTCGACACCGCCATGGCCGGCGAGTGGGAAGCCTTCGGCAATGCGCTGTCGCATTTGATTCTGCCGGCGTCGCTGCTGGGCTATTTTTCGCTCGCCTACATCAGCCGCATGACGCGCTCTTTCATGCTCAATGAACTGGCGCAGGAATATGTGGTGGCCGCCCGCGCCAAGGGCCTGTCGGAGGCGCGCATCATCTGGCGCCATGCGCTGCGCAATGCATTGGTGCCGCTGGTCACGGTGATCGCGCTGTCGTATGCCGGCCTGCTCGAAGGCTCGGTGCTGACCGAAACCGTTTTCGCCTGGCCGGGCCTGGGCCTCTACATCACCAATTCGCTGCAAAACGCCGACATGAACGCGGTGCTGGGCGGCACCATCGTGATCGGGTCGATCTTTATCGGCCTGAACCTGCTGTCGGACCTGCTCTACACGCTGCTGGACCCGAGGACGCGGATTCGATGAGCGACTCGACGCTTGCAAAATCTGAAAGCCTGCGTGATTGGCTGATGTCGGACCGGCCGCTGTCTAGAAGGCAGGCCGCGTTGGGCCGCGCTTACGGCGCCTGCCGAACGTTTGCCCTCAACCGGCTGGCGCTGGCCGGCCTGCTGATCGTGCTGGCGCTGGTTCTGGTGGCCATTTTTGCCGACCTGCTGGCGCCGTATTCGGCCTACACCGGCGACCTGCGCACCACGCGGCTGCTGCCGCCGTCGTGGGCGCACTGGATGGGCACCGACGACCAGGGCCGCGACATTTTGTCGCGGCTGATCCACGGCTCGCGCATCACGCTGTTCGTGGTGGCGCTGGTAGCGCTGCTGGCCGCTCCCATCGGGCTGGTGGTCGGCACCGTGGCGGGCTATGCCGGCGGGCTGGTCGATGCCACCTTGATGCGCATCACCGACATTTTCCTGGCGTTTCCGCGCCTGATCCTGGCGTTGGCGTTTGTCGCCGCGCTCGGCCCCGGCATCGAGAACGCGGTGATCGCCATTGCCATCACCTCCTGGCCGCCGTATGCGCGCATGGCGCGGGCCGAAACGCTGACGATCCGGCAGACCGACTACATCGCCGCCGTGCAATTGCTGGGCGCGTCGCCATGGCGCATCGTGCTGCGCCACATCATGCCGCTGTGCGTCTCGTCGGTCATTGTTCGCGTAACGCTCGACATGGCGGGAATCATTTTGACCGCCGCCGGGCTGGGTTTTCTCGGCCTGGGCGCGCAGCCGCCGATGCCCGAATGGGGCGCGATGATCGCCAACGGCCGGCTGTATGTGCTCGACCAGTGGTGGGTGGCGGCGGCGCCCGGTGCGGCGATTTTTGTCGTCAGCCTCGCCTTCAACCTGCTGGGCGACGGCTTGCGCGATGCGCTCGATCCGAAGGCGGCGAAATGATGGCGAAGCAGTTTATCGCCGCTGGCAGCCCCCATCCAGGCCTTCCCCCAGCGGGGGAAGGAGACAACCCCCTTTCTCTTGCTCCTTCCCGCCTTTGGGGGAAGGTTGGGATGGGGGCATTGACCTGAGGAAGTTGTATCCCATAATGGATGCCCCACCATAGGAGTACTACATGCTTAGAACAACCAAAAAATGCGTCGTTGCGGCGCTCATTGCGGGTCTCACCGGCGGCGCCGTACATGCAGCGGATCAGCAGTACCCAACAGGGAAACACCATAATTTGCCAGCGACGCTCGACACCGTGCAATGGGGATGGATCGACCTCAAGGAATCGCCAAAACTGACTATTAATTCAGGCGATACCGTTTCAATCGAAACGATGATGCACAGTCATGACAAGGTTAGGGACGGCGTGACGATGCAGGAGTTGATAGCGCTGCGAAAAGCCAATCCGGGCGGCGGCCCGCACTCCCTCACTGGTCCTATCTATGTGAACGGTGCTGAACCGGGTGATGTGCTGGAAATTCGCATTAAGAAGATTGTTCCGAAAGCCTTCGGCATCACCTTTAATCTGCCTGGCACAGAATTCCCGACGATTGGCGCACTTGCATCCGAAATGCCGGACGGCTACGTCAACCACATGAAACTGGACACGAAAAAAATGCTGGCGGAATTTAAGCCTGGAATCGTTGTTGATCTGAAGCCGTTCCCAGGCTTCCTCACCGTCGGCCTTGATCCAAACGATCCGACGCCGCGCAAAGGCGGCGCGCCGGACGGTGCAGGGTCGAGCCTGCGCCCGTGGAAGAATGGCGGCAACATGGACATCAACGAACTGCAGGTGGGTTCCAAGCTGTTCCTCCCGGTGAACCAGAAGGGGGGTCTGATCTGGACTGGCGACTCGCACTGCCGCCAGGGTAACGGCGAGGTCAATCTGACCGCGCTCGAGTGCTCCTTCAAAGAAATAGCCCTGCAGGTAATCGTTCACAAGGACATGAAGATCGACTTCCCGCGCATCGAAACGGAAACGCACTGGATTTCGACGGGCTTTGACGAGGACTTGAATAAGGCGATGGTCATTGCCACCCGCGAAGCCGTGAATCGCTTGGTGGAGCAGAAACAAGTGCCGTTGACGAAATACGAAGCTTATTCGCTGGTTTCGATGGTCGGCGACTGCCGCGTTTCGCAGGTGGTGGATATCCGCAAGGGCGTTCACTGCATGATCCCGAAAGCGATCTTCACCGCGAAGAAGTAAGCCTGTAAATCCATGAGGGCGATCTCCACTTTCGCCCTTGCCATGCTCCTCGCATTCAGCGTGGCGCCGCGGCGAGCGGCCGCTGCCTCCCAATTCCTCATTATTGCAACGACCACCGACATCCAGGCGCTCATCACAGCCATCGCTGGTGACAAGGTGGACGTCGAAAGTCTGGCTGCTCCCTCCCAGGACCCGCATTCTCTGGAATTGAAGCCCGGCCAGCTCGTACGCCTGCGTTCGGCATCGCTGGTTGTGCGCATTGGCCTAGACCACGAACCTTGGCTGGTGCGCGCGCAGATCAAGGCGCCCGTTCTGAATCTGTCGGAGAACGTACGCCTGCTGCAGACCGAAACGCCGCGCCTGCGGGTGGAACGCCAATCCCATGTCCATGCCTTCGGCAATCCGCATTACTGGCTGGATCCGGAAAACGCCAAGGCGATGGTCATATCACTCTCCCGTGCGCTGGGGAAATTGATTCCTGCCGACAAGGCTTTTTTCGACGCCAACCGCGACACGTTCATCAAGCAGGCAGATGAGCACATGGTGGCCTGGAAGAAAGCGCTGGCGCCATATGCTGGCACCAGGATCGTCGTAGTGCATGACACCTGGATCTATTTTGCCGACCGGTTCAACCTGTCGATCGTCGCCGCTGCGGAGGCCACGCCAGGCGTTCCGCCGTCGCCAGCAGAACTGGCCAAGCTCTATTCGCGCATGCGCGAAGCCAAGGTTCGCTTGGTGGTCGCCGATCCAAATTCCAACGACTCGCTGGTGCGCCAGATTGCAGAGCATGGCAATGCCCGGATTGTTGCATTGGTCCCGTCCGTCTGCGCGGACCTGGCCGCGCGCGACTACCTCTCTCTGATTGACCTGAATGTGGCTCGTCTCGTAAAGGCACTGCGCTAGTCCATGCTCGAACTTCTTCTCTGGCCCTTGCTGGCCGGCGCGGTCCTGACCGGGATTCATGCGTATTTCGGTCTGCACGTCCTGGCTCGCGGCATTGTGTTCGTCGACCTATCACTGGCACAGGTTGCCGCGCTGGGCATCACGGTTGCGATCCTGGCCGGCCATACCGTCGACAGCCCCGCAGCCTATTGGTATGCGTTGGCATTTTCCTCCAGTGGTGCAGTCCTGTTCGCGCTGGCGCGCCGCTATGAGCACGCAATCCAGCAAGAGGTGGTAATCGGCATTGTCTATGCCGTTTGCGCTGCGCTATGCGTGCTGGCACTGGACCGCGCGCCGCAAGGCGCCGAGCACATCAAGCAGATCCTGATCGGCTCGATTCTGACGGTCCGGCCGGACCAGGTGGCGCGGTTGGCCTTGCTCTACGTCGTGATCGGCGCCGTGCATTGGCTGCTACGCCGCCCGCTGATTCAGGCGTCGTTTCATCCAGAGCATCCGTCCTCCGCCCGCTTTCTCTGGGACGTGGTGTTTTACGGATCCTTTGCCATAGTCGTTACCTCGTCGGTACGCATCGTCGGCGTGCTGCTGGTCTTTTCCTATCTGATCGTGCCGGCGGCGATCGCAAGCCTGCTTCTCAGGTCCGTCCGCCGGCGGCTGCTACTGGCCTGGGTCCTGGGCGTGCTCATCACTGCGTTAGGACTAGGTGGCTCCTGGTACTGGGATCTGCCGACCGGTCCGGCCATCGTCGCGACGTTTGGCGCCGCCGCTGCGCTGACGGGCATGTTGTTCGCGTTGCGGGTATTCTCACTGCGCCTAGTCGGCCATGCGCTGGCAGTGGCGACGTTCGTCGCAGGCCTGCTGCTGGTGCTGTTCCCGCAGATGGACCAGCCCTGGCTGGACGCGGTGGAGTGGGCGGCGCCGGTCGTCCATACGACGTTTCTCGACGATGACGACAGGGAAACCCGCGGCGACGCGCTGGAATCGATCAGACGTGGGAAAGACGAGCTTGCCCAGTTGCGCGCCAGGGAGCAGGAGGTTCGCTGGGGAAAACTCGATATGTCTGCTGAAAAGCAGGAGCGCCTGCGCCAGTATCTGGCCGCGCGTGGCGAGATCGTCGCTGGCGACCAGCTGGTGCTGAAAGATTTGGGGATAAAGGCGCGCGACAACCAACGCTTCCTGCTGGGCCTGCCATTGGTGCTGCTGGGCGCCCTCGTCTTTTGGCTGCTTTGCGCACGGCGGCGCGCAAATTATTAGCCTGCTCGAGTTGATATTGCTCGACGATGCCACGCAGTTGGGCGAGTGACCTTGCCCCTGAAAACCGTATCCCTTGCTGAGTGGTTCAATTCAGACAAGGAAAACGGAAATGACGAAGACATCAAGGGCGCGCTACACGCTCGAATTCAAGCAAGAGGCGGTGCGGCTGGTCGATGGCGGCCAGAGCATTGCAGCGGTCGCCAGAACGCTGGGCGTGGTCGATCAGACGCTATTCAACTGGGATCAAGGCCCACAGGCAAGGCAAGCTCACAGGTGCTTGAGCAGCAAGCCTGTTAGCACCGAGCAGATGGAGATCAGCCGACTGCGGGCCGAACTGGCGCGCGTGAAGATGGAGCCGGGCATCCTGGGAAAAGCGACGGCGTACTTCGCGAAAGCTCAGCGTTGAAGTACGCCTTCATCCAGCGCCACCGCCGCGTGTGGCCCATCTCGGTGCAGTGCCGGGTGCTGGGCGTGAGCGTGGCGGGCTACCACGATCACTTCGTGCGCCACGCCAGCGCGGCACCGCGTCGCCACCTCAGTGACGAGGCTTTGCTGGTGCATATCAAGGCCCTCCATGCCCAGAGCCGTGGGGCCTATGGCTGGCCGCGCATCTGGCGAGAGTTGTTGGCACGCGGCATCCGCGTGGGCAAGCAGCGGGTTCAGCAGTTGATGCAGCGCCATGGTGTTCGCGCCAAGGGCAAGCGCCGCTTCAAAGTCACCACCGACAGCAACCACGATTTGCCGATCTCAGCTAACCTGCTGAACCGTGAGTTCATGGTGGCTGAGCCCGACCGGGTCTGGGTGGGTGACATCACCTACATCGCCACCAATGAGGGCTGGCTGTTCCTGGCGGTGGTGATCGACCTGTTCAGCCGCCAGGTGGTGGGCTGGTCCCTGCGGGAGGACATGACGTCAAACATCGTCATAGACGCCTTGCGCATGGCCTGGTTCAGGCGCCACCCGGGCAAGCACGCCGGCTTGATGTTTCACAGCGACCGGGGCAGCCAGTACGCCAGCAAAGACTTCAGGGACGTTCTTAAGGAGTACGGCATCACCGCTTCCATGAGCCGGCGTGGCAACTGCCGGGATAACGCCTGCAGCGAGACGCTGTTCGGCTCGCTGAAAGTGGAGCGCTTGCATGGGCAACGCTTTGCGAGCCGGCGCCAGGCCAAGGATGAAACCATCGCGTGGCTGCTTTGGTATAACAGTGGGCGACTGCATTCGACGCTGGCCTATGTCAGCCCGATGCAGTTCGAGGAAAACTGGCTTGCCGCTCAGGCCAATCAAGCCAGTTCATGATCTCGGTTATGGGATACGGAATCCAGGGGCAAGGTCAAAACCCCGGTCCACGCTTGGCTACCGAACGGGGCAGTTTCATAAAATGATCAGTACAAGCTCTCCGTTGCTGGTCGTCGAGGATTTGCGCGTAGCCTTCCCTGGCCGCGACGGCGGCATGCTGGAAGCCGTGCGCGGCGTCTCGTTCACGCTGGGCCGCGAGCGTCTCGGCATCGTCGGCGAGTCGGGCTCGGGCAAGTCGCAGACCGGCCGCGCCATTTTGGGCCTGACCGCGCCCGAAGGCCTCGTCAAGGCCAAACGGCTCGAATTCAGCGGCGTCGATCTGCTCAACTGCCCGCCGAAACAGCGTCGCGCCTTGCGCGGCGGACGCATCGCGATGGTGCTGCAGGACCCGAAGTTTTCGCTCAACCCGGTGATGACGATAGGCGCGCAGATCGTCGAAACGCTGCGCGCCCACACCCGCGTTTCCGCCGGCGAGGCCAAAAAGCGGGCGCTGGCGGCGCTCGAATCGGTTCGCATCGACAACCCCGAGCGCGTGTACAAACTCTACCCGCATGAAGTCTCGGGCGGCATGGGCCAGCGCGCCATGATCGCGATGATGCTGATCGCCGACCCCGACATCCTGATCGCCGACGAGCCGACCTCGGCGCTCGACGTCACGGTGCAGCTGCAGGTGCTGGCCATCCTCGATGCGCTGGTGTCTGAACGCGGCATGGGCCTGATCCTGGTGTCGCATGATTTGCGGCTGGTGTCGTCGTTTTGCGACCGCATCCTGGTGATGTATGCCGGCCGCGTGGTTGAAGAACTGGCGGCGGGCGGGCTCGCCAACGCCCAACACCCGTACACGCGCGGCCTGATGGCTTGCCTGCCGCAACTCGGCGCGTCCACGCATCCGCTGGCGACGCTGGAGCGCCGGCCGGAATGGGCGCTATGACGGCTGATACCGCCCTGGGCCTGGATGTCAGCCGGCTGCGCGTCAGCTTCGACGGCTTTGTCGCCGTGGCCGACACGTCGTTCCATGTCGCGCCGGGGACGAGCTTCGGCATCGTCGGCGAATCGGGCTCCGGCAAATCGACGGTGCTGCGCGCCATTTGCGGCCTGGCGCCCAGGCAATCGGGGACGGTGCGCCTGCTTGGCGGCGCCGACAGCCATGCGCCGGGCAGCAAGGCGTTTCGCCGCCGGGTGCAGATGGTGTTCCAGGACCCTTACGGCTCGCTCCATCCCCGGCAGACCGTGGACCGGCTGCTGGCCGAGCCGCTGGCGATTCACGGCATCAAAGACGCCGAAACCCGCATCGAACGAGCGCTCGATGAAGTCGGCCTGGGAACAGGTTTCAGGTTCCGCTACCCGCACCAGCTGTCGGGCGGCCAGCGCCAGCGCATCGCGATTGCCCGCGCACTGATCCTGGAGCCGCAAATCCTGCTGCTCGACGAGCCGACATCGGCGCTCGATGCGTCGGTGCAGGCCGAGGTGCTGAACCTGCTCGAAGACCTGCGCCGCCGCCGCAACCTGACCTTCATCATGGTCAGCCACGACCTGGCCGTGGTCACGCACATCTGTGAGCGGCTGATGGTGATGCAGCGCGGCCGGACGGTCGAGCTGCTGGCGTCGAGTGACCTGATCGCCGGCCGGGTTGCCGACCCCTACACCCTGAGCCTGATGCGGGCATCGGCGGGGTTTCGGCGCGGGGCAAAAGCGGCTTGACCGGTTGAGCCGGACCCGCCAAAGTCGCGTCCCGCGGCCAGGCTCGTCAGGTAGTATGGCTTTGTCTTCGCCAGCGCCGCCCGGATAGCAAAACTTATTGTTGAATCCAAATTTTTTAACTTCGATGAAGGATTGATTTAATGACAAATTCAAAAATATGGGGCTATTCCGGAAAATGGGCGGCTGCGCCTTTTTTCTGTCTTGTACTCGCTGCTTGCGGCGGGGGAAATGACACTATTTCGACTGATGTTTCCGTCAATGTAATCAAGTCCCAGGGTGCTCGCCAATGCGAACCTGGGGTGGCAATTTCCTTGGAACAAATGCAGCGCCAACTCGCGGCCGCTGGTGTTCAGGTGCTCAGTTCGAGCTGCGGACTGTTGACTGGAGTATCATTTTTAGCTGTCTGCGGTGGGGGAGACGCTCGTATCGGTATTCTTGAAATCCCTTCACCCCAAGTAAAAACCGCGTCCGACCTTGGCTTTGTGCCTTTGACCGACTTGTCAGGGGTACAGAAAGTCGCTTGCACGTAGTTTTGCTGAATAGCAATGGGCGGCAATCAAGAACTTGGGTTCCAGACTCAAGCTCACAACACCCCTTAGCGAAGCGTAGCTGCACCGATGGCGGAGTTGTCTTTTCTTTGCTTGTTTGCTTGTTCCGCTCGGCGAAGCGAAAAGGGAAGCCGCCGCCGGCCAAACCAAGAAAAGTCAACAGGCTATCAATTAAATAGCTACTCAGGCAAGCGAGTAGTGCGCAAACGCCGTATTCGAGCTCAAACATTAAGGAATTCACACCTGCGAGAAGCCAAAGTAGCCTGCTCTGCCGAATCACCAATAAGCTGTTTGCCTGAGCCAAGCCCGGCATGGCCCTTAAACCCTTTCCACTCTGTCTGGCGGCAATCCATGTTCTGCATCGCCCTGCGCTTTCTCGCCGAACCCAGCATCGCCGTCATGAAATGGATCGACAAGGCGGCTCTACGCCAGCGCTACCGCGTCACGGTGCCGGCCGCGTCAAAGCTCGAATCGAGGCTATCCGCGCCATACCTGCAGGCGGTTAAGCGATTGCTTTGCCCATCGCGTCCTCGATGAAAACTGAAACCCTGAGCGGACGCGACCTGCTTGCCGCGCTGGTTGTTGTGGTCGTGTGGGGCCTGAATTTCGTCGCGATGAAGTTCGCCCTGCGCGACTTCACGCCTTTCCAGCTGGGCGCGGCGCGCTTTCTATTTGCCGCGCTGCCGCTGGCGCTCTTTGTCCGGCCGCTGGCGGTGCCGTGGATATGGGTCGTGCTGTACGGCCTGTTCCAGGGCGTCGGGCAATTCGGCATCTTGTTCATCGCGCTGAAGGTCGGCATGACGGCGGCACTGGCGTCGGTGCTGCTGCAAACCCAGGTGTTTTTCACCGCGCTGTTCGGCTTCGTGCTGCTTGGCGAGCGCGCCGGCCGGCCGCTGCAGGCGGGCCTGGCGCTGGCGGCGCTCGGCTTGTGCTGCTTCGCCTGGAACTATGCTGGCGTCGGGGCGGCCGGCGGTGGCACCACGCTGGCAGGTTTTGCGCTGACCCTGGGCGCCGCCGGAATGTGGGCGCTGTCGAATATCGTCGCGCGGCAGGTGCAGCGCGTGGCGGGCGACTATTCGCCGCTGGCTTTTGTCGTCTGGAGCAGTGCCGTCGCCGTGCCGCCCTTCATGGCGCTGTCGTGGGTGTTCGATGCCGATGCCGTGCGCTGGCAATGGCTGCGGGCGGGCTGGACCGGCTGGCTGTCGGTCGCCTATCTGGGCTGGGTGGCGACGGTCGTCGGCTATAGCCTGTGGACCGGCCTGCTCAAGCGCCACCCCGCCAATCGGATCTCGCCTTTCGGCCTGGGCGTGCCCATCGTGGGGCTGGCCGCCGGCATGGGCCTGTTGGGCGAGGCCGTCACGCCGTGGCAATGGGCCGGCATTGCGCTGCTGGTGGCGGCATTGGTCTGCGTGATGCTGGGCGGGCTGATCAGGCGCCGCTGACGGCCCAGATGCAGACCCAGGTGGCGCTAATGGACAGCCCGAAAGGCCGGCGGCAAGAATCGCAACGAGGTGTTCTATAGTGGTTTCAGTTATTAATTTAATGGCCTCAATAGCCTCATGGAGGAAACACAGAACACCGGTGCGCGCGCCAGGAAGAAGTTTTTTGAAATCATGGTTACCCATCTGTTGTTCAGCCGGCTCAACATGCCAAGTACATGCAGACTATTACCCACGGCACGTCCGCTTTCACCCAAAGACCAGGAGATGAGCCCGCATGAATATCCGAACGCGCCTTGCGGGGCGCTGTCCGCCAGCCTTGCGGCTCTGGCTTTTTCAGCCATGGCGCAAGACGCCGGCAGCTATCCCAATAGCCCCATCAAGCTGGTGGTGGGCTTCGTGCCGGGCGGCAGTTCCGACACAGTGGCCCGCATTCTTGCGCCGCGCATGGCCGACCTGCTCAAGCAGAGCATCGTCATCGACAACCGTCCGGGCGCCGGGGGCAACATCGCCTCTGAATTTCTCATCAAGGCGCCGGCCGACGGGTATACGTTGATGCGGGGCATGATTGGTTCGCTGGCGGTGAACCAGCATCTGAACAAATTCAGCTACAACCCGGTGGCCGACACCGCCCCGCTGTCCCTGGCCGTGACATTCACCAACGTCCTGGTCTTGAATGCCTCCAGTGATATTCGCTCGCTGGACGACTATGAGCGATCCTCGCCATTTTGCGGGAGGGCGGCCTGATCCCCTTTCTGCGCAAGTACCCGCAATGGGAGCTGCCGGCATAGCGCAGTGCCGACGCCTGTTGCCAAAGCTGGCGGAAGTTGGGCAGTGGCGGGCGCGCTTTCCCGACTCAGGAAACGCGGCCGTCAAACCCGCCTCGGAGCCGCCTGAAACGCCATATTCCGGGCAATAAAGTGCCTCCAGCCCAACGTTTACAGGCGCAACCAGCTATAAATGAGATAGCAACCGGACGCCTTTGAAAGCGCCGTGCCCGACGGCTCAGAGCCGGCGGCGATGCGCAAAACGCACGACGGTCACGCCAGCCCTGACCTGGCGCGTCGAGGGCATCACCAGCACACAGTCATCGTAAGGCGTTGTCACCGGCTCGGCGTCGTTCCAGCCGATCACCGTGCCGGCGCGCGCAATGATTTCCAGCCCCTGGTAGGGCTTGTCAAAACGGAACTTCGCACTCGTGGCCACGACCGGGGCTGTCACGTCCAGCGCCCACTGCTGCGGAGCATCGGCTTGGCGCCAATCGGGCAGCAGGCGCGCCATCGTCGGCGCATCATGCGTTCCGGATTCCTCCAGAAAACGCACGCACATGTCCTGCGCCACCTTGCGGCTGGACAGATGGCCGTGGAAACCGCATTCGATGAGCAGCGAGCGCGTGCCGTTGTCGCCACCGCCGCACAGATCACCCAGGCGGCCGAAGTCGCGCATGCGCACACCGTCCTTGTGGCCAGGATCGACCACGATGTATTCGGGACTGCGCAGCGCGCGCGCCAGCGCCAGGTTGCGCGCCTGCATGCCGGTCAACAGCAGCGGCGCGGCGGGCTCATGCATGCTGTGCAGATCGAGCAACCAGTCGGCCTGCGCGACAAAAGGCTGCAAGGCCAGCGCGCGCCGGCGCTCCTGCGTGCCGCCGGCCTGAAGGCGTTCGGGCGACCACTGGCGGTTCAGGTCTTCATCGACAAAGCGCGAGGCGTCATGGTTGGCCACATCGAAATGGTCAAACGCCGCGAGGTTGCAAAACGCCAAGGTCAGGCGTCCCTGCTGCGGCCGCACGCAGGCCTCGAGCAGGCCCTTGAGCGCCCAGGCGCCGCACAGTTCGTTGCCATGGATCAGCGCGCTGATCATCAGCGTGCGGCCGGGCTGGCCCGAGTCGAACTGCCAGACGCCTTCGGTACCGGTGTTGCCCGCGCGCCAGGCGGCGATGTCGGGTGGGGGCAAGTCAAATGGCAGAGAAGTGTTCATTCTTTGATCTTCGCGAATTCAACAATCCGTTTGAACTTGACGGTTTCCTGGTTGAGGAACTTCGGCATGTCCACATTGAGCGGCGAAACTGTGGAGCCCGAGTCTTCGAGTTTCTTGCGCAGCTCGGGCGTTTGCAGGGAATCGTTCAGGGCCTGCTTCAGCTTGGCCATCACCGGCTCGGGCAAATGCGCCGGGCCCATCAGCGCGAACCAGATGTTGATGTCTATGCCCTTGAGCCTGGGGTTCTCGGCCAGGGCCGGGATATCGGCAGTCACTGCCGAGCGTTTGGCTTCGGTGGTGCCGAGGGCGATGACCTTGCCGCTGCGAATATGCGGCAGACCGCTGGACAGCACGAACATGCCGAAGTCGATGTTGTTGCCGAGCAGGTCATTGGCCAGCGGCGCCACGCCGCGGTAGGGGATGTGGGTCATGAACAGGCCGCCCTGGTCCTTGACCATCTCGCCGGCCAGGTGCAGCGCCGTGCCCACGCCCGAGCTGCCGTAGCTGTACTTGCCGGGATGTTGCCTGACCTGACTGATGAACTGCTCGACCGTCTTCACGCCCGACTTCTGCGACGCCACCAGCACCATGGGCTGGGCGGCAATCAGGCCGATCGGCGTGAAATCCTTGAGTCCGTATTTGACGGCGCCCGACACCAGGCGGCTGATCGCGATCTCGTTGCTCGCGCCCACCAGCAGGGTGTAGCCGTCGGCTGCGGCATTCGCCACCTTCTGCGCGCCAATTGCACCGCCGGCGCCTCCGATGTTGTCGATGATCACCGGCACACCGAGCTTGCGCGACAGCTCCGCGCCGATGGCGCGCCCGTTCAGATCCGTGCTGCCGCCGGGCGGGTAGCCGACCACGATGGTGATCGGCTTGTGGGGATAGTTGTCGGGCTGGGCCAGCGCCGCAGCGCAGGCCAGCAGCGACAGCGCGCCGCAAAGCGCGGCACGGCGCGAAAAAGGCAAGTTCATCATGGCATGTCTTTCAAAACGAGGGGCAGCTTATTCGGTGATTTTCGCGATGTCGACAATCTTTTTGTACTTTGCGACCTCGGCGCTCAGGAATTTGGGCATGTCCACGTTGAGCGGGGCGACGGTGGAGCTGGCTTCTTCCAGCTTTTTGCGCAGGTCGGGTGCCTGCAGCGAGTCACTCAAGGCCTTTTTGAGACGGGCCTCCACGAAAGGCGGCAGGTGCGCCGGGCCCATCAGCACCCACCAGGTCCCGATGTTGACGCCCTTGAGCTTCGGATGCTCTGCAAGCGCAGGAATGTCGGGTGTCACCGGAGAGCGCTTCAATTCGGTCGTGCCCAGAGGAACCAGCTTGCCGCTGCGAATATGCGGCAAGGCGCTGGACAGCACAAACACGCCAAAGTCGATGTTGTTTCCCATCAGGTCATTGGCCAGGGGCGCCACGCCGCGGTAGGGAATATGCGTCATGAACAGGCCCGCCTGATCCTTCACCATTTCACCCGCCAGGTGCAGTGAAGACCCTACCCCCGAACTGCCGTAGCTGTACTTGCCGGGATTGCTCTTGACCAGATTGAGAAACTGGTCGACGGTTTTCACGCCGGACTTCTGCGAGGCCACCAGCACCAGCGGCTGCGAGGCAATCAGGCCCAGCGGCGTGAAGTCCTTGATGTCGTATTTGACCGAGCTGGACACCAGCCGGTTGATGGCAATCTCATTGCCGGACCCTGAAAGCAGCGTATAGCCGTCCGGTGCGGCATTGGCCACTTTTTGGGCGCCAATCGCGCCGGCTGCACCGCCAATGTTTTCGACCACCACCGGCACAGCCAGCCTTTTGGCCATTTCGACGGCCAGGGTGCGCCCGGTCAGATCGGCGCTGCCACCGGCCGGGTAGCCCACCACGATGGTGATGGCTTTGTTGGGATAAGCCTCTCCCTGTGCCCAGGAAGGCACGGGCGCCAGCAAGCTGGCAGCAACAAGGGCCAAAGCGCACACCATAGGGTGCGCAGAAAGACGTGCAGGCATTGCGACTCCTGAAGGGTAGAAAGGCCTCATTATCCGGACGGGCTTGTGACCATCTGTGCCGTTTAGGCACAGGCTTGCGCCGTTTGGGCTCTGCCTTCAGCGCGGACTTACCAGTTGCCACATGCCGCCCAAGATGGAAGTAAGCCGAATCAGTGCTTTCGAAGGAAAAAAGTGCCATGGATTCACTGCTGGTATACGCCTTGTGCAGTTTGTACGCAGTCGCCATGTTGCCAACTCGAACGACCGCCGCAGGAATGCCGGTCCCAAGGCGAGTCGGTCGCCTGTATGCGCCCTATTACGGTCCATCTGACACCGCGCGGGTCATGGCTGCTATTTGCCTCGCCTTCGTCTTCGCCGGCGCCTTGATGCGTATCGTGCGCCGGCGGAAAACGCTGGCCAGGCTTCAAAACCGAGGCGGCGCCAACCACCGCTTCGTTGCGCGCGGTGAAAATAGGGCCTTCGACCAGCGGGCCAGATAAATGCGCAAGCAGCGCGCCGAGGACTTCCCGTGTCAAAATGGTTGTCGCCCCAATAGTGTCTGCAGCAATTGCCTTATTGGATTTTGAATGCGGTCTTGTAAGCATCGTAGAGCACGCGCAGCTCAGCGACAGGGTCATTGCTGCTATCAATTCTCAGGTCAATGTTCTTGGCGTATGCGTTGATAGAAGGCGCCTGATTCACAACGACGATGGCCGCGGAAATTTTTCCTCTCCGATCACCACCGGCTTTTTGGCCCGCTTCAAGGGCTGCCATCACCCGATCTGCGAGCGTTCCCTTTGTCACGTCGAAGGCACTCGCCATGGCTTCCAAAGTTTCCTTGCCCACCAGAATATTGCCGGCAACGATGAAATCCTTGCCGATGAAGTGGCTCTTATAGTCATCGGGTTTGGAACCGGTGAACGCAGCTACGTTGCCTTTGCCATCGATGATGGATAACTGTCGTTCTTCGCGCCGGTCATCGCCTTGCAACACCGTATCAAGGGCTTCTTTAGCGGTCATGTCGTTTTTCAGGCGCTGCAGCGCCTCTTTTGCGAGCAACGGATTGGTATTGGCCTGGGTCGCGATCGCACCCACATTGTGTTCGACATGTATCACCCGGTTGCCAACGGCGAGCCTCGCTGTTGAGACTGCACCGCCTAACGCCCCCGTTACCGGATCCCTTGCCACAATTGAAAATGTGTTGTCCCACTCTTCGCTGGAAGCAGCAACCAGCCCCGGCAAGCCCAGAATGAGCAGGGAAGCAATAAAAAGATGACGCACCTTGTTTCGAACGTTCATGGAAAATACTTTCTTTGGGGTTAGAGAATAAAAGGCATCAACGAGGGCCAAAGCGCGCACCAAAGGGTGCGCAGAAAGACGTACAGGCATTGCACGCTCCTGAATGGAGAAGAGTTCTTCATTATCCGGACGGGCTTTTGACCACCTGTGCCGTTTGGGCACAAGCTTCTGCCGTTTGGACTCGGCCTTCAGCACTGCTGCATCTCCTGCCACATGCGTTCGGCCAGCGCATTCAGTCGGCGCTTGGCACGGTACACCCGCACCTCAAAATACACCTCCAGGCGCGCGTCGCCCAGCAGGGCGAGCTGCCCGGCCTTGCAGGCGCCCGCCACCATCGACCACGGCAGCCAGGCCACACCCAGGCCCTTGACGGCGTATTCGTACACGGCGTCGGCCGAGTCGCATTCAATCACCCGTTTGAGACGGGGTGCATACGGGTTGTTGGCCAGGTGGTCTTCCACCAGTCGCCCCAGCGCCAGCGTCCCGGCATAGGCCAGGTAGGGTGCGGCGGCCTGGGTGCCGAAGGCATGCTGGCTGCACCCCGCGGCGTTGGCCCGTGTGACGGGCACCAGCCTGTCCCGCGCCAGTGTGTGGTGGGCGTACTGCTTGGCACTGAGTCGCAGCGCCAGCACGGGATGGTGGTAGATCAGCATGAAGTCTACCTCGCCGCGCTCCAGCATCTGCGAGGTATCGGTCAGCGAGCGCGTCAGTATGCGCAGTTCGCCCTGGGCCAGCAGCGGTTTGACGCGCAGCAGCAGATCGGCCAGCATGGTGCGTGCCAGAGTGCGGCCCGTGGCCAGCGTGATGGTGCTGGCCTGGCGCCCGGCGGCTTCCAGCAATTCGTCGCGCGCATGCCCAAGGTTGCCGACCATCTGCTGCGCGTTGTCCAGCAGGCTCGCGCCTGCGGCGGTGAGGGTGACGGGCAGGCTGCCGCGCTCGATGAGCGGGGTGCCGGCCCAGGCTTCCAGCGCCTTGATGCGCCGCCCGAATGCAGGATGGGTGACGTGGCGCAGCTCGGCCGCGCGACTGAAGCTGCGGCTCTGTGCCAGCGCCACAAAATCCTCCAGCCACTTGAGTTGCATCACGGGCTCAGGGGGAGTAATCGGCGCACGACCGGTTAAGGCCGTGCCGTCTGCAGCACATCCCGCGTCCTGACGGCTTCGCGGCGCGCGGCTTCGGCGAAGTCATCGCCCGATGAGGCATACAAAATCGCCCGCGAAGAATTCGCGATGATAGGCGCGACGGCGCGCACGCGTTCGATCTCTAGCGGGTAGGTGGCGCCCACTACCAGGCCGAGCTGGCCGCTGAGGTTCCACGGCCCCTGCGCGAGGCGGGAGATGTGTTCGTACAGCAGCGGTTCGCTTTCAACCGACGCGAGGCGCTGGTTCTGCAAATCGTCGCCCGGATTGGACGTGCGGCATAGCAAAAACGCGCCCTTGCCGTGGTATTTGAGGTAACGCGTGATGGAGTCAAAACCCATGAAAGGCGAGAGTGTCACCGAGTCGGCGCCATAGCGCTCAAACGCCTCCTTGGCGTACTGTTCGGCCGTGCTGCCGATGTCGCCGCGTTTGGCATCCAGAATCACGGGCACCCGCGGCGCGGCACGGCGCATGTGCTGCATCAGGCGTTCGAGCTGGTCCTCGACGCGGTGCGCGGCGAAGTAGGCAATTTGCGGCTTGAAGGCAATAACCAGATCTGCCGTGGCGTCAACGATGGCGGCGCAAAAGTCGTAAATCCGGCTGGCATCGCCCTTGAGCTGGCCGGGAAAGCGCGCCGGCTCTGGGTCCAGGCCGACGCAGAGCATCGATTGGTTCCGGCGTTCGGCCGCGTCGAGCATGTCGAGAAAAGTCATGGGCGTGATTGTAGAAAGCGGCGCGCTGGCTTTAAGGCGCGGGCTCCGCCAGGCTCATCGCCAGGCACAGGTCACTCCATGCGCCGGCCTTGTCGTCGCACTTGCGCAGCAGGTGAGCAGCGTTGTAGGTGACGACGGTTTTCGCGCCATGCAGCGAATGTACCTTTCCGCGCAGCTTGCCGAAGGGCTCGCCAGACGACAGTAGCGCCAGCGCCGCGAGCCGGCCCATAACCAGCATCACGTCGGGCCGGGCCTGCGCGAGCAAGGCCGGCAGCGCCGCCGGCAGTTGCCGCTGCGCTGGCGCCGAGGCCGCATCTTGGCGCGCCAGCGGCGCCAGCAGTACTACCGCGCCGGCCCGGTCGAGGCCGGCGGCGCGCAGCATATTGCAAAGCAATTTGCCCCCATCGCCTTCAAAAACCGGCGCGCTCAGCGCCGCGGCCGAAATTTCGGCCAGCACCAGCCAGCGTGCGCCGCCGGGTCGGGCGATGTCGGCGAAGAGCGCCTGCGCCTGGCCCAGCAGCCAGCCGGCCTGGGCGCTGTCGGCGGATGCATCGGCCGGCGGGAGCTGCATACCGGCCGCTGCTTGGCGTGCGGCAGGTTGCTTGGAAGCCTGCGCTGGCGGCGCCGTGACAGGCGCGGCGACAGGCTGAATATTTTCAGTAAAACGGCCTGAAGAGCTTGTCGCATCAGCTTAAAAAGCTACTAATTCAATAGCAAATGGCGTTTCGGCGGCGGCCGCTCTCATCGTCGTGCTGGTATGGGGCGTGAATTTCGTAGCCATGAAATTCGCGCTGCGCGACTTCACGCCGTTCCAGCTGGGCGCTGCGCGCTATGTGTTTGCCGTGCTGCCGCTGGCGCTGTTCATCAAGCCGCCGCAGGTGCCCTGGAAGTGGGTCGTGCTGTACGGCCTGTTTCAGGGCGTCGGCCAGTTCGGCATCTTGTTCATCGCGCTGAAAGTAGGCATGACGGCGGCGCTGGCGTCGGTGCTGCTGCAGACGCAGGTGTTTTTTACCGCGCTGTTCGGTTTTGTGCTGCTCGGCGAGCGCGCCGGCCGGCCCTTGCAGGCGGGCATGGTGCTGGCGGCGCTGGGCCTGTCATGTTTTGGCTACAACTACGCAAGCCCCGGCGCGGCCAGCGGTGGCACCACGCTGGCCGGTTTTGCGCTCACCCTGGCCGCCGCCGCAATGTGGGCGCTGTCCAATATCGTCGCGCGGCAGGTGCAGAAAGTGGCCGGCGCTTATTCGCCGGTGGCGTTTGTCGTCTGGAGTTGCGCCGTCGCCGTCCTGCCCTTCATGGCGCTGTCCTGGGTGTTCGACGCCGAAGCCGTTCGCTGGCAGTGGCTGCGGGCGGGCCGGACCAGCTGGCTGTCCGTCGCCTACCTCGGCTGGATTGCGACCGTCGTCGGCTACAGCCTGTGGACCGGGCTGCTCAAACGCCACCCCGCCAACCGCGTCGCGCCTTTCGGCCTGGGCGTTCCGGTCGTCGGGCTGGCCGCCGGCATGAGCATATTGGGCGAGGCCGTGACGCCGTGGCAGTGGGCCGGCATTGCGCTGCTGGTGGCGGCGCTGGCCTGCGTGATGCTGGGCGGGCGGATGAAGCGCTCCACTGCGGTTTTATAAGCCGGCTTTAGTGGACATGCGGCCGCAGCGCGCCGGGAATGCCGTGTTGATGCAGGCCGCCCTCCTCCAGCCAGTGGCGGGTGTTTTGCCTGGCCCGCTCGATCAGCTCATGCGCGCGCGAAAAGTCGTAGGCCGACGCCGTCAGCGGACACAGCGGCGGCACGGTCAGCACCTCGGCCCGGTCCGCCATCAACTCCAGGTCTTGCACCAGCTGATGCGCGATCACCATGTTCAGCGCATGCAGCGCGCTGGCAATGGCGCTGAGCGGCGGCTCGGTCAGGGCGCAGGCATAGCCGGTGGGCAGGACGATCAGCCGGCGGGCGCCCAGCGCGACCGCCGCGGTGACCGGCGTGTTGCTGGCCACGGCGCCGTCGACCAGGTATTCGCCTTCGAGCCGCACCGGCGGAAAAATCGCCGGTATCGCGCAGCTGGCAAGGATCGCATCGACCGCCGGACCGGACGACAGGCAGACCGACTTGCCGTGCAGCTGCGCGGTGGCGACCACATGCAGCGGCAGCGCCGCCTGTTCCAGCAGGCTGTACGGCAAATGTTGTGCGATCAACTCGCGCAGCCCGCCCGAATCGACCAGCGACGGCGAGCGCGAAAACAGCCCGGCGATGCGGCTGAAGGTCATCGGAAAAATCGTGCTGCGCTTGAGTCCGCACCACAACCGCTCCAGCCGCGCGATGCCGGCGAGCGTCGGATCGCCAGCGAAATACGCGCCATTGATCGCGCCGACCGAGGCGCCGACGATGAAATCGGGCTGTACGCCGTATTCGACCAGCGCATGCAGCATGCCGACCTGCACCGCGCCGAAGCTGCCGCCGCCGGCAAATACGAAGGCGGTCTTGCCGCGGGTTTCAGCTTGCATGGGGCAACTTCCTGAATCGAAGCTGCCTGAATCTTAGGCCATGAAGCCCAGATTGCTCGGGTAATCGGGCCGGCCGGCGGGTACGCCGAAATGCCTGAGATTGGGCAGGATGCCGGCGAGTTCGCTGTCGGCGACGCCGAACCACCTGGCCAGCGTGGCGGCGTACTGGTCGACCGAGGTGCTGGGCAGCAGCCGGCCCTGGCCGACATGCCACTGGTCCTGCGCGCCGGCGCTGCTACCGACGCTGACCGGCGGCGCCGCGCCGTAGAAGGCCTTGCCCTTGACCGCGCCGCCGACCATGAAATGATGGCTGCCCCAGCCATGGTCCGAGCCGTCGCCGTTCGATGTAAGGGTGCGGCCGAAGTCCGACGCGGTGAAAGCGGTGACCTTGTCGGCGACGCCAAGCTCGGCCGTGGCGCTGTAAAAAGCGCTCAGGGCGTCGCTCACCTTGCCGAGCAGGCCGGGGTGTTGCGAGATCAGGTTGTCGTGCAGGTCGAAGCCGCCGATCGACACCATGAAGACCTGGCGCTTGGTGCCGAGCGCACTGCGCGCGCCGATCAGGCGCGCGACCATCTTGAGCTGGTCGGCCAGCGTATTGCTGGTGGGGAACACCGTCGTCAGGTTGCTGCCCGCCAGGCCGGAAGTCACTTGCGCCTCGGCGCCGATGGCGCGTGTTGTGACCCGGTTGTATTCGTTTTCCAGCGTGTGGCTACGCGTCTGCTGCACCAGCGTGGCAAGCGCGCTCTTGACCGCGCTGGAACCGTAAACATTGCTCTTGACGCCGTTGATGGCGACGGCGCCGCCGGTGCTCACCTGGTAGGACAGCGCGCTGTCGCCCGACAGGAACACCGCGTTGCCGGTGACGTTGATGCAGGTGAAAAGCGAATTGCCGTTCGACGACAGCGCCAGGTCGCCGATGTTGCCGCCCCAGCCGATGGTCGAGCCTTCTGGCGACGACGACTGCCAGATCGACTGCTGGTCGTTGTGCGAAAACAGCTTGGGCGGCAGCGGGTAGGTGGCCCGGTCGGCGCTGTTGTACTGGGTTTTCGTCAGCGGAACCACCAGCGGGCCGACATTGAGCTGCACCGCCGCCCGGCCACTGTTGAACAGGCTGGACAACCCTGTCATCGACGGATGCAGCGCATACTGCCGCCCGTCCGCCAGCGGCACAACCGGTGCCAGCAGCGTCGCCGCAAGATCGGACTTGGCCAGAGCGATGCCGCCTGCCGCCTGACCGGCCCTGCCGCCGCGAATCGCGCTGTAGGCGTTGTAGCTTGGGTCGTCGTAAGTCACCACGGTATTGGCGTAGTCGTTCCCGCCGTAGAAAAAGACGCAGACCAGGGCCTTGTAATCGGTCGCCTCGAAGGCCGCGGCCTCGCCGATGGCCGCGAGATTCAGCGCGAAGGGCAGCGCGGTGCCGCTCAGGGCGAGCTGGCCGCCGCGGCGCAAGAAAGCGCGGCGGCTGTGCAATTGGGGTTGGAGCAGGTGCATGGCGGGCCTTATTTTTGAATCAGGTAGTCGGCCGAAGCCATGACCAGGAGCACGGCGGCCGCGACGCGGTTGCGCCGAACGCTGTCGCTGCTGGTGGCGGTGACGGGCGTGGCGTTGAGCGCATTGACGATCAG
>Ga0136611_10000776_pt1 | contig 21452 bp, 22 predicted proteins | sample AntDrymUQ2232306_2_FD_106645 | JGI IMG/M metagenome (GOLD analysis project Ga0136611, IMG submission 106645) | Polar desert sand microbial communities from Dry Valleys, Antarctica - metaG UQ223 (23.06) | ecosystem: Environmental > Terrestrial > Soil > Desert | place: Antarctica: Dry Valley...
CCGAGGGACTCGGCGCGGGCACGGGCGTAGGAGACTACGCCCCCCATCAGCAGGCAGACCAGCGACAGCACCAGGTAGAGGTCGGAGTCGCCTGGGCCCGCGAAGTAGAGGGCGAGGCCGGCGAAGATGGCGCCGTCACCGACGCGGTCGAGCGTGGAGTCGAGGAATGCGCCGAACGGGCTGGTGCGCCCCGTGAGCCGCGCCATGTGACCGTCGACGAGGTCGCTGAAGACGAACGCGGTGACCACCAGGACCCCGGTCAGCAGCATTCCTTGCGGGAAGAACACGAGAGCGCCGGCGCAGACACCGAGGGTCCCGACCACTGTCACGGCGTCGGGGCTGACCCCGACACGGATCAGAACTCGGGCGATCGGGGCGGCGATGACCTTGGTCCAGAAGTCGCGGAAGCGTTCCATCATGGCGGGTGCAGGCTATCGGGCCGCCCCGCGGAGGCGGTCGCCGCGGGTTCACGGGCTCAGTAGAGGCACTTTCGCGGCGCAGAAGTCGTCGGTGCGGCCAGTGGACCCGAGGAGGGGCTCGAACCCGATCTCCTTGCCGGTGGTCCTGTCGAAGGTGAGCGGGTAGCGGAACTGACCGGGGTTGCGCGCCGGTTGGGCCCGAGAGCTGCCTTCGCAGAGTAGACCCGCCCACGCCCGGCGTCATCACCAATTCGGTGGACCCACCGGAGGCGTACGCTCGGGACACGTCGCCACCCAGGCGGCCCATCAGAGAGATCTCTCATGAGCGACAAGTCGCCGCGTCAAGGAATGTCCAAGAAGTCCGGCAAGTCCATCAAGGAGAAGCGGACCGAGAAGCGCGACAAGGCGGCCGGCGCCGCCTCCAGCTCGATGGAGACCCTGACCACCAAGAAGCGCTGACCCACAGAACTGGCATGGACCGGGACCTCGTCATGGACCGGGACCTCGGGGCGACCCGACGATCTCTGCACGCGGTGGCCGAGTTCGTGCTCGCAGGCCCGCAGTACGCCGCGACCGGCACCATCCGGCTCCGAGTCGTGCCGGGCGGCTTCGCGACCACGGCCGGCCCGGACCTCAGGGTGGCTGGCGGCTCCCTGGTCAGGCCCGGGCCTGACCTTCCGATGGACGGCCACACCCCGCGCACGCTGGCGGGAGCCGTCGGGGTGGAGCCGCGGGCGTTGGGTGAGGTCTTCGCCGACGGCGCGGCCGTGGGGATGGACGACGAGCTGGATGTCGACGAGGTCGACGCCCGTGTGCTGCTCGATGCGCTCGCCCTCGGCGACGCGGGCCTGCGCGCCTTCGCTCCGGAGACCGAGCCCGTGCTCTGGCCCGAGCACTTCGACGTCGCGGTCACCGTCGACGAGGTCAACTACGGGGTGTCCCATGGCGATGCCTACCTCGCGGTGCCCTACGCGTACGTCGGACCGTGGGCGCCACCCCCGGCGACAGACGAGTTCTGGTCGGCGCCCTTCGGCTCCGTCCGTGCGATGACCGACCTCGCCGACCCCGAGGCCGTCCGGGCGTACTTCGCGGAGGGTCGCGACCGGCTCGGACGCTGACCGTCCCGTTTTCGGGACCGGACAGGGTCCGCGTCGATACCGTTGTCGGTCATGGTCTTCAAAGCGGTCTTTGCGCTGACCGTGCTCCTCGTCCTGGGGTCGAGCACGCTCGTCGGCGGACGCTTCCTCGGCCTCATCGGCGGGCCACCAGAGGCGACCACCACGGTCTGTGACGCACTCACCTCGACCCAGCGACGAGCCCTCGTGGACGAGAGGACACCCGACGCCGACGAGCGGTCCGCGGACGGCGAGCGGTCCGCTGGACCGGTGACGACCAGGGCACCCTGGTCGAGGTCACTGCCATGAGCGCCGCGCAGTGGGTCGTCTGGCTGACCCGCGACCTGGCCGGGCGGGACGCGCAGACCGACGCGGCCAGGCGTGAGGTCTGGGAGCGCGCGCTGGCCCTCGGCACCACCGCAGACGGCCGTGCGGCGTGCGCGTTGGCGTCGCAGGTGTTCGAGCTCGACGGGGCGGACCGCGGCGCCAAGCAGCACGTCATGTTCCGGTCCGGCGACCGCCGTACCTCCGCGCGGCTGGTGGCCGAGGAGTGCATCGAAGGCACCTTCACCCAGGTCGTGGCGGTCGCCCCCGACCTGCGCCTCAGCCCGGCCCTCGAGCGCCGCGCACTGACCGCACTGGGCCAGGTCCAGCAGCAGCTCAGCTGAGGTCGAGCCACGCCTGCGCGAGCAGGCCGCGGGTGTCGGTGAGCAGCTCCGGCAGGGTCTTGGTGCGGCCGATGATCGGCATGAAGTTCTGGTCTCCAGGCCAACGAGGGACGACGTGCTGGTGGAGGTGCGCGGCGATCCCGGCGCCGGCGACGTGGCCCTGGTTCATGCCGACGTTGAAGCCGCCGGCACCCGACGCCCCGCGGAGCACGCCCATCGCGGCCTTCGTGAGGCGCCCGATCTCGGCGGCCTCCTCCTCGGTCGTGTCGGTGTAGTCGGCGATGTGGCGGTAGGGGCAGACCATGAGGTGTCCGGGCGCATAGGGGTAGAGGTTGAGCACGACGTAGGCGAGGTCGCCGCGGTGCACCACCAGGCCGTCCTGGTCGGAGCGGTCAGGAATGCGGCAGAACGGGCACTCCCCCGCGGACTCGTCGGCCGGCTTGCTCTCGCCCCGGATGTAGGCCATCCGGTGCGGGGTCCAGAGCCGGTCCAGCCCGTCCGCCTCGCCCGCGCCGCCCTGCCGGACCGTCTCGTCACTCATCGGGGTCGATCCTAGGGTGTCTCCATGACCGACCCGATCCTCCGTCCCGGCACCGACGCGGACGCCGCGGCCGTCGCCGACCTCTGGCACGCCGGCTGGCACGACGCGCACCCCGGACACGTGCCCGACGGGCTGACTGCCGCCCGGACACTCGCCGCGTTCCACGAGAGGGCGCCGCGGCGGGTGGCCGACACCACGGTGGCGCAGGCCTCCACCACGGTGGTCGGTTTCGTGATGGTGGTGGGCGACGAGGTCGAGCAGGTGTACGTCGGGCCCGCCGGCCGCGGGACCGGGCTCGCGCAGGTGCTGCTCACCGAGGCCGAGCGGCAGGTCGCCGCGGGGGGCCACGGCGAGGCCTGGCTCGCCGTCGTCACCGGCAATGCCCGCGCGCGCCGGTTCTACGAGCGGTGCGGCTGGACCGATGAGGGCGACCTGCCCTACGAGGTGGACGCGGGCGGCACGACGTACGTGTCACCGTGCCGCCGCTACACCAAGCACGTTCGCTAGACCTGCGCGCGGGTCTCCACGGCCTCGGCGACGCGGGCGATCGCCTCGGCGATCGGCACCCCGTTGTCCTGTCGACCGTCGCGGTAGCGGAACGACACCGCGCCGGCGGCCATGTCGTCGTCACCGGCGATCACCATGAACGGCACCTTCTGCAGCTGGGCGTTGCGGATCTTCTTCTGCATCCGGTCGTCGGAGTCGTCGACCTCGACCCGCAGGCCGCGCGCCTTCAGCTGCTTCGCGACGTCGTACAGGTAGTCAGCGTGCCGTTCCGCGATCGGGATCGCCTGCACCTGCACCGGCGCCAGCCACGGCGGGAATGCGCCGGCGTAATGCTCGACGAGGACGCCGATGAACCGCTCGATCGAGCCGAACTTGGCCGAGTGGATCATCACCGGCTGCTGACGCGAGCCGTCGGCCGCTTGGTACTCGAGCCCGAACCCGGCCGGCTGGCCGAAGTCGTACTGAACGGTCGACAGCTGCCACGTGCGGCCGATTGCGTCGCGGGCCTGCACGGAGATCTTGGGCCCGTAGAACGCGGCGCCACCCGGGTCGGGGACCAGGTCCAGCCCGGACTCGTCACCGACCTGCTGGAGGATCGCGGTGGCGGTCTCCCAGTCCTCATCCGAGCCCTGGAACTTGTCCTTGCGCTTGTCGTCGCGCGTCGACAGCTCGAGGTAGAAGTCGTCGAGCCCGAAGTCACGGAACAGCCCGAGGCAGAAGTCGAGCAGGTGCTTGACCTCGGCGGGGGCCTGCTCCGGGGTGACGTAGGAGTGCGAGTCGTCCTGGGTCATCCCGCGGACCCGGGTGAGCCCGTGCACGACGCCGGACTTCTCGAGCCGGTAGACCCCGCCGAACTCGAAGAGCCGCAGCGGCAGCTCGCGGTAGGAGCGCCCGCGCGCCTGGTAGATCAGGTTGTGCATCGGGCAACTCATCGCCTTGAGGCGGTACTGCGCGTTCTCGAATGTCATCGCCGGGTACATGGTCTCGGCGTAGTACGGAAGGTGGCCGGAGGTGTGGAACAGCCCCTCCTTGGAGATGTGGGGGGTGCCGACGTAGTCGAAGCCCTCCTCGATGTGCCGGCGGCGGACGTAGTCCTCCATCTCCCGCTTGATCACGCCACCCTTGGGGTGGAAGACGGCGAGGCCGGAGCCGAGCTCGTCGGGGAAGGAGTAGAGGTCGAGGTCGCGGCCCAGCTTGCGGTGGTCGCGCTTCTCGGCCTCCTCGAGCCGGTGCAGGTGCGCCTCGAGGGCCTCCTTCGACTCCCAGGCGGTGCCGTAGAGACGCTGGAGCTGCTTGTTCTTCTCGTCCCCGCGCCAGTACGCCGCGGCGCTACGCATCAGCTTGAAGGCCGGGATCCGCTTCGTGGTCGGGAGGTGCGGCCCGCGGCAGAGGTCGCTCCACGCGACGTCGCCGTTGCGGCGCACGTTGTCGTAGATGGTGAGCTCGCCGGCGCCCACCTCGACGCTCGCTCCCTCGGCGGCATCCTCTGCGTGGCCGCCGCCCTTGAGCCCGATCAGCTCGAGCTTGTAGGGCTCGCCCTGCAGCTCGTCGAGCGCCTCGGCGTCGGAGACCTCTCGGCGCGAGAACCGCTGGCCCTCCTTGATGATCTTGCGCATCCGGGTCTCGATCTTGTCGAGGTCGTCGGGCACGAACGGGGTCTCGACGTCGAAGTCGTAGTAGAAGCCGTCGGTGATCGGCGGGCCGATGCCGAGCCTGGCGTCGGGCCAGATCTCCTGGACGGCCTGGGCCATCACGTGCGCGGCCGAGTGCCGCAGGATGTCGCGACCGTCCTTGCTGTCGATCGCCACGCCCTCGACCTCGTCATCCTGGGCGAGCTCGTAGGCGAGATCCCTGAGCTGTGAGTCGGTGGTCGAGCGCGTCGAGACCCGGGCGGCGATGACGTCCGGGGTCTCCGTGAAGAGCTCCCAGGCCTTGGTCCCGGTCGTCACGGTCCGCTCCGCACGCGCGTCGGCGGTGAGGACGTGGACCTTGATCTCGGACACCGGGAGGCTCCCTGCAGTTCTTCGGCCCGACGGGTTCGGGCTTGGTCTCTGGATCGTATCGAGGGCGAGCCATCCGATTTCCGGCGGGCGACCGCGCCCAGGGCTCGCCTGGACGGCAGTTGGCACGAAGCGCCTACGGGACCCGAGACCTGTGGGCGTTCGGTTGCGCTCGGGTCGAGGCGAGGCACCGGGCGTCCAGTCAGGAACATGAACTGCGCCAGACGTGCTCCTCGTCTCGGGCTCCTACTGGACATCTTGTTGACGAACGACCTGCGGAGGAAGCGACCAACACGGACCCAACCGTTTCAGCTGACCCCGGCCGTCGAAGGCTCCTTGACCGGCGCGGAGACGGTGGCGCCGGCAACGCCGGGCGAGGGCAGCAGTCGGTCGAGCCAGCCGGGCAGCCACCAGTTCGCCTCGCCCATCAGCTTCATCAACGCTGGGACCAGCACCATCCGGACCACCGTGGCGTCGAGGAAGATCGCCACTGCCAGTCCGAGGCCGAACATCTTCGTGGTGGGGTCGTCCCCAAGCACGAAGCCCCCGAACACCGACACCATGATCAACGCTGCCGAGGTGATGACCCGGCCGGTGCTGGCGATGCCGTGGATGACCGACGCCGTGGTGTCGCCGGTGAGCAGGTGCTCCTCCCGGATGCGCGAGAGCAGGAACACCTCGTAGTCCATGGACAGGCCGAAGAGGATCGCGAACATGAACATCGGGATGAACGGGAGGATCGGCAGCGTCGTCTCCAGGCCGATCAGGTCAGCGGCCCAGCCCCACTGGAACACCATCACCATCACGCCGAAGGATGCGCCGATGCTCAGCAGGTTCATCGCGGCGGCCTTGAGCGGCACCACGATGGACCGGAAGACGACGGTGAGGAGCAGCACCGACAGCAGGATCACCGCGCCCACGAACCAGGGCAGCCGATCGCCGACCTTGCCCCCGACGTCGGCGAAGGTCGCAGTCTGGCCACCCACGTGTGCCCGGGCCGGACTGTTGCCCAGCACGCCCGGGAACACCTCGGCGCGGAGTCGTTCGATGGTGGCCGGGGTCGCGTCGTCCTGAGGACCCGTGGTCGGGATCGCAATCAGCGTGGCGACGCCCGCGGCCCGGTCGATCATCGGTGGCGCGACCGAATCGATGCCGGCGTCCGACCGGATCGCGTCCCGCAACGGCAAAACCACGCCGGGGTCCTGCGAGATGTCGACGGCCACGACCAGCGGACCGTTCGCACCCGGCCCGAAGCCGTCGGCGACGAGGTCGTAGGCCTGCCGTTGAGTCCGGTGCTCGGGCAACGACCCGTCGTCCGGGGTGCCCACCCGCAGGTCCACCACTGGTGCGGCAAGAGCCAGGAGCACGACCGTCGCCCCGACGGCGTACGCCGCGGCGTGCCGAGACACGTGCGCCCCCCAGCGATACCAGCCGAGTGCCGGGGTCGTGTTGGTCGCGTGTCGGCGGGGCCGGATCGTCAGGCGGTTGATCCAGGCGCCAGCGAGTCCCAGGAACGCCGGCAGCAGGGTGATCGAAGCGGCCACCATGATCAACACGATCAGGGACACCGCGAAACCACCAGCAGTGATGAAGGGAATCCCGGCAACGGCGAGGCCGAGGATCGCGATGACCACGGTGCCACCGGCGAAGACGACGGAGAGCCCTGCCGTCGCCACCGCACGCCCGACGGACTCCTCGACACTGAGCCCGCTCGTGAGGTACTCCCGGTGCCGCGTCACCACGAACAGCGCGTAGTCGATGCCCACGCCGATCCCCACCATGCTGCCGATCACCGGGGCCCAGCTCGGGACCTCGATCAGGTAGGTCATGAGTGACAGCGAGCTGACTCCGAGACCGAGGCCGAAGAGCGCCAGTCCGATCGGCAGCCCGGTCGCGATGAGCGATCCGAACGCCACGAGCAGGATGAGCACGGCGGCGGCCAGGCCGAGCGCCTCCCCCAGCCCGGTCGCTGGCTCTTCGAAGGCGAAGAACAGGTCACCACCCATCTCGATCCGAAGCGGCGAGCCGACCTGCGCTTCGGTCACCAGCTCCTCGAGGTTCGCCAGATCAGCCGGCGTGAGTTCATCCACCACCGGGTACTGCACGCGGAGCAGCGCGACCCGGCCGTCTTCGGAAATCGCTCCGCCCGTGACCGGATCCGCTGCGGCGGCTGCCGGATCGCTGGTCGTGATCACGTGGGGGAGGCTCCGGACATCGTCCTGTATCCCGGCCAACTCAGCCTGCAGCTCGGTCGAATCCAGGAAGGTGGCGGTGCTGTCGTGCGGGGTCAGCACCACCTGCGCGGTGAGGCCGGCGGCTCCTGCGCCGGCACCTGCCAGCAGGTCGGTGGCCTCTTGTGAGTCGAGCCCCGGAGCGCCGAACGAGTCCTCGAGCTGCTGCCCGACCGTGGCAGCCGCTCCGACGACCAGCACAGACAGGACCACCCAGGACCCGATCACCGCCAGCGGGCGGCGTGCGGCAAACCGGCCCAGGCGATACAGGACGTTCGACCTCATCAGCGTTCTCCTTGGGAGTTCCGGCGCTGTCGGGTACGGCGCCGGGTGTGCCTCGATCGTTTCGGAGAGCGACCTCCCGACGCCTCGGGCAATGGGCCGGAGCTGCCTCGGCCAGATGGCCGGACGGCGTCGCACTTTGGGCCGATCCGGACGCCGCGCGCTTGTCCCTACGCTGGTGAGGTGTTGAGGAACTTCGGCCATGCGCTCATGGCAGAGCCCCGGGTCCCCAACGCGCCCCGACGCGTGTGGCGCGACTGGGTCCTGATCGCTGCGTTCGTCCCGACGGCGGTCCTCGAAGGCGTCCTGCGCGAAGACGTGGCGTGGCGTCCGCTCTCGCTCATCGTGGCGGTGAGTCTGGTGTTCACCCTGCTGTGGCGTCGCACGTATCCGCTCGCCATGGTGGCCCTCGCGTTCGGATCCTTCGTGATCCTCGACATCGTCAGCCTGATCGTCTCCGCTGGTCCGATCGGGCTCTACACGATGGCCTTCGTGCTGATCCTGGCCTATGCGCTGGCCCGCTGGGGCGCTGGTCGGGAGCTCGCCATCGGGCTCGGGACGATGCTGCTCGCCGCCGTCCTCGGCGCCGTCGCGGACTTCACGGGGGTCGTCGACACGGTCGTCGGCACCCTCGTCCTGTTGTTCCCGGTGTCACTCGGCATCTCGGTCCGCTACTGGTCCTCGACCCGGCTCCGCGAGCTCGACCAGGTGAAGCTGAGGGAACGCGCGCAGCTGGCTCGCGAGTTGCACGACACGGTCGGTCACCATGTCTCGGCCATCGCGATCCGCGCCCAGGCCGGGCAGTTGCTCGCGTCGACGCAGCCGACCGCCGCCATGGACGCTCTCGAGGTCATTGAGCGCGAAGCCTCCCGTGCGCTCGCGGAGATGCGGAGCGTCGTCGGCGGTCTGCGAGACGGCGAGTCCGCCCCCCTGACACCGCAGCCCGGCGTGGCCGATCTGGAGCGGCTCGCGGCCGGCGACGGCCCCCGCGTCCACATCGACCGCTCGGGTGACCTCGATGACCTGGCGCCCTCGGTGGACGCCGCGATCTATCGCATTGCCCAAGAGTCGGTGACGAACGCCGTTCGGCACGCGGCGCGCGCGACCCGTATCGATGTCTGTGTGGCCGGGGATGTCGACCTGGTGCGGGTCACCATCACGGACGACGGTGAGGCGAGCGTCAACGGGCGCAGTGCCGGTGGCTACGGCCTGGTGGGCATGGCCGAGCGCGCCACCCTCCTCGGTGGCACCCTCGACGCAGGCCCGGACGCCGACCGCGGCTGGCGCGTGGACGCCGTGCTGCCGAAGGTGGGGTCCACCCGATGACAATTAGGGTCCTCGTCGCCGACGACCAGGACATCGTCCGCACCGGCCTCACGATGATTCTCGACGCACAACCCGACATCGAGGTGGTCGGACAGGCGGTCGACGGACGTGAAGCCGTGGCTCTCGCGCTCGAGCTGCGGCCCGATGTCTGCCTGTTCGACATTCGGATGCCTGAGGTGGACGGCATCGAGGCCACCCGCCGGCTCGCTGGGCCCGGCGTCGCGGACCCGCTCGCGGTGGTCGTGATCACCACCTTCGACCTCGACCAATATGTCGACGGCGCCCTCAAGGCGGGTGCCCGGGGGTTCCTGCTCAAGGACGCGGGACCGGTCCTGTTGTCCCAGGCGATCCAGGCCGCTGCCAACGGCGACGCACTCATCGCGCCCGCCATCACCGCCCGGCTGCTCGCAGCCTTCTCTGAGACTCGTCCCGGTCAGCCACCGGTGCAGCCTGTGGAACCGTTGACGTTGCGCGAGGAGGAGATCGTGCTCACGGTGGCTCGCGGCAGGACCAACTCCGAGATCGCCGACGAGCTCCACATCAGTCTGAGCACGGTCAAGACCCACCTCACGAGCGTGATGAACAAGCTGGGGGCGCGCAACCGGGTCGAGATCGCCATGTGGGCCTATGAGAGCGACCGGGTCGCGCGATGACCGCCTGACGGGCGGGCCTGGGTGCGCGACGAGCTGCGTCCTTCGATCAGCGAGCCTCTCGGAGCTGGCCGGCACTGTCGGTGGCTCCATCGAGGATGTGTCCCGATGACTCCGGATCCTCGCGACCGCCGCAAGCAGAAGAAGCCACAGGGCAAACGACCTGCGGTGCGTATCGGCCCGTCCCCGGAAGATCCGCATGAGGTCGTATATTTCCGACGACATCGGGCGGATGATCCCACGTGCGCCGAGCCCGGGCGCGAGGTGCTGAGCTCCTACCCGGCGAAGGTCCGGGCCACCATGCGTGCCGCGCTGGTCGCGGTCGCGGCGGCACCGCCGAAGCGGTTCGCAGGCGGCGGCTATTGGGAAGCCATGAAGCGCGATATGACCGGCTGGTTCGAGTTGCGCGTCGACGGTCCCGGCCGCCACCACTACCGCTTGTTCTGCCTGCTCGACTATGAGGCCGAGGGGCAGGACAAGCCGCTGCTCGTCGTCATCGACGGCCGCGACAAGCCGTTCCGGACCACGCTGTCGGATGCCGACTACGTTGCTGTGCGCAGCCTCGGGCAGGAGTACCGCAGACGGAACCCGCGGTCACTCGCCTGACTTCCATCAGGCCGGGACCTTGGCCTTGGGCGTCCGCAATTTGTCGAGGTGCTGCGCCAGTTTCCTGGGGTCGGCGGTCCGGCCTTCCAGCAGTGGCTCGGTGATTTGATGGCGCTCCGCCTCGGGGATCGGCACGACCGTGATCCGCAGCCCGAGTGCCGCAGCGACCTCTGCGAGTGTGCCAAGGGTCGGGTTGGAGTTGTCGGAGGAGAGGAGCCGGCGGATGGTCGCCGGCTCCTTCTGGATAGCCCGCGCAAGCTCGGCCTTGGACAGTCCCGCCGCCTCGCGAGCGTCGTCGATGGCGTTCACGACGTCGTCGATCGTGGCGATCCGCATCGACTCCACGACGTACTCACGCAGGAACTCCGGGTCCTCCAGGTCGCGAGCCAGGTCGTCCCAGAAGGCGCTGTGCTTGGTCATCTTGGTCACCCTCTCTCAATGAAGACAGCGTAGCATAAATGTTACGTCGCGGTGGCCGTCTTGATTGGTTGCCGGATGCTCGATGTCGGTTGCTGATGATGAACTGGGCCTGCGATCGAAACACCCGCCTCGCCATGGTGAGGCACTCCTGGGAGGTGCCGATGACAGCTAGGCCTGGTGGCGAGCAACTGCACGGACCCGGGCGCTGGTTGGTGACCACCGAGACCTCCACCTATGTGCTCGAACTCGACGAGATGGGGACGGGTAGCTTGGTCCGTCACGCCGGGGAGGGCGTCGGCCCAGCCCCCGAGACCACGGAGTTGCCGCCGCCGATCTCGGTGAACCTACGCCGCGACGCCGAACACATCCCAGTCATGTGGGCCGGGGCGCCAGTCGTGGGCCAGCCCTGGGCGTTGCTGCTGGACTTGCGAGGGGATGGAATCTCGACGATCCGCATCACGAACATCGTCCGGCAGATCGTCGCTGACCCGATTCTGTGACCCTCCGGTCGCGCGGTTGCGAGGCCTTCTCGGAGCGATCGGTGTTCGGTATTGACCGAACGCCGAACAGTCTTGAGGCCATCCAGTCTCCGGCACGCGGATCCGGGGCGCTCCTCGACGACATCGCCGAAATCGGCGATCCCAGCTTCTGGGGCTGATTCAGCGACGCGGCCGCCCACTGAGGAGCCGCTCGATCAGCCAGCCCTCCCCAGCCTCCAGGACGACTGGCGCCCACTCGTGGCGCATCTGCTCGCTCAAGTGTCGCGCGACCTGAGGCCACGCGTCGGCAAGGAGTGCTCCGTCGACGTACTCCCGGAGCGCCATCGGGCTGCCGTCACGGATCAGCCACGCGTACGCAACGGCGCGGGCCTTGGGGTCGGTGAGGTCGAAGATCTTCTGGCCGCCGTACGACGAGGTGAGCCGGAGCGGGGCGAAGCAGGCGGGCGGATCGACCCGCCACAGGCGGTTCGGTACGACGAAGCTGAAGTCGGTGCGCGTCAGGCGGCGAGCTCGAACTTGGAGCTGGTTCTTCGGGACCGTGGCGTAGCCACCCAGGAGCCGGGAGTTGTCCCTGGCGAGGTTCTCCCTGACGTGGCTCTCGTTGACCAAGTCGGCGAAGGTATCCCGGTTCGGGATACGGCCGTCGACCATCGGGACCTTCATTGTCATCATGTGGATGCTGGCCCTGTCGAAGGTAAGGACGCCGCGGGGGTCCGAGACCTCCAGCCCTCCATCTTCCAAAGCTCCTCGTCGGCGACGAGCTCGTGGCCCTATAGTCCCGCCGTAGAGCGAGCAGGTGGAGGTTCTGGCTGCGCTCTTGCCCGACTCAGGGCTGCCGGTAGGCCGCGTCGGGGACGTCGGTGACGAACATGAAGCCGGGCGCGTGGGTGATCGCAAAGGGTGGCCTAGACGCCATCAGCGCGGCCTGCGGGGTCACACCGCACGCCCAGAACACGGGTACGTCTCCGTGCTGGGCATCCACTGGATCACCGAAGTCGGGCTGCGAGAGATCGGCGATGCCGAGCGACTCCGGCGCGCCAACGTGCACGGGAGCCCCGTGCACGTTGGGCATCCGGGCCGTCACCTGCACCGCGGTCACGACCTGTGCCGCCGGAACAGGTCGCATCGACACCACCAGCGGCCCGGACAGTCGACCGGCGGGCCGGCACTGGACGTTCGTCCGGTACATCGACACGTTGCGGCCCTGCTCGATGTTGCGGACCGGAACACCTGCGTCCAGCAGCGCCGACTCGAAGCTGAAGCTGCAGCCGATCAGGAAGCTCACCAGGTCGTCGGCCCAGACGTCCACGACATCGGTGGGCTCGTCCACCAGCACACCGTCGCGCCACACCCGGTAGCGCGGCAGGTCGGTACGCAAGTCGGCGCCCGGCGCCAGGACCGTGGAGACCGCACCCGGCTCGGTCACGTCGAGCAGCGGCACCGGCTGCGGGTTTCGCTGGCCGAAGAGCAGCATGTCGAACGCCCACTCCTTCGGCAGCACGACCAGGTTGGCCTGCGTGTAGCCGGCCGCCCACCCGGTCGTGGGTCGCGCGAGGCCCTGCCGGTAGCGGTGCCGCGCGTCGCCGGGAGAGGTCGCAATGCCCTCGACGGACCCGCGCTCACCGGTCCCTGCGCTCGGCGTCAAGCCGCATCGCCACGCATGGCATCGAGCAGCTCGCCCAATGAGTCCCGCAGGTACTCCTCGAGCTGGGTGGCTGCCCGCTCGAACTCGCCCGCCGCAAGAAGATCCAGCAGCGCACGGTTGCGGCCGACGTACGACTTGTGCAGCCGCTGCGGACTCGCCACAGCGTGGAACGCGAGCCGCATCTCGGCAAGTAGCCTCTCGGCGACCTGGTCGGTCCGCGGGCTCCTGGCCAGCGCCACCAGGTCGCGATGGAACTGCATGTTGGCGGTGCCGACCGCGACCCAGTCGCCCCTGTCTGAGGCCGCCTCCCCTTCAGCGACATCGTCGTAGAGCCGCCGCAGGCCACCGGGGTCGACGTCCGACAGCGACCTGACGACGTCGCACTCGACCGTGCGCCGGAGCCGGTAGAGGTCGACTAGATCTGCCTCGTCGAGCTCACGGACGAACACCCCCCGGTGCAGCTCATGGACCAGGAGTCCCTCGTGCGACAGCAACCGGAAGGCCTCGCGGAGCGTGTTGCGCGAGACCCGCAGGACCACGATCAGCTGCTCCTCCGACAGATGCGTCCGAGGCGGCAGATCACCCTCGGTGACCCGACGCCGCAGCACGTCAGCGACCCGCTCAGCTGTGCTGCTGCGGTCGAGGAGCCCTACGTCGCGGGCGACCTTCTGCAGCCAAGGCGCAGTGCCGGCATCGCTCGATTCAGGGGTGTTGCCAGGGCGCGACATGGATCCATGATCCCCCGCGAGGCGCCGGAGGACAAGAGAATTGTTGCACGAAACCCTTGTGGGATTGTTGAACGATCGCTACTCTCGAGTGATCCAGGGCACATCGCAGGCCCCATCGCGGTGCCTCGTCGCCGACAATCGGAGCGCGCATGTCGCACATCTCCCCGGACAATCCCGCCTCCTCCCGAGGAGTGGTTCCACCCGCGGCCGGGACCGACGCGGAGCCGGTGCCAGACGCACCGCTCAGCGGGCGCGCCAAGTTCCTCGGCGCGATGTTCCTGATGGCGACGTCGGCCATCGGCCCGGGTTTCATCACCCAGACCGTGACGTTCACCGACCAGCTCAAGGCCGCCTTCGCGTTCGCGATCGTGGTGTCCATCCTCTTCGACATCGCGATCCAGCTGAACGTCTGGCGGGTGATCGGCGTCTCCGGCCGCCGCGCCCAGGACCTGGCCAACAGCGTGCTGCCGGGCGCCGGCTACGCCCTCTCCGCGCTTGACGTGCTGGGTGGCCTGGTGTTCAACATCGGCAACATCGCCGGCACCTCGCTGGGCCTTAACGCCATCTTCGGCCTCGACGTTCGGGTCGGGGCGAGCATCTCGGCCGCCGTCGCCATCGGGATCTTCCTGGTACGCCGAGCCGGCGTGGCCATGGACCGGGTCGTCGTACTCCTCGGCGTGGTGATGATCGGGTTGACCACGTTCGTGGCGATCAAGACCAAACCCCCGCTCGGCGACGCGCTGCTGCAGACCGTCTCCCCGGACACGGTCAGCTTCCTGGTGATCACCACCCTGATCGGTGGCACCGTCGGCGGCTACATCGTGTACGCCGGCGCACACCGACTGGTGGACAACGGGATCAAGGGCGAGCGCTACGTCCCCCAGATCACCCGCAGCTCGGTGATCGGGGTGGCGATCACCGGCGTGATGCGGGTGCTGCTGTTCCTCGCCGTCCTCGGGGTGGTGGCCGGCGGCGCAGAGCTCGACGCCCTGAACCCGGCCGGTGACGCCTTCGAGCGTGCGCTCGGCGAGACCGGCAGGATCGTGTTCGGCGTCATCATGTGGTCCGCCGCGATCACCTCGGTGATCGGCGCGTCCTACACCTCCACGTCGTTCCTCAAGGTGATGGGTCCGTGGGTGACCCGCTGGGAGCGCTGGGTGGTCTGCGGGTTCATCGTGGCCTCGACGGCAGTGTTCCTGGTCGCCGCGACCACGCCGGTCAAGTTGCTGATCTTCGCGGGCGCCTTCAACGGACTTATCCTCCCCTTCGGCCTGGGCATCCTGCTCTGGATCGCGGCTCGCCGGCGCGACCTCATGGGCGGCTATCGGTACCCGGCGTGGCTGATCATCATCGGAGGCATCGCGTGGGTGGCGACGATCTATCTCGGCTACAACTCGCTGACCGGGATCAAGGATCTGTTCTGAGGTGGGCACCATGGTCTCGATCGACCTGAACAGCGACCTCGGGGAGGGCTTCGGCCACTGGAGCCTCGGGGACGACGACGCACTGCTCGGCGTCGTCACCAGCGCCAACGTCGCCTGCGGGTTCCACGCCGGCGACGCCTCGATCATGCGCGCCGTCTGCCGGCGCGCGGCCGCGCACGGCGTCGCGATCGGTGCCCAAGTCGGCTACCGGGACCTGCCCGGGTTCGGGCGTCGGTTCATCGACATCGAGCCCGAGGCCCTCACCCAGGACGTGATCTACCAGGTGGGTGCCCTCCAGGCGTTCGCCCGGATCGCCGGGTCGCGGGTCGACTACGTGAAACCGCACGGGGCCCTCTACAACGCCATCGTGCACCACGAGGAGCAGGCCGCCGCCGTCGTCGACGCCATCGTCGACCTCGACCCCACGCTTCCCGTCCTCGGGCTACCCGGGTCGGCCTGGCTGCGACAGGCCGCGGAGGCGGGCCTGACCACCGTCAACGAGGCCTTCGCCGACCGCGCCTATACACCCGAAGGCACCCTGGTCTCGCGGCGGTCGCCGGGCGCGGTGCTCACCGACCCCGACGAGATAGCCCGTCGCTGCGTCGCGATCGCCACGGGCGAACCGATCGCCGACGTCGAGGGCGGCCGGCTGAGCGTGACCGCGAGCTCGATCTGCGTCCACGGGGACACCACCGGAGCGGTCGGCATCGCCCGTCAGGTGAAAGCCGCGCTCGGCAGCGCCGGGGTCGCCGTCGCCCCGTTCGTCGTCTGATGCGGGTCCTCCCCAGCGGCTCGACCGCTCTCCTCGTCGAGCTCGACGACCTGGACGAGGTGCTGGCCCTCTACGCCACGCTCTCCGAGAACGTGCCGAACGGCGTGCTCGACATCGTCCCGGCGGCCCGCACGCTGCTGGTGGTCACCGATCCGACCGTCACGTCCCTCGCGTCGGTCGAGCAGGCGGTCCGCTCGACCAGGCCGCGCGCAGACCTCCTTGCCCGGCGTGAGCTCGTCGAGATCCCAGTGACCTACGACGGCGAGGACATCGCTGAGGCGGCGACGCAGCTCGACTGCGATCCCGCCGAGCTGGTCCGGCGCCACACGGACACCGAGTGGACGGTGGCGTTCTGCGGGTTCATCCCCGGCTTCGGCTACCTGACCTCGCCGGCCTGGACCTCGGAGATGCCACGCCGGCCCTCACCGCGCAAAAAGGTCCCGCCCGGCGCCGTGGCGCTCGCGGGCGAGTTCAGCGGCGTCTACCCCCGGGAGTCACCGGGCGGCTGGCAACTCATCGGTCGGACCACGCTGACAATGTTCAACCCTGGCCGCGACCCAGCCGCGATCCTGCGACCCGGGGTGCGGGTCCGCTTCGTCGACGACGGCGCTCGACCGTGACACCCACGGTGGCGGTGCTGCAGACGGGGCTGCTGACCACCGTGCAGGACTCGGGGCGTCCCGGACAGGCCTCTCTCGGTGTCGGGCGCTCCGGCGCGTGCGACCTGGCGTCCTACCGCCTCGCGAACCGGCTGGTCGGCAACGCCGAGGACGCCGCGGTGCTCGAGGTGACCCACGGGGGCCTGCGGGTGCGGGCCGGTGGCGACGTGCTGATCGTGACCACGGGGGCCCGCTGCGAGGGCTCCTGGCACCACAACGCACCGGCCACACTGCGGTCCGGCGGCGAGCTGGAGCTGGGCGTGCCCACCAGCGGGCTGAGGACCTACGTCGCGGTGCGGGGTGGCTTTGACGTCGAGCGGGTGCTCGGATCGTGCGCGACGGACACCCTGAGCGGCCTCGGGCCGGCAGTGCTGTCACCGGGCGTCGAACTCACCGTCGGCACGTCCGCACTGCGGAGGCCCGGCGTCGACCTGGCCCCCGTGGCCGACCCGGAGGCAGGGGACCTGACGGTGCTGGTCACGCCGGGGCCGCGCCTGGACTGGTTCACCGACGAGGCCTGGACCTCACTGGTCGAGCAGCCCTGGACGGTCACCAGCGACAGCAACCGGGTGGGGCTGCGGCTAGAGGGCCAGGCTCTCGAGCGGAGCCGGGACGACGAGCTGCCCAGCGAGGGCCTGGTCCGCGGGGCGCTGCAGGTGCCGCCCTCCGGCAAGCCGGTGCTCTTCCTGGCCGACCATCCCGTGACGGGCGGCTACCCGGTGATCGGGTACGTCGCCGATACCGACGTCGACCGGTGTGCACAGCTCCGTCCCGGCCAAAAGCTGCTCCTGCGAGAAACCACCGCCCGCGCCAGGCGTCGACGCTGACAACGACCGCACCGGCGGCCCGGTGCCCTCGGGGGCTTGCGAAAATCCCGCTCACCCATGACCGGACTTCCGCAGATGGTGAGCACACGACCGGCTGAATCTGCCTTGTGACCTGCGGTTTTGCCGAAATGGCGCGGCAGGGTCGTGTTACTACGTGTCCACAGGTGGTCGCTCGCCGGGTGCCGGCGGGGATCAGTCGGTCGGGACGGTGAAGTCGAAGAACCGGGCAGGTTCGGGTAGCTCGAGAGCGGCGAAGATGGTCTTCTGGCCGGGGGTGGTCGCGGAGCGTTGCGCGACGTTGCCGTCGGCGGTGGCGAGGGTGACCAGGTGCATTCGTTCGAGTTCGTCGCGGACGTTGCGCCAGGTGTCGTCGGTGGCGTTCTCCACGACCCGCAGCAGGAGCAGGGCGAGCCAGCACAGTTGGACGTGCGCGCGGATCCGGTCCTCGCGGTAGTGGAACACTGGGCGCAGCCCGAGGGCGCCCTTCATGTCGCGCCAGCCCCGTTCGACTTGAAGCAGGGTCTTGTAGGCCGCGGCGAGATCCTCGGGGGTCAGGGTGGCATCGGAGGTGCGGAGCAGCCACTTGCCGTCCAGGTGCGACTCGCGCTTGATCGCGGCCGCGTCAACGCGCAGCAGCCCGCCGTTGGTGCGGCGCAGGTAGCGCCGCAGCCCGGGCTTGGTCTTCAGGCTCCCGACGAACTCGTCGCGGCGGCGTTCGGTCCAGGTGTCGGAGCCGGTCATCAACTGCTCGAGATGCGCGACGAGCTGGCCGCGGACGCTGGCGTCCCGGTCGGCTTGTTCGGGGTTGTGACAGACCACGAACCGTTGTGCCCGGGCTCCCTGGTCCCCGTCGCCCTTCCCACCGGGGGCGACCGCGACCTCCTTGACGCTTCGCGGTGGGGTCGAGGCTGCCGACGGGGCCGCGTGGCGGCCACTTCTCACATCGCCCGTGTCACTCGGCGGACGTGGCCCGCAGCACATCGAAGGTCACGCCTGCCCGGACTGTGCCAGCGCGATCAACGAGGCGGGAGGAGTCGGCTGGCGCGCTCGCGCTCGCGCGGTGGTGGCCTACGTGGGCCGCTCATCGCCGCAGAAAGCGCCTGCGCTCGATGCTGGGTGATGACTTTCCGCCGACGCTGCCCGCATGGGGCGCGACGAACGAGCGGCCCAACACTGAGCCGTGGGCGCACCTGCGGCGGCTGATTGACCGCCTTTGAACCCCACTCGAAAGAAACCCGCTGGCCCAGGAACTAGCCGCTGACCAGCGGGTTTGGAAGTGGGCGATACTGGGTTCGAACCAGTGACCTCTTCGGTGTGAACGAAGCGCGCTACCACTGCGCCAATCGCCCGCAGGTTGCGGCGTCGACTCTAACGCATCACCGGCACTGGACTCGCATCACGGTCCCGTCACGGATCCAGGTCTGCTCCCTCCCGCCGTCGCCACTCCTCCTGCACAGCCCGGGTGACTGGCCCGGTTACGGCGAGGTCACGGGCGTCCCAGCGGATCACCGCCTGGGCGTCACGGGTGGTCGAGGCCAGAAAGATCTCGTCGGCCCGCTCCCCCACCTCCGCCATCGGCGCGTCGGTCTCGACGACGCCGCTCCACTCGATGATCAACGCGCGCGTGATGCCGGCCAGGCAGCCCGAGGCGAGCGTCGGGGTGCGGAGCTCGCCGTCGACGACGTAAAAAACGTTGGAGCCGGTGCCCTCGCAGAGGTGGCCCTGCAGGTTGCCGAACACGGCCTCGGTGGCGCCCCGCTCCTCGGCGTAGGCCAGCGCGACGACGTTCTCGGCGTACGACGTCGACTTCACCCCGGCGAGCGCGCCCCGCTCGTTGCGGGGCCAAGGCACCGTGACCACCGACGTGATGGTCGGCCACATGCCCATCGGGGCGGCGGCCACCACCAGCGTCGGCGGATGGTCGCCTCGCCCGGAGCCCAGCGGGGCAGGCCCCCCCGTGTAGGTGATACGCAGGCGGCCGAGCGGCTCGGTGAACCCGTCGAGCACGGCGGCGACCCCGCGGCGTACGGCCTCCTCGTCTACGGGCGGCAGGCTGAGCGAAGCCGCCGACCTGGCCAGCCGCGCCAGGTGCCGGGTCAGCGCGAACGGCCTACCCTCGATCACCTTCACGGCCTCGAACACGCCGTCGCCGACGGTGAAGCCGTGGTCGCTGATCGACACCGCAGGGGCGGCCGGGTCGTCGAGGAGGGCACCGTTCATCCACACGCGCATGCCGCCACTCTAGGCTCCGCCGGACGCCCAACACGCGGCCCGGGCCCCAATTTTGGGCACCCTCAACCCATCGGTTAGTGTTCTCACGCACCGGGCCGGGGAACGTCACCGGCTCGTCGCAGGCGGACGTAGCTCAGTTGGTAGAGCACAACCTTGCCAAGGTTGAGGTCGCGAGTTCGAGTCTCGTCGTCCGCTCGGAACGGGTCTCGGCGGACCCATCCAGCGGTGGGTTGGCCGAGAGGCGAGGCAACGGACTGCAAATCCGTGTACACGGGTTCAAATCCCGTACCCACCTCGATACAACAGATCTAGGGCGATTGGCGCAGCGGTAGCGCGCTTCCTTGACACGGAAGAGGTCACTGGTTCAAACCCAGTATCGCCCACCAGCATCAAACAGCCCCTGACCTGCGGAAACGCGGCAATCAGGGGCTGTTGCTTTTGGGTTCGTGGCCAATACGTGTCCAATGGTTCAGCGTGGCCAACGGCTAGCGGTGACCACTCCGAACCGGTCGCAGGCGGCGCTGAGGCCACCGGCCGCGTCCCCCCGTCGAGCTCATCGAGCCGGATGCGGATACTGCCGCGCCGGCCAATGGTGTACGCCGGGATCGTGCCGTCGCTGATGCGTCGCCGAACAGCGCGTGGACACCGACAGTCCGTCTTTACGAAAGTGGGCGCTGCAGCGACGAGTCGCTCTCATGAGGCAGCGAGGGCTCGCGGAGAACGAGCGGGCGAACACTCGAGGGAGCCATCGCGAGTGCCCACGGCCCGGGCCTCGCTTGACGATCTCCCGCTGCAGACGAACCTCAGGCTTGAGGAACACGCCGAGCTGGTCGCAGGGACCAAGATCCTGCTTTGCGTCGATCCACACCGATCGGATGCCGAAACCCCAGTAGGCCCGCAGCTCGGCCGGACGAGTCCGGATCCGGCGATCGCGGGTCACGACCACGAGATCGAGCCTGGCAAGGACGGGCATCCAATCCAGGTCCGGAGCGCCGACCGGCACTTCGGCCAGGTCTGTTCGTGACCGGGATAGAGCACATCGGTCCGGCCACTCCGTCGTAGGAGCTTGCCGAGGCCCAGGGTGTTCTCATCCGTGAAATACACGGGACCCGGCCTCGACACCGTCAGGCCGCGCGCTCGGCACCAGCGATCAGCTCGAACCGGATCGCCGCGTCGACCTGCTCGAGAGTCAGGTCGTAGAGGTCCGCGAGTTCGACTCGACCGGTGCCGGCTCGGTAGTCCTCTGCGAGCGACTCGGTGCGGACATTGCGGACGGCTGGCTGCCCGAACGACCTCCGCGGGTCCATGACCACCTCTGGGGTACGCAGATCCGGTCGCAGCAGCTCGGCCCGCCCCTGGTCGTACTCCACCGCGGAGCGGAAGCGCTCGACGGCATCGGTCAGCAGGAACTGTCCGTCGCGCACGACGACGAGCTGGAGGACACGTTCAAGTCCTACCTGCTCCTGCACGATCTGCACGAGCACGCGACCCTCCACCTCGAGGAACGGGCTGGCATGCGCCAGTAGGTAGCGTCCGAACTCCCCACGCAACTTCACGAGGGCCGGACGCATCCGCTGCACTGGCACCTTGCGGTCACGGAACTCGGCCAGGAGACGCGCTTCGACCATTTCACCCCAGGTCACGGCATCGGACCCGCTCGGCTCGGGACGGAGCACCGGGTCGTAGTAGCGGCCGAGCCGCTCGTATCCCTCCAGCCAGCTCCTTGCGGTGCCAGAGTGCAACCCGATCAGGCGATCCACGTCGGCGTAGGAGTAGATCGCGCGCTCGGGCATTCGCGGCTGTGGGCCGACACGTCGCAACTCGGTCGGCAACCAGGGCGCTGAGTGCCAAGATGACGACGTGACCGAATCGCTGCTCGACCGCGCGATCTACTCCTACG
>Ga0136611_10000777_pt1 | contig 21430 bp, 16 predicted proteins | sample AntDrymUQ2232306_2_FD_106645 | JGI IMG/M metagenome (GOLD analysis project Ga0136611, IMG submission 106645) | Polar desert sand microbial communities from Dry Valleys, Antarctica - metaG UQ223 (23.06) | ecosystem: Environmental > Terrestrial > Soil > Desert | place: Antarctica: Dry Valley...
TATCTTTAACCGTTGCCATTTCGACGATTTTCCCCGCATACATTACCGCAACTTTATCCGCCATCTGCGCGACCACGCCCAAATCGTGCGTGATGATAATTACCGACATTCCGAGTTCTTTTTTGAATTTACGAATCAGATTTAAGATTTGCGCCTGAATCGTAACGTCGAGTGCGGTGGTCGGTTCGTCGGCAATGAGCAATTTGGGCTCGCAGGCAATTGCCATCGCCACACCGACGCGCTGCCGCATTCCGCCGGAAAATTGGTGCGGATAATCCTTAAAGCGTTGACCGGCAATCCCGACTTTTTGGAGTAATTCAATTGCTTTTTCCTTTGCAGCCTTTTTTGAAAATCTGCGATGAACGCGCAAAGTTTCGGCGATTTGAAAACCGATTGTCAAAACCGGATTGAGCGAAGTCATCGGGTCTTGAAAAATCATCGCAATGCGGTTTCCCAAAATATTTTCGAGTTCTTTGTCGGATAATTTTAATAAATCGATTTGTTTACCCGCGTCGTGAAGAATGACTTCACCGCCCGTAATTTCGCCGGGCGGTTCGATAAGGCGCATTATCGAGAGCGACGTAACGGTTTTTCCGCAGCCCGATTCGCCGACCAAGCCTAAAACTTCACCTTCCGCAATCGAAAACGAAACGCCGTTGACCGCGCGGATTGTTTCCTTTCCTAGTCTGAATTGCGTTTGTAGATTTTCGACTTTGAGCAAAGTTTTCATTTGTTTTTATCACAAAAGCACGGAGGAAGATTAGAGAATTCTAGCTCGCTTTATCTTATTTCAATATTTGAAAACAAACGCGCGGCTTGTAAATTATTGACTACGGCTATTTGTCGAAATCTTCGGCTTTCGCCGCTCGAAAATCAATCTGCCGTTTCGATTGGTCAATCAACCCGTTATTTTTTTCATACGAGAGCATTTCTTCACCGTTTTCTTCCGATTGCGGCGGATAAAAATGTTGACGGTAAACCGGATAAGCCTCGGTGCGAAGATGCGCGAGAAAGGAATGTCCGCGACGAATTTCGCGCTCGTGCCGCAGCGCGGAAACGTCAATCGGCGCGACGACGATTCGTTCGCCGGGTCCGGGCGACGCGTCGGCGAGCAGTCTGCCGTCAAAATCAACGATTTGACTGCCGCCCGACCACGAATACGGCGGGTAATTTTTTAAGGTCGCGGCTTGGTTGGCGGCGACCACATACGCCGTGTTTTCAATCGCGCGGCAGCGATTGATAATCGTCCACCAATCCATCGGCGCGGTGGCATTCCACGGATCCATATAAGCCGAAACTCTGATTAAAACTTCCGCGCCGTTTGCCGCGAGTTGCCGCAAAACTTCGGGAAACAGCCAATCGTAGCAAATCGCGGTTCCGATTCGTCCAATTGGCGTATCGGCGACCGGAAACAGCGGCTCGTCATAGCCTTCGATGTCGTGCGGGCTGGTGTGAACTTCATACGGAATCCAGGTGTTGACCTTGCGATATTTATACAAAATGCCTTCCGGTCCGATTAAGCAAGTCGTGTTAAAAAGCGCGTTTTTCCATTTCGCGTCAACTTCGAGCATCGAGCCGGTTTGAATATAAATATTATGCTCTTTCGCTTTCTGTTCGAGCCGTTCGGTGTGTTCGCTCGGAATTTCGACGGCGAGTTTTTCGATCAATTCTTTCGCGGTCGGGAAAACCGGCGCGGCGTGCGCGAATTCGGGAAAGACGACTAATTTGACCGGCAGAAACGGCGCGCTTCCCGCCACCGCCGAATCTGTTATCGAAAGAATGCGGTCGGTGTTGCGGCGCATTTGGCGGCGGTCAACCGGATTCGGCTGGTCGGTCTGGCAAGCGGCGGCGGCGTATCTAATGTGTTCCATAAAATCAATGACAAATTTCAAATTATGAATGGCGAATTACAAAATAATCGTCAATCTTCGTGAATCTATTTTGGTAAAAATGCTTCCAATCGCGGCAGAACGCCTTTCACCGGGCGCGTTGTAAATTCGTCGTAAATCCGGCGTTTTTCTTCGGTCATCGGAAACTGTTCGTCCGTGCCGTAAGGATATTTTTTCATCCGTTTGAACGGCAGCGGAAACACCGCGTCGGGACTGCCGGAATTAATGTCCATTTCTTTGCTGTAACCGTCGGCGAACAGCAAAAACGTGCGTTTTCGGTTAGCGGGCAAGGCGGGCAAAGCCTCGAAACTTAAAACGAGTTCGTCGCCGGTTTTCGAGATGACGAAAACGTCGTCAACCGCGTCGAGCAGCGGATTTACCGCGCCGAGTTTCGTAAATGTGCCGCTGAAATATTTCCAGCGTCCGTCGTGCAAAATTACATCATAGTTTGCCGCAATCATTTCGCCGTATCTGATTTCTTCGGAAAATCCGCGCTCGCGTAAGTTGGCTTGAAAAGGCTGCATTTCAATCGTCTTCACGTCTTTTTGTTCGGACGAATCAACTTCAATTTTATCCCAAAAAGTTTTGAAATTCGTCACGATGCGGACTTCCCGCGAGTTTGACAAAAATTTGCCGGTCAAATCCACCACCAGAGTTTGCGGTCGTCCGATTGAAATGCCGATGCTTTCAATGACGGTTTGCCATTCGCCGCTTTTATTTTTGACTTGCAATTTCGGCAGAAACAACGATTTCCCGCTCTGCGAAGCGGCGAGATTGTCCGACGAAAAAGCGTAATCCGTCCAGCCCGTAAGGAGCAAAAGCGTTCTCCCGTCGTAACCTTTTTTGTCGTCCAAATTCAAAGTTAATTCGTGCGGTGCGGCGTAACCGCGAATGTTCAGCGATTTGAAAGAATCGTAAAACCGACGGTCGAGATTTTCGATCTTTGGCAAAACGCTTTTTCCGTTCGTGTCAACCGCTGAAATCGGTGGACGCGCGTTTTGAGCCGTGTATAAAATTCGCTTGCCCGCCGTCGGGATTCCCAAACCTTCATTCGGATAAACTTCCGCATCCGCATCGTGTTCGACGGCGACGAGTTTTAAATAATCGAGAAACAAAACTTCTTCCAGTTCATTCGTCACGCGGATTTCGTAACGTCCATTTCGCGGCTTTAACTGGTCTGACGTGATTCGCACGAATTCATCGGAATCGGGATAATGATAAACGCCCGCTTCCTGCCAATTGCCCATCTCGCCGCCGCCGAGAAAATCGGTGACGAATTCAAATCGTTCGCCGTTCCAGGTATAAAGATACGGACAAGACGACGGTTTGCGGTCGAGTTCTTCGATTTTGAATGGCGAAAAGTTTTTCGCCGTGTTCATTTTCGGTTTTTGGGGAAATTCGGTTTCGGCTTGAATAATTCCCGAAGTCCAGATGACGCGCACGGCATCGGGTTTTGCGCGGCTTCCGAGTCCGAAATGAACGTCGGAAGGCGCGGGCATCGGGCTGGCGGAATAGCTTTCGAGCTTTTGCGCGAGACTCCCGGCGCGTAAATCAATTTTCGCGCCGATGCCGGTTCGATTGCTGACGCGCCCTTGCAGGCGGACGATTTCGGAATTGTTCGCGCTGCCGCCGACATTTCGCAAAAAGTGCAAACTGCCGTTTTTAGCGAACGCAAACAAATCAACATCGCCGTCGCCGTCAATATCGCCCGACAGAATTTGCCGCGAATTTTCGAGCGCGTCGGACTTATCGGTTTTGATTTTGAAGGCTGACGAATCGGCATCCGTCCAACCGTCGCCTAAATTACGCGCGATAACGAAACCTTTACCCGTATTGGCAATCAAATCTAGCAAACCGTCGTTGTCGTAATCTAAAAACTGCGCGGAGGCGGCGTTTTTCGTTCCTGTCGGCGCGTCTTGCAATTTAAACTTCCCGCGACCGTCGGAGACGGCAAACACGCCTTTGGCATCGGCTTGACCAAAAAAGAAATCGGTGAACGTGTCTTTGTTGAAATCGCCCGCCGCCGCGCACGTCCAATCGCCGGTTTCGGTTAAACCGACTTCGGCGGCAACGTCCCGAAAAGAACCGTCGCGCAAATTGCGAAAAAGATTCGGCTTGCCGCCGCGATTGAGAACGAGCAAATCAATATCGCGGCGATTGTCGAAATCAGTCGGCACGACCGCAACCGCGCGGCTTGGCGATTTTATTTTCGCCGCTTCGGAAACGTCTGTGAAAGTGCCGTCGCCATTGTTGCGCCAGAGACGATTCGGCGCGGCGCGAGTCGGACTAACGCCGCTTTGAAAACCACCGAGAAAAATATCTAAATCGCCGTCGTGGTCGGCATCAACGAATGCGCCGGAAACTGAAGCGTCGGGAGATTTCGACAGTTTCGCCGCGACCGTTTTGTTTATGAAACTTCCCTTCCCCGCGTTGCGGAAAAGCGCAGTCTGACCCTCGCCGAAAACGAGCAAATCCGCCAATCCGTCGTTGTCGTAATCGCCCGCGATAACGCCGAAACCGCGCGTATCGAACGGTTTTGCCAAATCGCCCGCCGTGCGCGTCGAATCAACAAATTTTCCGCCGTCGTTGCGATAAAGTCGCATCGGCGCGGCATCTTTTGTTATCTGCACCAAATCCAAATCGCCGTCGTTGTCAAAGTCAAACAGCGTCGCCGCCTGCTGTCTGTTCGCGGTTTCTTCCGCTGCGTTTTTTGAATTACGAACGAGGGATTTGGCGATGGGCAGACCGACGCTCACGTCTTGAAAAACGACTTGCGGCGTGGTTTTTTCGACGAGTTCGCCTTCCGCGCCGGTCGAAGTAATCGCCTCGGCATAGCGTCCCTGTTCGAGATAATTCTGACCGATGTTCGTTGCCGCGCCCGACTGCCGGAGCGTTTGAAAGCGCATCATCAATTTCTGTCCTTCTTCGCGGGCATTGTTTCGCAAAAGCGCGGTCGCCAGATTATACAAAGCCGTCGAGTTATACGGTTCGACATCTATCGCCGCGCGAAAAGCCGCTATTGCTTCCGTGTATTTGCGCTGCGACGCATAAATCTGTCCGAGATTGACGTTTGCGCCGACATCATTCGGGTCAATCTCTAAAACTCGTTTGAAAGCATCAGCGGCATCGTCGTTGCGATTTTGGTTTTTGGCAATCAGCCCGAGAATATATGCGGGTTGCGGGCTTTCCGGTGTGTTTTTGGCTGCTGTTTGCGCCGCCATTAATGCCGCCTCGATGTCCTGCAAATTAAAAAGCGCGATTGCCAGATTGATGTTTGCGATTTTCAGTTGCGGATCGAGCGCGAGCGCGCGGCGGAAAGCCTCCGCGCCTTCTTTGTAATTGAATTGTTCGAGCTGCGCTACGCCGAAATTGTTGGCGCGGTAAGCATCTTCACGCCGGGCGGCGGAAATTTGCCCCGCTGTCTGCGCCGAAACCCGCAAAAATAGCGGCGCAAATAAAACGACGGATAAAACAATAACGGAAATGAAAAGACGCGGCTTCAACTTCATAAAATTAATTGTAACAGTTTCGTTTCGATGCGGTTAGCTGAAATCCGGCTGCCGTCAAAGCGCGGTTAAATGAAAGTTTCAATCGTTCAAAATTACATTCGACCAAAAAAGTAATAACTTTTTTCACTTTTTCACTTCTGATTACACAATTTTTCCAGCGTCGCGCAGACTTCTTCTATTTGCTCGTTTCTAATGCGGTTGAAAAAAGGCAGCGCGATGACTCGTTCGGCGGTGTGTTCGGCAACCGGAAAATCACCTGTTTTGAAGCCGAATGTTTTGACGTAAAAAGGCTGAAGATGAATCGGCGCGAAATAGCGTCCACAGCCGATTCCGGCGTGAATCATCTCTTGGATAATCGAGTCGCGTTGCGCTCTCGTAAAATTTTCTTTCAATCGCACGACGTAAACAAACCAACTGACGCGCCCGTTTGAAAAGTCAATGTCCGGCAAAACGAGATGCGGATTATTAAACAGCCGCGCGTTATATTTTCGCGCGATTGATTCTCTTTGATTCAAAATAAATTCGAGCCGCTTGAGTTGTTCGATGCCGAGCGCGCAATTGATGTCGGACAAGCGGTAGTTGTAGCCTAATTCGATGTGTTCAAACCATTCGGACGATGCGTCGCGTCCTTGATTCCGCAGCATTTCGGCTTGTCCGGCGATTGAATCGTCGTTCGTTACAATCATTCCGCCTTCGCCCGTCGTGATTTGTTTGTTCGGATAAAAGGCGAAAACTCCGGCATCGCCGATGCTTCCGACGCGCCAGTTTTCGTATTCCGCGCCGATGGCTTCGCAGGCATCTTCAATCACTTTCAGATTGTAACGGTCGGCGATTTCCATAATCTCGCGCATCGGCGACGGGCGACCGAAAACGTGGACGACCATAATCGCCTTTGTTTTTGCGGTTATTGCCGCTTCGATTTTGTTTGCGTCAATATTGAGCGTTGTCGAATCAATATCAACGAAAACCGGCACGCATTTTTCATACAATAAAACATTGGCTGAGGCGACGAAGCTGAACGGCGTAGTGATAACTTCGTCGCCCGCTTTTAAGCCGAGAGCACGAACACAGAGATGCAGACCGCTCGTGCCGGAATTGACCGCGACGGCGTGTTTTGTTCCGGCGTATTCGGCGCCGCGACGCTCGAATTCTTTGAGCTTCGGACCGAGACTCAAGCGCGGCGAGCGCAGAACTTCGACGACGGCGTTGATTTCATTTTCGGAAATGTCGGGTGCAGATAGCGGAATTTTCATAAACCTTTAACCGTTTCCTCCTGCCGCAGATTCATGTTTTCGAGTGGCACGGCGCGTTTGATTAAAAGTTTGTCGCCCAGAGGCGTTTGGCACAAAATTTCCGCGATTCTTTCCGAAGCGTGTCCGTCGCCGTAAGGATTCGTCATTCCTTTCAAAGATTCTTTAAAATCCGCGCTTAATCCTTTGTCGATTGCGCTTAAAATCGAATCGGTTTCGGGCGCAACGTTTATAACATTGCGCGCCTGCTCGCGCCCCTTTTGACGAATTCCGATGTTGACGGTCGGCAAACCGAGCGACGGCGTTTCCATAATTCCGCTGCTCGAATTGCCGACGAGTAAATCCGCGCAGGACAATAAACTCCAGTATTTCAAGTGATTTAGATTGACGAATAAACGGGCGTTCGGATGATTGCGGCAAAATTCTCGAGCGCGTTCGATTAGCTGATGACTTCCGGCATCGGAGTTCGGATAGCAAAAAACAATCTGCTGCGGAATTTTCTCCAGAGCGGCGAAAACCGCGCCGGCTTCGGAAACCGTATCGCGCGCCAGCGTTACCGGATGATACGCGACGACAATCGTTTGTCGGTTAAATTTTAATTCTAAATCCGCTTCTATTTCGGCGCGCGAAAACAAAGTTCGGCAACGCAGATTATCGAGCGAAGGCGAGCCGACCAGGTGAACGCGCCACGCTTCTTCGCCCATCGCCAAAACTCTGAGGCGCGAATTTTCGTTGGTCGTAAAATGAATGTGGCTCATTTTCGTCAGCGCGTTCCGCACCGCGTCGTCAATCGCGCCTTCGCTGATGTCGCCGCCTTCGATATGCGCTATCGGAATTCTAAGCGCGAGCGCGACAGAAGCCGGTGCGAGCATCTCGTAACGGTCGGCAATCAGCAGTAGAACATCCGGTCTCATTCTGCCCAAAACGTCCGCCAAACCAATTGCCGCGACACCGATTGTTTTTGCCATTCCAACGTCGCTGTCCGAACTGATTAAACATTCGACGCGCTCGTCGATGGTAAACCCGTCGGCTTCGATTTCTTTGTAAGTATTTCCGAATGCGGGTGAGAAATGCGCGCTCAGCGCGATAAGTCGAAGATTGATTTGCGGGCGATTTTTTAACTCTTTAAGCGTCCAGTAAAGATGTCCGTAATCAGCCCGCGAAGTCGTAACGACCGCAATTTTACGCGGTGAAGATTTTTCCGGCGGTTGAATCATCAAAAATTTTTGCATTGTAATCGCCGAACGATACGCCCATTCCGTTTCCGGGGTCGAGAACGCCTCTTTCGGCGGCTTCATCAACGAAATGGTCGCCTTTGTTGATAAACATCGCTTTCTTGCCGAAATCATTGGCGACGTATAAATCAATTTTGCCGTCCGCGTTGATGTCGGTAAATTCCGCTGCATAACTCCAACGCCGTTCATCAACGCCCCATTTCGCCGCTTCTTCACGGAAAGTCCCGTCCGGTTGATTGATAAAAAGTAAATTCGGCGTACCGTTCGTCGCTCTGAACCACGAGTCGGGCGTGACTTGCCCGTAACGATTATACGAAGTGACATAAACATCGAGCCGACCGTCGCCGTTGACGTCGCCTGCCACCGTGCTGAAACCGATGGCGTCTTTTGCCACTCCGCTTTCGAGCGAAACGTCGTCGAATTCGAGTTTACCGGTTTGTTTGAAATTGTTTCTTAAAAGAATTTGCTGCCCGACCGAAGAGATAAAAACGTCCGCGTCACCGTCGTTGTCATAACCGAAAATGAGCGGTGCGGTTCCCGAAGCCGTAATTTTCACGCCCGCTTCATCCGAAGCGTCGTGGAAACCGCCTTTTTGGTTGTTTAGATAAAGAAAGTTGCGGTTTGCGCCGATGACGAAAAGGTCAATCCAATTGTCGTTATCAAAATGCCCGGCAGCCGCCCCGTGCCAAATGAAGCCGCTGTTATCCGCTGTTCCGAAACCCGGCAGAGTTGCACCGACTCCAGCCGGAATCGCCACTTCCGAAAATAAATCGGTATTTGCGACCATCGAATCGAAATTGATTAGCTCAAATGAATCAAATTGCCAGTGTTTGTTTTTATTGGCGCGGACGTTTGCCCAAAAAGTTCCACGTGCCCATTCGCGTTTTCCATCCGTATCGCGCCCGATGACGTAAAAAGCGATGCGGGCTTTTCCCGTCGCGCCAATCGCCGCCGTTGGCTGTTCCGCTCCCAAAACGGTTTTGGCAGTTTCGTCAAAATACGCTTCTTTGACCTTGAATCGCGCATCCTCAGTCTCGGAGAAATGCGCTAAAAATTCCGACCAATTATTCAAGAATGCCTTGCTCGTTATTTTGCTCGTGCCTGTCGAAGCATTCAAAACTGCATTTTCTTTCGTTTCCCAATTATGTATGCCGACCCACTTGACTTGATTTTTGATTGGCAACGGATGCGAGGGGAAAGGTTTGGAAGAGATTTCAGCGGGGAAAAACTCAGCCGTCAACTGTAAATCGCGGTCGCGTGTGGCAACTGAAAGTTCTAATAAATCGTTTGCCAGCGATTCCGCGAGTTCTTCGGTTATCTCTAACCGATTACGGTCGACTTTTTGCGTTTTAATAGTTGCTGGCGCGGATGAAGTTGTTGTTTGTATCGACGTTCTGCACTCGATCGCAGCAATAGTCATTAATAAAATTGACGCGCACACTAATATCGGCAATGAAAGCAAATGATTATGGTAAAAGTCGGAGTAATTCATCTTGCGCGATTGTTTGAAAATCAATTCCAGTAAAAATGAAGTTAGCCTTTATAAATGCAGGAATTTTTTACAAAGAAAATATAACATTCCTTTTTAATTTTAACCGCTCTTTCGTAAATTTGACAATCTACCGCAAAAGAATTCCGAGTTTAATTTGTATAATGCTGAATTTTTCTTTTTAATCGTTTGATTGAAGAGTTCGGTGCGGAATTATGTTTTAACGGCTGATATTTCGGTTTTTGGATATGTGGTGAAAAACGGTATTTTTAGTATGACTTTTGACACAACTATAGTTTTCGCAAATTGTTTGCGGAGTGATTTAGGCTCCGGGAAAATGCGGGGTTTTAGTTTTGTCGGGACTAATGATCGGCAATAGATTTTTAATAATTTTCCCGTAGAAAACCTACCTGAAATTAGGTTGCGTCCGATAATTGAACTCTTAAGGATTAAATGTTTTAGATTAAAAGAAAGATTAAAAGATTAAGCCGCAAAAATTTGCGGCAAACTTAATATTTGCCGCGTTTACCAACCATCATTGGGAAGTCAGAACTACCGGTTTCGGGTATGCGTGCACTTATTGGGAAGTCAGAACTACCTATTTTTCGCCCATTGGGAAGTCAGAACTACCTATTTTTTGGTCAAAAGGAAGTCAGAACTACCTATATGGGAAGTCAGAACTACCTATTTGCCTGTGGAAAACTTTTATTTTGCCACTTGATTTTGTATCATTTTGGGCATTGGGAAGTCAGAACTACCTATATTGGGAAGTCAGAACTACCTATTTTCGTCATTATTGGGAAGTCAGAACTACCTATTCGGTGTCTTCTGACTCGTGAATTTGTTTTTGTTTGAGATTGGCTTTGACAACTTCGTCAGCGAAATTCGGGTCCGGTGTAATGATGATTTTTGCGTCGAGAAGTTTGTTTTTTCTGGTTGCATCAATCGTTTTTTCAACCTTATAGCCGAGAATAACTCGCTGTTGTTTCATCTCGTCGAGAGCGAGCAGACAATCGCGCAGATTTTGAGTGAGTTTTCCGTATTGCGTTAGACCGAAATCGCGGATAATAGTTGATAATGTAATCGTATAAAGATTGGAAAAGCTGGCTTGAGTATAATTGTGTGCCATTCTTTTATGAAGTTGGCGGGCGATAACGCTTTTGTAGCTCATACTTTTTTTATAGTTGAACTGCCTAAATTGACGGCTTTTGATTCCCTGCGTGACCAACGGGTTAAATCTGACAAAAGCGCGGGTTTTTTCGCCGGTTCCTTCCCAATCCTCTCTTGTTTGTAATCCTAAGGTTTCAAATAAACTAGAAATAAGAACTGTATCTTCATTATCAGACGTAACTGTGATGTTTGTTTTAGCACACACCATCAGAGCATCTTTTATTTGGTCTTTGCTATATGTATGTCCGCTTTCCTGAAGTTCCTTTTGCAATTGATAAAGCGTAAAGGTTACGCCGGCGGCATCGTCTAAAAAAAGTCCCTGTCCTTCGCAGGCAAATTTGCGAAGCGCGTCCTCGACCAATTCTTCCCTTTTCGACGGATAATAATCGAGCGAATTGCCATCACCGTCGGTAAGTTTTGCCGGGTCAATTTTTACTTTATAGCGTTTCCCCCGGCATTCGAACTCGCGGCTGAGAGCGCGCAGAAACTCTCCTTCGATGCGAATTACCTTACCCCAAAAATACTTGGGAATAAAATCATAGAGTTCGACCGTGTTGGAAAAATGTTTTTCTTCCGGCAGCAGCAATTCAAAAAGATTTAACTGGACGGGCTTGCTTTGTTCGTATTCGTCTATTTTTTTTAGTTTTGCAATGCTCGCCTGCGGCTGATTTTCGATTACAACCGGAAAGTCATTTTCAGTCTTTTTCTTTTTTTTTGCCATATTTCAAACGGAATGCTCCTTGGCTGTTCGCTCAGTTTTTTTATGTGTCAAATTTAACATTTGAGTCAACTAACTTATCATAATTCCCGCTGAAAAATTGAATATAAATTTCCAATTTATCCGGGAAACATCCTATTTATCAGCGGAAAGACTTGAATATCTGGATATTCAGATATTCAAGTATTCAATCCGTTAAATGTTCGAAAACGCAAATTTTATTATGACTTTTTCAGCCAATCGGACAAAAGTTCTTCGAGCAACTCGCTGAATTCTTTTTGTTTATAAATTTTTCGCATTACATCTTCGTGAGTATTTTTTTTAATATATGCGGTAATTTGCGTGTAATCAGGATTACTGCGCTTACCGACACGCTTTAAAGTATCCTTGTATGTCTGATTAACGCTTGTTTTAGCCGTTTTAGACATATTTTTCTTATTAACGTCAGATTTTACTGACAAAATACCGTCAAATTTGCTCATTTTGTAATCTCCTTTCCAACCGCCAAATACTCCTTCCAACCTTTTTCCGCTCTCCGATCTTTTGCCAGATTGACGGGAACGCCTTCGAGCGCGGCTTTCTGAAAAGCGACCAGCCGCGAAATTTGGCTTTTGAAAACGGGTATGCTTCCCTTATTTAGCATCGCACGGGCTTCTTCGCCATCGCGTGAAGGTTTTGGCGGAACAATTGTTAAAAGAACTTTGTAGGATTTGGCGCCGATTGATTTCAGATTATTGATTATCAACTGCAATGCTTCGAGAGCCAGCACGTCCGGCGTGGTCGGCAGCACCAGCAAATCACATCCTTCTACAAGAGTTGCCATATCTTCTTCGGAAGGGCGCGCCTCGGTGTCGATCACAATATTTTGATAATCGCGGGCGTATCTCGCAAGCAGACGCTCGTCTATCACCTTAAACGGTAGAGTGCCGCGCTTCAGCCAGCCGGTCGCCGAGCGGTTCGGGTCGCCGTCCACCAACAGAGTCGGAGCTTTGTTTTGAAAATATGCTGCCAGATGGACTGAAGTGGTCGTCTTCCCTACGCCGCCTTTATAGGATGCAACAGTGATAATCATATTTTGAATATTTGAACTTCCAGATATTTGAATCTTTGAATTTTTAGATACTTAAGTTTTTAGATTTTTGCGTTTTCAAGTTGTTAGCATTTCAAATATCCAAACTTACAAATATTCAATGATAATACATTAAAAACGAATCAAATAAAAGATTGATTTCGGCAATTACAAAAATACTTTAGAAAAAAATCCAAGAAGAATGGTTGTGATCAGAAGAAATTTAGCGGATTAAATATTCGACATGACATTTTGCCCGAAAGGGAAGTCACCTTACATTTATCTCTTTTCACGGGAAATTGTCAGAAATTCGTTTATTATTTTTGATTTTCACAAACTAAATTACTTTGGAATTCAAGAATTTACAGGCAGATAGTCGCTTTCCATAAAGAGTTGCCAACGTTGCCAATCGAAACTGTTTAGAAAAAAGACTAAAAAATTCCAACTAAATCAGTTTAATTTACCGGAAGTTTATGTCTTAACTAATCGTCTTTACCTACTTTTAATCATCCGATTCGGAGTCCCAAATGATCGCACGGCGCATCGGTCAAATCCTGTTCTACTCCGAGATATTTCTCGGTCGTCTGAATCGAATCGTGTCCCAGGGAAAGTTGAATCTGGTCAATCGGCGAGCCGCCTTTATGAGCGAGTTTGGCGAATGTCCGTCGAAGGTCGTGCGGCGCGATTCCTTTATTTTGTAATTTCTCGGCGTATCCGTTGACAATATCTCTGATGGCTTGCGGCGTGATACTTTCACCCATCAAATTATCGCCTTTATTTACCCGCCGGAAAACAAAGCCGTTTTCCAAATTAGCGACTGTTTTCCAGGAATCAACGGCTGCCTTTGCCCAGGAGGACATCGGAACGGTTCGCATCTTGTCGCGCTTGCCGACAATATCGACAATCGCCCAGCGACCTTCGCGCTGTTCGATATGGTGAAAAGAGAGAATCGCGGCTTCGGCTCGTCTGAGTCCGCAGCCGATTAAAATTGCCAGAAGCGCGCGGTCACGAACGCCTTTTAATGTTTTTAAGTCAGGTGAGTTAAGCCATATTTGGGCTTCATCTCTGGTCAACCAATTTCCGGTTCTTCGTCCGCGAAAAGGAACGCCTTTGACGGCGCGGATGCCATTGGCAAGACGCGAATCAATCAGGGCATTATCTTCGGCTTCGGTCGCCAGTTTTCTGATAGCGGAAAGTTTTTGATTGATACTGGCGGACGATAGCTTTTGCTCACGAAGAGATTTTACATATCTTTGTATTAAAGCCTTATTCAGTTCCGGTCTTTCTTGTAATTGATGCCAGACGAAAAATTCCTCCAAAGCTCTCCGGTAAGCCCGACGCGAATTTTCACTCGGTAAACCATCTATGACGAGAGCGATAATTTTCTTTTCCGCAGAACTTAATTTCGGTTTTACTAAAGCAATGGAATTTTTCATCGGTTAAATGAAGCCTGGAAAATTGTAAAAAAAGCGCAATTAAAAATCTTCTTGGGAAACACAACAAAAATTTACCACAAAGACTTGCCCGTGTAAATGACTTTTCATAACTTAAATTATCGTAAGTTATTTGGCGAATTTAGATGGTCAATAATTTCCAATAGTTAGTTCTTTCACTCCATCCGCCGGATTAGAAACATAAAACGCCGGTTCGATATTTGTTTGCCGCAGGTATTCGTCCGTAATTTCTTTTGTAAAATTTTCAACGCTGTGTCTTCGCACCAGATTAACGGTCGAGCCGCCGAATCCGCCGCCGGTCATTCGCCCACCGAAAACACCCTCGCACTGCGAAGCAATTTCGACCAATAAATCTAATTCACGGCAGCTAACTTCATAATCGTCGCGCAGACTCGCGTGCGAGAGCCACATCAAACGCCCAAACTCGGTCAAATCATTTTTCTTCAAGGCTTTGACGGCATTCAAAGTGCGCTCGTTTTCCGTGACGACGTGGCGGCAACGCTTTCTGATAATTTCCGGCAAATGCGCCAGATATTGTTCAAAATCTGCAATACTCACATCGCGCAGTTGCGTAATTCCGGGCAGGAATTCCCGGAAAATCTCGACTCCTTTTTCGCATTCGGCGCGGCGCGTGTTGTATTCGGAAGCGGCAAGGTCGTGTTTGACTTTTGAATCGCAAATCACAATCGCCGCGTCGCTCGATGTAAAAGGAATTTGTTCGGCATCCAAACTCCGGCAATCAATCAAAAGGGCGTGGTTCTTTCGCCCTAAAGCAGAAACATATTGATCCATAATCCCGACTTTCGCGCCGACAAATTCGTGTTCGGCGGCTTGCCCGGCGAGCGCAAGCCCGACTTTATCAATCGTGTTCCCGGAAATTTCGGTAAGCGCCAGCCCGACGGAAACCTCCAGCGCGGCGGACGAAGAAAGCCCCGCACCGCTCGGCACATCCGAATCGATCAGCAAATCCGCGCCGCGTAATTTCACGTTTCGGCGTTCCAGAATTCGCGCCACGCCTTCGACGTAATCCAGCCACGCGCCGCGCCGCGCCTTTTCGGGCGCATCCAAATCTATTTCGCCCGATTCATTCAGATTGACCGAAAAGACCCGAATTTTCCTGTCTTCACGCGCGGCGGCGGCAACCGTCGTTCCGCGCTCGATTGCCATCGGCAACACGAAACCGCCGTTATAATCGGTGTGTTCGCCGATTAGATTGACCCTGCCGGGAGCGCGAAAAAATCGCGGATCACGGTGATATATTTTACGAAATTCGGCGCGTAAGTCTTCAAGGCTTAATAACATAAATCGGCATTACAAAAACACTTCACAATGCGAAAAGAGTATAAACAGAACAGAACAATAATCAAAGCCCGATTCTATTATCGGGTAAATCTTATCCGCACCAAGTTAGAAGCGTAAACATTTGAAAACGGATGACATAATGAGTTTTGCAGAAATCTCTGACAAAGGAAATTTGACTCCTCCGTCATCCGTCAGCGAGCAACTTAACAAATTTGAGGCTCTGCTTCAACATCTGCCCGCTGATTGGCAGGATTTGGCGGTAAAAAACGCGCCTTTATCCGTTCACGACAAATTAAGTCGTCGCTCCCACCTATTGCGTTTGGTTTTCACTTTTTTGATGACCGATTATTTCTACTTTGTCAGGTTAAAAATTTGCCGCAGATTAACGCGGATGACGCGGATTTTTTCTTGATTTCTTAATTTTGAATGATTTTATCCGCGTCATCCGCGTTAATCTGCGGCTAAAATTCTTTTTTTCAAAATGTGCGTTTTAATCTGACAAAGTAGAATTATAGTTTGCGCTTTTGTGCCGCCGCGCCGGTCAGTCGCCAAATTTGGATGAATGATCTTTTCGGGGAATAGAAAAAAGAAGCCCGAATTCTGATAGATTGAAAGCCGCGATGACGCTGACGCGGCGGATGTCCGTCGGCAAATCAACTTGAAAGCGTCCCAAATCAAAAGCGCTTTCAAAACCTTTCCAGCGACGAATGAGCAAACGGTTAATTTCCTCATTTGTAAATTGCCAGTCGGTTTCGGAAAACGCTCCCGTTATTTCGACAAAAAACTCGTTGTGTTCGACGATGACCAACTCTCTTTCCGTTTCGAGCAGTTCCCCCAACGCTTTGCCGTAGACTTCGCCCGCGTTGTGAAACAGCAAAGTTCTTTTTTCCGGGTCGTTCTCCGTTTGAATATTCACCAAAACCATCGCGCCCGTTTCATCGGCGACAGGAAAGCCTAATTCGTTTGCCAACGCTTTGGTCAACGCCGCGGATTTTACGCGCCAATTCCATTTTTGATACGGTTTGCGGACATTTTCCGAATTTGTTTCGGCGCGGGTTAAAATTTTGCGTCCGTGAATCGAAGTGACGCGGCGGGCGTGTCCGCCCATCAGAAACGCGCTTCCGGCGGGCAATTTGGAATCGAGATAACCGACGCGCCTGCCGGTCATATCGTCAATCACCACCGCGCTTTCACCTTTTCCCGACATATTGCTGTAAAGTGTGCGTTCTTCGTCGAGTTTTTCCCACATTTCGCCCGCTTGCAACTGTTTTCCGCCGTGCATCGCGGATCGAAAAAAGTTTTTTTCAATCAGATGTTCAACGATTTTGTCGTATTGATTTTTTTTAATCAGCGGCTCGCCTTCGGGCGTGATGAAAAGCCCGTAAGCGTGTTCGGGATCGAGTTCGCGGTGCGTCGTTTGTTTTAAATAAGAGCAGAGCTGCTGGACGACAACCGACGGGCGAAACCCCAAGCCGTTGTCCGAACGCAGCAGCGCAGACGCTTCCGCATCGGAATTTTTGGCAGCGCGAATAAAGACTTGAAAGACGGCTTCTTCGGTCAGCGTTCGATAAAAACAAGCGACTCGGGTGCGCCTCGTGCGCCGATTGCCGCGCCCGATGCGTTGGAGAAACGAGCCTAAATTATCGGGCGCGCCGATGAGCAGAATCAAATCAACGTCGCCGATGTCGATGCCGAGTTCGAGCGTCGAGGTGGCGAAACACAAAGCCGCGCCCGTGCGGGCGAAATTTTCTTCGGTGTTCCGGCGGATGTTCGCGCTCAAATTCGCGTGATGCACCAAAACCTCATCGCCGAACGGCGCACTGCCGCGCAGCAAACTTACCCATTCTTCACATTCCGCCCGTTTTTGACAAAACGCCAAGACTTTTTTCACCTCCCGCGCTTTGAACGTCGCAAAAAGTTCGCGCAAAGATTCCGCGCCGCTCATCTCGAAAAGTTCCGCGTCAATTTCGCGTTGACCTTTGGTTTGAATCAAAACCGGATTTGCGAAATAATTAGCGGCAACGCTCGCCGGATTGTGCATCGTCGCCGATAAAGCGCAAAATTGAACTTCAGCGGTTGTCGAATCGCCTTTTGTAAAAGCGTAATTGCGAAGCCGTCGCAGGCGATTGAGTAAAATTCGCAGTTGGTCGCCGCGCGGCGTATTGTCGTAAAGATGCAGTTCGTCCAAAACGACGGCGCGAACATCGCGCAGCATTTTCGGGTGATTTGCCAATAAAGAATCCAAAGATTCGGGTGTTGTAATGAGAAATTCCGGCGGGCGCGTCGGTTTCAAAGCGGGTTCGTCGCCCGTTTTGACCGCCAAGCCGATAGCCATTTTTTTTAACGGCTCTTCGATCCGCCGCGCGATGTCCCGCGCCAAAGCCCGCGTCGGGACGAGATACAAAAATTTGACGGTCGAAGTTTGCTTTGGTGAATTGATTTTGAATCGCTGCTGTTGATAGCGTTCAAGCATCGGGGCTAATGCCGCTTCGGTTTTGCCGCTCGCCGTCGCCGCCGCCAAAACACAATTTTTACCGTCTAACAAAGGCTCGAGCGCAAGTTCCTGAATCGCGGTCAATCGTCCGAAACGCGACAAAAAAGCGTCGAATGTGTGCGGCAACCTTTCAATTGCGGATGTTGGATTGCGGATTTGGGATTTTACATTTCCGTTCGGCATTAGCGTCTAATCTATAATTGTTTGCCGAAAGCATCAATCAGATGTTCAAAAAATTCGACGGGCGAAGCAATCCGAAGGTTTATTTTTTCGGCTACTTTGTCGGTAAAATGGTCGCGGTTTTTTGTGATTATCCAATCCGGTTGGCTGTCAATCGCCGCTAAGATAACCGGCACATCCGAAGCATGCCGAATCAGGTGGCGGTTTTGCCCGATTCGTTCTTTGTCTGCAAGGGGAACGTAGATCGGACGGGCTAATCTGATAAAGCCTTCATAATCGGCAATTAACGATTCCGTTTGCTTCTCACCGAATCGGTCAATAAATTTCAACAGATTATGTTCGACTTCCATCTGCACGATTTGCGGCAAAACGAGACGACAGGTTTTGGCGGCACACAAAGCTAAAACGGCTTTGCTTTGTCCGAATCGGCTGACCAATCCCTCCGTAATTACATTGCTGTCGGTAAGCAGTTTAGGCGCGAATTTGTTCATTTCAGAGTTCGGACTCAGTTTCAGCCAATTCGGGGTAAAGTTTGCGGAAAACTTCGCGGCGTGATTCCGGCAAAGTGTTTAGCAGTTCCTCAGTTCCGACTCCGGCGTTTTGCAATGTCTGCTCGATTCGTTCGCAAAGCGCGTTAAACTTCTCCATTTCCGGCAACAACAAAAGGCTGTTGCCGATTTTTAAAATGGCAATCGGCGAACCGGCTTCCAAATTTTGTTCATCACGAAATTCTTTTGGCAAAACAAGTTGTCCCTTCTCGGATAATCTTCCAGTCATCAGATATTGAACAAAGTTTGTTTCGTTTTTGACAGTTGGGTTCATTTCAGCCTCATGGTAAGAATTTCCTACGCAGATAATTTTATATTATTTTTAGAGGGAAAACAATCTTTGTGGAATTTCAAAACCAAGCCTCTAAAATACGTTAAATCTGCGATCATCAATCACAATAAAGCTCGTCTTAATTCGGCAACGGCTTGGCTGGCGTTGAAATCCCGATGCGCGTAGCAGAGGTCGAATATCTCAACCGAGAGGCGAATGAACTGGCGCAAATTTATCAGATTGTTGTCCAAACATTCCGACAAACCTTGCGCGACATCCAGAAATTGTCCGTTGTTATCGTAATTGTAAGATTGGCGATGCAGAACGTAAAGCCGCGTCATCAGTTCGTCGAGCGCGGCGGGCGGCAAGTATTTTTTCAACGCCAGAATTTGTTCTTCGTCGAGGATGCGCCGGTAATCAAAAGTGTTTGCCGACGGCGTAACGGCAAAAAGCAGGAGCAAATGGCTGTTATCTTTGAGCCGAAACGGATGCGAATGATATTGATGCAGTAAATCGTTCTCGCTGATGCGTCCCCGCCCGCCGAGTGCGGTGTAAATCAGTGCTTTGAAAAAATTGTCGGCTTTTTCTTTGCCGCGTTGATTGAGCAGGCTGTAATGTTCGGATTCGTCAATAAAAACCGCGAGTCCGGCATAGCCTGCCTGCGTCGCCAGCCAGCCCCAGCCGTTAAGCAAATAACAGTATTGGTCGGCGGCGGTGGTCAATTGCGAGAGCGATTTTATCTTAAATTCCTTACTCTTGAACGCGGCATTTCGGCGCACGTCGCTGATAAAGACTTTTTCGCCCGACATCCAATCAATCAACTCCTCCAAAGCATTATCCGGCGTTTTCCGCATCAACGAATAGTTATGAACAGCCGCTGCAAAAAATGTTTCTTTCACGCTGTCTTGAATTTCGGAATAGTTCGGCAGGGCAACGATTTTTTCCAGCAGCGGCGTTAATCCGACTTCCGCCGAATCGGGAAAACGCAAGGAACGCATCAACGAAAGATAAATTCTTTGCGGACGATTTGGCGGAACTTCCCGAAGATCCAAACTCGTTGTAGCAACAATAAAATTATTTGCCAAAGCCTCTTGCGCGGCTAACTCGAAAAAATGACTTTTGCCCGCGCCGTATTCGCCCACCACCACGCGGACATCGCCGCCGTTTTCCTTCGTATTCGCAAACGCCGTTTGCAAACTCGCTTTTTCATCATCAAGCCCGACGCTCAATTCGCGGATTCTCCGCGCCGGAACAAGCCCGTAACGCAAGGCTTCAATTGTCCGCCGCGCTTCGATTCGTTTTTCTTCTTCGGGTGAAAAGATTTTTTCGACTCGGGGGGCAATAAACGGTTTCGGCGCAGGCTGATTTTCCGTTTCGGCGGCTTGCAAAACCGACAGCATACTGCTCGGCACGGTTGCCCGAATGCCGTTATCAAAACGCACGACGGAATCGCGTCCGGCGTTGCGTAATTCCAACACCTGCCCGCGCCCGAAAAGCGGATGACTAGCGATTGCTCCAATCATAGTGTTCTTTAGTACTCTCCCGTTTCCGTTCGTCCCAATTGTTCCGTAACATCGCGCAAAACGCCGTTCAAATTATCTTCTTCGTAGATATGTTCGCCTGAAACGCGCTGTTCGGTGAGCATCGTAACCAACGATTTAACGAAGTGGCGGCGGTGGCTGGTCGAAAGCAGAGACGCGCAGCCGGCTGCAAGCGCGGCGATGTTTTCGCCCTGCAATTCGTGATTAAAATTCATCGCGTAAGCCGTTTCATAGACACCCAAAAGTTTTTCGCCGATAAGGCGCAGCAATTCTTCGCCCGGATAATCGAGATGGTCGAGGCTGATTTGGACGCTGAACGGATTTTGGCGCGAAAACTTAACTTTTGAACTGATGCGCTGGCTTAACGCTTCGTAATTCGGCGCGATGTTGGTTACAAAATAAGGCGGCACGGCATAGACGAACAACGCCGACGGCAGACTTTCGCCCGCGCAGCGGTCAATCACTTCGCGCAGATTGTCGCACGCGACTTTTTCCGTGCGCGACGAACCGATGCTGACCATTCGGTCGCCTTCATCAAACAGCAAAACCAAACCCGCGTATCCGAGTTCGTGAACCGCTTGCGCCAACGAGCGCATCATCTTAAAGGCGACCGTTTTATCGAGTTTTTCCGTGATGCTGAAAGCGCGGACATCTTTTAAAACAACGCTCTCGCCGCGCAGCCAAGCCCCGATAACGCGCTTGTCGGCTTCGTTTTCTTCGGCGACGGCGCGAAAATAATAATAGACGGCGTGACGAAACGAAGGGCTTTCGATGTTGAACCGCAAAACCGTATCGAGCCACAAATTAACGCGCACATCCAAACCGACGCTCGTTTTGGCGTTTTCCACGCCGAGCGTTTTCAAAGTTTGAAAAAGATGGTTTTCCAGAAACGCTTCAAGCCCGTTGGTATCGGCGCTGTCCGCATTCGGCGAATGATAAATCAGATTATTGACCACGGCTTGATAGACTTTTAGTTGATTGTCGTAAGGACATTCTTTCGGACTTAATTCGGTGCGGCTGACGACGTAGCCGAGTTCCCAAGCCAAATCACGCAGGCGATAAAGAAAATGCGATTTGCCGCTACCGTATTCGCCGACGACCAATTTGAAACTCGAACCGCCGTCGCGCAAATAACCGCCCAAATATTCATCTTTCAGCGTCCCCAAAATCGAATCGATGCCGACCGTGTAAGCCTCTAAATTGCGCGTCGGCGGAATGCCCGATTCGCCGAGTTTGCGGATGATGTGCTGCGCTTCGGTTTGCGTCAAAACCATTTTTGATTCTCCTAAATTATTCAAGATTCAAGATTCA
>Ga0136611_10000778_pt1 | contig 21428 bp, 15 predicted proteins | sample AntDrymUQ2232306_2_FD_106645 | JGI IMG/M metagenome (GOLD analysis project Ga0136611, IMG submission 106645) | Polar desert sand microbial communities from Dry Valleys, Antarctica - metaG UQ223 (23.06) | ecosystem: Environmental > Terrestrial > Soil > Desert | place: Antarctica: Dry Valley...
CGCTTTGTGTTGCTGCTGCTCGGGATGCTGGGCGGCCAACTGGCGGTCGGCGCACTGAACGAGTGGTGCGACCGCGAGGCGGACGCTGCCGCCAAGCCGTGGAAGCCGATTCCGGCCGGGCTGGTGCCAGCCTCCCATGCGCTCGCAATCGCGTTCGGTGGGCTTGTGATGATGATCATCGCGGGTGGATTGCTTGGGCCGGTCGAACTGCTGGTGTTGGCGATCGCGAACGGCTGCGGACTGGTCTACGATCTCGGCGTCAAGCGGACGCCGTTCTCGTGGCTGCCCTACCTCGTCGCGCTGCCGCTCGTGCCAATCTGGGCCTGGCTGGTGATGGACGGCTTCGAACCGCGTCTGCTCTGGCTCTACCCAATCGGCGGACTCTTCATCGTCGCCATCCACCTCGCCCAGGTGCTACCCGACATTGCCGGTGACCGCCGCCAGGGCGAGCGTGGTCTGGCCGTCGTCCTCGGCGAACGCTGGACGCCGGTTGCCCTTTGGGTCGCTGCCTTCGGGGCGACCGCCCTCGTCGGCATCGCCGCCGCCTTCTTCGGACGGCAACCCGCCGCTGGACTGATCGCCGCTTCGCTCACTGGCGCGCTCCTGCTGGTCGCCCTGGTCCTCTACCGTCGCGCTCCTGCCCGCGTCCAACCGCACCTCTTCGAGTTAATGACCGCCAGCGCCGTCATCCTCGGCTGTGGCTGGGCGCTCTCGGTTGTCTGACCGAAGAAACCAAGCCATCCGTTCGTCGCGGGTGGGTTGAGCGATCGGTGCTGGACTCGTATCCTGAGCGTTGGAATTGGACCGGTGCGGTCCTCGGGTAGCATCTGCGCACCACAGGATGGAGAACGAACGATGCTCGATTTCAAGCAGTACCGCGTCCTGACCTTCGATTGCTACGGCACGTTGATCGACTGGGAGCGCGGCATCCTGAACGCCCTGCAGCCGGTGCTGAAGCGGCACGACATAACGCTCTCTGACGACGAGGCACTTGAACTATATGGCGAGCTGGAGTCGGATGCTGAGCGTGGTCCATACGTGCCGTACCGCGAGGTGCTGACCGTTGTGATGACGGGCATCGCCGAACGGCTTGGCTTCACACTCGTTGATGATGAGCAGCTCACGCTGGCGGATTCGGTCGGCGACTGGCCGCCGTTCGCCGACACGGTCGAGGGCTTGCAGGCATTGGCGCGCCACTACCAGCTCGTCATCCTCTCGAACATCGATGACGAGCTGTTCGCGCTGTCGGCGCCGCACCTGCAGGTCGAGTTCACGCACGTCATCACCGCCCAGCAGGTCGGCAGCTACAAGCCTAACTCGCGCAACTTCGCGGTCGCGCTGGAGCGGGTCGGGGCGCCGAAGGAGCAGGTGCTGCATGTCGCGCAGAGCCTGTTCCACGACATTGAGCCAGCCAACGCGATCGGGTTGACGACCGTCTGGGTCAACCGCCGTCATGACCGGCCTGGTTCCGGCGCAACGCCGGTTGCCAGAGCCCAGCCCAACATTGAAGTGCCGGACCTTCGCACCCTCGCCGAGCTCGTTGACCGGCAGCAGGCATGATTTGCAACGCTGGCGTACCGATCGCGCCTGAAAGGACTCTGTCACCGAATGACTGACATGCGCAAGCAGCGAGACGATACTGTTGATGAAGGGTGGGATCTCGACACACTCCTCATCCACAGCGGCGGGCCGGATAAGGAAACCGGCGGCGTTGTTCCACCGATTCACCCCAGCGCCACCTTCGTCCGCGAGCGGATTGATGATGACGCGCAGTACCGCTACGCGCGCGGCGCGAACCCGACCCGTGACTGGTTGGAATCGATCTTGACGGAGTTGGAGCATGGCGTTGCAGCCTCCGCCTTCAGCTCGGGGATGGCAGCCGTGACGGCCGCTATGCAACTACTCTCAGGTGGTGACCATGCCGTCGTCGGCTACGACTGCTACCTGAGCACCTACAACCTGTTCGCCAACGACCTGCCGCGCTATGGCATCGAGGCCGATTTCGTTGACCTGACCGACCTGGAAGCCGTCCAGGCGGCGCTACGGCCAACGACGCGGATGCTCTGGATTGAGACGCCCACGAACCCGCTGCTGGATATCGTCGACCTGGCGGCGATTGCCGAGATCGCACGCTCGGCAGGCGCGATCACCGTCGTCGATAACACCTTCGCCTCGCCGTACTGCCAGACGCCGATCGACCACGGCATCGACCTCGTCGTCCACAGCACGACCAAGTATCTCGGCGGCCACAGCGATCTTACCGGCGGCGCAGTCATCGCGCGCACGCCCGAGCTGGCGGCGCGGATCAAGGATCGGCAGTATTACCTCGGGGCCGTGCCAAGTGTCTTCGACTGCTGGCTGCTGATGCGCGGCATCCGCACGCTCGGCGTCCGAATGCGGCAGCACATGCACAACGCCCAGGCAATCGCCGAGGCGCTGCGCGACCACCCGAAGGTGACGCGCATCCTCTACCCCGGCCTGCCGGAGCATCCCGGCCACGAGGTCGCCCTGCGACAGATGACCGGCGGCTTCAGCGGGATGGTCTCATTCGAGATCGAGGGTGGTTCAGCCGCTGCCCGGCGCGTCTCCGAGCGCACGCGCGTCTTCCAGCTCGCGACCAGCCTCGGCAGCGTCGAATCGCTGATCTACCCGCCAACCGCCTGGCTCGAAACTGCCCCGGAGCTGATGGCACAGATCCCCGGCTCCCCCTGGGCGCAACACCCCGGCCTGATCCGCCTCTCAGTTGGCATCGAATCGACACGAGATTTGATCGCCGACCTGGAGCAGGCGTTAGGATGAGGGACGCTGGATGCGTGCCCGCCGAACGGCGTGCATGGGGAACAACATCCGTGAACTGTCATCCTGAGCCGCAGCGAAGGATCTCTCCGCTTCGGCCACGCGCGACAAACGAGTAGAGATCCTTCGCTGCGGCTCAGGATGACAGTTTAAAGGGAACGGTGCCCGTCCCGCTTCCCACGACCCTCACCGCTGAAGAACCTCCGCGATCAGCGTCGCCGCCCTGCGCGCGGCGCCCGCTTCGTGCTGCCGGTAACTGCTCGTGTCGCTACTGAGTGTGGTGATGGCGGCAGCGGCGAGCGATTCGGGCGTCGTCGTGTCGTAGTCGAGCCGCTGGCCTGCCCGGTAGTGATCGAGACGGTGGGCGACGTGGAAGACCTGCTCGCAGTGGTCGCGCAAAGGGAAATACAGGAACGGGCGGCGATTAACGGCCAGTTCCATCGTCGTGCCTAAGCCACCCTGGACAATGCCGAGGTCGGCAACGGCTAGGTGCTCGTAGAGGTTATGGATGTACGGGCGCACCTCTAATCCCGGTTGCGTGGGGATCGATGCCGGGTCGATGCGCGGTCCGGCGACGACGACACAGCGCGCATCCGGACGCTCGCGCCGGATCAGTGGCCAGGCTGACGCGATCTTGTCCAGAAGATGACGGCCAACAGCCGTCCCACCAACAGCCGCGACCACAAGTGGCTGCTCCGGCTCGTAGCCGAGCCGTTCGCGGATGGTGCCAGTGTCGACATAATCAGCCGGATCGAACGGGACGACGTAGCCGACTGCTTCGACATGCTCGCGCGCCCAGTCGCGGATGTCCGGAAGTCCCGGTCCGAACGTGCCTGGGACGAGGTCGTCGTACTCGCCGAAATAGAGCGCACGGTCGCGGACAGACGGGAAGCGCTCGATGTGTTCGATCATCTCGGTGTTGTAGTCGGCGGTCAGGAACGCCTCGCGCGAGTTGGGATCGTCGTCGATCGGCAGCCAGCCGAGGAAGTCGGTCATGAAGATGTAGGGCGCTGTCTTCAGCTCAGGGTTCTCGTGCAGGTAGTAGTCAACCTCCCAGGCTTCGTCGCCAATCCAGAGGTCGTAGGGCGTCTCGCGGACGACATCCAGGAAAACCATGAAGTTCGCCAGCAGGATCTCGTCCATCTCGCGGAAGGCGTGGAAGCAGTGCAGCCGGTGTTCGCCGGCCGACGCCTCCCAATGGGTCGATTCGCTGGCAAGCTGACTGCTCAGTGGGTGGATCGTCTCTCCAGCCCGTTCCAGGACGCCGGTTACCGGCGGCTGGGCCAACCAGTCGATCTGGAGATCGGGCACGAGCCCGCGCAACTCGCGCGCGATCGCCAGATCGCGCTGGACATGGCCGAGGCCGATCGGGCTGGAGATGAAGAGGGCCCGGCGCGGACGCGCCATCGCGCGTGTCCAGGTTCGTCGTTGTGGATTGGGCAGATCGAGAAAGCGGGCGATCTCACGGTTGACCTGAACTGGATGCCGCGCCAGAGCGCCGTGGCCACAACCTTCCAACACCACCAGTTCCCAATCCGGCCCGGTGGTGGCCAGGTCGTAGCTGGCTCCGATCGGGTCACAGCGGTCGTCGTCACCATGTAGCAGTAGGACTGGGCAGCGAATGTGCTCGATCGCCTCAGCAGCCGGCAGCCGTGGCAGGAGTTCGGGGTTAGGAACCGTCGAGACCAGAATCTCCGGTGTCGTTTCCCGCGCCCAGCCAGAGGCATCCTCAATCAGTTTCGTCGAGTGCGGCTCAGGAAAAATCTGGGAGAAGAAGAACGCGAGCCAGTCGTCATAGTGTTCGAGGAAGTAGTGCGCGTTGCGCTTCTCCCACCCCGCGTACGTTGCACGCCGATCCCAGAAACCGGCATCCGGCTGCGGCTGCCAGCCGGACCGCGAGACACCGTTGCCGATCAGGATCAGTCGTTCGACACGTTCCGGTTCAGTCGCCGTCAGCAGGATGGCAAAGTCGCAGCCGCGCGAGAAGCCAGCGACGGTGCTGCGCTGGATGCCGAGGTGATCGAGGACACCCACGGCCTGGCGGACGGTGCGTTCGTATGTAAAGGCCGCCGGGTCGGTCGTCCGCTCACCGAGGCCGTTGCCCGGCGGATCGAACGTGACGACCTGGAAGTGACGCGCGAGAAACGGGACCTGCATCTTCCAGATTCGGCTGTGGACGATCTGCCACGTCGATAGGAGCAGGAGGGCTGGGCTGGCTGGGCTGCCGAAGACCTCGTAGCCAACCTGGAACCCGTCAAGGTCCAGCAGGCCGCTGTCGGTTGGCTCAATCGCGCGCATTGGCTATTGCCTTTCAGCTTGCGCTGCTGACGCCGTCAGGAATGCGTGGATCAGCAGGTTTACGCGGACCGGGTCGCGGCAGATCGGCACATGACCGCTGCCTTCGAGCGTCACGAATTCCCAGTCGGGACGCGCCGCCGCCAGCGCGCGGCTTGCTTCGACGGGGTAGCGCGGGTCCGCGCTGCCGTGGAGGAGCAGGACCGGACAACTGACGCTGGCGACCGCCTCACCGGCCGACATCGCCGGCCAGAGCTCGGGTCGCGACACTGAGGCGGCTAGAATCTCGGCATTCGTCCCCAGCCCCCAGCCGATACCGTCGTCGATCCCCTTCGTGGAGTGTGGCTCGGGGAAGATCTGCGAGAAGAAGAACACCAGCCAGTCGCTGTAGTGCTCGAGCCAGTAGTGGACATTCTCTTTCTGCCAACCCTCACAGGTTTCGCGCCGCTCGAAGCATCCGTCGGGCGTCTTGCCCCAGGCATGCGGCGTCATGACGCTTGCGATCAGCACCAGTCGCTCGACCCGTTCCGGCTGCGTCGCGGCCAACCAGACCCCGTAGGTGCAGCCACGTGAGAAGGCGACGACCGAGGCGCGCGCGATGCCGAGGTGATCGAGGACGCCCAGCCCCTGGCGGGCGATCCGCTCGTACTCGAAGGCGGCTGGATCGGTTGTCCGCTCGCCGAGGCCATTGCCCGGCGGGTCGAACGTGACGACCCGGAAGTGACGCGCGAGAAACGGGACCTGCATCTTCCAGATCCGGCTGTCGACGATCTGCCAGGTCGGCGGTAGCAGGACGGCTGGGCGAGCCGGGTCGCCGAAGCACTCGTAGCCGATCTGGAACCCGTCGAGGTGAAGTTGTCCGCTCGCCGTTGGCTGGATCGCGCGCATCGCGGCACTTTTCCTTCCAGGTCCATCGTGGCTAGGTCAATGCTGGCGTCAATGGCAAACCATGCTGCAGGATCTCCTGCACGACGCTGTCGATCGCGTCCTCGGGAGTGTCGTGGAGCGCCACCCTCACGTCAACCGTTGGCTGGTTGAGCGCGCCGAGTAGTTCCCCAGCGCGCGAGCGGACAAGCGCGTCAGCGCCGGGATGGCGCACGATGTCGGACACGAGCCTGACGGCCCACTCAGTATTTCCGGCTGCGATCAGCAAGCTTGCCAGCTCGGTCAGCGTGCGCAGGACGGCTGGCAGCGAGTGGATCTCAAGCGCCGCGCGCAGGGCAGCGACGAACCGCTCGCCTGCCAGATCAGCGTCTCCTGTCTCGCGTGCGACGATCCCCAACTCGGTCAGCGTCACGGCGATACCCCATCTGTGACGCAGATCACGTCGGATCGTCAGTGCCTCCAGCAGCAATTTCTCCGCCTGGCGGTGCTCGCCGCGATGGCAGGCCACGACGCCGAGGTTATGCAGGGCAAACGCCATCCCGCGCTTGTCGCCGATCTCGCGGAAGATCGTCAGACTCTCCTGTTGCAGCCGGGACGCCTCGGCGGTGTCAGCACGGGCGAGCAGCACGACGCCAAGATCGTTCAGTGAATAGGGTATCGTCCATCCATCGCCGGTCGCCGACAGGTCGATGCTCTCACGCAGGAACGTCTCCTCCCTCTGGTCGTCTTGTCGAGCGTGAGCGAAGGCTGCCCGGAAGTTCAGCCCGAGCGCGATGTCATCCGGTCGGTCGAGCTGGCGGACAATCTCCAATCCGCGCTCGACAAGCGCGTCGCCATGCGTGTGCTCGCCAGTTCGAATGAAGATCGATCCGAGCAGGATCAGCGACCTGCCGAGGGCAAGTGTCCGCCACGGGACCACGTCACCGTCAGGATCGAGAACCAGCCGGTCGATGCCGCGTTGCAGGGTCTCCTGAAGTTCGCGGTGCCGGCCAGTTATCTCGCAGAAGAGCCAGAATCCGTAGACCGCGTCCGCGATGGCATCGCAGCGAACGTGCTCGATCGCCGTCGTCCAGGCCGCGCGCAGGTTCTCGATTTCCGCCTCCAGTTCGGTCAGCGCGGCGTCTTGATGAACGCCGCGCAGATCGTCGGCACGCCGGGCGAGGAGATCGCTGTAGTAGCGGCAATGACGCTCGCGGATATCGTCAACCCCAGCAGGCTCAGCGACCAGTCGCATGGCGGCGTACTGTCGCAGCAGTTCGTGCAGTTCGTAGCGTCCTGCTGCCGTTCGCCGCAACAGCGACTTGCTGGCGAGCGCCGAGAGCAGCGGCAGCGAGGCGCCGGCGACCCGCTCGGCGGCATCGCGCCGAAACCCGCCCTGGAAGATCGCCAGCCTTCGGAAGACGCATTGCTCCTGTTCCGTGAGTAGCTGCCAGGAACGATCGAAGACGGCCTGGATGCTGCGGTGGCGCGCTTCGACATCGCGTCGTGTCGTCGCCAGAAAGTCGAGGTTGCGCTCGACCTCGGCAGCGATCTCGGCGCAGGAGAGGACCGACAGCCAACCGGCGGCGATCTCGATCGCCAGCGGCATGCCCTCCACCACATGGCAGAGCCGGCTAATCGCGACACGTTCGCCGGCATCCGGGACGAATCCGGCCCGCAATTGACGAGCGCGCTGCACAAAAAGTTGTTCGGCTCCTGAGCTATCCAGCCCGGCTGTCTCGCCGGGCAAGCTCAGACCGCCAACCTCGACCATCCATTCACCGTCAAGGTTGAGGCGCTCGCGGGAGGTGACCAACACCTGGACATCTGGCGCGCGGTCGAGGATCTCGCCCACCAGATCCACCCCGTCCAGTAGATGTTCAAGGTTGTCGAGAACGAGCAACATCTCCCGCTGGGACAACCAGCGCAAGAGCACCTCACGCTCGTCAAGGCTGTCCGCAGGGGCCACGTCCAGCGCGCCGCCGATTGCCGAGGCCAGCAGATCGGCGGATGGCAGGCCGGCCAGTGGGACGAAGACGACCCCATCGGCGAACGATGCGCCATCGCTGAGCGCCGCCTGGATTGCCAGCCGCGTCTTGCCGGTGCCTCCCGGCCCGACCAGCGTGATCAGGCGGCAGTTCCCATCCAGCAGCAGTTGGCTCAATTCGGCCAACTCGCGCTCGCGGCCAACGAAGGTTGTCACCTGGACGGGGACATCGCGCCGCTGCATGATCGGCCCATCCTGGCGTGGGCGCGTCGCGCTTCCCTGGCGGATGCGTTCCAGCAGGGCGATCGTCTGCCCTTCCGGCTCGGCCCCCAGCTCGTCCGCCAGCCGTCGCCGGAAGCGCTCGAACTGGTCGAGCGCTGCGGCGCGCTGCCCGCTCCAGGCCAGCAGACGCATCAACTGCCGGACGGCATCCTCGCGCCACGGGTCGAGCGCGACCAACTGCCTGGCCCTTGCCGCCGCCCGCTCCAGCTCGCCGCGCCCTTCGCGGAACGACGCCAACCGCCCCAGCGCCGCCAGCGCCTGTTCACGCAGGTGCTCGCGCTGCACCAGCGACCACTCGTCGAACATGACGCTGTCCGGCAGCGAGAACCCTTCCAGCAAGTCGCCCCGGTAGAGATCGAGCGCGAGCTCCAACCGGCGCGCGCAGGCGCGGCAGCGGCCAGCCTCACGGTGTGGGTGGGTCGCGCAGGCGTCCAGGAGATCGCTGAAGTCCTCGACATCGCTGCGAATGCCGGCAGCGGGGTTGAGCTGGACAGTGTCGCTGGTGACAAGCAGCAGCGGGGCGCTGGCATCGCTGTCATCGAGCGCGCGGCGCAGGCGAAAGAGCGCCTGACTCAGGCTGTGGCGGGCGGCGCGGTCATCCTGGTCGGGCCAGAGCAGCCCGGCCAACGCCTCTCGCCGCCGCGGACGATCGCCCTCAACCACCAGGTAGGCCAGCAACGCGCGTACCTTGTCATACGCGAAGCCCGAAACCGGCGTCGCGTCGCGGGTGACCTGGAATGCTCCCAGCAGGGACACCTCCAGACGCGGCATCTCCACCCCTCTCAATTCTGTTTGCACTGGCCGACCGGCGGACGGAGATCACGTCCATGATACGCCGGGGGCCAGATCGTCTCAATCCTGATTGAGATGTCGTTGATAGGTTGTTGATAGCCCTCGTCCATACTGGTCCAGGCGCCACAAGTCAGTAGGGTGTGTCCGCAAACCCCTCCCCAACCCCTCCCCTGAGAAGGGAGGGGTTGGGGAGGGGTTTGCGGACGCTCAATAGCAGGGAGAGCACAGTGGTTACAGCAACACGAGTCACGACCGACCAGATCGACGGCCTGCGTGGCCAGATTCACGGTGAGGTGATCCAGCCAGGCGACGCGAACTACGACGAGGCGCGGACGCTCTACAACGCGATGATCGACAAGCGACCGGCGCTCGTTGCGCGTTGCGTCGACGCCGCCGATGTCATCGCGGCCGTCGGCTTCGCTCGCTCCGCTGGCCTTGATGTCGCAATTCGTGGCGGCGGTCACAACGTGGCCGGGAATGCGATGTCAGACGGAGGGCTGACGATCGATCTCTCGCGGATGAACGGCGTCCGCGTCGATCCGGTCCGCCGGACGGCGCGTGTCGAGGGCGGCGCGCTCTGGCGCGATGTCGACCACGCCACACATGCCTTCGGCCTGGCGACGCCAACTGGCATCATCGGGACGACCGGCGTCGCCGGTCTGACACTTGGCGGCGGCTTCGGCCACCTGTCGCGCAGCCTCGGGCTGTCGTGCGACAACCTCATCTCGGCGGATGTCGTAACGGCCTCCGGCGAGCAGATCACCGCCAGCGCTGAGGAGCACCCCGACCTCTTCTGGGCGCTGCGGGGCGGTGGCGGCAACTTCGGCGTTGTCACCTCATTCGAGTTCCGGCTGCATCCGGTCAGCACCGTCCTGGCCGGCCCGATCTTCTACGATGTCAAGCACACCGAGCACCTGTTGCGCACCTATCGCGACTTCATGCGCTCGATTCCAGACCAGATGAGCGCCTTCTTCAGCTTCCACCAGGGGCCACCGGCGCCGTTCATCCCCGAGCACTTGCACTTCGTGCCGATGACGACGATCATGGTCTGCTACAACGGCCCGATCGAGCAGGGCGAGCAACTGCTGCGGCCACTGCGCGAAGCGGCGCCAGCGCTGGTCGACCTGGTCGGGCCGATGCCGATGCCGGCCGTCAACACGATGTTCGACCCAATCTACGCGCCGGGGCTGCAGCACTACTGGAAGGCTGACTTCATCCCGACCCTGACCGACGAGATGATCCCGATCCATGTCGAGCATGGTCCGAATGTGCCGTCATTGCAATCGACGATGCACCTCTACCCGCAGAGCGGGGCGATCCAGCGAGTTGGCAAGGAGGAGACTGCCTACAACTTCCGCGATGTTGAGTACATCCACAACATCGTCGCCATCGACGCCGACCCTGCCAACATGCCGCGCAACATGGCCTGGATGCAGGCCTACTGGGAGGCGCTGCACCCATACTCCTCCGACGGCTCGTACGTGAACTTCATGATGGCCGACGAGGGGCAGGAGCGCGTCCACAAGACCTACGGCGATAACTACGACCGGCTGGCGCGCATCAAGCGCGAGTACGACTCGGAGAACCTCTTCCACCTCAACCAGAACATCCGGCCTGCGTGAGGGACGTAGGGATGTAGGGATAAAGGGACGTAGAGCTTCTTCTCTACGTCCCTTTATCCCTACATCCCTCGTGTGGTAAGAATCGGCAGACGAACCGTGGACCCAGTTGTTCACCGCGACTGCCTGTCGATCCCGATCGACATGTGAGCGAGGGCGCCACACCGCTGTTGAGAAGGAGTGCGGGCGCTCGCGCATGCAACACGAACCGAATGGCGGGCGACGGCGCGAACAGGCGACCGTCGCGCTGCGGCACCACGATTTCCGGCTGCTCTGGGCGGGCGAGTTCGTCTCGACGATGGGCACCTATATGCAGACGGTTGCCATCGGCTGGCAACTCTACCTGCTGACTGGCTCGGCCCTGCAGCTTGGCGCGCTCGGCCTCTTCCGCGCCATCCCGACGATCGCCTTCGCGCTTGTCGGTGGCGCCTTCGCCGACTCGCGTGACCGGCGCAGGGTGCTGATCGTCACCCAGGCGCTGATGGGTGGCTTCTCAGCCGTTCTCGCGCTCGCGACAGCGACCGGCAATGCCTCGGTCGCTCTTATCTATGTGATCACGCTGCTGACGGCGACGGCGAGCTGCTTCGACGACCCGGCCCGTGCCGCGCTGATCCCCAACCTCGTCCCGCGCCATCATCTGGCGCAGGCGCTGACGCTTAATATCCTGGCGCGCAACATCGCGGCGGTCGTCGGGCCGGCCGTTGGCGGCGTCGCGATCGCGACGATCGGCTTGAGCGCGACCTACTGGCTGGATGCCGCCTCCTTCGCGGCGGTGATCGGCGCGCTGCTGGCGATGCGGCTGCGGCCGAAGACGCCGGTCGTGGTTGGCAGCGGCATCCAGACAGTCATCGAGGGACTGCGCTTCGTGCGCCACAATCCAGTCATCCTGTCGCTGATGGCGCTCGACTTCCTGGCGACCCTCTTCGCGTCGTCGCTGCTGCTGATGCCGATCTTCGCGGACGAGATCCTGGGCGTCGGAGAATCGGGCCTGGGCCTGCTCTACTCGGCCAGCGCGGCCGGGGCAGTTGCTGGCGGGCTGGTTCTCTCGGCGCTGCCGGTTGCCCACAAGCCGGGCCGGATGGTGATCGGCGCGGTCGCCATCTACGGAGGCGCGATCGTCGTCTTCGGGCTGGCGCCGAGCTTCCCGGTCGCGCTGGCGGCACTGGCAGCCTCGGGGGTTGCCGACACGGTCAGCATGACCTTCCGCCACACGATCCGCCAGCTCGCGACGCCGGACGCCCTGCGTGGCCGGGTCGCCGCCGTCCACTCAGTCTTCGCAGGTGGTGGGCCGGAACTGGGCAACTTCCAGGTCGGCGTCACCGCCCGTTTCATCGGCATCCAGCCAGCCGTCGTCCTCGGCGGCCTGCTCTGCATCGCCCTGGCTGGCGTCGTCGCCGTCGTTTCCCCGCGCATCCGTGACTACGTGATCGATGCCCCCGAACCAGAAAGCGAGACAACCCCCGCGCTACAATGATGCTGATGGACGAGAGCATCCAACTACACGGGAGACGACGATGACACGCGCGCGGATTGCGATACCACAAGCAGAGATCGAGGCCTTCTGTAGAAGGAACCACATTTCCCGGCTTGCGTTGTTCGGCTCCGTTCTGCGCGAGGACTTCACCGATAAGAGCGATGTCGATGTCCTGGTGGAGTTCGAGCCGGGCCACACGCCGGGGTTCGCGTTCTTCGACATGGAGCATGAGTTGTCGGATCTTCTGGGGTGTACGGTGGATCTGAACACACCTGGATTTCTCAGCCCATACTTTCGCGACGAGGTGATACGCGAGGCAGTGGGATCTATGACGCTGCGTGACGATTCAATCAGCATGCGCCAGATGTTGGACCATGCCCGTGAGGCGATCCAGTTCATGGACGGGAAGTCGCTCGACGACGTGCTGAATGACCGTCTGCTTGGACTCGCACTGACCCGGCTGATGGAAGTACTCGGCGAAGCCGCGAATCGCATCCCTGCTGAAACGCGATCACTGTATCCACGGGTGCAATGGCGACAGGCGATCAACACACGAAACAGGCTTTTCCACGGATATGACACTGTCGACCTGAAAATCATCTACGACGTAATCCGACATAACCTGCCAGCACTCGTCACTGAGTTGGAGCGCATCCTGGAGCCGGGAGGGACCGACCATGATACGAGCGCGGATTGAGATCCCACAGGCGGAGATTGAAGCCTTCTGTCGTAAGCACCACATTCGCCGGTTGGCGCTGTTCGGCTCGGTCCTGCGCGAGGATTTCACTGACGAGAGCGATGTCGATGTCCTGGTTGAGTTTGAGCCGGGACACACGCCAGGACTGGCGTTTTTTTTCGATGCAACGTGAGTTGTCGGACCTTCTCGGACGTCAGGTCGATCTCAATACACCGGGTTTCCTGAGTCCCTCCTTCCGCGACGAGGTGCTTGCAGAAGCGGAAAACCGCTATGTCGCAGCATGATGATCGTGTCAGCCTGCGACAGATGCTCGATCAGGCGCAGAAGGCTGTCCGGGTCGCATCAGGAAAGTCGGCCGGTGACATTGCCGCCGATCAAGACCTTCTGGCACCAGCACTGATCCGTACGCTTGAAGTCATTGGCGAGGCAGCTCCTCGTGTGTCGCCCGAGGCACGAGCTCGCTTCAGCGATGTCCCATGGTGTGACATGATCGACTACGATCTCGTTCGCCAGATCATCGATGATGACCTGCCACCGCTGATTGCGTCAATCGAGGAAATTCTGGCTGATACTGCATAGATAGTGCTGTTCCACATCAATCCCGATCGTCCGGCATAATCCGCCGACAGAACAATCGGCCCCATGCTATCCGTGACGAAAGGATCGTCGCTTATGCCCACCAACGTCTCAGGCAGTTAACGGCTCGGGGGAGTATGGTGGGTGGCGCGTGCCGGTTGCCGGACACGGGGTGAGGCGGCCCTGGGGTGAGGGTCGCCTCGGGAGGGAAGGATGGGATGGAGTAGGAAGGATTGTGGAGTGCGAACCAGTTATCTGGTTCAGAATCCCGATGGGTGGGGACCATCGTGACTCGCTGACATATACGCACAGCCCGTGCCACCGGATCACCAGTCTTTCCCCAACGCCAATCTGGCTGGATGGGCGGCTGCGTTTGGCTCGACTCTTGATAGCAGACGAGATGTGTTACACATTGTCGTGCAAGGGGTATCGTCTGCGCAATCTGACACAGCGATATCCGGCGATCGCGGACACGGCAACCAGCGCCTACCGCAGCAGCCAGGCGGCGACGGCCAACAGGATGACGCCCACGGCTGACAGCAGTAAAACCGGGTCACGAACCGTCGATGGCGCGCGGTCGGGTTCCTCATCGGGAGCCGGTCGGACACGGAGGAGCATGAGTGAGAGCGTCAGGATGGCAAGGACAATGCTCGCGACGGCAACGGACAGAGCCAGCCAGTCAGGCACACTCGCCTGCAATGGGACGAGGACGACACCTATCATCGCGTCTGCGCTCCAGATGGCACACCAGGCGGATCAGCCAGTTGCAGCCAGCCGTCCGGCCAGTGCAACGGTCCACGCAGTGATCGTACACGCTCGGGCGAAGTCGGGCCGTGTGTCGCGTTGGCGTGTATCTTGCGAAGCAAACGCCGATCATCGCGCACCTGCATCTCATCGCGATCCTGGGCAGAGAATGGTTGTGGCTGAATCTATGCCTGATGTCTCCAGTATGCCGGTCCTGCAGGCCGCGCCTGAATACGTTTGGGATGACGAGCGCGGGCAGCGTGCGAACGCGAACGCCGCACGAGATTTCCAGGCAACCCCCGTCCGTATCCTGATCGTCGATGACGACCCGACCATTCGATCGGTCCTCGAAGCGCTGCTTGAGGACGAAGGCTTTCTGCCAGTGACCGCCGCGAATGGTCAGCAGGCCGTCGCGATCGTTCGCGATAACCCGCCGGCGCTGGTGCTGATGGATCTGATGATGCCGGTCATGAACGGTGTCGAAGCGGCTCGGACGCTGAAATCCGCGCCGGAGACATCCAGCGTCCCGATCATCGCGATGTCGGCGGGATTCATCCTGCGCGAGTCGATCGATGACCTGCTGGCCGACAGCATCATCTCGAAGCCGTTCGACCTCGATGCGCTGATCGCCAACATCCGCGCGACCCTGCGCCGCGCCAATCCGGAGACGAACGACTAATAGCCATCAGCGATTAGCCAGCAGCGATCAGCCTGCTGGCGGGTGGTTGCGCCGTTTGCCGCCTGATGTCCAGGTATGTGGACAGGCGACGCTTCGTTGTGCATGACGTGTTTCGCATCACGAACCCATTCCGGGTGCTCGAAGCGGACGAGCCAGACCGGCGGACGGCCCGCTTGGCGGCTGCGCCAGCCGGAACGCGCGACCCAGCCGCGCGAGCGCAGGCGGGCTGCCAGCTCCGATCCCTCGGGAGCGACGATCGAGGGCGTCGGGGCGGCGTGCATGGCGAGCTGCTGGTCGCCCATCCGCGCCAGCGTCTCACGAGTCAGCGTCTGAATCCGCATGCCGTTCATCCCTTCGCACGCGCTCGTCGATCCCGACACCCAGGCCGGGATGCTGCTATCTTGACGCACCCATTCCCAACCGGCATCCACAAAATTACCCATTCACACGACGCATTCATAAGTTCGTTCTGAGAGCGATGTATAGAACCAGCCTGGTCGGGATGTATCCTGTAGGAACGGTCAGAACTCGCGGATACGCTTTCCAGCAAGGAAACTGCCAATATGCCAGCATAGCAACCAGATCGTCGTCGTGTCCGGATCAGTAGCGGCGCTCATCGGATCGCGCAACAGATGGCTTCTCAGGATGCCGTTACGATGGCCGAGATCATTGATCGTGCAGTCAAGCACTATTACCGTGCGCATATCTTCGCGGAAGCAGCGAGAGCATGGAACACTGACGGAAATGTCCTCATGGCCGAGTACTACGACTTGGAGGGCACGATCGCTGACGGACTGTCCGATAACGAGTGGTGAACAACAACACCGGCCCTGTCATCCCGAGCGGAGCGCAGCGGAGTCGAGGGATCTCAAGTGCTGGATGCCTGCCTACTGCGACAGGGGCGTGCTGCTGAGATCCCTCGACTCCGCTGCGCTCCGCTCGGGATGACAGGGAAAGATCGGCACATTGACCATAGAGGATCACGTAGGGCGACACGGATACGCTACTGATCCGTCGTTCCAACGGCGACCAGATTGCCGAAGGCGCCCTCGACCAACATCGTCTCGGCTCCGGTCGCCAGGTCGATCCGGGCGATCCCGGTTGTGAAGTGATCGTCGCCGGTCAGGGTGACGTAGGCGAATTGCTCGTCGCTAGCGAAGATGATTTCGCTGAACGGGGCCGATGTCCGGATTGTGCGGGTGATCGTATGCGTCGACAGGTCGACGACGGCGATCTCGGTTGGGTAGGGGCTGTCCGTGGGCTGGATCGGCAGATAGAGGCGTTGGAGGCCGCCTGAGACATGGAACGGTAGCGACGCGACCCGCCAGCCGCCCGAGAGGTCGATCAGTTGACGATTCTGCCCGCCGGTTGAAGGCCAGTACGCGCCAGAATGGAACGCACCGCCAGTCGTCAGCAGCAGCACCTTGTTGCCGTGATGCTGGAACGAGGCCGTCTGCTGGCCGTCGTCGATCCGTTCGACGGTTGCGGTTGCGGTATTGATGTTCAGCAAACCGGTTCGAGTGCACTGGACGTAGACAAATGGAGCGACGCGAACCTCCATGCGCGCTACCGGGCCACAGCCAGGGAGTTCGACATCGCTCAGCCAGCTCTGGCGTTCGAGATCGTAGGTGCCGAGCCAGTAGCGCGCGTTGTCTCCGTTCCCATCTGGCGGGGTTTCGTACTGGTAAGCATGTAGCTGTGCGCCGTCCGGCGAGAGGGCGATGCCGTTGCCGACGACAAACGCCTGAATCAGCTTCGGAACCGGCACGCGCTGGAGCAGCGTGAAGTCGCTCAGTCGGTAGATCAGGACATCGAGCGTCGGTTCCTCGTCCGGCAGAAAGGCCGCCACCGCCAGCCGGTCGGCGTTGGGAGCAACGACGAGGTGTGGGTAGCTGTTGCCATACGGAATCAGATCGATCCAGCGGAGCACCTCGCCGGTCAACGAGTCAAGCTCGACGAGGCCACTGTTACTCTCCTCGCCGGAGAGCGCGTAGAGCGAGCCGTCCCAGGCCGGTGATTCCGGCTCGTTCAGCGCCTCATCCGCGACTACCTCGAAAGCAATGATGCTGCTGAAGTCGAGGCCGTCGATTTGGAGTGCGTGGCAGCCGGGGCTGGTCAGTCGCAGGTAGACGACCCATTGGCGGACATTGCCGGTCGGCATGATGTCGGCCGGATCCTGCAGGCGCCACTCAGTGGCCGGAGTTGGGTCGGGGGTGGAGACAGAGAATCCAATTGGGCCGCCGCCGGTGGCCGCGCGGACCAGCAGTGGCCCGGTGTAATTGCCGCCGGTGAAGAACGACACCTGCGCGTAGTGGCCACCTTCCTCCATCGCGTCCGTTCCGATCCGGATCACGCCGTCCGCATCCAGGCCGGTCATGTAGGCAGGGCCGCCGTTTGTCTCGACATTGCCAACCAGCGGTCCGACGCCGCTGATGACCTGCTGGGCGGGAGTCCACTCACAGGGTGGTGACGCTTCGCTGGGCAGTGCGTGCAGCGGACGCCAGCGCAACGTCTCCCAGACCAAACCCAGACTGCTGACGGTGTCGTTCGACTCGACGTCGAGTATCGCCTGAACGGTGTAGCCTCCGAACTCGGCCTCAATCTGCCAGCAGCCATAGGTTGGGAAGATGACGTTGGCCCGGATGTGATGCTCGGCGCGGACACGTTGCTGGGCGGTGTCGCCAATCAGCGCGTTCCACTCGATGACATGCTCGCGCAACTCCAATGGAACCGTCCGCTCGTACTGCCCAAGCCGCGTGCCGCGCATCACAACCCGCGCATCGGGGTCTGGATCCGCGATGCCGATCGAGTCGACGATCCAGGCGACGTGCGTCGCGCCTTCGACCGCCCGGCCATCGACGCTGCCGAGCGACAAGCCGTCGCCGTCGATCCAGTAGAAGGCAGGAATAGCGGCGACGTTGCGCTCCTCATTGGTCCAGGTGGTCGCTGGGCAGACTCCGGCGCTGGTGGGCGACGAGAAGGCAGTCACGACTGCCAGCAACTCGTCCTGCGTCCAGCCATCGGGAGGACCATCGAGCACGGAGAGGCTGTAGACGAAGCGCTGATCGTGCCAGAAGGCAATCCTCGACCAACCACCTTCGGGGTCAGCCGTGACGTGGATCGTGAGGCTCCCGACATACATCGGCGTCGAGCCATCGGGCGGGTCGAGCACCTCGCCTTCCGTCCAGCGCCGGATATCGATCTGGACGACGCGTCCCTCGTCGCCAGTGAAGAGCAGCCGCTCCTGCTCCGGGCCGGTCGTCAGGCGGCTGCTGAGCGTCAGCCCCTGCGGTAGGTCGTCGGGAATCGTCAGGTCGGGCAGACCAGCGTCAGGTTCGTCCGTGCTCGTCGGTTCTGGAGTATCAGTGACGCGGCCACTGAAGAGACGGAGCAGTTTGCTGGCTGGACGTGACGCGAATTCACTCGATCCGCCATCGACGCTCAGCCGCACAATGGTCGCCGTATCAGTCGCCTGCCCGCCCACGTCAGGGCCACGCTCGTTGTGGATGGCGAAGACAGAGCGATTGTCAGGGCCGGGAGCCAACGACCAGCCGGTGATTGCATCCGGCGCAGGCAGTCGCGTTGTGTCGCCGTGCAGCATGGCGGTATCCCAGACCCAGACCTCGTTAGCGATCGGTGCTTCGCCCTCCAGCTGGCTGCCGACGCCGATGAAGAGGCGCGAACCGTCCGGCGAGATGGCGGTGATGTTGAGTGCGTGCAGCGGGTCAGTCGCCAGGTGAATGATGCTACGCATGTCGGAGACGGCGCGCACGTTCATGTCGATCACCGACAGGCTCATCTCGGTGTCGAAGTCCTGCGGGATGTAGAGATAGCGCCCATCGGTTGACGCAGCCGCGCCGCTGATGGTCCCGCCAAACCCCTGCATGACACCGGCGCTCATCCACGCTTCAAGATCGATCACCTGCGGAGCGAAACGCTCGGCCAGGCAGACGACGTAGAGCGAGCGGCCATCCGCCGATGGGAAGAGTTGGGCCGTGCAACGCGTGACGCCTTGAATCACCCTGCCGAGTCGCCCGTCCGCCGTGTCGAAGACCTGGATCGTGTTATCGCCCGGCCCCTCGTCGCTGTAGACGAACAGGCGGCTGCCGTCCGGCGACACGGCCAGTGTCGTCGGGCCTGCTCCATCCGGCCACAACACGCGGTTCTCGATCGCGACGCTCCAGTTCTTATCGCCGCTGGTAGCATCGACTGCCTCCAGCATCGTGTCGTGCGTGCCACCGCTACTGATGACGCCGCCACTGAGGATGTAGAGCCGCGTCCCATCCGGCGAGAGGACGGCGTCGGGGTAGACGCCGGTGTCGATCGCGTACGCGATGCTGCCGGTTTCCGCGTCATAGGCGGTGACGCGCCCACTCTCAGCGCTGCTGATTCCAGGATCGAACATCTGGCTGACGGCGAACAGCCGCTCGTGAGCGGTCGGTTCGGGCGTCGGCGTTGGCAGCGGCGTCGCGTCGGGGTCCATTTCGACCGTGCCAGCGAAGAGGAACAGCACGTCCTCGTTCGTGCGGGTCGTGACGGTTACCGTTTCAGATTCCGGACTAAGGCGCTGGATGGTCGTCTCAACGACCGTGTCGTCGGACGGCTGATAGCTGATACTGACGCCAAAGACGGAGCTACCATCCAGCGTGGCGGCGAAGGCCGTTTCGGTCAGCGGCTCGCCGGGCACGATCTGGCCGAGCAACTGCCACGAGGCCGTGTCGTAGACATCGACGCGGTTGACCTCGGCGCTGCCGTCGGCGAGGGCCACTGTATCGAGACTGCCGGCGTAGAGCCGCGTGCCGTCCGGCGAGAGCGTCAACAGCGGTAGCCGCGCCTCGCTGTTGAGGCCCGCGTCCAGTTCAATCCTGCGCGCCGTCTGAGCGGCCATGTCAATGGCGATCAAACTGCTGTCGCTGGTCAGGTAGAGCCATTGGCCATCCGGCGCGACGGTGGCCGCGTTGACGCCAGTCGTTTCCGGGAAGCCGCCCTCAAGGAACGTGTCGTAGGTCAGTTCCAGCGCTTGATTTGTCGCGAGATCGACCATCTCCAATCGTCGAGTTCGGTCACAGACGACGTAGAGCGGGCGAACACCGGCGCTTTCCTGCGCAAGGAACGTCTGGCCGCGACAAGCGCTGATCTCAAGGTCCGGCTGGCGGTTGCCAGTGACAGCGTCGAACTGTGCCAGCCAGTTGCGGCCATCGGTAGAACGGAACTCGCCGGTGCAGCCTTCGCAGGCATAGACCGAAACGCTGCTGCCGTCAGGCGAGACGGAGAGGGTGGAGTATCCGCCACCGGGCTTGTGCCACTGGCGGTTCTCGACCGGCTGCCGCCACAGTTCGCGGCCAGTCTGAGTGTCGAGTGCGAACACGCTGTCGCCATCGAGGCCGCTATCGGCCACGAACAGTCGCTGGCCGTCGGGAGAGAGGACGCTGTCGATGCGTGGCCCGGCCTCGACCGACCAGAACTCGTCGCCAGTCATCGGATCGATCGCGCTGACCCGGCCAGTTGTGATGAGCGCATCCTGGTTCTGCGACATTGCGTGGCTGACGACATAGAGCTGCTCGCGAGTTTCGCGCGGTGTCGGGGTCGCCGCTGGCGTCGTCGCCTCCGGCGACGCAGCGAGTTGCTGGTCAGCCTCACTGCCGCTCCAGTCGCGGAAAAGTGCGACCAGCAGTGTGCCGACCAGGAGCACCGCCAGCATCGCCGCGCCGAGCTCCGCCCACTGGCGGCGACGGCGTCGGGCCGAGAGCGGTTCGGGCGCTGGCGTTGCGGGCGACGGCGGGCGACCGGCGACGACCGGCGCACGCCACGTTCCGGCGCTGCCACCGAGGCGTGGCGTCAGTCCAAGCCGCTCCAAATGGCGCTGGCGCTGCTGCCGCGAAACAGAACCGCGCCCAAGCGCGCGGCCAAGCAGGGCGTCGAGCCGCGGATCGACCTGGAGATCATCGTGGCGGATGCTGTCGCTCATCGGTCGTCTCCCAGCTCGGTTGCCAGCCGTTGCAGGACGCGCATCAGGCGCACGCGCGCCGCCCCGCTCGACATGCCGAGTGCTTCGGCGATCTCAGTGCTGTTCAATCCGGAGCTGTAACGCAGCAGCACCAGTTCCCGGTCGCGCGCGGACAACCCCGCCAGCAGCCGCCGCACCAAAGCAGCGTCCTCACCACGGATGACCGTGTCCAGCGTGTCCTCATCTGTGCTCTCCGCCCCGCGCAGCCGGCCCACCAGCCGCTGGACCCGCCCCTGCCGCCGTCCCCGGTCAGCCAGCTTGCGGGCAGCGATCGCGAACAGCCAGCCGGCGAACGAGCCACGCGCGGGGTCAAAGCGAGACAGCCCCTCAAGCGCCGCCACCATCGTCTCCGAAACGATGTCGTCGGCGGCAGTCTCCGAGCCGGTTCGCGCCAGTGCGTAGCGGAAAAGCCGGTCCGCGTAGCGCTCGTAGAGGCGGGCAAACTCACGCCGGTCACGACAGGCCGCTACCACCAGCGCCGCGTCATCCGACGCTCGCTCGCTGAACCCGCTGGCCTGCGCATCAAGGGAAAGCTCGTTCACCCCAACCGGCCTCCTCGTCACCCTTATCTTCGCGCATGGGTGGGGAAGTGTTACAGGCGAGGAGAAAGTGCTGA
>Ga0136611_10000779_pt1 | contig 21426 bp, 20 predicted proteins | sample AntDrymUQ2232306_2_FD_106645 | JGI IMG/M metagenome (GOLD analysis project Ga0136611, IMG submission 106645) | Polar desert sand microbial communities from Dry Valleys, Antarctica - metaG UQ223 (23.06) | ecosystem: Environmental > Terrestrial > Soil > Desert | place: Antarctica: Dry Valley...
GGCCGAGGCCGACGACGATGATACCGAGCGACAGGGAGCGCGACGAGCGGACCGCGCTGGGATCCAGGCGATGGGCGTAGGAGCTGCCGCCGGACGGCTCGACCAGTGGAATCTGGCCGCGTTCGATCATCGCCATCCGTTCCCGGTGCCGCATCTCGAGCTGCTGCGATCGCTGCTTGAGCCCCATGAAGACGATGAAAACTCCGGTAAACATCCCGACCACGAACACCAACGCGAAAAGCTCTTCAGGCTGCATCTGCGCGCTCCAATTCTGCCAACTGGGAGATTAGACTAGCCGCGGATCCAGATTGTTTCAGTGGGTCCCGCGAAACAAAAGCCGGGACCGCCTGCTCTAATGCTGCAGACAGTGAATGACGGGAACCTCCGAGCACGTGCTGGTCGAGCGGTGCCGGCAGGGCGATGAAACGGCGTTCCGGGAGCTGGTCGAACAGTACAAGGGACTGGTCTTTTCGATCATCGCGCGCAGCGTCACGAACCGCGGCCGGGCCGAAGAGCTCGCGCAGGACGTGTTCCTGAAAATCCACAAAGGGCTGCCGTATTTTCGCGGCGAGTCCAGGTTGTCGACGTGGATCTTCCGCATTGTCGTGAACGTGCTGTCGCAGGAGCGCCCCGAGCTGGCCAGCACGTCGCTCGATACGGAAGAGGACGCGCGGCCGAGGCACGAGCCGGTGGCTGACGATCGCGCATTTATGGATCTGGTCATGAAGGACCGACTGCAGAAGGCGATCGAGCGGCTGCCGGTACCATATCAGGTGCTGATCAACGGCCACTATTTGAAGGGCTTGCGCTACGAGGATCTCGCTGAGGCGCTGGAGATGCCGATGGGCACGGTGAAGACGCACCTGCACCGCGCGAAGCGGCGGCTTCGCCACTTGCTGGAAACGGAGCTGCGCTGACGTGCTTTGCGATCACCTGGAACCATTGATCGAGTCGATCGCCGACGGCTCCTATGAGCCAACCGTCGAGGACGCGCGGCACCTCGCGGGCTGCGCGCTGTGCTCTTCGCGTCTTGCCCGGGCGCGCGCGATCGAGAGCCTGCTGGGCATGCGCGAGGTCGCCGCGCCGTCGTCATCATTCACCGGCACGGTGATGGCGCGCGTCGGCCAGGAGCGCTGGAAGACCGAGCGGGTCGTCGACCTGGGATTCAACCTCGCCATCGCCGCGGGCATCCTGGTGATCCTCGCGGCTGGAAGCGGCCTGGCCTGGTCGCTCGGCCTGGTCAGCGTGACGATCGATCTCGATGCGATCTGGCGGGCGTTCGGTGCCGAGGTCGCCGGCCGCGTGCTGTCGCAGGTGCAAACGATCGCGATGGCGGCGGTATTGCTCACGATGACATTGGTGTTGTGGTGGTGGGCCGAAACCGCCGCGGATTAGCTGCTACCATGGCCGCGTGACGCTGCGGCCGTTTCTCAAATGGGTGGGAGGCAAGCGTCAGCTCCTGCCCGTGCTGCGGCGCTTCTATCCGGCGAAGGTCGGCGCCTACTTCGAGCCGTTCCTCGGCAGCGGCGCGGTGTTCTTCGATCTGGCCGGGCGCGGCGCAATCAACGGCCACGGCGCCGTCCTCAGCGACGACAATCCCGATCTAATCGGCTGTTACCGTCGCATCCGCACGTCGCTCGACGAGGTCGTCACCAACCTCGAGGAGCTGGCGCGCGATCACGCGGTGCGCGGCCGCGAGTGCTACATGCAGGTGCGCGACGAGCGCTTTAACCCGCTGCGCGCGGAGTGGCAGCGCAGCGGCTCCGATCCCGACACCTATTCGGCGGAGCTCTCGGCGATGCTGATCTACCTCAATCGCACGGGATACAACGGGTTGTTCCGCGTCAATGCATCCGGCGTCTTTAACGTGCCACCGGGCCGCTACGATCGCCCGCGCATCGTCGATCGCTCGCTGCTGATGCGCGCCGCCGGCGCGCTGTCGGCGGACAACGTGCGGCTCGAGCGCGCCGGGTTCAGCCGCGTCCTCGAGACCGCGGCCCCGGGCGATTTCGTTTACTTCGATCCGCCGTACGCGCCGCTGACCCGCACGGCCAACTTTCGCGGCTACACCGGCCGCGGATTTTCGGACCGCGATCAGGAGGCGTTGCAACGACTGGTGATCGCACTCGCGCAACGCGGCGTCAATGTGCTGTTGAGCAATTCGACGGCTCCGTCGGTGACCGAGCTCTACGAACACAACCGCGACGCCGACGGTGCGGGGTTGCGGACGCTCCGCGTGCCGGCGCGGCGCGCGATCAATTCGAATGCGGAGCGCCGCGGCACGGTAACGGAGCTGGTGGTGTCAAATATCGAGCCGCGGGTGGCGGAGCGGATCCTCTAGGGCGATGGCGCATTTCCAGCAGCTGCAGTTTGTGACGATGCTCGCGCGACACATGACCGCACACTGGGCAGGCCTTGCGATCGTCGAGATTGGATCGGCGAATGTCAACGGGTCAATTCGGCCGCTCTTTCCAGGCAGCCAGTACACCGGCGTTGATCTGGCGCCCGGACCGGGCGTGGAACTGGTCGCGTCCGGTCATGACGTCCCGGTGCCCTCCGACAGCGTCGACCTCGCAATATCGTGCGAATGTTTCGAGCACAACCCGATGTGGCGCGAGACGTTCGTCAACATGCATCGGATGACGCGCTCCGGCGGAATCGTCGTCTTTACGTGCGCGTCGCGCGGCCGCCTCGAACACGGTACGACCCGCACGCGGCCGTTCGACTCGCCGAGCAGCCTTGCGATTGGCTGGGATTACTACCGCAACCTGAACCGCGAGGACTTCGAGCCGCTGCCGTTGGCCACAATGTTCGAGAGCCACGCGTTCTTTCGCAACGAGGTGTCGAAAGATCTATATTTCGCGGGCCGCAAAACCGGCGGCGCGTCGCGCTCCCTCCGGCTGGACGTAGCGGCATTGTGGAGCGAGCTGAGCGCGGCGAACACGCTGGTGGTGTCCGATCAAGTGGGCGGCACGCGGTTGCGCCGCATCATCAATCACCCGCTGAAGTGGGCGGAACGCCTGCCGGATCCGGCGTTTCAGAACTTCGTGATTCGGTGGACGGCGCTCGAGAAGGCCCTACGCAGGGTCTTCGGGGGGTAAATCGCGGCGGCCGTGCTACGCTTGATCGGTTGATCCGCGCGAGAGTGGCGGAATTGGCAGACGCGCCGGTCTTAGGAGCCGGTAGCCGAAAGGCTGTAGGGGTTCGAGTCCCCTCTTTCGCACACCCCGCCTCCGGCGGGGATCAGGTGAGCGCTTCCAGACAATGAAATCAGAAATTGTTGACGTGAACGAAACGCGCCGCGATCTCACGATCGAGGTGCCGAGCGACGTTGTGAACGAAGCGATCGGTAACGCCGCCGCGAAGCTTGGCCGCTCGGTGAAGATTCCCGGCTTTCGTCCGGGCAAGGTGCCGGCGACGGTCATCCGCCAGCGCTTCAAGCCGCAGATCATGCAAGACGTCGCGGAGCACCTCGTGTCGAAGGCGGTTGGCGATGCGCTCGTGGAAAAAGGGGTCGAGCCGATCAGCACGCCGGACATCAAGGACCTGGTCCTCGAAGAAGGCAAGCCCCTGACCTTCACGGCGACGTTTGACGTGGTGCCGGGCTTCGATCCCGGCGACCTCTCGACCATCGAGGCGACCGAACCGTCGCGCGCGATCGACGATGAGGTGGTCAACCAATCGCTCGAGCGCATGCGCGAACGCAACGCGCGCTACGAAGCGGTCGAAGCCGGCGTCGTCGAAGCCGGTCACACCGTGGTACTTGGCCTGGAGCGCAAGGGGACCGACAAGGCGGGCAAGGAAGGCGACGCTGAGAAGCACGAACAGGTCAGCATCGAGCTCGGCGCGCCCTCGAATCCGCCAGGCTTCGACAACGAAGTAATCGGCATGGTCCCCGGCGCCTCGAAGAGCTTCCAGATCACCTATCCCGAGGATTACGCGATCCCTGAGCTGGCCGGCGGCACGGTCGATTACACCATCAACCTCAAAGAGATCAAGAAGCGCATCATCCCGGCGCTCGACGACGAGCTCGCCAAGGATCTCGGCGAGGTCGAGTCGCTCGACGCGCTGCGCGCGCGCATTCGCGAGGATCTCGAGCACGAGGCGCTGCACGCGGCAGAACGGCAGCTGCGCCAGGACGTGTTGAAGCAGCTCGCGGCGCGCGTGCCGTTTGCCGTGCCCGACTCCCTGGTCGATCGCGAGATCGAACGCCGTCTCGAGGATTTCGCGCGGCGCCTGATGGATCAGCGGATCGATCCGCGCCAGGCCAACATCGACTGGAACGCGTTCCGCGAAGGCCAGCGCGCGCCGGCCGTGGAAGCCGTCGGCTCCGCGATGGTGCTCGATGAGATCGCCAAGCGCGAACAGCTCGACGTGACGGACGAGGATCTCGACGCGGAATTGCAGCGTTATGCAGAACAGACCGGCCACAGTGTCGCGAGCATCAGGGCGCGGTTGCAGAAGGATGGCGAGCTGGGCCGGCTGGCGGCGGGTTTACGCCGCGAGAAAGCCGTTGCGCATGTGATGGCAAAGGCTTCCATCAAGAAGAGTTAGCTGGCCGCGCCGACCCCGGTTGCACCGCGCGAAGGCGGCCTTTCACCTACCTGCCCATTCAGGTATTACGGAAGCCCGCCTGTCCCGCCGAAGCTGGTACCTGAAGGCCAGCGGAGGCGGACCGATAAGTAGGAAGGATAATAAATACACAATGAGCGTCTACCCCCAGAACCAACTGGTACCGATGGTGGTCGAACAGACCAACCGCGGCGAACGTGCGTACGACATTTTTTCGCGCCTTCTCAAAGACAACATCATCTTTATCGGCACGCCGATTGACGACAACGTCGCGAATCTTGCGATCGCGCAAATGCTCTTCCTGGAAGCGGAAGATCCCGACAAGGACATCCAGTTGTATCTCAACAGCCCTGGCGGATCGATTACGGCTAGGTTTGCGATCTACGACACCATGCAATTCATCCGCCCCGATGTGCAGACGATCTGCATCGGCCAGGCGGCGTCGATTGCGGCAGTTTTGTTAGCGGCCGGCGCAAAAGGTAAGCGCTTTTCGCTGCCGAATTCGCGCATCCTGATCCATCAGCCGTGGATGTCGGGATTGGGCGGCCAAGCGACGGATATCGATCTGGCGGCGAAAGAAATCCTGCGTATGCGCGAGCGAATCAACGAGATTTTCGTGAAGCACACCGGGCAGGACATCAAGCGGATCCAAACGGATACGGAACGCGACTACATCATGTCCCCCGATCAGGGCAAAGAGTACGGAATTATTGACGACGTCATTCGTAAACGGGTGTAACCTAGGTATACGATCACATGGTGAAAAAGGGCACGGACGGCGGTGAGATTCTTCGCTGCTCGTTCTGCAATAAAGATCAGAACGACGTCCGCAAACTGATCGCGGGTCCGACTGTGTTCATCTGCGATGAGTGTGTCGAGGTCTGCAACGACATCATCGCGGACGACAACCGGTTTGACAGCCGCGGCACGCGCACGTCCCTTCCCTCACCCCCCGAGATCAAGAAGTTCCTCGACGAGTACGTGATCGGCCAGGAGCTGACAAAAAAGAAGCTCGCGGTCGCGGTCTACAACCATTACAAGCGGCTCGAAATCCAGAAGCAGCCGCGCAGCCGGCACGACGTCGAGCTGACCAAGTCCAACATCCTGATGATCGGCCCGACCGGGACCGGCAAGACGCTGCTCGCGCAGACGCTGGCCAAGCTGCTGTCGGTGCCCTTCACGATCGTCGACGCGACGACGCTGACCGAAGCGGGCTATGTGGGCGAGGACGTCGAGAACATCATCCTCAAGCTGCTGCAGGCCGCCGGCGGCGACATCGAGAAGTGCCAGCAGGGCATTGTCTACATCGACGAGATCGACAAGATCGGCCGCAAGGACGAGAACCCCTCGATCACGCGCGACGTCTCGGGTGAGGGCGTGCAGCAGGCGCTGCTCAAGATTCTCGAAGGCACGGTGGCCAACGTGCCGCCCCAGGGCGGGCGCAAGCATCCGCACCAGGAATTCTTCCAGATCGATACGACCAACATCCTCTTCATTTGCGGCGGCGCATTCGTCGGCCTGGATAAAGTGGTGGAGCGCCGCATCGGCCGCAAGACCCTCGGCTTCAAGGCCGAGATTAAATCGAACAAGTTGCGCGACGTCGGCAGCATCCTCGAGCAGGCCGAGCCGCAGGATCTGATCAAGTTCGGTTTGATTCCGGAGTTCGTTGGCCGCCTGCCGGTAATGGGCACGCTGCACGAGCTCGACCGCCCGGCGCTGGTGCAGATCCTGACGCAGCCGCGCAACGCGATTACCCGCCAGTATCAGAAGCTGTTCGAGTACGAGAACGTGAAGCTGCGCTTCACGGATGATTCACTCGACGCAATCGCCGAGATGGCGCTTGCCCGCAAGATCGGGGCGCGCGGCCTGCGGATGATCATCGAAGACCTGATGCTTGACTTGATGTACACGGTCCCCGGACAGAAGAAGGCGCGCGAGTGCGTCATCACGCGCGAGATGGTGGTCAGCAAGTCAGCCGGCCTGGAAGTGATCGAAAAAGCCGGTTAGTCGTCCGTCGTCAGTCTCTACAAAATATGGTCGAAGTTTACGAGACCCTCCCTATCGTCCCGCTGAGGGACGTCGTTGTTTTCCCACACATGATGATGCCGTTCGTCATTGGACGGCCGTCGTCGATCCGCGCGCTCGAACATGCGCTCGGCAAGGACAAGCGGATCTTCCTGGCGGCGCAGCACGACGCGTCGACCGACGATCCGAAGGCCGAGGACATCTTCACGATGGGCTGCGTCGCCAACGTGGTGCAGAGCCTCAAGCTGCCGGACAGCAACATCAAGGTGCTGGTCGAAGGGGTCGAGCGCGCCCGCGTCATCGAGTGGAAGGAAGACAAGGGCTTCTACCGCGTCGTCGTCAAGGTGCTGCAGCGCCAGAAGGACACCGCCGGCGACGTCGAACAGACGATGAGCCGCGTCGTGACGCTGTTCGAGCAGTACGTCAAGCTGTCGAACAACCTGCACTACGACGCGATGATCGCCGCGGTCCGCGTCGACGATCCCGGCAAGCTCGCCGACACCATTTCGGCGCACCTGCTGGTCGGCATCGACGAAAAGCAGAATCTGCTCGAGATCGTCTCCCCGCTCGAGCGCCTCAATCGCATCGCCGGCATTCTCGAAGCCGAAGTCGACAAGCTCCAGGTCGACCGCCGCATCCAGTCTCGCGTGAAGAAGCAGATGGAGAAGGCGCAGAAGGAGTACTACCTCAACGAGAAGATGAAGGCGATCCAGAAGGAACTGGGCCGCAAGGACGACAAGGGCAACGAGGCCGACGATCTGAAGAAGAAGATCGAACAGGCGCGGATGCCGAAGGACGTCGAAGAGAAGGCCGTCCAGGAATTGAAGCGCCTCGAGGCGATGCCGCCGATGTCGGCGGAAGCGACCGTGTCGCGCAATTACCTCGACTGGCTGATCGCGGTGCCGTGGCACAAGAAGACCAAGGAGAACCGCGACCTCAAGAACGCCGAAGTGGTGCTCAACGAGGACCACTACGGTCTGGACAAGATCAAGGACCGCATCCTCGAGTTCCTCGCGGTGCGCGCGCTGGTCAAGAAGCCGAAGGCGACGATCCTGACCTTCGTCGGACCTCCGGGCGTCGGCAAGACCTCGCTCGCCAAGTCGATCGCCCGCGCCATGAACCGCAAGTTCGTGCGGCTGTCGCTCGGCGGCGTGCGCGACGAAGCCGAAATCCGCGGTCATCGCCGCACCTACATCGGCGCGTTCCCCGGCCAGATCATCCAGATGATGAAGAAGGCCACCTCGATGAACCCGGTGTTCCTGCTCGACGAGATCGACAAGATGTCGATGGACTTCCGCGGCGACCCGTCGGCCGCGCTGCTCGAAGTGCTCGACCCGGAGCAGAACAACACCTTCGCCGATCACTACCTGGACGTCGAGTACGACCTGTCGAACGTGATGTTCATCTGCACCGCCAACGTGCTGCACACCATTCCGCAAGCGCTGCGCGACCGCATGGAAGTGCTGCAGCTGGCCGGCTATACGGAGCAGGAGAAGGTCGAGATCGCGAAGCGCTTCCTCGTATCGAAGGCGATCGAAGGCGCCGGCCTGACCGAAAAGAACATCGTGTTCGCGGATGACGCGGTGCAGGTGGTGATTCAGCGCTACACGCGTGAAGCCGGCGTGCGTAATCTCGAGCGCGAGATCAGCTCGATCTGCCGCAAGGTGGCGCGCAAGGTGGTGGTCGACGGCCCCGCAACCTTCGATCTGATCACCGCCGAGAAGGTCACCGAGTTCCTCGGCGTGCCGCGCTATCGCCCGAGCGTCGCCGAAGAGCAGAACGAAATCGGCGTCGCCACCGGACTGGCGTGGACCGAAGTCGGCGGCGAGATCCTCGTCACCGAATGCACGCTGATGCCCGGCCGCGGCCGCCTGATGCTCACCGGCAAGCTCGGTGACGTGATGCAGGAATCCGCGCAGGCGGCGATGAGCTTCGTGCGCACGCGCGCCGAAGAGTTCGGCATCCCGAAGGACTTCAACCGCAAGGTCGACGTGCACGTGCACATCCCCGAAGGCGCGATTCCGAAGGACGGCCCGTCGGCCGGCATCACGCTCGCCACCGCGCTGATCTCGGCGCTGGCGCGCATCCCGGCCCGCCGCGACGTCGCGATGACCGGTGAGATCACGCTGCGCGGCAAGGTGTTGCCGATCGGCGGCGTGAAGGAGAAACTGCTCGCCGCGCATCGCGCCGGCGTCAGGACCATCATCGTCCCCAAGGACAACGAGAAGGACCTCGCGGACATCCCGAAGAACGTGCTCGATGTGCTCGACATCCACATGGTCAGCCACATGGATGAAGTGCTGAAGATCGCGCTCGCCGGGCCGCTGACGCCGATTCCGCCGACGCCGGACGCCGATTTCGACGACGCGTCAGACGCGACGACGCATTAAGGGTGTTGAGGCCTCAAGGCCTTGAGACCAGCAGGTCTGTTTGAAGGTTGTATCTGATTTTGTCACCAGCGCCGCCGGAGCCGAGGGGCTTCCCAAGGACGGCCTGCCAGAACTTGCGATGGTGGGCCGATCCAATGTCGGTAAGTCGTCCCTGATTAACGCGCTCGTCCGGAAGAAACTGGCCCGCACCAGCGCCGCGCCCGGCAAGACACGGCTGGCCAATTTCTATCGGGTCGCCGTCGAGCCGCGGCCACCGTTCCTCCTGGTGGACCTCCCCGGGTTTGGTTATGCGCGCGGTGGGGACAAGGCGCGCGAGGAATTTGACGCGCTGGCGGCCGCGTATTTTGGTGCGCGGCTCAACGATCCGCGTTTTCGCGGCGTGTTCGTGCTCGTCGACAGCCGGCATCCCGGCCTCGACAGCGATCGCAGCACCTGGAACTGGCTGGACAGCCACGGCGTCGCAAGACATGTCGTGGCGACGAAGGTGGACAAATTGACGCAGTCCGAGCGGAAGCGTCATCTCGGGGAACTCGAACGGATTTATTCAGGCCCGGTGACGCCCTGCTCGGCGGAAACCGGCGAAGGATTGGATGCACTGTGGAAGAAGATCGTAAGTCTGACAACAACAACGCGGCCGTAGCAGCACCGGCGGCACCAGCCCCTCTGGCATCGGCACCCCAGCCAGCACCGGAGACCCTCGACCTCTCGACGCTCAAGGATCTGTCGACCGTTGCGCTCACCAAGATTGCGCGCGACCTCGAGATCCCCGGCGCCACCGGCATGCGCAAGCAGGAGCTGATCTTCGAGATCCTCCGCGCCCGCGCCGAGAAGGCGGGGTTAATCTTCTCCGAGGGCGTGCTCGAAGTGCTCCCGGATGGCTTCGGATTCCTGCGCGCCCCCGATTACAACTACCTCGCCGGCCCGGACGACATCTACGTCTCCCCTTCCCAGATCCGCAAGTTCGACCTGCACACCGGCGACACCATCTCCGGCCAGATCCGCTCGCCGAAAGAGGGCGAACGCTACTTCGCGCTGATCAAGGTCGAGGCCATCAACTTCGAGCCGCCGGCGCGCGGTAAGGAGCGCGTATTCTTCGAGAACCTGACGCCGCTCTACCCCGAGCAGCAGATCCGGCTAGAGGCCGACGCCGAGAACCTGTCGACCCGCGTCATGGATCTGATGACGCCGCTCGGCAAGGGCCAGCGCGGCCTGATCGTCGCGCCGCCGCGTACCGGCAAGACGATGTTGCTGCAGTCGATCGCCAACGCCATCACCACCAATCACCCCGAGGTGTATTTGATCGTGCTGCTGATCGACGAGCGGCCGGAGGAAGTCACCGACATGCAGCGCTCGGTAAAGGGTGAAGTGGTGTCGTCGACGTTCGACGAGCCGGCGCAGCGCCATGTGCAGGTCGCCGAGATGGTGATCGAAAAGGCCAAGCGCCTGGTCGAGCACAAGAAGGACGTCGTCATCCTGCTCGACTCGATCACGCGTCTCGCCCGCGCCTACAACACCATCGTCCCGACCTCCGGCAAGGTATTGTCGGGCGGCGTCGACAGCAACGCGCTGCAGCGCCCGAAGCGCTTCTTCGGCGCGGCGCGCAACATCGAGCAGGGCGGCTCGCTGACAATCGTCGCCACGGCGCTAATCGACACCGGCTCGCGCATGGACGAAGTGATCTTCGAGGAGTTCAAGGGCACCGGCAACATGGAAGTGCACCTCGACCGCAAGCTCGCCGATCGCCGCGTGTTCCCGACCATCGACATCCAGAAGAGCGGCACCCGCAAGGAAGAGATGCTGATGTCGAAAGAAGACCTCAACCGCGTCTACGTGCTGCGCCGTGTGCTGACGCCGCTGTCGGCGGTTGAAGCGATGGAGTTACTGCTCTCGAAAATGAGCAAGACCAAGACGAACAACGAGTTCCTCTCGGCGATGCAGCAAGGCAAGTGAAAACCCCATCAACCGTCATCAAGGTCGGGCTCTCGCAGATGACCTGCGGCGAGGATCCGAAACGCAACCTGGCGAACCAGCTGGCGCTGGCGGAACAGGCGCTCAAGCAGGGCGCCAAGATCTTCTGCACGCAGGAGCTGTTCACGTCGCAGTACTTCTGCCAGGTTGAGGACCATCGCTTCTTCGCGCTCGCGGAGACGATCCCGGGTCCTTCGACCGATGCGTTTTGCAAGCTGGCGAAAAAATACCAGGCGGTGATGATCGCGTCGCTGTTCGAGCGGCGCGCCGCCGGCGTCTACCACAACACCGCCGCGGTGATTGACGCCGACGGATCGCTGATGGGCGTGTATCGCAAGATGCACATTCCCGACGACCCGCTGTTCTACGAGAAGTTCTACTTCACCCCGGGCGACACCGGCTTCATCGCGTGGAAGACCAAGGTCGCGACGCTCGGCACGCTGGTCTGCTGGGATCAATGGTTCCCCGAGGGCGCGCGACTGACGGCGATGCAGGGTGCGGAGATCCTCTTTTACCCCACCGCCATCGGTTGGCATCCGTCGGAGCGCAAGCAATACGGCGCGGCACAGCACGATTCCTGGGAAGTGATGCAGCGCGCCCACGCGATCGCCAACGGCTGTTACGTCTGCGTGCCGAACCGCATCGGCCACGAGATCATCAACGACACCAAGGGCAAGCCGGTCGACAAGGACGGCATCGTGTTCTGGGGCCAGTCGTTCGTCGCGTCGCCCGACGGACAGGTCGTCAAGCGCGCCCCGATCGACAAGCAGACGGTGATGGTCGTCGACTGCGATCTCGCGAAGGTCGAGTTCAGCCGCACGCACTGGCCATTCCTGCGCGATCGCCGGATTGACGCCTACGGCGGGCTGACCAAGCGCTTTAGCGACTAGCGCTCCAGGTCAGAAGCGCTTGATCATCCGCGTCAGTCCCCGCTTGATCCGCTCGGTGAGGTGACCGAACGGTTCATCGGTCGTGAGATAGGTCCAGGTCGCGCCGCGCTGGCGCGGCCCGCCGCCGGCCAGCACCGCCTGTTCGAGCCGCATCGGCCATTGCGCTTCGATCGTTCGCTCGAACTCCTTGAACATCGCGTCGATCTCCACGATGTAGCCGGCAACTGGGTTGGCGGCACCGAGTGAAATCCACACCGCGTCCGCGCGGCGGTCGCTGACCGCGGTCAAAGGATGACACGGCTCGACCACCGCCGCGCTTACGGTAATCTGAGTGGAATGCTGACAGGGACGCCGGCCGATCATGGATTTTCGTTCCCCGCCGAGTGGGTGCCGCATCGCGGCACCTGGATTTCCTGGCCGCGTCCCGAAGGCATCTCCTTTCCCGGCAAGTATCACGAAGCGATCGAGGATATCGCGGGGCTGATTCGCGTCCTCGTCGCGCGCGAAGAAGTCCATCTCAACGTCCCCAACGACAACTACGAGCGCATCGTCCGCGAGTTCCTGCGGGCGCGGCGGATTGCGATGCGGCGGGTGTTCTTTCACCACATCCCGACCAACGAAGCCTGGGCGCGAGATCACGGTCCGGCGTTCGTGCTGCGGTCGCGGCGCGGCAAGACCGAAGCGGCGATTGTCGACTGGGGCTTCAACGCCTGGGGCGGCAAGTACCCACCCTGGGATGCTGACGATGCGGTGCCGACGCGCATCGGCGAGAAATTGAAGCTGCCGGTATTCCATCCGGGCATTGTCATGGAAGGCGGCGCGGTTGATTTTAACGGCGCCGGCACGGTCCTGACCACCTCGTCGTGCCTGTTGAACAAGAATCGAAATCCCACCCTGTCCAAGGCGCGCATCGAGAAGTACCTGCGCGACTACTACGGCCAACAGCACGTGCTGTGGCTTGGTGACGGTATCGAGGGGGACGATACGGACGGACACATCGACGATCTCGCGCGCTTCATCGACGCGCGGACGATCGCGATCGGCATGGAATCCAACAAGCGCGATCCCAACTACGCGATCCTCCAGAAGGCGCGCCGCGCGATCGAGACGTTTCGCGATCAGGACGGCCGGCCGTTCGAGATCGTCGAGCTGCCGATGCCGAAGGCGCTCGCCTACGACGGCCAGCGGGTCCCCGCGACCTACGTGAACTTCTATTTCGCGGGCAGTAAGAAACAGAGCGCGCTGCTGGTGCCGACGTTCGGCCAGCACGATCGCGATCGGCAAGCCCTCTCCGTGCTTCAGCGACACCTGCCACGACGCGAAGTTATTGGTGTCGATTGCCGCAAATTGATTTGGGGCCTCGGCGCAATTCACTGCTTTACGCAGCAACAGCCTGACTTCTAGTTCCCTCGCGCGGCGGAGAGCCACGGCCGAGTTGACATGATAAATAGATGAAACTATCGTTGTGCCATGTCCCTGACGATGGTCCAGATTCGCAATGTGCCGTCCGACTTTCACCGTCGCCTGAAGGCGCGCGCGGCGATAGAAGGCATGTCGATGTCGGACTTTATCCTGCGCGAAGTCGGCAAGGCGCTCGATCGCCCAACGCGGCAGGAGGTCCTCGCGCGCCTGCGCGGACCGGCGCCGCGTAAGCTGCGGCGCAAGGCCGCTGACGTCATCCGCGAAGAACGCGATGCGCGATGATCGTCCTCGACGCCTCGGCGGTCGTCGAGCTACTGCTTGATACCGTCGCGGGGCGCAGGGTCGCGACGCTGATTTCCGATGCGAATATGGGGCTACACGTGCCGCATCTGCTGGATGTGGAAGCCTGCAGTGCCCTGCGGCGCCTGGCGCGGGAGAAGATCATCGAAGACCACGAGGCCGAGGCGGCAATGGAGGATCTGCTCGCGCTCGACCTGCAGCGGCACTCGCACGAGGGACTACTGCAACGCGCCTGGGCCCTCCGCGGCAACCTGACTTCGTACGACGCGATGTATGTGACGCTGGCCGAAGCACTAGACGCCACCCTGATCACCTGCGATGCGCGACTGTCACGCGCATCAGGTAGCAAGCCACGCATCGAACTAGTGACATAGCGGCTAGCTCGTCGGTTCTGAACCGAAGCTCATCAACAGTCGGGTCGGCACTTGAATTGCTTCCTGTTAATGGCTGAGTGACGCGCCAATTTCAGCTGCTCGCCGATCAAGCTTTTTCCCGCACCGCGGGCGCTCCTCTGGTGGGGGGAAACGACGTCCGGTTGCTCAAGGACGGTTGCGAGAACTACCCAATCTGGCTCGAACAAATCCGCTCCGCCCAGCACTGGATTCATTTCGAAACCTACATCCTCCACGAAGACAAGATTGGCAAGGTCTTCGCGGAGGCGTTGTGCGAGCGAGCCCGCGCCGGCGTCAAGGTGCGCCTGTTGATCGACTGGCTCGGCAACATGATGAAGACGACGCCGAAATTCTGGCGGGTGTTGCGGCAGGCCGGCGTCGAGGCGCGCAGCTTCGGCTACCCCACCATCGACTCGCCGCTTGGTTGGGTGTCGCGCGATCACCGCAAGTCGCTGATCATCGACGGCCGCGTCGCGTTCGTCAGCGGGCTGTGCGTCGGGGACGATTGGACCGACGATGGCCATGAAGCGCAGCGCGATACCGGCGTGATGATTCAGGGGCCCGCGGTCTCGGATGTTGAGGCCGCGTTCGCCGCATCGTGGGCGACCACCGGCACGCCGGTGCCGCTCGAGGAATTGCCGGCGCCCGACATAATCCCGCAAGCCGGAAACGTGGCGATGCGCGTCATTGCGACCATGCCGTCGACATGGGGCGTCTTCAAGCTCGACCAGCTGGTGGCGTCGGTCGCGCGGGAAACCCTGTGGGTGACCGATGCGTATTTCGTTGGGGTCTCCGCGTACATCAACGCCTTGATCGCCGCCGCCAAAGACGGCGTCGACGTGCGCCTGCTGGTCCCCGGCACTGTCGACGTGTTCGGCGTTGGCGCGATGAGCCGCGCCGGCTACCGCACACTGCTCGAAGGCGGCGTCCGCATCTTCGAATGGAACGGCGTGATGCTCCACGCCAAGACCGCAGTCGCGGACGGCCGTTGGGCGCGTGTCGGCTCGACCAATGCCAACATCACCAGCTGGTTCGGCAACTGGGAGCTCGACGTCGCGGTCGAGGACGCCGGCTTCGGCGAGCAGATGATGGCGATGTTTGAGAAGGACCTCGCCAACTCCACCGAGGTGGTGCTCACGGCGCGCAAGATGCGCTCCGCGGTGCGGCGAAAAACCGCGCGCCTGGAGGACTGGAGGACGCGCGGCCGGACCACGCGCCGAGCCGCTGCCGCAGGGGCTATTCGCATGGGCCGCACCCTCGGCGCCGCGCTGACCAAGCACCGCGCGGTGGGCGCCGCGGAATCCTACAACCTGTTCTGGAGCTCGCTGATCTTCCTGGGCTTGGGCCTGCTGGCGCTGAAGTATCCCAAGGCGATCGCGATGCCGCTGGGCGTCCTGGCGGTGTGGTTCGCTGTCGCGGGACTGTTCCAGTCATGGCGTCTCTACCGCCGCGAAACTGTTGACAGGGTGGAGGATAGCCGCGAAGTGGCAGAGGTAAGCACGCACAAGCACGCGTGATATCATCGGTGTTTCGCTTGATTGCCGGTAAGTGGGCCTAGTGCCCCGGTCCCGGCGGAAGGAACCCGAACGTGAAGCCCAATATCCACCCGGAATATCTTGAAACCACCGTCCATTGCGCCTGCGGCGCCAAGTGGCAGACTCGCAGCACCAGCAAGGACCTGCATCTCGACATTTGCTCCAACTGCCACCCGTTCTTCACCGGCCGGCAGAAGCTGATCGACACCGAAGGCCGCGTTGACCGCTTCACCAAGAAGTTCGGCGCGCAGACGGTCGAGCAGCGCAAGACCGCGGCGAAGGCCGTCAAGGACGCCAAGAAGGCGCCTGCGAAGAAAGTCAGCTAAAGGACTGGACGCTTCCCGGGAAGTGACACTTGCCGGGAAGTGATCCTCGTCAGAGCGGGTACGACAGCGTCGCGCCCAGCAACGTCACCAGCAACAGCACCACCGGCGTGAGGACCAGGGCGACGATGAACGTGTAGCCCATCACGTCACGCGCGCGCAGTCCCAACATCGCCAGCGTCGGCAGCATCCAGAACGGCTGCAGCAAGTTCGCGAGCGCCTCTCCTAGATCGTACGACGCGACCACCCACCCGAGGTGAACCTTCAATTCGTGCGCCGCCGCGATTACGTACGGCGCCTCGATCACCCACTTCGATCCCCCCGACGGCACGAACACTCCCAGCACCGCTGAATAGATCGCGACCACCGCGGGGAAACTCTGCGGCGTGGAAATGCTGACGAACGCGTTCGCCAAGCGCTCATTGAGGTGCGTGGTGGTGATGATCGCCGCGATGCCCGCATAGAACGGAAACTGCAGCACCACGCCCCACACCGCCGGCACGGCGCCTTGCACCGCGTGCATCAATCGCGCCGGCGTCTTGTGCAGCAGCACACCGAGGATCAGGAATGAGAAGTTGATGATGTTAATGGTGATGGCGTTGAGCGGTTCCGGCGCACGGTTGAAGTAGCGAATCAGGTAGATGGTCCCGAACGCGACCAGCACCAGGCTCAACAGCGGTGAATGCTCGAACCAGGCTCCGGGTGAGACCTTCCCTGGGGGACGAGTCGGCTCACGCAGCTCGCCGGTTCCAAGCTGGACGCCCAGCATCGCAGCGGTCTTCGCCTTCGCCGGCGGCGGCGTCGCCAGCCACATCACCAGCGTCACGACGATCATTTCGATCGCGACCGAAACGAAGCTTTGCCAGAGGAAAATGCTGTCGCTGAACGGAATCATGCCGCCCGGAACAATCCCGCCTGCGGCAACGATGTCGCGGATCTGGGGCTGCAAGGCGCCCGGCGTCGCCATCTGCAACGCAGCGGAGCCACTCAGCCCTTGCGCCCAGATGCTGCCGAGGCCCAACATGCTCGCGGCGGCGAGCGCCCGGTAGTCGACGCCCGACACGCGCCGCGCCACCGCGCGCGCCAGCACCGCGCTGAAGATCAGGCTAAACCCCCAGTTGAACCACGACGAGAACATCGCGAAAAATGCAACCAGCGCCACGGCGCCGCGCGGCGTCGAGGGCCACGCGGCGATGCCGCTAATCGCGCGTCCCATCGGAGCGGATGTCGCAAGCACATGGCCGGTGATGATGATCAGCGACATCTGCAGCGTGAACGCGATCAGGTCCCAGAAACCGTTGCCCCACGCGTCGATCACCTGCAGCGGTGAGGACGGCGTCCAGATGATCGCGGCGATGAAGACGAACAGCGTCGCCAGCAGCGCAAACACAAACGCATCGGGAATCCACCGCTCGGTCCACGCGGTCAGCCGCAGCGCGGCCCTGGCTACGAAACCGGCTTCATCGTCCATCCGCGCGATTGTAAGGGGTCTGACCCCCGTGGCAAACTTGTCCGGCTGCTCAGGGGTCAGAGCCCCTTAGAGCGGAAGCGTCGCTTCGGTGTAGCGCGCCAGTTTGCGTTCGAGGCGATCCAGGCGGTGCCGCAGGCGAGCGGGATGCCCGGCGCCTTCGCTGAGCAGGTCAAGCGCGTGCTGACGCGCCGTCATCAGGTCTTTCAGGCGATGTTCGTGATGGATCGCGAGCGCTTCTTTCGCTTCCCTGCGCAGAGCGGCGGCACATCGCGGCAGCACCGCGAGCTCCCGCCATGCCTCCGCGGCGTCATGCATGCGGCGGGCGCGGCGTCGAATCCACGCCAGACGCCGCAGCGCTTCACCATGGACCTCGGGCTCGGCGCCGACGCGCTTCGCGAAGTCGATCGTCCGCAGCAGTGCAGCTTCCGCGTTGTCGTGCGCGCCCGCGCGCTCATAAACGCGCGCCAGCCCGTACGCTTCCTGCGCCGTTCCCGCCACGCCAGGTCCAGAAGTGATCAGCGTGATCGCGCGCGCCAGGACGGCGGCCAGCGAGATCAGGTCGAGGCGGTTGTGCTCCATCACCGCTTCGAGCGGACGCGCATCGCCGCTGCGCACGAACTTGAAGAACCGCGCGGGGATCTCGTAGCCGGGCACGTCGCCGATGCGATGCAGACCGGCGATGTGCTTTTCGAGGACACCGAGCGAGCAGCTCGAATCGTCGGGATCGGGCGTGCCGCTGGTCAGCGGGCGCTGCCGCCATAGCCTGCGCGCGGCGTGCAGCATGTCGAGGTGCGGTACGCCGTCCAGGGGGCACGGCACCCGGTTGAACATGAATCGCGTTTCGATCAGCGGCACGTCGAAGCTGCGCCCGTTGTAGGTGCAGAGTGTGCCATGCGCTTTCGCCCACGACTGGAATTCGCTCAACACCGCGCGCTCGTGCTCGAATCCCGGCAACAGGAACTGGCGGACGCGAATCGATGACCCCTCGATCGACGCGCAGCCGATCAGGAATGCCTGCGTGCCAGCGCCGCCGAACAGGCCCGTGGTCTCGAGATCGAGAAACAGCAGCCGGCCGTCAATGCCCTGCGCCGCCGGCCACGCCTTGGCCATCAGCTTCATGGCCTCGAGGCCTTCGCTGATCGTCGAGACGATCTCGCCGATCGGCGTGCGGCCGTGCAACCTGTCGGCGCGGTATTCGCGATCGACGACGATCACCGCGCCATCGGATCGTTCGAGGACAGCCCCGCCGAGGGTGATCGCGGCGTTGACGAGATCCGCCGCTGCATTCTCCCTCGTTTGGAGGGCGGGGGCTTGAGCCCCCGCCGAATCCGTCTCTGTCGATGGGCGAGGGCTAACGCCCTCGCCCTCCAAACGAACTTGCGGAACGGCCGAGGGCCGGTGGTTCTTGACGATGTCGCGGAGTCGATCGAGAGTCCCCATCAGAACGGGACCTCTTCTTCCCTCGTTCGGAGAGCCACCGCTTTCGCGGTCCCGTCAGCCGAGCCGTCCTCGAGTGACGCCGCCTGGAGATGCTGAAGCATGCGCAGCGCCACCGTCTTGGCCAGCGGGCCCGTCTCGCCAATCGGGCCGACGCACATCGGGCAACCGGTTTCGCAATCGCAACCCGCGATCAGCGCGCCGGTCGAGGCCAGCAGCTCCGACTGCATGCTCCACAGCGGCGCGCTCAACCCGATGCCGCCCGGATACGCGTCATACAAGAAGATCCGTGGTGTGTCGTCGGCGTCGGTTTCGCCGGCGTTGACCGACAAGCCCAGGTCCCGCCCGTCGCACATCAGCAGCAGCTGCGCGATCTGCTTCATCGCGAAGGCGAGCCCGACGACGCCGTCACGGCGGTCGTCCGCGGCATAGGGCAGCGCGTTGACGATCGGCAGCGGCACCTCAAGCCAGTAAGCCGTGGTGTGCATCTGCTGTTCCGGTAGATCCAGCTCACCCGAGCCGACGTTCTCGTTGGTGTGGAACTTGATCTTCTTGAAGCCGACGACGCGCGACACGACGTGGACTTCACCGTGCAAGGCAACCTGCGACGCGTCTTCGGCGAAGCGGTCGAGGATCGTGATCTTGGTATAGGTGATTGCGGTCGTGTAGTAATCGCAATCCACTTCCTTGACGTGCGCTTTCCGGCCGACAAAATCGAGCGCCTCGACCTGGAAGATCTTGCCCTCGACCATGTAGATGGCCTTCGGGTGCAGCGTCGAAAGCGCACTCGTGAAATCGGTCTCGCCGATCACTTTCGCGCCATTCGTGTGATCGGTGATCACGAAGTTATCCGACGATACCGACCGCAGGCTGACCGCGTTGGCCGGATATGACTCGCTGGTCCAGTGCCACTGCCCTTCCGCACCCTCGCCGCCCGAGCGATGCACCAGGCCGGACTCCTGGAGCACGCCAAGAACCTCCTGCACGTTCACCTGCCCGTAGTTCTCCTCGGTGGTGAATGGCAGCTCGAACGCCGCGCACTTCACGTGATCAACCAGGATGTGCAGGTTGTCGGGATTGACGAGCGCGTGCTCGGGCGAGGCCGCGAAGAAAAATGCCGGGTGCCGGGCGACAAACTGATCGATCGGCGCGCTCGACGCCACCATCACCGCCGCCGATTGCCCGGTGCGGCGGCCGGCGCGCCCGGCGCGCTGCCACGTCGACGCGATCGTGCCCGGATAGCCGGCCATCACGCACACATCGAGGGCGCCGATATCGATGCCGAGCTCGAGCGCGTTGGTGGACACCACCCCCCGCACCTCCCCCGCGCGTAAACCTTTTTCGATCTCCCGCCGGCGCAGCGGCAGGTAGCCGCCGCGATACCCGCGGATGCGCTCGGGCATGCCGGGGATGTCCTCGAAATCCTCCTTCAGATAAGTTGTGAGGATTTCGGTCGACGTCCTGCTTTGCGCAAACACGATCACTTGCAGGTTACGGCGCAGGAACTCGCCGGCGACGCGGCGGGATTCGGCGATATACGACCGCCGGATACCAAGCTCGCGATTGACGACCGGCGGGTTCACGAACACGAAAAACTTCTCGCCTCTCGGCGCGCCGCTCCTTTCGACCAGCGAGAACGGTTTCTCGGCGAGGCGCTCCGCCAGCTCCGCCGGATTAGCGATGGTGGCCGACGAGCAGATGAATTGCGGATTCGACCCGTAGTGCCGGCAGATGCGCTGCAGGCGGCGCAGCACGTTGGTCAGGTGACTGCCGAACACGCCGCGATACGCGTGCAGCTCGTCGATCACCACGAACTGCAGGTTCTCGAACAGCTTCGCCCATCGCGGATGGTGCGGCAGGATGCCGGAGTGCACCATGTCCGGGTTGCTGAGGACGATGTGCGCGCGGGTGCGAATCGTGCGCCGGGCATCCTGCGGCGTATCGCCGTCGTAGGTGTGCACGCCGATCGCTTCGCCGCCGACCTCGCCGTCGATTTCTTTTAGAGCGGCCGTGAGCTCGTGCAGCTCCGCCATCTGGTCCTGCGCGAGGGCCTTGGTCGGAAACAGGTACAGCGCGCGCGTTGCCGGATTCTTCAGGATGCGATCGAGCACCGGCAGGTTGTAGCAGAGCGTCTTGCCCGATGCGGTCGGCGTGGTAACGACAACCTGGCGACCCGCCAGGACATGCGCGAACGCTTCGGCCTGGTGGGTGTAGAGCTGCGTGATGCCGCGCGTTTCGAATGCGGCGCGCAAACGCGGGTCGAGGTCCGCAGGAAAGGGCGCATAGGCCGCCTCGACCGCAGGCAGCCGCCGCACGGCCGTGACGACTTCGTCTGGGGTATCCGGACGGTCGAGCGCTTCGCCTGAGTTGAGGACGTGCAGCGCGCTTTGCAGCGCGACTTGCTTATGTTCCTGCGATCGCCGCGCGGGAAGCGTCGTCTGTTGTTCTGACGCCATAGGTAATCGTGTGAAATGCTACACGATCATCGACCGAAAGCGAACATATAACAAAAGATCGGAGGTTCGCCTAAAGGCGGACACCACAGGGGTTATAAATTTTCCTGTGGAATCCCGCTGGGCCGGACCCGGTTATTGCTTGACGAGGACAACGCGGCGATTGCGCGCCCGACCGTCTTCAGTGGCGTTGTCGGCGACCGGTTGCGTGTCGCCAAGCCCGGCTACAGAGACGCGCGCGGCGTCGA
>Ga0136611_10000780_pt1 | contig 21417 bp, 19 predicted proteins | sample AntDrymUQ2232306_2_FD_106645 | JGI IMG/M metagenome (GOLD analysis project Ga0136611, IMG submission 106645) | Polar desert sand microbial communities from Dry Valleys, Antarctica - metaG UQ223 (23.06) | ecosystem: Environmental > Terrestrial > Soil > Desert | place: Antarctica: Dry Valley...
AAATAAAGGCAGCCCCAGATGACGCCGACGCCCATCATGTTGCCGTAGCTTAGCGGTAAGTATTTGGATAAAGCAACGAAGACCAGGGGCCATGCCACGCCATATTGAGAATAGGCTTGCGTATCCAAAGCCGCGCCGTGGCTGTAAGCCAGGGCTGGCCCCATCGCAAAAAAATCCCAGTGATGAAAATAGTCCCCTATGAAGGAATGCAGTGCCAGATTCTTCCAGTCCGGAGTATAAATTGTGGCGCAAATCATAAATGCTACAAGGATGTCAAATGCAAAAATGAAATAACGTGGCATCGCTACGCGCCTGGATTTGCCTTGTTCCAGTTGTGGCGTCTCACTGAGAAGTTCGGGTTGCTGGAGCCACCAGCGAGACAGCATTGCGGGAGTGATAGAAAATTTGAGTTTCAACGTCCACCATAGCAAGAAGACACACAAAAGCGCAGGGCTGAATAAAATCGCGGCAGTCGATATTCTGTGTTGGTCGTCGGCGAAGGCAAATTGCCGGGCTAAGAACAAATAAAGATAAAGCCCCATGCCCGCGCCTCCCAGCAGTGTCGTCAGAATGGCCAAGCGGAAAGAAGCGTTTTTCCTGTCAGCGAATGCCAGTGCATGAAGATGACGGTTAAAAATCCAGGCGGCAGCGAGCATCAGCAGGATGCTCAGGCCACAAGCCGGTAAATAGACGGATATGTCATGTTCGGGATGGTAGGCCCACGCGACATAGTCGGTGAGTCGAGGCGGAATTGGATACGGCATGGGCACGACTGTCAAGGCCATGCCGGTTAGCATAGCCTGGACGCCCAGTGAGGCAGCGAAACAGAGCGCTCCGCCCAGGCCCGAAAGGTAAGAGTTATGTGTTACGCCTGCCGGAAGGGCGAACCCGAAGCGGCGCCTCTTCGGTGGGATCGTTTGACTTTCAACCACCGCGTCTTCTGTCGCTGCTTTCATAGATAGTCTTATCGGATTAAATAACCGATGGCGAGCATTTGCAGGCAGTCCGCGGCTGTCTCAAGTTAATCGAAAGTACGCCTGAATTCCGGCGTACTCTCCCGAAAAGCAAATATGCAGGGCGCATTGTGGCACGGTCAGATATGGGTCTCGTAGGTCTCATGGCGTTCATCGTTCTCAAAATTGACGCGTTCCTTTTCAGTGACCAGAGGCCGCTTCAATATCTGAGTGTGGATAAAGCCGATATATTCGCCCACCATGCCGATGAAGAAAAGTTGCACCGAGGAAAATAAGAAAAGCCCGATGATGATCGGTGCCAGGCCGAACTCGAAGCTCCGCCAGAAGAAGATCTTGGCGATAAGGTAGCCGACCGCGATCACGAAGCTGAAAAATGATAGGGTGAACCCCATCATTGTAGCGATGCGAAGCGGCACTTTTGAGTGGCTGGTCAATCCCAGCATCGCCATGTCGAAAAGCGTATAGAAATTGTTTTTAGTAAACCCGCGTTTGCGCTTTGGCTGCGTATAGACAATGCGTTCAACCGGATAGCCCAGTTCGCTGATGAGGCCGCGCACATACGGATACGGGTCATCGATTTCGCGGAACATCTGGATGACTTTCTGGTCATACAGCCCAAAGCCGGTGACGTTTTCGAGCAATTCAACTTCGGCCAGCCGATTCACCAATCGGTAATAGCAACAGCGCGCGAAGAAAAAAAGAGAAGACTCTTCGCTTTGTGCCTTTTGGCCGACCACAACACAAAAACCCTCCTCCCATTTCTGCACGAATTGGGGGATAAGCGATGGCGGGTCTTGAAGATCGGACGCCATGATAATCACGGCATCGCCATGCGCCTGAAGCATGCCGTGGACAGGTGAACGTATGTGCCCGAAATTTCGATTGTTGATAATCAATCGCACATGGCTGTCCTGCGCCGCGATTGCTTTGATTATTTCCTGTGTTCCATCGGTCGATGCGTTATCGATGTAAATATGCTCGTAACGATAGTTTTCTAACGAAGACGCCACGTCCTTAATCTTCTTGTAAAGCTCCTCAACGTTGCCTTCTTCGTTGTAACAAGGCGTGACGATGCTCATCAGTTTCATAAAGATTCACTTTAAAGCGAGGCTATCCAATCGCGTAACATCGGCCTGACCTGTTGCTCCATCGAAAGCGCCACTTTCTCCATGGCGCCGGCGCCGCGTGTCAGGATGCAGGTTATGTCGGCACCGACATTTTTCTTATCTAGTTTCATGGCGGCTAGAATTTGTTCCAGTTCCGCTCTTTGCATGACTTCCTGGTAAGGCTGATAATAATGTTTCAACCACGCGTTCAATTCTTCATAATACGCTGTTGAAACCAGGCCGAGTTGGGCCGAAAAGAAAGTCGCGGTAGCGACTCCCAGACTGACGGCGATGCCGTGCGGAATAGCATAATGCGTCGCCGACTCGTAGGCATGGCCGAAAGTGTGGCCGTAGTTAAGCAAATTGCGGACGCCTTTATCGAATTCATCTTCTTCAATAAATTTCTGCTTGATGAGCAGCGAATCGAAAACAAGCTTGCGCAACACAGCCGGGTCATCTTCGCCTTTGGAAAGTTCCGCGCGCAGTCGTTCAAATTCTGCTTCACCTGCGACGAGATGCAACTTGATAATCTCGCCCATGCCGCTGCGTTTCTCATCGGTGGGCAGGGAAGCGAGCACATCGAACACCAGAAAAACCTGATGCGGCGGATAAAACGTGCCCATCTGGTTCTTATAACCATGCACGTTAATCGAGCTTTTGCTGCCGATGCAACTGTCGCACTGCGCGAGAAGCGTTGTCGGAACGAGGTTCCACTGCACGCCGCGCAAAAGCGTCGAAGCGATGAAGCAGCCAATGTCCTGCACCACGCCGCCGCCCACGACTAGCAGTGCCGAATCGCGCCGAAAACCGGAATCCAGCAGCCACTGAATAATCGGCCCCAGGCGCTCAAAGGATTTTTCTTCCTCGGTCGCTTCGATGAGATACAGGCGCTCGGCAGGCGTCGCCGAAAATGCTTCGGGATACAATTCATGCACTTTGCGATCAGCCAACGCGAAGGCGCGCTTTTCGCCGGCGGCCAGAGAAAGCGCATCGCGCAGATTTGCCGATTCGTGGACAACATAAGGATGAATGCGGCTTTTGATTTCGATCATGGCACAAAGGCTTTAGCGGCAGGTGAAGCCGCCATCGACGAGGAGTGTCTGACCTGTCATGTAGCTGTTGGCTTCGCTGCACAGAAAAGCGACCCAATGGGCGATTTCCTCCGGCCTGGCGAGGCGCTGCAAGGGAATTGCAGCGGCGATGGATTGAATCGCACTTTCGTCGTTGTTGGCTCGCGTCATTTCCGTTTCCACATAGCCCGGACAAACTGCGTTGACCAAGATTCCGTGGGGCGCCAGTTCTACTGCCGCCCCGCGTGTCAGGCCGTTTATGCCCGATTTGGTTGCGCTGTAAGCGGCGCGGCCTTCTTTGACGACGTGGCTGAAAATCGAGCTGATATTGACGATGCGACCCCAGCCTTGATGCTTCATGTGCGGCGCGAATCCCTGGATAAGCTGCATGGGCGCCGTAAGGTTGACTTGCAGCATCGCTTGCCATGCTTCCATTTCAATCGCCTCGATCTCATTGATGAAGTTGATTCCGGCGTTATTGACCAGAATATCAACTTCCATGTTCCGATTCGCTCGAAGATAGTTTTGAACCGAATCGGGATCGCTCAAATCCAAGTCGGCGCGGATAGGCGCGATGACTTCCGTTCCCTGCTGGCGCAGCATTTCGGCGATAGCGGCGCCAATGCCTCGCGATGCTCCCGTAACCAGGGCACGGCGCGCAGGCGCAGTCACGAGCCGCGCCCCGAAACAGCGTCAATCGACTTTTGATAGCGACTTTCCATCATCACCAGGCGCGTGTCGTCCTCGCGATGAATCGCGCCATAGTAATTCTTTTTGTTTTTCAGCCACATCAGCTCGAATTCGACGGCTTTGAGAAACGCTTCTTCGCGGTTCCTCAAAGCGCCGGGGCAGCCGAAGACGATTTTTCGCGTCTCGAATCTATCCAGATGTCCTTCGGGAAAAGCCTGAAAGAACGGCAGCGAATGAACCGACACGCCGCCGCCAACGACCACATGCAGGCCATGTTCTTTGGCTTTGGCAGCCATGCGCAGGCAAATCTGCAGCAAATCGTCGTCGTTGATCGAGTCTCGATTTCGGCCCAGCGATCCCGTTAAATCGACGCGCCCAAGTACGATTCCATCGAGCAGGCTGATGTCGGGCAGCTTCAACATATCGTCGAAATTGTCGCAGGCGGTAAAAGTTTCCAGGTTGATGAGAAAATCCATGTCCTGTCGCTGCTCCTCCGAAAAAGCCAACCTGACGGCTTGCAGATACTTTTTAAGCGCGTAAGGCGTTTCGACCATCGGCGCGACCAGATGCTCGGCGCCCAGACTGGAGGCTTCAAACATATCCTTGACCGCTTCGCAGCCGCCGATTTTCAGGGTCAAACCCAGCCCCGCTTTCAGGCTGACTTCCTTCAAGCGCATCGCTTCTTCGATCCGCGTGCCTTCAGCCTCGAACTCGGCTTTAAGCCCGATGACGTGGTGGTTTTCCTTCATGTCCAGAAGAAGCGCCACCATCTGCTTTTCGATAATATTCATGTCACTTCCTTTTGTCCGGTGCGCAGATTATATCAAAATAGGTTCACAGATAGCTTGTGCCAACTGCAATATTCCTTGCTAACTCCAAAAGTACGCCTGAATCCAAGCGTACTTTTCTTCTCGACAGCGCAGGTATATTCTACAGATTCTCGCTCAGCATCGGAATGATCATATTACTTTTCAGTTCTTCGCGACTGAGAAAAGGCGATAAATCTTCCAGCGGCGCCGAAATCATGCGCCCATCGGCCAGCTTGCGCGAAGACAGCTTGGGCGCGAACTGCTGATTCAGATCAAGAAAAATCTCGCATATCTGTGGCCCGTCGCTGTTCAGGGCGGCGGCAATGCCCGCTTCTAGTTCGCCGGAATCGCGGCAGGAGTTGTAAGGAAAATCGTAAACCGCTGCGAGCTTTTGGAAATCAGGAAAGCCTAGTCCGCTTTCCTCGCCGCAGCCGACGATATTATCGGGAAAGTAATTATGCTGCGTCTGCCGAATCGAATGATAGCCGCGATTGTTGAGCACGAATATCTTGACGGGCAGGCGGTGCGTGGCGATGGTTTGCAGTTCCTGCAAGTTCAGTTGGATGCTGCCGTCGCCGGCGAGACAAATTATGCGCCGCCCGCCGCTGGCGAAACACGCGCCGATGGCCGCCGGCAGGTCATAGCCCATCGAAGCGCAGCCTGAGTTCGTGTACAGCCTTTGGCCGGGCCGAATATAAGCGGCCTGGAACGCCGTAACGCACGCCGTGCCGTCGCCCGACACCACGATCTCGTTTTTCGGTAGCTGCTGAAACAGCGCGTCCATAAAGCAATAGGGATTGACTCCGTTATCGCTGCTCCAATACTCAGGCAAGACCACAGGATATTTCTGCTTGCGCTCGAGGCACCAGTTCAGCCATTCGCGGTGCGCCGGAGCAGGCTGATATGGTTCTGACAACAACTGCTTTAATACGCCGGCAACATCGGCATGAACGGGTAAATCTGGATGAATGGTCGGCTTTTGAAGCTCCGCCTCGTCGATGTCGACAACCACTTTGAAAGCATCACGCGCAAAGTTTTCCCAGTTGTAACTGACCTGGCGAATGTTGAGGCGATTGCCCAGAACCAACAAGAAATCCGAATTTTGCACCGTGAAATTGCCGGCGCGGTCGCCGATAGTTCCGGGGCGGCCTACGTAACAGGAGTGCTCGTTGGGAACCAGGTCGTGCGCGTTCCAGGCAGTGACAATCGGAATCTGCCATTTGTCCGCCAGAGCAACGAGCGCGAGCTGAGCGCCGGCCAGCCGCACGCCCGAACCGGCCATGATGACCGGACGTTTAGCTTCGCGGCATCGGCGCGCGATCTCCTCGCCGATTTTCGCCAGTCGCCTTTCGTCCTCGGTCGGCAACTGGTACTCCACGGGATCGAATCCTTCCAACTTACCAGGGTCAACCAATGCGCCTTGGACATTGCCGGGAATATCGAGCCAACATGGTCCGGGCCTGCCCGATCGCGCCAGAAACAAAGCTTTTTCCAAATGGTAACGAATTGATTCGGGTTCAATGACCATTTCCGCATATTTGGTGATGGGCGCGACCAGTTTCACGACATCCAGTTCCTGATCGCCCAGCTGGCGCAGCGGCAAGTCGGTGCTGCGGACAACGGTTTCGTACTTGACCTGACCGGAGATCACGATCATGCCAATGGAATCGACCCACGCGCCCCAGACGCCTGTAATCGTATTCGTGCCGCCCGGCCCCGACGTGACATTGACCGCCGCCAGACGATTGGTAAGGCGATAGTAGCTTTCCGCAGCCATGGCGCAGGACTGCTCGTGGTGGCAGCAAATGTATTTCAAGCCTTCACAGCGTCCGATGGCATCGTTAAGATGCATTGCGCCGCCGCCGGTGACGAGGAAGACGTGCTCGATGCCATGTTTTACCAACGTTTGTGCGATGTAATCTGAAACTCTGATCATAAAATTGAGAACCTGAATTCTAGGTTTCTTGCGATGCCAAATGCCACTCGGTCGTTCGCTCTAATGCTTCTTGCAAATCAACTGTTTGAGCTAAACTCAATTCCTCGCGCGCGCGTTGCGTCGATGGAACATAGCGGCTGGCCGGCGCGCCCGGAATCACTTGGCGCGCGACGCGAACTTCGGGCGCGGGCGTGAAACACTCGGCGGCTGCGCGGGCGAAATGGGCAATTGGGAAATCGTCTTGCGAACCGACGTTATAAGCCCTGCCCGGCGCGCCGCGCAGCAAAATCGTCCATAGCCAGATCGCAAGGTCGGCTGCGTAAAGATAAGAGCGATAAGGCGTGCCATCGCCGTTCACCATAATCGGCCCGCCCACAAGGCCGTCGCGCAAGAAGTTGCCGATGGCGAAATGAACGTCCAGCGGAAGATAAGGCCCGACAAACGCGAAGCAGCGCGCGATTTTAGTTTCGATTCCGTACGTGTTTTGGTAAAGCGCGCACAGCGTTTCCGCCGACCGCTTGCCCTGGCCGTAAGCCGAATTCGGGTCAAGCGAATCGGGCGCGCCGATGTATTCTTCGCCCACATGAGAAATCTCCGGCGGCTGCTTGCCATAAACCGCGCCGGAACTTGTCAATAGAAACTTTGCGGCTCCGGCCTGTCGCGCGAATTCCAGAGCGCGCCGCGTTCCTTCGGTCACGGTGTCCCACATCAAGAGCGGGTTTTCCTCATTGAGTTTCGCGCTGGCTTCGGTCGCGGCATGAATGACATGCGAAAATTCGCCGCGCGGGAACTCGAACGACCGGACATCACCCTGCTGAAAAACCAGCGCACGATGCGATGCGAGATGCGGACATTTGCGCGCGAAACTTTCAGCATCGCGCGTCAGAACTACGGCTGTGGCATCAAGCCCCAATTGGTCATTGGCCCAAGTGAAACTTTCCAGCAGCCAGCAGCCGAAAAATCCGGTTCCGCCGGTGATGAATATCCGCCGCCCGCGCAACTCGTCCCACAATTCTTGCGTGTGCGCAAGAATGTGATCTAAATCGAGCGTCAGAGGATTCTTCATTCTGTTTTTCGCTCCCTTCATAACGAAAAGTACGCCCGAATTCCGGCGTACTTTTGACTTATGCAAGGAAACGGTTTTGTAAGGACACGGCCTGCCGTGTCCTCCGGGAGCGCGGACATGGCAGGCCGTGTCCCTACATTTGCCCACAAACTTTCGGTTTTTGCGTAATTCCGGCGTACTTCTGTTTTAGTAAGACTCGACAAACTGGTGCAGCACATCGATCATGTATTGCAGCATGGATTCGCTTAATCCCGGATATAGGCCGATCCAGAAAACCTGGCGCATCACGAAATCGGAATTGGTCAGCTCGCCCACGACGCGAAAATGCGCGTCGCGATAGGCCGGCTGGCGCACCAGGTTGCCGGCGAAAAGCAGGCGCGTGCCGATCTTGTGCGATTCCAGATGGCGCACCACTTCGTCGCGCGAAAACGGCGCGTCGGGGCGCACCGCGAGCACGAAACCAAACCAACTTGGATCGCTTTCGGGCGTCGCCTGCGGCAAGATGAAAAATTCTTCCAGGTCGCGCAAGCCTTCGTACAATGTCGCGAAATTGTGCCGTCGCGCCGCGATGAATCGCGGCAATTTGGGCAGCTGAGCGACGCCGACGGCGGCTTGCATGTCGCTCAATTTCAGGTTGTAGCCGATGTGCGAATAGGTATATTTGTGGTCGTAGCCATGCGGCAGGTCGCCGAGCTTCCAGTCGAATCGCTTGCCGCAGGTGTTGTCTTTGCCGGGTTCGCACCAGCAATCCCTGCCCCAGTCGCGAAACGATTCGGCGAGTTTTTTCAGGTTGGGGCGGCTCGTCAAAACGCAGCCGCCTTCGCCCATCGTGATGTGATGCGCCGGATAAAAACTGACGGTCGCCAGGTCGCCGAAAGTGCCGACGTTCTGGCCGCGATAGGTTGCGCCGACCGCGTCGCAGCAATCTTCGATGAGCCACAAATCGTGTTTTTTGGCGAACGCGGTCACGGCGCCCAGATCGAAAGGATTGCCCAGCGTGTGCGCCAGCATAATCGCGCGCGTGCGGTCGCTGCGTGCGGCTTCGAGTTGGCTGACGTCGATGTCGTAAGTCGGAATTTGCACATCGACAAAAACCGGCACCAAGCCGTTTTGAATAATCGGATTGACGGTTGTCGGAAAACCTGCCGCGACGCTGATGACTTCATCGCCGGGCCGCAGCGCGCGCTCGCCTAGCGAAGGCGAAGTCAGGCACGAAAGCGCGACAAGATTGGCCGACGAGCCGGAGTTGACCAGCATCGCATGGCGCGCGCCGAAAATTTGCGCGAACTCGCGCTCGAACTGCGCGGCGAAGCGGCCTGTCGTGAGCCAGAAATCGAGCCCAGAATCGACCAGCGCCTGGATTTCGGTCGCGTCGAAAACCTTGCCCGAAACCGGCACTGGAGAAGTTCCCGCCACGAAATCGCGGGCGGGAAACGCCTCTTCGTAATATTCAGCGACCAAACCGCGAATCTGGTCGCGCAGGGCCGCGGCTTTATCGGTCATGGGAAAGAAACTTTTGGTACCAGCCGATGGCGCGCCCCAGGCCTTCGTCAAGCGAAAACTGCGGCGCCCAGCCCAGGTCGGCGCGCGCTTTGGCGGCGCTGAGATATTGATAGCGGATTTCGTTGCTGGCTTCGTTGCGCACTTCGGGTTCCAAATCGGTCTCCATCAGGCGCAAAATGCGCTGCACCAATTCGAGCACGGTCGCCTGCACTTCGTTGGAAAAATTGAAGGCTTGTCCCGCCAGTTCCGGCCTGGCCGCCATTTGTTCGGCGAGGAGAATGTAAGCCGCAACGCCGTCTTCGACATAAAGATAATCGCGAATGTAGTTACCGTCCGAGCGGATAATCGGGCGCTGTCCGCGCTCGACGGAACGAATCGTTCCGGGCACGATGCGATTCCAATTCAGGTCGCCGCCGCCGAAAAGATTGCCGCAGCGCGTGACGCACACGGGCAAGCCATAGGTCGCGGCGTAGGTTTGCGCGATCAAATCCGCGCATGACTTGCTGACGTCATAAGGATGCTTGCCTTGCAGCGGCGTCGTGTCTTCGTGATAAGGCAAAACTTCGTGCGCGCCGTAGGCTTTGTCGGACGAAGCGAGCAAAATCTGCTTCACCAGGGAACTGCGGCGACACGCTTCGAGCACGTTCCAGGTGCCCTGAACGTTGGTTTCAAAAGTTGCCAGAGGGCTGCGGTTGGCAACGCCGACGGTGGTTTGCGCCGCGAGATGGAAAACCGTCGCGACTTCGTATTCGGCGACGGCGCGCTCCATCAAGGCCGCATCGCGAATGTCGCCGCGTATCAGCTTGACGCGCGGCAAAATCTCGTCGCCGTATAACGCGCTTTGCGGCACCCAGTCGCGGCTGATGCAAATCACATCGGCGCCCAGTTCCAGGAGACGGCGCACCATCCAGCCGCCCAGAAGACCCGATGCGCCTGTTACCAGCGTTGGCCTGTCCTGCCAGAATTCGCTCATTGCCAGACCTTCCAGGGCGCCTTGCCCGAATCCCATAACTCGTTGATTTGCAAATACTCGCGGTAAGTGTCCATAGCGAAGAAAAAATCGTCGTGACAGTAGGCCACGAGCTGGCCGTTGGCGGCCAGTTGCTGCAAAGGCACTTGTTCCAGCATGCAGTCGTCGCCTTCGAGGTAATCGAAAATGCGGCGGTTGAAAACGAAAAACCCGGCGCTCGCCCAGCTATTACTTTGCGGTTTTTCGCGAAAACTGGAAACCCTCTGGTCGGCTTCGATTTCTAAAATGCCAAAGCGCGAAGGCGGCTGCATCGTCGTGATCGTCGCCAGTTTACCATGCGCGTGATGGAATTCCAGCAGGGCTTTGAGGTCGACATTCGCCAGCCCGTCGCCGTAAGTGACCATGAACGTCTCTTCGTCCAGATAGCGCTCGACGCGCTGCAAGCGGCCTCCGGTCATCGTTTCCGCGCCGGTATCGACAAGCGTCACGCTGAAATCCTGTTCCTTGTGCGCGTCGTGATATTCCGTCGCGTGATGGCTGCCCAGGCGAATCGTGAAGTCGTTGTTCATCGCTTCATAATTGAGGAAATATTCCTTGATCATGTTGCCGCGATAGCCCAGGCACAGCACGAACTCGTTGAATCCATAGTGCGAATACAGTTTCATGATGTGCCACAAAATCGGGCGCCCGCCGATGTCGACCAGAGGCTTGGGGCGATACTCCGTTTCCTCGCGCAGGCGCGTCCCCAGACCGCCGCAAAATATCACGGTTTTCATAAAAATCCCGAAACGTAAAATAGTAAGCAAAACAATGATACTATATTCGCGCCGCCAGACATTACAGCGATTATGTGCGCGAACCCGAAACGGAAAGTACGCCTGAATTCGGGCGTACTTTTATTTTACGCAAGAGCATGTTGATCGCATTGATTGTAGGGACACGGCCTGCCGTGTCCTGTACCGGCGCGGACACGGCAGGCCGTGTCCCTACGATGATCCGTAAAATTGCAGTGTTTGCGTAAGTGCAGCGTACTTTTTTCTGCGCGCGCTGACAGATAAAATCAAACCATGAGCGATGAAGTGGTAACGAGCGGCAGCATCGGGCGCGAGGTCGAAGGCGAAGACGGCGTTTGGTGGTGCAAGCGGCACGCGAAAGTCAAAACGCGTTTGCGCTGCGGGCGTTGCGAAACGCCGATTTGCGGCAAATGCACGAAGTACGGGCCGACCGGCGCGCGCTGCCCCGATTGCGGCAGCTACAAAGGCTCGCATGTTTATCAAGTCGCGCCGCAGCAATATCTGGCGGCGGTCGCGGTCGCGGTTTTTCTCGGCTCGATTTCCGGCATGATCGCGGGTTTCGTCGGGTTCTTCGCCTTGTTTTACGCGCCCGTCGCCGGAACGCTGATGGCCAAAGCGATTTCCGCCGTCGTCAAGCACAAGCGCGGAACGGCGCTGGCCGTCATCGCTTCGGCGGGACTTGTTTTCGGCGCGATGATTCCACAAATCGAGATTCTGCTCGCCTTCGTTCAAGCGGCGCGCGCGCCCGTCGCCACGCCGTTCCCCGACCTGCAAATGTTATTAACGAGCAACGTCTTCAAGCCGATGATCTGGGTTTATCTCGGCCTGTCGATTCCAAGCGTGTGGTACTGGCTGAAATAAGTGCAAAGTGTCGAGTGCGGAGTGCGGAATTTTTCACTCCGCACTCGACACTTTGCACTCCGCACTTCCATGTTTCCTTTGCGCGCGGTTCATCCGCCGAAATCTCCGCCGTTCGTCACGCGCTTGCTCGTCGTGTTGTGTGCCGGCGCGTGGATTTATCAACTGCTTAGCCCGCGCGATCTGGCGGCGATTTACGGCGTGCAGCCGGCGTGCTATTTTTCGCCCGATTCGTGCGATATTTCTCTCGCGACGCAAAGCGAAAAATTGTGGCAGCCGTTGTGGGCGTCGCTGTTTTTGCACGCCGGATTTTTGCATCTGGCGTTCAATCTGTTGTTTTTGTGGGTTTTCGGCGGCGGCGTCGAAGAAAAACTGGGCAAGCCGCGCATGGTGCTTTTTTATTTCGCGTGCGGGCTGGCGGCGCACGTCGCTTATGTCGCGACGCATCCGTTTTCGCGCGTGCCGACAATCGGCGCCAGCGGCGCGATTGCCGGAGTGCTCGGCGCCTATCTTTTCTTGCAGCCGCGCTCCTGGATTCTGACGTATTTTCCGCCGATCTTTTTATTTCCGGTTCCGGCGCCGGTTTTTCTGGTGATGTGGATCGTCGCGCAATTTACCGGCGCGCTCAGCGCGGTTTCGTTCCTCGATTCGGGCAGCGCGCAAGGCGACAACATCGCGTGGGTGGCGCATCTGGGCGGCTTCGCGTTCGGCGCGTTTTGGGCGTGGCGCTTTGCGCGCAGGAAAAAATAAATGTACTTTGGATTTACGCAAAGTGCGATTTGTGTTTCGTGTAGGGACACGGCCTGCCGTGTCCGCACCAACAGAGGACACGGCAGGCCGTGTCCCTACGATCAATGCGTTTTTGCGTAAGACAAAGGTACGCCTGAATAAAGGCGTACTTTTCACGGCGCATCAAGTTTCTGAATTCGCTAAAACTCCCAGTCGTCGTGCCGCTCTTCGCCAGTGATGCGGAATAATTCGTCGCGCTCGGCTTTGCCGACGGGACGTTCGGGAACTGTGAGAATTTCGGCCTCGACGCTGCGTGCGCCGAAATGGAGTTTCAGCTTGTCACCGATGCGCACGTCGTCGCCGGCTTTGGCGGCTTTGCCGTTGCGCTCGATTTTGCCGCCGTCGCACAAGGCTTTGGCGATCGGGCGGCGCTTGACCAAACCACTTTGCTTGAGAAACAAATCCAGTCGCATAAAGCGTTATTTTATCAGCGATTGGCAGCGCGCAAAACGTATGATAGCGCACATGGGACAAATGTGAAATAATGCAACGCGGCGCCGATGGTTTTCGATGGTGCCCTCCTTTTATGCGCAACTCCATTCTCCGCTGCTTGCTGCTGACGATTTGCACGATTCCCGCCGCGCGCGCCGTAGCGCAAGATGCGCCGCCGCCTGCCGTCAAAAGTACGCCTGAAAACAAGACGATTTTACCGCCAAAAGCGACCGTGCCAAATGCTGCGCCGCACGCGGGCGAGACATTGCTTTTCGATCCCAAAGCGATTTCGCTTTTGACGCTGCCAAACGGCGTGCGCGGAGTTGTGCGCGAAACTCAGGGAACAGGTTTAGTAGCGGTTCAGGTCTGGGTGCGCGCCGGCTCGCGTTTCGAGACCACGAAAAATTCGGGCGTTTCGCATCTCATCGAAACCATCGCGATGAACGCCTCGAAAAATTATCCGCGCATCAGCGGGCTGGGCAGCGGCGGCAGCGCGGGCGCGATCGAAGGCCTGGGCGGAACCGCGAATTCGCAGACTACGCGCGACGCCGTGAACTACAGCGCGACCGTTGCCGCCGGGTTTTTGCCCGCCGCGATTCGCGCCTTGTCCGACGCCGCTTTGCAGCCGCGCCTGACCGACGCGGAAGTTGAAAACACCAAGCTCGACCTGGAAGCCGATGTCGCGCGTCGCGGCGCCGATGCGATCACGGCGACCGCGGATTTGGCCTACAAATCGGCGTTCGCCAAACATCCGTATCGTTTTCCGGCAGGCGGAAGCGCCGACACGGTTGCGCGGCTGAGCGGCGGCGCGGCGCGCGCTTTTCATGCGGCGCGCTATGTCGGCGGCAACATCAGCGTCATCATTGTCGGCGACGTTCGCCGCGCCACGGCCAATGCTTTGATCGCGCGCCATTTCGCGGCGGCTAAAGCGGGCAAAACGCGCGAGGCAATCGCGTTGGAAAGCACGCCTCTAGCCTTCAAGAACGTGACGCGAAAGCGGCCCGCCGCGCGCACCGCCTTGGCTCTGGCGTTTAGGGCGCCGGGCATCGCCAGCCCGACCGATGTTATCGCGACCGACGTTCTGCTTTCGCACTGGAGCGAAGGGCGCAATGCCGCATTGCGCCGCGTTTTGCTGGGCCAGGGCGCGAACGCCGTTCCCGGCCCCGATGATCCCGACGCCGAAGAAACTGCTGAAAACACCAATATGCCTGAACCGCTGGCGCTCGGTTTTGACGTGAATTTTTTGACGCAGCGCGATCCCGGCTTGCTGATGTTTTCCCTTGTCGTCGAGCCGGACAAAAAGGCCGAAGCGGCGGGCGCGATTCTGGCCGAAATAGGCAAAGTGCGCGCGAACGGAATTTCCCCAGGCGATCTGGCGCGCGCCAAAACCGCGCTGCAGCGCCAGTATCTCGAACAAAGCGATACGGTTTCGGGCCAGGCCGGCGCTCTGGGCTTTTACGAAATGATTTCGACCTATCAGTTCGCGACGAGTTATCTCCAGCGCATCGAGCGCATTTCCAACGACGACATCAAGCGCATGGCCGGCAAATATCTGGCGAGCACCGCGTATGTGCAAGTCTCCATTGAGCCATCGCCGCAACCGAAAAGCAACCCTCTGGGCGTGGACGAGACGGTGCCGGCATGAAATTCAAGGATAAAGGCGGAAGGATGAAGGATGAAATCAACAAAGTACGCCTGAACTCCGGCGTACTTTTTCTGGCGACAATGCTCGGCTGCAGCATGGCAAACGCGGCCAAAACGACGGATGCCAAAACCGTTACAGCAAAACCTGCCACGGCAAAAACAGTTGCGCCGAAAAATGTCGCGATAAAAAAGACTGCCGCTAAGTCGATGATTGTGAAAGTGCCGTCGAAGATCACAATTGCGCCGGTAACGAGTACGCAGAAGCTGAGCCAGGTTGTGACTTTGTCCAATGGCGTGACTCTGGTAACGCGACTGGATCGCATTGCGCCGCGCGTCGCGATTTCTCTGGTTGTGCGCGCGGGCGCCGCCGACGAATCGACGCTTTCCGCCGGATGGCGCCGCGTCCTGACCGACGCGATGCTGCGCGCCAGCGTCAACGCGCTTTCCACAGCGGATAAAACGTCCGGCGACAAAGCTACCGGCGACAAAGCCACCGGCGACAAAGCGAACGCTGCGGAAGCGCCCGGACCCGAAACCCCAAACCCGAAACCCCAAACCCCGACTGTTCTTTCCGGCGCGCAAATTCAACAATTGGCCGATGCCGCGGGCGGGCAAATCGGCGCCAGCGTGGGCGATGACGCGATTGAATTTTTTGTCAACGGCAAAAGCGAGAACGCCGCTCTTTTACTTGATCTGTTGCTCAATGTCGTCCAGCATCCGCGCCTGAGCGACGCCGACATCAAGCGCGCCAAAAAGCGCATCGGCGAAAACACGCAGGACGACGCCGTCGATGTCGCTCTGGCGGCGACGGCGGCGCTTCGCACGCAGGTTTATCGCAGCGCCGCCGGCAAGCCTTCGGCTTATGGCCTGCCGCAAAGTACGCCCGAATCTCTGCAAACTTTGTCGTCCGATAAAATCCGCGCGTGGTACCACAAATTTTTCACGCCGGCGCAGATCGTCATCGGAGCGGCGGGCGATCTCAATGTCGCCACACTGCGCGCCCGATTGGAGAAAATCGCTGCTGACACAGCTTTTGCGGACGCTGCGGCAACTGTGCCTGCGCCGGGCGCGGCACCGACGTTTTTCCCCGTTGCGAAAACCGATCCGCCGCTTGTGGTGAAGCAATTGCCGACCGCCGATGCGTGGGTTTTCGTATCATATCTGGGCGTCAAGTCGAATGCGCCCGATGCGCCGGCGCTGCGCGTTCTCGCGGCGGCGCTGGGAGAAAGTCCGGTCGCGCGCCTGCCGCGCCGCCTGTTGGGGAAAACGATGCCCATCGGCGACGAAAGCGCATTTCAAACATCGGTTTCGTTTGCGCCGCGGCGCTGGGGCAGCGAGTTCGTGATTTACGCGCAGGCGCCCGCGAGCAAAGTCGATGGCGTGAAGAACGCGATGCTCGATGAAATGCGCAAAGTGCGCGAAAAACCACTGACCGCCGCCGAACTTTCGCGCGCCAAAAACTTCGTGGCGGGCAGTTTCGCGGTTGACAGGGAAAGTTTGCGCGAGCGCGCTTTCGATGCGGCGCTGGCCGCGGCGACGGGCATGGCGCCCGATTGGGAATGGCCGGCGCGCGTGCAACGCGTCAGCGCCGAAGACGTGCGCCGCGCCGCACTAAAATACGGGCAAAATTACGCGGTCGCGCTGATAATGCCGCAAAACTGATTCAAGTGCGGAGTGTGAAGTGCGGAGTGCGGAATAAGAACTGCGATTGAACTGCGAAATTGAAGTCCGGTTTCGAAAACTCCGCACTCCGCACTCCGCACTTGAATGATGAAGCATCAGAACCTGAAAGATCGCACTCAGAATTTTGCTCTCAGGATTATGGCGTTTGTGGAAACTTTGCCGCGCAGTCGAACGGCAGATGTCATCGGCAGGCAGTTGCTCCGTTCCGCAACCTCGGTTGGCGCCAATTATCGGGCGGCTTGCCGGGGCAAATCCAAAGCGGATTTTATCGCGAAAATGGGCATTGTTGAAGAAGAAGCCGACGAGTGTTCCTACTGGCTCGAACTTCTAGTGCGCGGCTCTATTTCGGACGCGATGCAGACCGATCATTTAACAACCGAAGCCAATGAAATCCTCGCCATCGTTATCGCCTCCATCCGCACCGCGCGAAATCGCGAGGACTGAAGCCGATTCCGCACTTCGCACTTCGCACTCCGCACTTGTAGAAATCTGGAAGTTTCGCCCGCTAATCCGCGAGTTGGTGCGGCGTGATTTGAAGTTGCGCTACAAAAATTCCGTTGGCGGCATCGCGTGGAGCCTCATCAATCCACTGATGCAGATTCTGGTCATCACGCTGGTGATGAAGTTCATTCAGGTGCGCCCGATTAAGAATTATTCGGCTTATCTGTTCGTGTTGTTTTTGTGGAATTTCGTCAGCGTCTCGCTTTCCGACGGCTGTGTCGCGATTCTCAACAATTCGCAACTGGTGCGAAAAGTTTATTTTCCGCGCGCGATTTTGCCGCTCGCGACGCTGATGGGAAACTTGTTTCATTTCGCCATCGCGTTCGGATTCACAGTCCTCTATTTTTTCGTGTTGCGCACTTATCCCGAGCATCTTGCGGCCAAGTTTTTACTCGTCGTTCCGGTCATGTTTTTTAGCGCGGTTTTGTGCCTGGGCCTGATTCTCATTCTGTCGTATCTCAACGTGTTTTACGAAGACGTGCGCTTTATCGTCAACGCGGTGTTGCAACTGGGCTTTTTCATGCTGCCGATTTTCTTTACCATCGAGCAGGTGAAAGCCAAAGGTTTTTATGATCTTTACATGCTCAACCCAGTTGCGGCGTTCATGGTCACATATCAGCGCGCACTTTTGCCGCCGCCTTCGGTCGCGTTGTCGCTGGACGGAAGAGTGCTCGCGCCAGTCGGCATTCCGTGGGATTATTTTGCGCTCGCGTGTTGCACCAGCACCATCGTGCTCATCGTCGGTTTCACCTTGTTCAACAAACACCAGTGGGAAATGGCCGAGCGCCTTTGAAAAGTACGCCTGAATTCCGGCGTACTTTCGCTTATGGAAAACGCAATTGAAGTCGAGAATTTGACTAAGGTCTTTCGCGTTTTGCACCGCGAAGGCAGCGTGAAATCGGCGGCCATCAAGCGGCTGATGTTCAAGGCGCCGCAGCGCCAGAATTGGACGGCTCTGCAAGATATTTCTTTCACGATTCCCAAAGGCCAGACGGTAGGCGTCATCGGGCGTAACGGCTCGGGCAAAAGCACGCTGCTCACGCTTTTGTCGGGCATTTATCGCCCGACATCGGGGCGCATTTCCGTCCGTGGCCGCGTCGCGACCTTGCTGGAACTAGGCGCCGGCTTCAACCACGAATTTACCGGAATGGAAAACATTTTCCTCAATGGCGCGATCATGGGTTTCACGCGACCCGAACTCGAAGCCAAGCTGCCATCGATTATCGAGTTCGCCGAAATCAGCGAATTCATCGACACGCCAGTCAAGCATTATTCGACGGGCATGATCGCGCGGCTTGGGTTTTCGGTTGCGGTTCATGTCGAGCCGGATGTGCTTTTGGTGGACGAAGTTCTGGCGGTCGGCGACGCGCCGTTTCAGGAAAAGTGCTTCGCCAAAATCGAGGAATTCAAAAACAAAGGCGTGACGATTTTCTTCGTGTCGCACGACAGGAACGCGATGCGCCGCGTTGCCGACCGCGTGTTGTGGATCGAAGATCACAAGCTGCGCGAAGACGGCGCCGCCGCCGAGGTTCTGGCGCGCTACGCCTAGCCCGCAGTGGTAATTGTTCAGGAATAAATTATGTCTTCTCACTCAAACAGCGGCCAGCGAGTTCCGCCGGTTCTCGATTCTTTCGCGTTGCTCCTTGCCAGGGATTCCGGTTTCGCGCAGCGATTGGAAACCGTTGCCGGCGTGTTGCAGCTCAACGCGGCGGATGATTCTTTTGAAAGCTGGCAGGCACTCGCGGAGCAGCCCCAGCCGGCGCGCGAGTTTCACGCGGCGCTGGCTTTTCTTCTGGCTGTCGCGCGTTATCCTCATCCTGAAGAAATCAGGGATTTTACGTATCGCTGGGAACAAAGCGGTTTCATCGAAAGCGTGCAAGCGATTTTCGCGAGTTCGGAATATGCAAGGCTGGCGCGCGGCGCCACTGAATACCGGCTTTTCGTGCCTGACGCGGACCGGCTTTTCGTCGATATTTCAAACACACTTTTTAGTTCTCACTTGAGCGGAATTCAGCGCGTGGTTCGCTGTTTGTGTCATCCGTGGGTCCAAAACAACGCGCCCGTCGAGTTTTTTGTGATGCGCAACGATGCCCCGCGTCCTTCTTTGATAACGGCGGACGAACAGCACTATTATTTGAACTGGACGAAAACCTTCGGTACTGCCAGCTTCGCGCTGGGCGGATTGCGCAGTCGCATCGTGCCGGACAAAGCGACGGACGGGCAGCTCACCTCGAAACAGCGCCTGGCGGTCCGCGTGGCTCGCCGCGCGCGCGTCGAATGGCATCGCGTCCTGCGCCGCAGTCGCGCCATGAAACACACCGTGTACGGCGTCCTTACCGACATCAAATATTATTATCCCGGCAATGCCAGTCCTTTGCGCGAAAAGCCGTGGGTTCTGCAAGTTCCGGTTTTCACAAATCATCGCCTTCTGCTTCCTGAACTTTGCGACTTAACTCCGCGCAGCGATTTTTACCTGACCGTGAAGCACAGCATGCCGCAAACCCGCATGTCGATGATTCTTTACGATTTCATTCCGCTCTGGTACCCCGAACACGCGGGCATTGCCCACTCCTACCTGGAGTATTTGCGGCTGCTCCGCGTCGCCGACAAGATCTCGTGCATCAGCGCCGACATCGAACGGCAAACGCGCCACATGGTCGCGTGCATCCGCGACCGCAACGACCCTCGCGAAATCGTAATCGCTACGCACGATCTGCCGGGAAGCATCGGTTCCGAAAACGCGCCGGTCGCCGCCGACACGGTTGAGGGAACCGCCACGCGCGAATCGCTGCCTTATGTTTTGTGCGTCGGGACAGTCGAGTCGCGCAAGAACCAGCGCACGCTGCTTCACGCCTGCCTGAATTTAATGAAGCAGGGAACGCGCTTTCGCTTGATTTTCGCCGGCAACCCGGGCTGGAAAGCCCAGAAATTCGTGGCCGATCTTTACGCGGCGCAGAATCAGGGATTTGAAGTTGAAATTAAAATCTCGGTGCCCGAAAAAGAATTGATCGAGCTTTACAGAAACTGCGCGTTCACCGTTTTTTGTTCTTACGCCGAAGGCTTTGGCCTGCCGATTGTCGAGTCGCTGCGTTTTGGGAAAGCCGTTGTCGTGAGCGACCGCGGCTGCATGCGCGACATCGGCGACCGGCTCGGCGGATGTTATTTCATCGAGCCCGACCGCCAGGAAACAATCGAAAACGCCATCCGGCTTTTGCTTTCCGATAAAAGCGAGCTGGACAAGCTGACCGCCTCGATTCATTTCGAAGGCTGGCCCGACTGGAACGATTACGCGAACCAGTTGCTTCAATTCAGCCTGAAAGATTGAAAAACGCAAAACAAAAAGCACGCCCGAATATGGGCGTACTTTCATCTTTTCCGCTTAACGGCGCCAATGCATGACAAGGTGGATTATGAAAAATATAGTTACTCGGATCGGCAGAAGCGTTCGCACGAAATTATTGTACAACCAAGATATAAACGACATCGGCCATATTTTGCGAAGTCAGTTGGCTTTAGAGACTCAAATCCACGCAACACGTTTAAACTGCTATGAGCGAGATATTTTGAAAGAAGAGCGGTACTCCGATCCCAAGAAGTTAAATCACTATGAACAGCGGGTGTTTTCGCAATTTGGCGAAGACGGCATCATCGCGGAAATTTTTCGCCGAATCGGCCCTCAATCAAAGACATTCTTAGAAATAGGCGTTGCGGATGGCTCGGAAAACAACAGTGCATTTTTATTGCTTCAAGGCTGGAGCGGATACTGGATCGAGGGCGATGAAGCACATGTCGATAGGATTCACCGAAATTTCAAATCGCCTTTGTCGCGGGGCGATTTGAAAGTTGTTCAGTCCTTCGTCACAGCCGAAAATATCAAGAGCACGCTCCAAAATTTAGACGTACCAGATGACATCGACTTGTTATCGCTGGATATAGATCGCAACACCTACCAACTTTGGGTTGCGCTTTCGCACCTAAAATCGCGAGTTATCGTTGTGGAATATAACGCTGGAATTCCTGCCGACGTTAATTGGAAAGTCGATTATCATGCAGACCGTTGGTGGAATGGAACCTCTTATTACGGCGCTAGCTTGAAGGCTTACGAAGGATTGGGGCGCAGTCTGGGCTACTCTTTGGTTGGCTGTAACCTAGTGCTCGAACTGCGTAGTATCTTTGCGTTGGGGGAGGTTGCGTTGCGAACCCCGAGCGTGAGTGAGTGGGCTAAAACGACAGCCTGTCGCTTACGCCCTGGGTTCGCATTACCTCAACATACTACGCGGTTCGAGCACTAGCTGGCGTAAACGCATTTTTCGTGCGAGGGGATTTATGCGAGGATAAATTTGCCGTTCCATTTTCCAGTGAAAACCATTACGAGCCGGCGCGGCACTTTCTCCATCGTATACCAAGCCATCCTCCTTGTTTCAGCGACGATTAGAGACGAAGTGCGCCGGCTCTAAATGTCTCAAGAAAGTAAAGAACCCACGCCGCAAGCGGCGGGGCATTAACGACAACGGCAAGGCCGACAAGTCGGCCAAGGATTAAAGTCGGTTGAGCAGGCATCGAGCCTGCTCAACCGACAGCTCTTTCATCCC
>Ga0136611_10000781_pt1 | contig 21407 bp, 14 predicted proteins | sample AntDrymUQ2232306_2_FD_106645 | JGI IMG/M metagenome (GOLD analysis project Ga0136611, IMG submission 106645) | Polar desert sand microbial communities from Dry Valleys, Antarctica - metaG UQ223 (23.06) | ecosystem: Environmental > Terrestrial > Soil > Desert | place: Antarctica: Dry Valley...
AGCAAAGCCGGCGTCGGCATATGATCGCCCTCGTCCGGATCCATCAGCACGTGCCTGAGCTTTGGCGCGACCTTGAACCCGCCGCCAATGTCGGATGAGGTCCAGCCAATCGTATCGGCGACATTGGGGCAGCGGTCCCAATTGAAGCGCCGGTCGGAAGCCTCGGGAGCGATGAAGAACAGTTCGCGGCGCGGCGTCCGGATGCGATCGCCCAACAGTTCCGGGAGCAGCTTGGGCAGCCACGGCCCGCACGCCAGCACGATTTCGTCGGCGTCTACGACAACATCATCGATCGCCACCGCAAGCCGATTTCCCCGCCAGTGCAGTTCCGCGCGCCCACTGATCATCCGTCCTCCTTTGCGGACAAAGGCGTCGGTAACCGCCAGCAGCGCGTCGCGAGCAAGCAGGATCCCCGATTGCGGTTCGAAGAAGATGCGATCGACGTCCTTGAAGGCCAGTTGCGGCCAGCGCCGTTCGGCGTCCGCTCCGGTGAGGAGCTCGAACGGCTGGCCGAGCCTGGTAAAGATGTGCGATTGCGACTCGATCTCCTCGTCCGCGGCGCCGCGAAGGGTGCCCGAGGCGTAAAGCAGCCGCATTCCGAACTCGCGCTCGCGCATTTGCCATTGGCGCCACGAGGTGATCGCCCAGCGGGTGTAAATCTCACGCTCCGCATAAGCGGCGCGGATGTTGCGGCTGTCCCCGCCGCTCGAGCTGCGACTGTTGCCGGGCCCATAAGCATCGATCAACACCACCTCGGCGCCGCGTTCGCGCAGGGTGAGCGCGGTCCAGGCGCCAAATGCACCCGCGCCGACGACGGCGACGCGGCGACTGGCGCTCATTTGATGGGGGCGTTCAGGTCCGCCACTCGGGCCGCGGCAAGCAGAGAACATTTGCCGCCCGAAACACGCACTTTACAGTCCCACTTCAACCACTCAGTCACGTCACTCTCCAGCCATTGGCGGCGAGATGCCGCACTCCTTTGCTCGGTCAGTCCGATCCAGCCTTGCCCTGCAGGTGCAGCAGGTCGATCAGCCCCGATACCGTCGCGACCTGTTCCCGCCGTTCGCCGGAAGCGGCTAGCAAATTAGGGTTTCCTTATTGACTGCGCATGCAACTCAGTTCAAGTATTTCCAGTTACGGGAGACGCAATGACACAAGCAACTACCGACGCCTGGACGGCGCAAGCGATGGAGCGCCGCATCGTCCGTTATGCGGACCTCAGGCCCTGCTATAATGCTTTCGTCGACACGCGCACGCCTGGTTCGGAGGCCAAGGAAAACTTCACGCTGATCGGTCCCGGTGTGTCCGAGAATCCAGAGCAGCACGTCCACATCTCGGAACCGCACGGATTCAACATTGGTGGCGCGCGCCAACCGCCTGGCTGTGTCAATTCGCAGCATAGCCACAACACTGCCGAAGTTTTCGTGGTTCATAGCGGCCGCTGGAGGTTCGATTTCGGCGAGCGCGGCGAGGACGCGCAGGAGGTGTTGAACCCGGGCGACGTCATCTCGCTGCCGGTTCATGCGTTCCGCGGTTTTACCAATGTCGGGGACGATACCGGCTTCCTTTGGGCGGTTCTGGGGGACGACGATCCAGGCCGCGTGCTCTGGGCGCCCGACGTCTTCGACCTGGCGAGCGAGCACGGCCTGATCCTGCTCGAGTCGGGGCGCTTGGTGGACACGGTCAAGGGCGAAACGCTGTCCGACCGCGATCGGCCGATGCCACCGACTGATACCGCGCAGGTCGCTGCACTGCGGCGGATATCGCCCGCCGAGGCGGAGAAGTTCGTCGATCGCAACTTCGAAGGCCAAGGTGAGCGGGCGCTGATCGGCGAGGGCGCACCGCTCGGCGGCGACCACGGCTTCACGCTCACCAGGCTTGACCTTGCCGCCGGGGAGCGGGTCGAGCGGACGACGTTCGACGCGGCCGAAGTCTTATTTGTTCAGCGGGGCGAGCTGGAATTCGATTGGAAATCGGGCCGAACGCGGTTGGGGACCGGCGACACCGTCACGGTGCCGGCAGGCGTGCCGCGGGCGTTTAGCGCCGGATCACTTGGCGCCACCGCGTTCGTGGTGCGCGATGGCGATCGGATTTGCGAACTCTATCGCGATTGATCTTCGGCCTCGTTACGCGACCTGACGCGTTAGCCGTTCGGAAGCGATGGCGGCGCCCGCGGTCAACGCTTCGAGCTTTGCCCATACGATGTTCGGATCGACCGCGCCGAAGCCCGCGAAAGTGGAGAAACCGCAATCGGTTCCCGCAATTACGCGGTCCTTTCCCACCAAATCGACGAATTGCATGATCCGGTTGGCGACCACCCGCGGATGTTCGATGAAATTGGTGGTGGTATCGATCACTCCGGGAACGAGCACCTTGTCTTCGGGAATAAGTCGCGCATGTTCGGCGAACGCCTCCCAATCGTGCTGGTGCCGCGGATTGGCCGTCTCGAACAAAAGTTGAGCGGGTCGCGCCTTCATTAGCACTGGCAGAATGCAGCCCATCTCGATGTCGTGATGGTGGGGCCCTTCGTAATTGCCCCAGCACACATGCATCCGCACGCGCTCCGCCGGAATGTTGCGCAAGGCATGGTTGAGCACCTCTACGTGCCGCTCCGCACAGAGGAGATATTCTGCTTCGCTCCGGTCCTTGAACATCATGTGCCGGCCAAGCCCGAGATCGGGACTGTCCAGTTGCAAATAGTGCCCCGCGGCGACAATCATGTCATATTCGGGGCGCATCGCCTCGGCGAGCGCTTCCAGATAGGCGTCTTGCGAGCCGTAGAAGCGATCGGGCTGGAACAAGGCGATGACACCGGGTGACGCCGCGTTCATGAAACCTTTCGGCCCGCTTTGCGCCGCCAGCGCTGACCCGAAGCGGCGCAGGTCATCGGCGAGCGGCTCTAGGGTTTTGGGCGCGACCGGACCGACGCAACACGGCCGGCGGTAGGCCGGGGTGCCCCCGCTGCCTGCCTGGCGCTCGAGGAAGCTCGGGTAATCCTGGAGGTCGGCGGGCGGGGTTCGCGGGCTGTCCCCGTCGAAGCCCGTGATCCGATCCTTGATATAGGTGGCGTAGCTGATCTTGGACATTTCCCCGTCGGAAACAATATTTATGCCCGCGGCGACCTGGCGCGCCACGGCCTCCGCCACGGCCGCGCCGATGACCCGATCAAACTCGACCGGATCGACCGGCTCGCCGCGTTCGGCCGCGAAGATCAAAGCCGTGACCTCGGAGCTTCGGGGAAGCGAGCCGACGTGCGTGGTGGGGATGCTTTCAGTCATTCATTCGACCTTCGATATGCTTGAGCCAAGGGGAAAGGCGCGCAGCGAGTTCGTCGGGCTGCTCGAGCGGCAGCATGTGACCAGATCCGGGAATAACGTGGAGTTCGGCATTGCTAGCCGCTGCCGCCATGTTCCGATGCCATTCGGGCGGGCATAGCCGATCCTCGGCCCCGCAGGCGATAAACACAGGAACCGCTAGCCGGGGCAGAACGTCGCTGAGGTCGAGACGGAGACGGAGCGCCTCGCTTTGCCGGACGAAAACCTGCGGGCCGAGCTTGAGCGCCATGTCCCGCAGGAGTTGAAGCAGAGACTGATTGTTGCGATTGGCAGCTCCCAGATAATTGGGTTTAAGCTCGCCGACCACGATCTCCTCGAGCTTCCCGGCGCGAACCGCCGCCTGCTGCCTCGGCCTTACCGCCGCCCGCTCGGGAAGGTCCGCCGCCATATTGGTTCCGAGCAGTCCCAACCCGATCAGCCGCGTCGGCGCCAGCCGGGCAAGTTCCAGCGCGACGATGCCCCCCATCGAAAAGCCGATCGGCAGGATCGGACCGGGGAATTCCTCCAGCACCGCTTCCGCCATGGCAGTGATCGAGCCGGCATCGAGCGCCGGGCGCCGGACCGGCCAGCCCGCCGCCTCCAGCACCCGCAGCAGGACCCCGCCATTGCCTTCCCACAGACGGCCGTCGCACATGTTGCCAGGCAGCAGCACAACCGAAGGCACCCCATCAGACACGCGGCAGTAGCGGCCGCGCAGCAAGGACTGCTTCTCCCGCCAGGTCGCGCACTATGCGCGAGCTAACGACGACGCCGTCGGCCACCCGCAGGCGCGCTGCCGCATAGCTGAAACCCGATGCGCGGGTCGGGCCTTCGCCGACACGATAAATGGCAAACAAGAGTGCTAGATCGGAGCCGTTCCGTAGGATTCGGAGCGGGAAGGCACGTCCACGAAAGCAGCGCATTTCCTTGAGGATCGCCTGCCCCGCCGCCCTGATTGTTGCCTCCTCGTCGGCCTCTCCATTCGAAAGCGCGACGTCGCCTCTCGCCTGCGTAAGATCCGGATCGAATGGCACAAAGATACTGCGTTCTTCACTCAGGCAGGGACCAGGCCCGAGGCGCCAGACACGCCGAAGTCGCCCGTCCACCGTGTCAGCGAATAGCGCGATTTCATCCGCGAACAGGGCAACGCCAGCTGCGCCTTCGACCCGGTCCCATTCAGCCGGCACTGCCGGAATCGACCGAAAGGTTTCAAGCACCGATTCCTCACCATAGCTCTCGATCCCCCAGCCCTCCAACAGGCAGGTGTGGAGCAAGGCCTCTCCATTCGGCCGCTCTCCTCCACCCAAGGCGGCCAATGCGTCCCCAGCGCCGGTCATGCGCCAAGCCCGCCGACAATTTGCCGAAGTACGGCGAGCTCGTCGAAAACGGTGATGTCCTCGACAATCACGTTCCCGCGCATTCGATAGTGCGACACCGCCATGATCAAAATTTCGCGCCCGCTCGGCGGACCCCAGATGCCGGCGCCCCGGTGAACGCCCGCCAGAGACCAGCGCAGAGCCACCGCCGTCTCCCCATGCGGCAGCGGCCGGGCGGCGACATGTTCGAGGTTCCAGGCAGGCTCGTGCAGCGCGCCACGCAATTGCGTCAGGCAGCCGATCCAGTAGCCACGACCAAAGCCGTGCCGGTTCGAGGGCCAGCGAATCTCGACAGCAGGGGTCAGGGCGGCGGCGGCTTGGCCAAAGAGATCCTCGTTCAGCGCCAGCCCCAACATCTCGGCCGGGATCGCAGCGGGATGACCGGCCGGGATTTGCGCTGCCCTGTCTTTCGCGCGGGTCGCGGAAATCGCCTGCTTGCGCCAGTCGTGCCGTTCAGGAGCACCGGCAAGGTCAACATCCCCAAGGCTGTGGGCAATTTCCCACGCGGAGCCGCCCAGTTGCCAGACCGCGCGGAGATTGTCCCGCACCAGCCATTCCTCGACGATGCGATTATCCCGGACGAGACAATCGGCGATCGTCATTGCGCCGTTCGAACGCCCGGTCGCCGGCCCGAACAACTGGTCGTCTCCCCAGTGCGTTGAGCGGCTAACGATACGATGCGAGCTGTAGAAAAGGCCCGGTGCGTCCTCGCTCCAGATCACATCCTCCCCGACCACTACTCGATCGCTGAACACGCCCAGCGCGCCGATGGTATTCTGAACGACGGCTTCGGCGCCGACAACGGGCCCCGAGAGCGTGTGAAGCCGGGCATCGTCGCTGTAATGGGTGCGGCACAAGCCGACATCTTTCTGCTCCCAAATCCGATGGGTGCAGCGGATGATGTAGTCGACGAAATCGCGATAGACGGGGTCGAACCCGGGCAGTTCCTGCCGGGGCGGTCCCTCGGCCAGCAGGTTGGAAAGTGGCCGCCCTACCGGCGAGCGGACTTGCGGCTGCTGATTCCATTCGAATGCTTTGATTTCGGCGCTCACGTCTTCCCCCGCTTGCGATCGACCCTGCCTATCATTGATTTCGCATGCAAGGTGCAAACTGACCGCTGGCACGGTTCAATGTGCCGGTCCCTGGCACGGAAGTGCCGCACCTAACGACGCAAGCGGATCGTAATGCGCACCCGTACCGGCCTGATCAACTCAGACGGGCGGACGCTCCTTCGATCAGTGCACCCGTAAAAGTCCTGACCTCGGGCGGCAGATGCGGCGCGTCGATGCGCTCGAGCAGCATCGAAACCGCCGCTTCGGTCATTCGACGAACCGGCTGTCGAATGGTGGAGACACGGTAGCTCGCCCAATTCGCCGGCTCAACGCCGTCGAAGCCAACGACCGACAGATCCTCCGGCACGCGCAGCTGAAAAGCGGTTCGCGCGGTATCGATGGCACCGATCGACATCAAATCGTTGGCGCAGATGAGCGCATCGAGCTTGTGGTCGCTCATCATCATCAGGCGACGCAGCCCCTGTTCGCCACTTGCATAATCGAAGGTGCCCGGCGCAAGAAGCGGCTCGAAGCCATGGGATCGCAGCCCCTCCAAAGCGCCGCGCACGCGCTCTTGGCTGACGAAACTGTCCTCGGGGCCACTGATGATGCCGAAGCATCGATGACCTGCGGCGACAAGACGGTCGACCAGCAGCCGCTCTCCATTGGCGGAATCGCAGCAGACGCTCGCTACCGGCTGCCCCTCGCCGAAGCGATTGTAAAGCACGAGGGGCACACGATGCCGATTGAAGTCGGCAAGCTGAGCCGCCGAGAGTCGCGCCGCGACAATGGCGCCATCGACCCGATAGCGCCAAACCTGATCGAGAACCGCATCAACATCGCTCTCTGCCTGAAGAGCAAACAGCAGCACTCGGATATCGCGGTCCGACAGCCGCCTCGTGATTTCCGCCAGAACCTCAGGATAGTAAAGGTTGGTGAGATTGGAAATCAGCACCGCAACAAGATTGGAGCGCTTGGTGATGAGACCCGATGCAATGGCGTTGGGGTAATAGCCAAGCTCGCGGGCGGCGGCGATCACCTTTGCTCGCGTCGCCGGCGCGATGCTCCCGCTCGGGCGGAAGCAGCGCGAGACAGCCGACTGCGAAACTCCAGCGCGCTGCGCCACATCGTAGGAAGTCGGCCGGTGGCTGGGCGTCCCACCGCGCCGCGGATGGTTCTTCTCAATCTTTCGGTTTTCAGTCATCGAAGAGGGATAGCATGAGGTCCTTGGATCAGAAATCGAAAATGGAGCCAAGGTAACTTGGTCCAGCAACGATCTCGGTGGCTCTGTCTTCCGCTCTCCAGCAAGGTCTGGCCGACTTATTGCATTAGCCGGATGCGCTTCTTCGACCGATCGACGAAGAATTCCAGATCATGGAACAGGTCCATGCCCATTTGATGGACCGCATGCGGGATATCCATCATGACCCAATTATCGACGATTTTATCGTTTTCGTCGATGCGATACCAATCGGCGACGCGAAGCTCGATCTTCCGACCCGTCGGCGGAAGCCCAAGCCACTCCGGCCCGGTGTGAGTCGCTTTGAGCGAGGGATAGCCGCCGGTCACAGCATAACGGCCGTCACCGAGGCGGATGTAATGTCCTGGCGCATTCTCCGGCCCGCCCTCCTCGCGCGGCCAGCCGCCACGATCGGGAAATGCTTGAAGGAATAAAGCTCCGTGAAAATCGCGGAAACCGCGCTGGCCGCGCATCGAACCGATGCCGGTGGGGCCATACCAATTCATGTTTGCGTGCCAATGCGGACTGTGCCGACTAGGATTGTCCGCGGCGGCGGCAATCTCGTGGGGTTTGAGCAATCCCATTTGCATTTCGCGGATTATGCGAAGGGTCTCCGCACCTTGGGCCGGATCATGGCTAAGCGCGGTTGCTCCCGTATCGCAGGGGGGAAACGGCCAGGCCTCGCCAGTACCAGGCATTTGGCGAAAGGGGTAGAAGCCCGCTTGCCGCATGACATCGACGATATCGAGCAGGATATAGGCCTTCGCGATCTTGCCGTCGCGCACGATGGCATTGAATCCGAAGCTCAGGAACGCCAGCCCGTAAGTGGGCGGAATTCCAACCCATGCCGCGTCGAACGTTCCCATTGCATGGCCCCATGTGCTGACCATGGCGCGACCCTCATATTCGCCGCCGACCACAAACGCGAGGCGCTGCTCATAATTGGGGAAAGACGCCCGCAGCGGTAGCCAGAATTTCTCCGCCGCCGCATCGAGGCCGTCGATCGTGTTGAACGGATAAAAAACCTCGAATCGGCAATCTGGATGACAGAATTCCTCGAGAACGCGCCGCTCATCACCGGCCGCCATGCCGGTTAGGAATTGCGCCACCAGCTTCTTGTTGTTGGCATGGTCAGACATGTTTGCTCCCGTTCGGATAGATGATGGGCGACCTGCGGCAGGTAGCAAACCGAGCAGCGGCGCCGCTGTCCCGGCACTCCCAGCGTATGCCAACAAGTCTCTTCGCGAATATGAGGATTGAGAAGACACACTGCCTTGTTATCGATGCTGACTGCGAAATCAACTTTCTAGGCTGCCAAAGGTTTATATTTCGGTGCATCACCGACGCGACTTTTCCGGCCGAGCATCGACAATGTCGATGACAAATTGAACGACAAGCTGATTGTTGGCAGCATGATCGGACATCGACGGCCTTCTTGCAGTTGATCGAAGCGAGGCTCACAATTCAGCGGCGGCGCGCTCGGCGCGGTCGATCACCAGTGCCTCCTTGGTGGTATCGTAAGATGTGCGAGTGACGCGCACCATTGCGTAGAACAGAGTCGCGACAAGTCCGGGTATGGTCGCGAGCAGGAACACCGCGCCTATTCCCATCACCGTATCGGGATCGACTTGGCCGGGTTTAGCCTTGTCGGGGAAGTTGATGTACACCAGCGCCCAGCCGGCAAGCATTGTGCCGAGGGCGGCGTCGATGCGCTGGAAAAACGTCCGCGCGGCGTAGAGAATGCCTTCTTGACGCATCCCCGTCTTCAACTCGTTCTCGTCGGCGATATCGGCAAGCGCCGACCGTATCGTCGTGGTCAGAATGCTGTACGGCGCATGCTGCAGAAATGAGAAGGCGATTAGTATCGCAAGCAGATAGGGCGTCGTCGGGGTCAGCACGCCGAAATACCCGAGCATCACCGGAAGCGCCGGCCCAATGGTATAAACCAAGCAGGCAATTGCTCCCGTCCAGCGTTTGTCAAACCGCGCGTGCAACCGTTTGACAGCGAATGCGGCAAAGACATAGCCACACAGGCTACCGATGACGAACCAAGCAATATCGTCGTTGGTCATTTCCCAGAAATAGGTCATCTTGTAGAGGTACAAGCCATTACGCACCCCGGTCATTAACGCAAAAAACAACAAAGCAAACAGCAGGATGACATAGTTGCGATTGCCGAGCGCGCGGACAATGTCGCGCCAGAACTCGACGAAGCTGAACTTGGGCGTCGAGGGTTTAGCCTGGCTCAAATAGGGTATGCGCGTCCGGGTGCTCCACGCCGAATAAAAGCGGAGCAGGAAAATAGTCACTGCAAACCAGAACGCGAAAGCCGGATAATTTGTCACGTCCAGCGCACCGTTTGGGAATTGATCGGTAGATTTGAAAAAGAATTTTAGCGCGACAAAAGCAGCGACAGCATCGCCGATCCACAAGAAGAACGTACTATAGGCCATGACGCTAGAGCGTTCGAGATAGTCGTCTGATAACTCGCCCCCGAGTGCCAGGTGCGGCGCTTCGTAAAGCGACATAGTCTGCTGGAACAGGACGTAGAATACGCCCAGCCAGACAAGGAGCCCAGTGTCCGACAAACCGGATGGCGGCATGTAGAGTGCGTAGAAACACAGCGCGATCGGCGCGGCAGATGCGAACATGAACGGATGACGCCGCCCGAGGTGCGTTTTTACGCGATCCGACCAAGACCCGACGAGTGGTTCGAACACCGCGTTGACGATTAATCCCGCCGAAAGCGCCACTCCAACCAGGCCCGGCGAAAGTCCCAGCACCTGGTTGTAATAAAGTAGCAGAAACATGCTGGTAGCTTGGAACGAGATCGCCTCGGCAGTACTTCCGAGTGCAAACGAAAATTTAAGCCTACGCGTCAACGGCGGCACGACCGATCCAGTCGACCCTGCCGCGGCAGTAGCCACGGTGTCTTTGTCTTCGGCCATTCGATGCTCGCCTAGGATCGTGCAATCGCGACGATGCTGGCAGAAAGTGCATGCGCATGCAATGGTGGGGCGTGCCTTTGTCGTGGGTGACAGCTTTGATGGCGTGCGCTGGTGTTGTCATTATCGGTGCAGGCGCATTGGAAGCGTGGACGGCGCTGTCGCTCGCCGAGCGCGGTGCGAAAGTCGTGCTGGTAGACGCCTGTGGCGCCGGATGCGCCATGGGGTCAACCCGAGATGAAAGGACGCAATATTCGGCCACAAAGGCGATCGCACGCTTTGCGCCCGTGCGCGATACCGCCTGGGACTTATGTCGAGTGGTCGATCCTCGCCGCGCTCGCACTGGCCTACGCAGCGGCGTCCATTCCGGGCCTCATCGCCGCGGTCTTCTATGGCATGATGCGCGTCACTCGAGACACTTACGAGACGACCCGCGGTGCGCTCGCGGACAAGCGTGCGATCATTGCAGCGCAAGTCCCGCCCGTGGCCAGCGTCGGCCCACCAGACGCCCCGTCCCACCTAGCGTGACGTAAGCGGTCCGCAGGTCCGGCCCGCCGAAACAGATGTTGGTCGTGAACGGATCGGGGGTCGCCACGAAATCGACCAATTCACCGTTGGGCGATATCGTCGTGATCCCGGCCTGGCCGATCGTCGCAACGCAGATATTGCCGCAGTCTTCGAGCGCGAGGCTGTCGTAAGCCGCGACCCCTGGCGTTGCGTACAGGAAGGTGCCACTCATTCCGCGCAATCCGGCAACCAGTGCGACCTCGCCTGGCGCGACGATTTCATAAGCCCAAAGCCGCGCGGGCGGAGTTTCGCTGACGTAAAGCGTTCGACCGTCGGGTGAAATGCCGATGCCGTTGGGGTTGTCGAGGGGGAAGATAATTTCGCGGCACGAGCCCCCGTCGATCGTTGCGTAAAACACCCCGGTCACGCTCCGCTGGCGCGGGGTCGATTTGCCGTTGTCGGTGAACCAGAAGCCGCCGTGCGCGTCGAAGACGATATCGTTGGGGCCGCGCAGTGGCACCTTTCCCGCGGCGGTGTACAACTCCTCGACGTCGCCGGTCGTCAGATCGACGCGCTGGATCGAACCGCTACGATAGTCCTCGGGAGTGCCGTGCGGCAGGCGCATCCCATTCCATTCGCGCCACAGGCAGCCGCCGTTGTTGCAGACATAAAGATGACCGTCGGGCCCGAACGCCATGCCGTTGGGACCCCCGCCGGTCTGAACCACATGCTCGATGCGACCGTCGGCCTGAACCCGGGTGATCCATCCAGCTTCGATCTCGACCAGCAACACGCTGCCGTCCGCGCAGGCTATCGGACCTTCGGGAAATCCCAGTCCCGTGGCGAGAGTCTTCCATTCGGACATCAATCGTCTCCTTTGAAGCGCGCTATCTGGGTGGTCACCGGCGGGGTCACCCGGCGCGCGCACCGCGCCGCTCGAACCCGCCGAGGAAGGCGGCAACATTCTCGCCAAGACTTTCAACGGCGTAGCCGCCTTCCATGATCACGACTGTCGGCCAGCCGCGCACGGCGATGTCGCCAGCCAGAACCGCATAGTCGGGGGTGCGCAGGCGAAAATGCGAAATCGGATCGCCGTCAAACGTATCTGCGCCGAAGCTGACCACGAGCAGCTCAGGCGCGAACTCGGCGATCGCGTGAAGCGCCTCGGCCTGGGCAGCGCGGAACATTTCGATCCCGGTCCCCTGGGGCAGCGGCAGGTTCAGCGTAGCGCCTTCCCCAGGTCCGCCCCCACGTTCGTCCGAATGGCCCCAGAAGAACGGGTAGTCGGTCGCCGGATCGGCGTGGATCGAGGCGTAGAAAACGTCGCCGCGATCCCAGAAAATGTCTTGGGTGCCATTACCATGGTGGTAGTCGATATCGAGTATCGCCACGCGTTCGGCGCCGGCATCGCGGGCGTACTGGGCAGCGATCGCCGCGAAGTTGAGATAGCAGTAGCCCCCCAGATAATCCCGCCCGGCGTGATGGCCGGGAGGGCGGCTCAGCGCGAACGCAGCCGAGGCTCCATCGAGTACCGCGCTCGTCGCTGCAACGGCGGTTTGGGCGCTGGCGTAAACCGCGAGCCAGGTCTTCGCAGTGATCGGGGTGGTCGCATCGAAGCTGAAACGTCCGAGTAGCGCATCGATACGGCTCAGCGACAGCGAGCGACGTCCGACTACCGGCCATACGTAAGGAATGGCGTCACCCGGTCGCCCAGCCTCGGACCACAGGTCGAAGGCCGTGCGCAGAAAGTTCAGATATTCGGGGGCGTGAATTGCCTCGAGTGGGGCCATGCCGATGTCGGGCGGCTGCTCGTATGCTCCGAGCACTGCCAGTATCGCGTCGATCCGGCCGCCATGCTCACGGTAGGGCACGAACCCCCCGTTGTGCAATTCGACCCTCGGCTGATGAAGCGCCTGTCGAGGGTCGTAAAAGGATCGCATCGCTTGGCCCTCATCGAGCACGGCTCCCCCGCTCGGCGCCCCGACGGGAACGCGGGAGCCGGCCCGCAACTTGCTACGTGCGTGCCGCGAGCAGCCTCCGCCACTGGTCTCAGTACCGATAGCCCAAACGCAGCCCAAACGTCCGCGGCGCCGCGAAAGTCCCGCTGAAGCCGCCGCCGCTGGCAACAGTGACGCGGCCGATCACGGCTTTGTTCTCGAGGTTCTCGACGAACGCCTGGAGCGAGAAATTGTCCTTGGCATTGCGGTAGGTCAGGCGAAGCTCGGTCTTGGTGTAGGACTTTTGCTGGAAATTCACGAGCGCCTTCGAAAGCAAGTAGCCGCCGTTGAAATATATCTGGACCTCGGGCGTCAGAGTCCCCGCCGTCCCCAGATCGATATCGTAGGCGATTCCCCCGCGCAGCGTGATGTCGGGAGTGTTCTGGACCCGCGTCTTCCTGTTGTAGCCCAGCGCGTTGAACTGCGGGACGCCACCGATCACGAGTTGCTGCCCATTTGCGCCGAGCACCGGCACGAACAGTTCCGGATTGCTGACGGGGTTGGGCAAGATCCCTCCTAGGAAACCAAGGCGGACTTCGGGCCGAGTGGTGCAGGTCCCGCCCGGCGCGACGATCGCGCAAATTCCGTTGTCGGTCACCGACACGGGAAACGGATCATCGCGAGCCCGCAGGTAGTTGGCGGCAAGATTGAGCCGCAGGCGCCGCGTTGGTGAAGCAAACACTTCGAGGTCGACGCCAGGAGCCTTGGCCTTGGCGCCGTTGCTTGCAACCGTGACCACGCTGTTTGGAACGTTCGGATTGGCAAAGCTGGTTTGAACTTGGAGCTGATCGTACACATTGTAGAAGGCCGCCAAATTCACCCGCACTCGATTGTCGAGGAAGCTGCCCTTCATCCCGATCTCGTACGCCTTCACGCCTTCGGTATCGAAGAAGGGAAGCTGGAAATCGCTTTGGCCGGGGATGACGCTGTAGCTGAACCCGCCGGAATGCTTGCCCGTCGAGAAACTTGCATAGACCATCAAGTCGTCGCTGATCTTGTAATCGGCGGCCGCGCGATAAGTGAAATATTTGAAGGTCTTCTTGCCGCAGCGCGTGATCAACGCTTCGGCAACGATAGCGGCAGGGGCGGTCGACGAAGGATCTGCCGGGGTAAAGCCGTTACAGGTTCGGTTGAAGTCGGTGCTCGGCTGGAACGCGAGAAAGGTTCCGGCCGGCGCGAAGCGGTTGTTGAGCGCCGAGCGGAAGTCCTTCTTATCGATCGTATAGCGCAAGCCCCCGGTCAGCGTCAGCCGATCGGCGAATGTGTACGACACCTGGCCGTAGCCGGCGTAGGATTTGGCCGCGAGATAGGACAGCGGGTTGAAGGAATCGCTTGCCGGTGCGCCGATCAGCGCTCCGGGCACGTTGGGCAAGGTGGTGAAATTGCTTCCGAAGAAAAGCGGAAGTTCGCCGCGGGAGAGGGCCCCGAGCGTCGAGAAAGTCCGGTTGCGAACCCCGAGGAATGCGTCGGGAATACGGTCGTTGAGGTAATAAGCGCCAAACACGTAGGTCAGGGGACTCGACGGATTGTTCGACAGGACCTGAAGCTCCTGACTGAAAGACTTATCCTCGGTAAGGAAATATCCGATGCCAAACGGTGCGGCGGTGCCATCGTTGTCGCCGCCGCGCTTCGCCTTGAAATCAACGAGGCCGGTGATCGAACGAAGGGTTATGGCGTCAGCGACGTCATAACTGATAGTCGCCGAATATTGCTTCGACTTGATGCGCGTGAATGAAGCAGCGTCATTCAGCGATTCGTATTTGCCGGGAATGAGGATACCGATGTCGGCCCCATTGATATCCGGAATACCGTCGCGAAACGTGGAATAGGGTACGAACTGTCCGGTGAAAGTGCGGCCGTTGAACCCAAGCGGGAACGTGAAGGTCGCATTTCCGACGTTGAGCGTCCCCCCCGGGGCGGTCACCAGTGCCGGATCGATGAACTGTCCGATGGCCTTGGCATTGAAGGTTCCTCCGCCAGCATCGTCCTCGTCCCAGTAGGACGCTCGCAGGATCACTTCGAGGCGACCGTCGAGCGCCGGAGGTGCCCACCGCAGCGCGCCGCGAATATAGTGCTGCCCCTTGTCGTCCATGTCGGCGAAGCCCGGATTTGTCAGGCTCTTGATAAACCCGTCGCGCCGCTCGACCGCACCTGCGAGGCGTATCGCAAAGCCGTCGGCGATCGGGAGGTTGGCAAAGCCCGTAGCCAGCACGCGATTATAGTTCCCGACCAGCAAATCGACGCCGCCTTCGACCTTGTTCCCCGGCGGCGTTGTCACGAGCGCAATGTTGCCACCGAAACTGTTCCGGCCGAACAAGGTGCCTTGCGGACCCTTTTGAACTTCGACCCGCTGCAAATCCACAAACGGCACGCTCAGCTGGCTGGTTCGCGACTGATAGATTTCGTCAATATAAAAGCCGACCCGCGGGTCGTTATTGCCTTGGATAGACTCGGTATAGATGCCGCGGATCGCCGGGCGGGGATCGGCGCCCGACCGGCCGATTTGAAGACCGGGAGCGACCTGTTCGAGGCGCGACGATTCGGTCACGTTGCGATTGTCGAGTTCCTCCCTGCCGATAGCGACGATCGAGATCGGCACGTCCTGAAGCGATTCCTCACGACGCTGCGCGGTGACCACGATTTCGTCTTCGGCGGACGCCTCCTGACCGGCGGGCGCCTCGGGATTAGCGACTGGGGCGGTCTGCGCCAACGCCGGCGCGCTCCACGACCCGATAAGCGCGGCTACGATCAGCGTGGAAATCATCGGCGAGTCGCGGAACGCCTGGTCGCGATGCAAGGACATCATCTTCCCCCTTTTGAATTGTTGCACCAGAATGACATCTTTGCAAACGCAGTCAAGTCTTATGCTTAGGTCGGACGGGGACTGACGGCCAACGTTTGCCTTCGCCTGAAAGCGGCCGTGGCCTTAGGAGAAGAGCAAGATCATAGGCCGTGACCCCGCGGCAAAATTGCCACAAAGTTTTGGCGTCTGATGGACAGCGCGAGCCGAAACTCCTCAAACGCGGCTGACTGCGCAAGCACTCGCTTGACCTGGTAGGTTCCGACTCGCTGGGAACGGTAAAGACGAATCGCGTGGGTCCGGACCAATTGCTGAACTCAGGGTTCGGCCAAACGTCGCTCGTCGAGCGCGGCGCGGGTGGCGTCGTAGGTCTCCCGCGTGACGCGCAACATGCCATAGAATACGCCGGCGATAAGCCCCGGGATCGCGGAGAGCGCAAACGCCGCCGCCAGCCCCATGAGGACCGGCTCCGATACTTCGCCCGGCTTGGCGTTGGTCGGGAAGGCGATCGTTGTAAGCACCCAGCCGGCGAGTGCGGTTCCAAACGCCTGGTCGACCCGAGCAAAGAACGTCCGGGTGGCGAATAGCACGCCCTCCTGACGTATCCCGAACTTGAGTTCGTTCTCATCGGCGATGTCGGCCAATGCCGAGGTCACGGTCGTCACCATCAAGCTATACGGCGCGTGCTGGAGTACGGAGAAGGCGATCAGGATCGTGAGAATGCCCGGAGTCTCTGCGCTCAGCACTCCGAAATAGCCCAACGCGAGTGGCACCGCGGGACCAACGCTGTAGAGCATCAGCGCCGCCATTCCAGTCCAGCGTTTTTCGAACCGGGCATGCATCCCCTTCACGACAAATGCGGCGAACAGGTAACCGGCGAAACTCCCGATCACGAACAGGCTGATCTGATTATTGTCGAGCTGCCAGAAGAACGTCGCGGTGTAGAGCCACAGTCCGATCCGGACACCAGTCATCATTGACATGAAGAACAAGCCGATGAGCAGCATCACATAGTTGCGGTTGCTCAGCGCCCGCCCGGCATCGCGGAACAGCTCAATGAAACTGAACCCGCTCTGGTGCGGAGCGGGCTGTGGCAGGTATGGGATACGATTGCGGGTCGACCAACTGGAATAGCCAAGGATCACCGCAACGGCCACCGCGATCGAGGCCGAGAAAAGCGGGTAGCGCGAAGGGTCGAGCGCGCCGTTGGAATATTGAGCCGTCGCAGCGAAGAACAACCGAAAGGAAAGCAGCCAACCGAGCGAATCGCCCATCCACAGGCAGAATGTATTATAAGCCATGACACTGGTGCGGCCGAGATATTCGTCCGACATTTCGCCACCGAGCGCGAGATGCGGCGTGTGGTACAAGGTCATCGCCTGGAGCAGCAGCGTGTTCATCACCCCAAGCCAGATCAACTGGCCAGTCGCTGAAATGTCGGGTGGGTTGAACAAAGCGTAGAACAGCAGCGCCGCAGGAAGGATCGAGGCGAACATGAACGGGTGACGCCGACCCCATCGGCTACGGGTCCGGTCCGACCATGAACCGACGAGGGGATCGAATATGGCATTGGCGATCAACCCCGCCGCAAGGGCGATCCCGATCGCACCGGCGTCGAGCCCGCGGACTTGATTGTAAAACAGCAGCGTGAAGCTTGAGGTGGCAGTGAAAACCAACGCTTCAGCGGTACTGCCAAGCCCATAAGAGACCTTGTCACGTCTGGTGAGCGGCGGTGCGGTCACAGGATAATCCTGGCGCAACGTTCGCGCCCGGTTGCAGGCCGTCCCACGGAGCCAAGGCAGCGGCAGCGCTTGGATAAAAGCATTTCGACGCTCCTTCTTGACTGCGCATGCTGCCTCAGCGAGGACGCGACGTTCTTCTTGGCCAGCGGCCGAGCGGGTGCATACGCAGTCACTCTCACTCGCTGAATGATCTGCCGGCAATAGTCAATCAGCGGGCCACGAGTGGTTGGGTCGGCGACGCGCCCAATGTGGGCGAATGGCGCGGCCAGCCTCAAACCGGATGTTGGCCCCTCTGACAGGTCGATGTTTGGTTTTGACCTGGAACGAGCCAGAGCAGGCACGAGCTTCGCGGACCTAAATCTTCGATGACATCTATTTCACCGAAGGCTGGAGTGCGCCGCGCCAGTGCGTCGCGCCAGCATGCCGTTTCGGCACGAAAGTCTCATTAAGGTTTCAGTAGGATTTTCCATTTATCAAGCACTTACGGGCAAAATCGGGGTCTGATCCCCGGCATCACAAGCCTGACTACGTGAGTACTCTCGGACTGCGTGAGGGTGGCACGATCCGATTTTTCGGGAGCAGGAGTTAGCTATGAACAACCTAACACTCCTCGCAATCGCGCTTCTTGCGTCCAGTCAGAGCGCTTTTGCCCAGCAGCCGCCGAGCGCGGGCGAACAACTCCGGCAAATTCCGCCCCCCTTGATGAACGACAAAGCGAGCCCGGACATCCGCGTCGAGCGCCAGGCGACGCCAAGTCGAACCGACACCGGCGGTGCCACCGTTCGCGTCAAGCGGGTGAGGGTTACGGGAAACACGCGCTTTTCCGAAGGTGAATTGATCCCCGCCGCGAACATCGCCCCGGATCGCGATCTCACGCTGGGCGACCTGCGCGCTGCCGCCGCGAGGATCTCCGCTTTCTACAACAGCAGAGGCTACTTTCTCGCCCAGGCCTATTTGCCCGCGCAGGATGTCAGCGACGGCGCGGTGGAGATTGCGGTAGTTGAGGGCCGTTTCGGCAAGATCGATGTGCGCAACCCGTCCGGCCTCCGGGATGGGCGCGCGAGGCAGGTGCTCAGCGACCTCGATAGCGGGGACTTGGTCGCCAGCGGCCCCCTGGAGCGACGGCTTCTGCTCCTGTCCGATATTCCCGGTGTTCGCGTCGAATCCACGCTTTCGCCAGGGAGTGCGGTCGGCACGTCCAACCTCGTAGTCGATATCGATCGGCGCCGCCGGGTGACCGGAAGCGTCGAGGCCGACAACGCCGGCAACCGCTACACCGGTACCTACCGCGCTGGCGGCACGCTCAACCTCAACAACCCAACCGGCGTCGGCGATCTTCTCAGCCTGCACGTGCTCCGTTCGAAAGGCAATCTGGCTTATGGCCGCGCTTCCTATCAGGCGCCGGTAGGCGACGCGACGCTCGGGATCGCCTTCACGCATCTCCAGTACGAGCTTGGTCGCGAGTTCAGGGTCCTCGAAGGCGAAGGCACGGCCAACATCCTGAACGTCTTCGGCAGCTACCCGTTGATACGGTCGAGAAGCGCGAACCTCTACGCCTTGGCCGGTGTCGACGCCAAGTCGCTTGAAGACGAGATCGGTCTCGTTTCCACCAAATCCGATAAGCGTCTGGGCGTGGCGAATGTGGGTCTGGGCGGCGATTGGCGCGACGGGATCGCGGGCGGCGGCTACAACATCTTCTCGCTGAGCGCGGCCGTTGGCGAACTCGACATCAGTAGTCCAGCCGAGCGCGCAGCAGACGCCCTCACCGCGCGCAGCGATGGGAGGTTCGGCAAGGTCCAGGGAAGCGTCTCGCGGTTGCAGTCGGTCGGCGGGCCGTTGTCGCTTTACGCGTCGGTGCGCGGACAGCTTGCGTTCGACAATCTCGACAGTTCGGAGAAGATCCAGCTTGGCGGCGCTTACGGCGTTCGCGCCTATCCCGAAGGTGAAGCCTATGGCGACCAGGGCTATGTCGCCACGCTCGAGGCGCGCGTGTTGCTGAACCGTCGCGACCAGGGGCTGCCGGGACAGTTTCAACTCATCGGCTTCGTCGATGCGGGTGAAGTGCAGTTCGCGCAGGATCGATGGTTCCCAGGATCGAACCACGCCGCCTTGAGCGGGGTCGGCGCAGGGCTGACCTGGTTCGGTCCATTCGATTTCGTTGTAAGAGGCAGCTTCGCGCGCAAGCTGAGCGACGCGAACTCCACCTCGCAGCCCGACAAGAACGGCCGCGCCTGGTTCCACATCGCCAAGGTATTCTGATCGCAGGCAGTCCGAGACTCCCGATCCCTTCGAATTCAAAGGAAGTCATCATGCACTTCGTAAATCAGCCGCCTTATTCGAACACGCTTGGTCAGTCCGCGGTGCAGCCTCCGCGGAGGAGCGCCTTGTTCGGATCGACGGCACTGGCTCTGTTGGCGTTTGGTCTGGCCGCGTCGTTCTCCGGAAAAGCGCAGGCGCAGGCGGCTTCGATCGGCCAGGCGCCGTCGAGCGGACCGGCCCTACCGACCGGGGGCTCGGTTACGTCCGGCAGCGCCACCGTCACGACCGGACCCACGACGCTGACCATCGATCAGACAAGCCAGAACGTCGTGCTCAACTGGCAGAGTTTCTCGATCGGCCGGGACAATAACGTCGTCTTTGTTCAGCCCAACAGCAATTCAGTTGCGCTCAACCGCGTGCTCGGCCCCGATCCTTCAGTGATCCTCGGAAACCTTTCGGCCAACGGCAAGGTTTTCCTTGTCAACCCCAACGGGGTGCTGTTCGGCCGCGGCGCGACCGTGAATGTCGGCGGCCTCGTCGCATCGACGCTGGGAATATCGGACGCCGACTTCATGGCCGGCCGCTATGCGTTCGCGGGTAGCGGCGGGACCGTACTCAACGAAGGCGCGATCAACGCGAACGGCGGTTATGTCGCGTTGCTGGGCGCAAGCGTCAGCAACACCGGCGTGATCCAGGCAAACCTCGGCACCGTCGCGCTCGCGGCTGGCGAAGCGATCACGCTCGACGTCGCTGGCGACGGGCTGCTCAACGTCGCGATCGACAAGGGAGCGGTGAACGGGCTCGTTCAGAACGGCGGTCTACTGCGCGCAGACGGCGGGCGAGTGATAATGACCGCGCAGGCGGCCGGCGCGCTACTCAAGACGGTAGTCAACAACAGCGGGATCATCGAGGCCCGCACTCTGGAGAACCGCAACGGCACGATCATGCTGCTCGGCGACATGCAGAGCGGCACCATGTCCGTAGCCGGCGTCCTCGACGCCAGCGCCCCCAACGGTGGCGACGGGGGCTTCATCGAAACATCCGCCGGAACGGTCAATATCGTCGATGGAGTGCGCATCACCACGCAGGCACCGTCCGGGAAAAACGGCATCTGGCTGATCGATCCCAAGGACTTCATTATCGGTGCCGGCGGCGACATTTCGGGCGCGACGCTGTCTGCCCAGTTGGTCACCACTAACGTCACCATCAGCACGCTCGCGTCGGCGGGGGATGGGACCAGCGGCAATGGCGACATCTTCGTAAACGACGCGGTTGCCTGGACGGCTTCGGGAGTGCCGACGACGCTGACGCTCAATGCGTTGCGCGACGTCAACATCAATGCCGCGATCACCGCAACCAACGGCAACCTCGTCGCCTGCTGCGGCCGCGACGTGAACGTCAATGCCCCGATCACGACGACCAATGGGAGCATATTGCTCAATGCCGGCCAGGACGTGAACGTGTTCTTCGCGATCACCACGACCGACGGCAACATCGCGCTTTGCGCGGGGCGCAATCTTCGAGTCAACGCGGCGATCACCCTGACCAGAGGGACCACGATTCCGGCGCAAAGCCTCGGCTTGCCGGTCGGCCTGACGCTGATCGCGGGGGCTTCCGGGCGGGGACCGGGCGTCGAGAACGGCACCCTGATCTTCGCTTTGACTGCCCCGCCCATCACGGTCACGGCGGCGCCGGCCACGATCAACTACAATCCGATATCCTATTCCGCGCCCACCGACTTCTCGACCAGGTTCGTCCTGACCGAAGGCGCTTCGCTGACCGCGCGAATGCTGCTGTTTCCGGAAGGAGACAAGGTGTTCGACGGAACCACGAACGCTGTCCTGACGGGTTTCAACACGACCGCCACTTCGGGCCTGCCGAGCGGCGTGTCACTGGTCGCTGGTCCGGGTGCAACCGCGACCTTCGACAATAGCGCCGTCGGCACCGACGTCGGGATCACCTATGCGGGCTATACGCTGGCTGGCGACAACGCCAACCAATATGCGCTGGCAGGCTCGTGTTGTGTTTCGACATTCAGAACGACGGGCACGATCTCGGCCGCCGCCCCTGCACCAGCTCCCGCTCCCGCTCCCGCTCCCGCTCCCGCTCCCGCTCCCGCTCCAGCTCCAGCTCCAGCTCCAGCTCCAGCTCCAGCTCCAGCTCCAGCTCCAGCTC
>Ga0136611_10000782_pt1 | contig 21391 bp, 24 predicted proteins | sample AntDrymUQ2232306_2_FD_106645 | JGI IMG/M metagenome (GOLD analysis project Ga0136611, IMG submission 106645) | Polar desert sand microbial communities from Dry Valleys, Antarctica - metaG UQ223 (23.06) | ecosystem: Environmental > Terrestrial > Soil > Desert | place: Antarctica: Dry Valley...
ACCGACGAGGTCAAACGTCGCTGCCGACGCACCCTGCAAGAGCAGGCCGACGCCCTCGCCCCGTCCGTCGATGCCATCCTGCAGCAGCACGACCATGTAGATCCCACCTTGGCTTTGGTTTAGTACCCTGTCAGGCATAATGTGATCAGCGGCCGGCAGACTGGGCACGGGAGCCCTAATGACCGACGCTGCGTGGCAAATGTTTACGTCGCCAGGGTCGCGGCAGCGACATGGGATTGCAGGACGGGTACCGCCAGGGGTAGGTCGCCGTATCTCAGCTTCCACGGCGAGCGAGGAGCACAGAACCGATGAGCAGCTCAACGCCTCCCGACCCGGCGGAGCGCAGCGCACTCATGCGGCTCTTCTACTGCGGCAGGCGCCCGACGCGTTTCGGTCGCTGGGTCAACCGGTTTCAGTGCTGGTGGTCCGGCCTCGGGTTGCCGCCGAGGCTCATGGCCGCCGTTGAGGTCCGTGGCCGCGCATCTGGCCGCATACGCGCAAACGCCCTGGTGATCGCCACCGTGGAGGGAAAGCGCTACCTCATATCGATGCTCGGACCGGCGTCCGATTGGGTGAAGAACGTCGAAGCCGCGCGTGGCGACGCCGTTGTCCGCCAGGGCCGCAGGCACCGCGTGCGCCTCGTCCTGGTGCCGCCGGAGCAGAGGGCGCCCATCCTCCGCGAGTACGTGCGCATCGCGCCGAGCGGCCGGCAGCACTTCCCGCTCCCTGTCAGCGCGCCGGTATCCGATTTTGAGGTGATCGCTGAGCGCTATCCCGTCTACCGGATCGACGCGGCATGAAGCGACTCGCCACGACGCCTTGGTGATGCCCCCGGAGCCAGAAGGGCGGGGTGCATGGCTGAGGTGCGAAGGCGGCCAGTCAAAGAGATCGCCTCGCCAGTCCAGCGTGCAACCACCCGTCAAGCGATGCTTGACAGGCTACTAGGCCGCGTCGGCGACAGCGTTGAGATCGACGGTATCAGGCTGGGCCATGTGCGTGAGGTAGCGTCCAAAGAGCGCCTTGACGCGATCCGGCTGGCGGGCGAAGGTGGCCAGGGCGTCCTCAACCGAGGCGACGAGGTCGGAGAACGCGGGGAAGTAGCGGTTGTGGGTAGCCGAGCGTTTGGTGGCGCGCCAGAGGAACTCGATCGGGTTGTAGTCCGGGGAGTAGCTGGGCAGGCGGATGACGTGCAGGCGGTCGCGATGCTGCGTGAAGAAGGCGGGTGTTGTCCTGCTGACCTTCATCCTCTTCGGCCACTGGATCGAGATGCGGGCCCGAGCCGGGGCGTCGGACGCGATCCGTGCCCTCCTCGACTTGGCGCCACTCAAGGCGACCGTGATCCGCGATGGCCAGCCGGTCGAGGTGCCGACCTCCGAGGTGGGGCAGGATGAAGTCGTCCTGATCAGGCCGGGCGACAAGCTCCCGGTTGATGGGGTCGTGCTCGAGGGCGCATCGAGCGTCGATGAGTCGATGATCACCGGCGAGAGCGTGCCGGCCGACAAGAAGCCGGGCGACGCGGTCATTGGGGCCACGATCAACAAGACCGGCACGTTCCGCTTCCGCGCCACCAAAGTGGGCGCGGACACCGCCCTGGCTCAGATCGTCAAGCTGGTCCAGATCGCGCAGAACTCGAAGGCGCCGGCTCAACGACTGGCCGACAAGGCGTCACAGTGGCTAGTCGCGGCGGCCGTCGTCTTCGGGGTGGCCACCTTCCTCGGCTGGTACTACCTGGCCGGCGCGAGCTTCGTCTTCGCGCTGACGATGGCGATCACCGTCGTGATCGTCGCCTGCCCGGACGCGCTCGGGCTGGCCACCCCGACCGCGGTCATGGTCGGGACCGGACTGGGGGCGCTCAACGGCATCCTCTACAAGAACGCAACCGCCCTGGAGCAGGCCAGCAAGGTGGGGGCGATCATCTTCGACAAGACCGGCACGCTGACGGTCGGCCAGCCCCGGGTCGTTGAGGTCGTCGCGGCCGACAACCTGCTCTCCGAGGCTGACCTGCTGCGGCTGGTGGCCTCGGCCGAGCAGTCGAGCGAGCACCCGCTGGCCCAGGCGGTGGTCGACCAGGCACGGGAGCGGGGTCTGGCCCTGGCCGAGCCGACCGGTTTCGAGGCGATCCCCGGCCACGGGCTGCGAGCGAGCGTCGACGGCCGGACCGTGCTGGTCGGCAACCGCAAGCTGATGCGTGACAACCAAGTCGGGTTGGACGGGCTCGGTGAGCGGGCGGCGGGCCTGGAGGGCTCCGGCCGAACGGTGGTCTACGCCGCCGTCGATGGCGAGTCAGCCGGCATCATCGCGATCGCCGACGCGATCCCGGCCGACCTCGCGACAGGCGGTTGAGGAGCTCACCAAGCTTGGCGTCGAGGTGGCGATGCTGACCGGCGACAACCGCGCCACCGCCGAGCGGATCGCCGGGGAGCTCGGCATCAAGACCGTCTTCGCTGAGGTCCTGCCCGGCCAGAATGCTGACAAGGTCAAGGAGCTGCAGTCCCAGGGCAAGCTGGTCGCGATGGTCGGCGACGGGATCAACGACGCGCCGGCTCTGGCCCAGGCGGACGTCGGGATCGCGATCGGGGCGGGCACCGACGTGGCAATGGAGGCGGCCGACGTCGTACTCATGAAGAGCGATCCGTTCGATGTCATCGGCGCGATCGCCCTCAGCCGCGCCACCGTCCGAAAGATGAAGCAGAATCTGTTCTGGGCGGTCGGCTATAACACGATCGCCTTCCCGATCGCGGCCGGCCTATTCTACCCGTCGTTCGGGCTGCTACTCAGGCCGGAAATCGCGGCCCTGTCGATGGCGGGCAGCTCGCTCATCGTGGCCGTGAACGCGCTCCTGCTCAAGCGGACTCGCCTGCCGGGCATCCGGCGCACCCAGCCCGGCGAGCAGCCGGCCGCCCCGCCGGCGCCGGCAGCCGTCCATGCCGGTCACGCTCCGTAGCGCCTACCAGCTCCGACCCCGTGCAGTTCCGCGACGGATGGTCCCGAACCATCGAAATCGGCACATGGACGGGGCCGGCGCGAGGTTCTGCCCCATCATGTGAGGGCCTCCAGAACGCTGCTCGCCACCTTGTCCAGCGTCCCCATGCCGTCGATGGGTCGAAGCAGGCCACGTGAGCGGTAGTACTGGGCCAGCGGCGGGGATTCATCGTGGTAGACGCGGAGGCGGTTCGCGACGATGTCGGCTCGGTCGTCGGGGCGGTGGGCGAGCGCCCGGCGTCTGGCGGTCCGCTCGACGATCTGTGCCTGCCGCACGTCGAGCAGGACAACCCGCTGAAGTGGCCGACCGAGCGTCGAGAGGGCTGCGTCGAGCAGTTCTGCCTGTCGCAGAGTCCTCGGAACGCCATCCAGGACGAAGCCGAGCTCGGCGTCCGGCCGGCGGATCCTCTGCTGGACGAGCTCATCGACAAGCCGGTCGGGCACGAGCTCGCCAGCATCCATGGAGTGCCGGGCTTGGAGCCCGAGCGGCGTACCGGCCTCGACGGCCTGTCGCAAGAGAACGCCGGTCGCGATGTGCGGCACGCCGAGACGACCGGCCAGCCGACGTGCTTGCGTCCCCTTGCCGGCTCCGGGCGGCCCGAGGATAGCGACCTGCGACACGCCGGCCGACCCCTCCTCGTGTACCGCGTGGCCGTCACGTGGTCCCGTCATCCGCTCTCTACCCTGTCCGACTCCCCATCCATGATCGCTGAGACATCGCGTAGGCAGACCTGGGCCACGCGGCGGTTGAGCCATCGCCATGGCAGTAGATGGGCTCCCTCCCCGCGTGTCCGCGTCCTTCAGTCCGCCGCGTGCTCCCGACCGCCGCGCCGGGGCAGCAGCAGGGGGTGGCGCGCGCCCCGCACGACCGCGTCGGCGACGCTGCCGAGCAGTGCCCGGGCCGGGCCGGTGAGCGCGTGCGTGCTCATCACGATCAGGTCTGCCCCGACCTCGTCGGCGCTCCGCATGATCGCCTCGGCGACCGACGTCGATGGCTGCCGGGGCTCACCAACGATGGCCATCCCCTCGGCCTGCACGCCGGCGTGGCGGAGGCGGTCCGCCATGCCGGTCACGTACCGCTTGGCGCTCTCCAGGGCCTCGTCGTCCCACGCGGGGTCGAAGTAGATCGACCCCTCGATGCCTCCACTCATCATCGTGCTCGCGACGAACGGCACCGCCACATCCACGAGGACGATCCGCGCGTTCGTCGACCGCGCCAGCGGGACGGCCGACGCCAGCGCGAGCGCGCCGCCCGGTGACCCATCGACGGGCACCAGCACGACCCCCAACTTGGTCATGCGGTGACCACCCGGCGGGAGCACCATGACCGGCACCGGGCTCGTCGCCAGCACCTCCTGCGCGACGCTCCCGAGGAAGGCCCGCTCAAGGCCGCCACGGCCGTGCGTCGCCATTGCGACGAGGTCGGCGCCAAGTCTGACGGCCGCCGCGACGATCTCCGCCGCGGGCACGCCCCGGTACACCGCCGTGTCTACCCGCGGGCCCTGGGCGCGCAACTCCGCCGCGATACCCTCGAGGTCCGCCCTGATGCGCGCGTAGTCTGCGGCCGATGCTTCGGCGTCGATCACGGTCAGCAGATGCACATCCGCGCTCGTGGCCTTGGCCACCGTCAGGACCGGCGCCAACGCATCCGCGACGTGGGGCGTACTGTCGATCGGGACCAGGATCTTCGAGAACACTCCGTACCTCCTCGTGCAAGGTATAGGGCTCGTCCTTGTTCGGCGCCGACCGGACGCGGCCAACACATGCCAGGCAGACGCGAAGCGGTGCGAAGAATCATACCGCGTCCTCGGAAGTCGGTCTCGTGACGACGCCGTGCCGGAGCCCTCCCGAGTCATCGGGCCAGGCGTTCGCGCCGGCGGACACGTTCGTTCTTGTCGGGGCTGGTGGCGGCACCCGCGAGTATCGGGATTCTGTCCGCCCGGTGATGCTCGCACTCGATGCATCGCACGCCCCCGACTGCACGGTCCATCTCCGCGGCGTATCTCAGGGCGCACATCGGTCGATATGAGCCTTCGATCATGCCCACGCACCGTCCCGTCCATCCCCGATGGGCCAACTTCACCGCCGTCGTGCGGACCCATTCGGGCAAGGCAGCCTACCTCGGGAGACGGTTGGATCCTCAGGGGACGTTGGCAGGAAGCGGTAGCCTGTCCCCGCCACGGCGGCAGCGAGGCGACGATCACCGGCGAACGACTCCCCGTGCGGCCAGAGCCGGCCCGACGCGCTACCGTCCGCGCCAGCACAGGATCGTCGCGGTCGCCCAGAGAGAGGCAAGTGCCAGCAGGGGCCACTTGAAGTCCGAATCTAACAGGACATTGACCGAGGCCATCCACCCGATCGAGACCAGCCCGGAGGCGGCGACCATGCCCAGCGCGCCGGAGGTGCGCGCCGGGAGCGTCGTGCGCGCCACGTACACGGTCAGCAGGCCGGTGGCGATGATGTACCCGCCCATCACCCAGAAGACCTTCTGGAGCCAGGGCTGGAGGCCCGGCAGGCTCGCGGCCAGTGCCGCCACATCGGCCCCGATGTAGCGGGCGTCCTCGGGGAGCAGCGGCGGGCGCAGGAAGACGAAGTAGAGGCCGATGCCGACCAGGACAATACCGCAGAGCGCCACGAGCGCCGCGCCGTCGGGTCGGAAGCGCCGCATGTCCATGCCCCCGCGGCCCCGCACCGAGTGGGCCTGACCACGGCTCGCAATCGAGCCCGAAGTGGAGCCGGTGCTGAGTTGACAATTTTGTCAAAAGGCGTGACGTCTCGCTCACCAACGTCCGATGAGGGAAGGCTCATGACCGGCTCTCGCCGGCGTGCGACGATAGCATGAGTGCATCGTGCCGGGCGTTCTGGCTGGCCGCCTCGCATCCGCCACCGGGCAGAGGAGACCGCCATGCGTCGCGTGGAGTCGGTCGCCCCCGCGGTCGGGGCGGACACCCGGATCACCTTCCCCGAACGTTACTATCGGATCCATCCCAACGTCGGCCTCAACTTCCAGATGAATCGTTGGCTGAGTTGGCTTGGCGAGTGGCACGATTCCGCCCTGGCGGACATGCGCGCCGTCGCTCCGCTCATCCGCGAGTACGGCGACTACATCCGCGAGTTCACCGAGCTTGCACGGCGGGCAACCGCGGACGGGCACCCCCTGAAGGAGGCCTACCTCCTTCGGGCTGCGGAGTTCTTCATGCCGCCGGACGACCCCGCCAAGCCGGCGCTGCGACGGCGGTTCCTTCGCCTGGTCCGTGACCACCATGGAGTCGGGGCGGCCGATCGGCACCTCATCCCGTACGGGCAGGGCCGACTGCCGGCGTACCGCTTCGCGCCCGTTGACCACGCGGCGCGGGGCGTACTCGTCGTGTTTGGCGGCTTCGACAGCTACATCGAGGAGTGGTTTCCGATCCTGCTCGCCTTGCGCGACATGGGCTATGACGTGATCGCGTTCGAGGGCCCCGGACAGGGCGACGCCCTGGAAGAGTTCGGGCTGCCGATGACACACTGCTGGGAGCGTCCGGTCGCGGCCGTGCTCGACCATTTCGGGCTCGACGACGTGACCCTGCTTGGGTTTTCCCTGGGCGGCGGCCTGGCAATCCGCGCCGCCGCTTTCGAGCCTCGCGTCCGCCGCGTCGTCGCCGACGATGTCCTCGCGGTCAATCTGCGGCAGCTCAATCCCGTCGCGCGGTCGGTGCTGCGCGTCCTGCTCGCGTTCCGCGCCGCCCGCGTCGTCGACGCGCTCGCCCGGCAGATCATGCGGCGCAGTCTCATCGCGACGTGGGGCCTGCGCCAGGGCATGCATGTGCTGGGTGTGGCGACGCCGTACGCGTACTTCCGAGCGATCCAACGCTACACCACGCTTCCGACCTCCCATCTGGTGACGCAGGACGTGCTCGTCCTGGCCGGCAGTCAGGACCACTACGTGCCCCGCAGCCAATTCGAGCAGCAGCTCCGAGCCCTCACCGGCGCCCGGTCGGTCACGGGGCGGCTGTTTACCGAGGCCGAACAGGCGCACAACCACTGTCAGGTCGGCAATATCGGTCTGTCATTGCGCGTCATCGCCGGCTGGATCGCGCTGGTCACACGGGCATGAGCTGACAGTCAGGGCGACCCGACGCAGCCGGCGTGGTCCGCGGGGCTTCACCTCCGTCCGGTGATGAGGGAACGCTCATGACGGGCGCTCGCCGACGTGTGACCATGACCGTGGTGGATCGTGCCGGAGTCTCGAGTGTCGAGAGATGGCTCTGGAATGGCGCGACGCCATTCCAGGCCTGAGCGCCGGGCGGACCCATACCACGCGAGGAGGACCCCATGTCAGACCGGAGTACCGTCGGCGTCTACGCGACGCTGGCCCAGGCCGAAGCGGCCGTGCGCATGCTGGATCAGGGCCAATTCCCGATCGTGCAGGTCTCGATCGTGGCGCAGAACATGGAGACCGAGAAGGAAGTCCACGGCTTCATCACCGCCGGGGACGTGGCCATGCAAGGCGCCGGCACCGGTGCCTGGTTCGGCGGGATCTTCGGCATGCTGATGGGCGGGGCCTTCCTCATGGTGCCGGGCGTCGGGCCCCTCGTCGTGGCCGGGTCGCTGGCGGCGGCGCTGCTGGGGACGGTCGAGGGCGCGGCGTTCGGCGCGGCGGGGGGCGGGCTGCTGGGCGCACTGGTTGGCTGGGGCGTGTCTCGGGATCACGTCATCAAGTACGAGGACCACGTGAAGGGCGGCAAGTACCTGCTGATTGCCCACGGCAACGCCGAGGAAGTCGAGCGGGCCCACGACATCCTCCAGGGCAGCGCCCCGACCGAGCTGCATGCGCACGCCGAGGGGAGCACGGACGCCAACGCCACGGCCCCCGTCCCCGCGCACGTGCACTGATGCCTGCTCGCCGGGCGGCGTCAGGGCGGTCCAGGGGCGGGAGGGCGCCGTCCCGCCGACGACCGCCGCGGGGTGACGGCGGCCGATGTCTCCGGGGCCGGCGGCCCCATGAGACGGCGATGCAGCCAGGCCGCGTACTCACGACTCGGCGCGAGGGACAAACGACCCGTCCCATTCGGGACGGCCGCCCCATCCTCGCCGGTCGAATCGGCCGGACAATAGTCCTAGAGTGAATCGGCGCTGGAGGTGACACGGATGGCGATCGAACCGCGGCACGAGCGCACCGGCTGGGTCCCGTCGCGGGCCACCCTGGCCCTGGGGGTGTTCTTGGCGATCGGCGTCTTCTTCCTCATCACCGAGCACACCGCCCACTTCTTTGGCGCCCTTCCGTTCATGCTGCTGCTGCTGTGCCCGCTGATGCACCTCTTCATGCACGGCGGCCATGGGAGCCGGACCCAATCCCGAGGGGATCAGCCCCACCACGTGGAGCGATGACGATGGACACCCCGGCCTATGGCCTGTGGCTGCTGGCGGCGATCAATGCGGCGGTGTTCATCATCTTCGCCTTCAGCTTCACCCGGCCGCGCACGGGGCGCGACTGGCGCTCGTTCGGGGCGTTCTCGGCGTTCCTGGTGGCGCTGTTCACCGAGATGTACGGGTTCCCGCTCACCATCTACCTGCTGAGCGGCTGGCTCGGGAGCCGCTACCCCGGGCTCGATCCCTTCACCCACAATGCCGGGCACCTCTGGGGGACGCTGCTGGGCTGGGACGGCGACTCGCACCTGAACGCGCTGCACCTCGTAAGCAATGTCTTCATCGGCGGCGGCTTCATCATCATCGCCCGTGCCTGGGACGTGCTGTACACGGCCCAGCGCCACGGCGAGCTTGCCATCGCCGGCCCGTACGCCCTGGTGCGGCACCCCCAATACGCCGGTTTCATCCTGATCCTGCTCGGCTTCGTGCTGCAGTGGCCGACCATCCTGACGTTGGCCATGTTCCCCCTCCTGGTGATCATGTACGTCAGGCTCGCTCGCCAGGAGGAGCGCGAGGCGCTGGCGACCTTTGGCCCGGCCTATGACCGCTACGCGGCGGTCACGCCTGCATTCTTCCCGCGCCTGGCGCGAGCCGTCGGCGGAGGCACGGCGCCACGGCTAGGCGCCATCGGGCGGATCGAGGAAGGAAGGAGGGACGATGAAGTACCGAACGCTTCGTGGGTTCAGTGTCCTGGTGCTGGTCGTCGGGCTTGCGCTCGGCTCCCCGGCCGGAGTGGCGAAGGCCGTCGCGGAGACGCAGACCGGTCGGGCCGGGGCGGTGACGATCGAGGCGACCTGGGAGGGGCCGAGCGCCGGGCCCGTGTTCGCGGTCGTCCTCGACACTCACGCGGTCGACCTGGACGCCTACGACCTGACCCAGCTCGCGGTGCTGCGGACTGACCGGAACGAGGACGCGGCGCCGATCGGGTGGGATGCGCCGGCGGGCGGTCACCACCGCGAGGGGACGCTGAGCTTTTCGGCCACGACGGCCGATGGGAGCCCGCTGATCACCGCCGAGACTCGGGTGCTCGAGCTGCGCATCCGGGACATCGGCGGCGTGCCCGAGACGACCCTGCGGTGGGTGCTGCCGTAGCGGGGCACCGCGCGGCGACCTGACCTCTCGATCCGATGGGATCGCGATGCAGGCGGAAGGAGACGATCATGACCCGCCTCAACCTCGCCCTGGTGACGGCGACCACCACCGTGTTCGCCGCGGTGGCCTACCTGGCGTGCGCGGCCTTCCAACCGTTGCTGCCCAACCTGGCCATGTACACCTCACCGATGTGGGCCGCCGCCTTCCCCGGCTTCAGCTGGTCGCTCGGTGGGGTCTTGATAGGGCTCGTCGAGATCATGCTGTACGCGGCCGCGGGGTCGGCACTCTACGTCGGGCTCTACAACGCCTTCGCGGCGCGCATGACACCGGCCGGCACCTAGCGCCCCGTCGGCCCGCGGGCAGGCGAGGCGCCGAACTACGAGCACGATGCACCCGGCTGCACGAGTCGGGAGGAAGAGACGTGACCTTGTACGGACCGTACGGACCGATGATGGAGAACTGGGGCCAGATGTGGCAGTGGATGTGGCAGATGCAGCTCGCCTGGGTGCTGCCGCTGCTGATCATGGTGGCGCTCGTGGCCTACATGCTGGGGGCGCGCGCCGGCGGCGCCGGGGTGCCCACCGCATCGAAAACTGGGGGGGCCAAGTGATGAAAGCAACAGCCGGACATGCACACACGCACCCGCTGCGTTGGGTGCCAATGACCGCATTGGTGGCCGTTGCGCTGCTGACGGCGCTTGCGCCGTGGCAAGCCGTGGGCACGGCCGCCCAGATGGACCAGATGGACCAGAATCCGTCGCTGAATCACCTCTCCGGCGACGACTTCGACAAGGCGTTCTTGATGCGGATGAGCATGCATCACGCCATGGCGGTCATGATGGCGCGGCCCGCGGCAGCGCAGGGTGCGCATCAGGAGACCAAGGAACTCGCACAGGGCATCATCGACGCGCAGACCGCGGAACTCGCCGGGATGCGCACCTGGGCGAAGGAGTGGTACGGCCTCGACCTCCCCGACCACCTCATGATGATGGACCAGATGATGGGCGGCTCCATGATGGGCGGCATGGGCGATCGGGGCATGACGGGGGCCGGATCGGGGATGGCCAAGCCCGGCGGCATGCCGATGGGCCAGATGGGCGACATGGCCATGATGCACGAGATGTCGATGATGAACACCCTCGGGAAGCTGCCGCCGCGGCGGCTCGAGGCGGCGTTCTTGAGCCTGATGATCCCCCACCACCAGGGTGCCATCGACATGGCGTGGCTCGTGCCCGATCGCGCCAGCCACCAGGAGCTCAAGGACCTGGGACAGGCGATCACCCGGAGCCAGGGCGACGAGATCGGCAAAATGGACAGCTGGCTCTCAAGCTGGTACGGCCTCTAAGCCACAACTTAGGCCAGCGCTACCGTTCGAGGGATGGGCGATCAGGTGCCGGCGAGGTGCCGGCCTGACGCCCGACTCCCTCTTCTCGGCCCGTTCGTGGGAGCGGAGTCGCGTGATCCTGCCCTCCGGGAGCATTGCACACGTGATCCTTCCTCGCGGCCGCAGCCCGACAGCTAACCTCGCGCGGTGGGTCGGCACGCTGGCCGGCCACGCGTCCGCCATTGTCCGGAAGCCGCTCGGCGCGCGTCACCTGCTGACGATGGTCTTGAGGGGGGGTCTCGCCGCGCGGCACGCCGCGCCGTATCCCGGGGTGTCGGAGGCGGCACCCGGCCTCCCGTCCTGCCGCCTTGGGTTGCGCTTCGCGATCGGTGGCGCACGACACGCTCGTCGCGGCCACGCCGAGTCGGAGGATCCGCACCTCCTGCGGAGGCTGGTCGCGCACCACGAAGCGGCCCACGCGGTGGTGGCTCGGGCGATGGGATGCACGGTGAGACACGTTGACATCACGGGGGCGACGGCGGGGGGAGGAGAATGTGTGCACTCCACCCCGGGCACCTACCGAGTGCCGGGCTCTCGGCGCATCCGGGGGACGCCATTTCGCAGGGAGACCTCGCCGCACGAGCGGGCGACGATGGCCCTCCGCCAACGAGACGCGAGCACTGCCACCGCCGCGCTGGCGGGGGTGGCACTGGAGGATATCGCGCGGGCCGTGCCGGCACTTGACCTGCTACCGGCCTTCGAGCTGCGCGCGGGGACCACCCACGAGGGCCTGCAGATCCGCTCGAACTCGGATATCCGCACGGCTGCGCGGGCGGCCGTGCGCCAGCACCGGACCGATGCCGGCCGCGACCAGTTCCTCCGGCGAGCCCGTGCGCGGGCCGCACGGATCCTGCTCGCGAACTGGCCCGCCCTGGATGTCGTGGCCAACGCCCTTTTGGCGCACGGGACGCTCACCGGCCGGGAGCTCGATCGCCTGCTGGAGGCGGTGACGCGTCGGCGGAGCGGCCGTTCGGGTTGACATCGCGGCGAGTCCTCTGGAGCCGTCACCGAGGTGCCTACACAACCGAGAGTCCCCGAGGCTCGCTTCAGCCACCGGCCGGACGGTTCGTCTCGGGCGCGGGCACCGGCTCGGAGAAGGTGGGGATGAACCGATACCCTTTCCCCGGCACCGTGGCGATGAACCGCGGCTTGCGCCAGTCGTCCTGGAGCTTCGCGCGCAGGTTGCGGATGTGGCCGTCGATGACGTTACTCTCGGCGGCGTAATCCACGCCCCACAGCGCATCGAGGATCTCGTCGCGCGTCACCACGCGTCCGGCGTTGGCGGCCAGCAGGTACAGGAGGCTCTGCTCCAGCCCGGTCAGGTGCACCTCGGAGGTGCCGGCCCGCACGATCCGGTGCAGGATGTCGATCTCGATCTCGCCGAGCCGCAGCACGGGGTTGAGCGGGAAGTCCTGGCCCAGGACGCGCCGCGCGATCACCAGCACGCGCGCGAGCAGCTCCTCGGGCGAGAAGGGGACGGTCATGATGTCATCGACACCCTGGTCGAAGGCCGGGAGCTTGGTCTTGAGGTCCCCCCGCCGCGTTGGGGGCCCTCACCGCTTGCCGAGCTCGTGCCGCCCCGACCGAACGCTGCGCCGCTCTGGCAGCTGCACCGTGCTCAGCGCCGGCACGCGAGGTACGGCAATGGTGGCGACACCGGCCGGCTGGTGACCGTGCCGAGGGGCTTCCCATCTCGCCCGCCAGCCGCTGATGAGCGAACGCTCATGTGGGGCTTCCGATGGCGTGCGATGATGATGCAAGTGGGTCACGCTCCAAAGGATCTGGGTGACATGGTGAAGGCGATTGTCCTCCCGCTCGACGGCTCCCCCTTGGCAGAGCATGCGCTACCGTACGCCACGGCCATCGCGCGGGCACTGAAGGCGCGGCTGATCTTGCTCTACGCGCGATGGCCCGTGATTCCCGAGGAAGACGGCCCGGACCTTCAAGTGCTGGCCGATCAATTGCGAACTGAGGGGATTCTTGTAGAGACGCACGTCTTCCACCTGCCGTCCCTTGGAGAGACCGGTCAAACTATTTTCGAGGCGGCCGACGACCTTGAAGCCGGTCTGCTCGTGATGGCTACTCACGGCCGAGGTGGCCTGGGGCGAATGCTCTTCGGCAGCGTTACCGATCAGGTGCTCCGCCAGGCGACGCTGCCCGTGCTGCTGGTGTCGCCGTCGAGTGGGCGCCCCTGGCCCAGCGATCGTCCGCTACGGGTGCTGGTGACGCTTGATGGCTCCGAGCAATCCGAAGCCGTGCTCGAGCCGCTGCGTGACCTCGTCGGTCCGCTGGGAGCAGAACTGGTCCTCTTGCGGGTCGCCAACAGCAACGACTACGTCAGACCCCACGGAGACCAGTGTGATGTCTGCCGGTCGGCTCGTTCCCGGGGGGAGGAGCCTGACATCGAGCCTGTGCGGGTGCGCCGCTACGTCGAAAAGGTGGCGGACCGGCTCCGGGTGGACGGCCTGCGTGTCGAGGCCGAGATGCACATTGGTCACCCAGCATCGATCATCGCGAGAGTCGCTCAAGCGCGGGATGTCGATCTGATCGCGATGGCTACCCACGGTCGGGGCGGCCTGAAGCGAGTCGTTCTAGGGAGCGTTGCGACGGATACACTCAAGCGAGCCAGCGTTCCGCTACTCCTAGTGCGCCCGTCGATGGAGATGCCGCGACCTGACGACGACGCTCCAGGCGGGCACGTCACCCATCGCGGCTCGCCCCTCAGCTGCGGCCCGCCCGATTCGTGACGGACGACCCTGCCGAAGACATTGCGTCTCGTCGATGCTGGATGTAGGCCGGCTGAACGACTGCCGACCTACGAAGCGGACGGGTCGCACTACAGTCCGGCAACGTCATAGCGACAGGAGCAGGTCGATGTTGAAGACGATCCTCGTCCCGCTTGATGGGTCCCCGCTGGCCGAGCGGGCGCTTCCCTTCGCTGCCGGGCTCGCCCAGCAGCTGAGCGCCAAGGTCCTGCTGGTCCGTGCGTCCGTGGACGTCAACGAGGTCAATCTTTCACATGGCGAACTCTTGGAGGCCACGAGCAGTCTTGAGTTGACCGAGCGGCGTCGAGCGATGTCGAGCTCGTCGATGTGGCCGACAGACTGCGACAGGACGGAATCGCGGTCGAGATGTACGTGCGCTCAGGTCATGCCGCCCAAGTGATCGTTCAAACCGCTCGCTCGCGAGAAGCCGGCCTCATCGTCATGTCGACACATGGACGAGGTGGCCTCGATCGGTGGCTGCATGGCAGTGTGGCCGACCAGGTTCTCCGCGAGACACCCCAACCGGTGATCCTGGTCCCACCCGGCTATGAGCGTCCCTGGCCGGGGCATTTTCCACTCCGCATCCTGCTCACGCTCGATGGATCTGCACTTGCCGAGGCCGCGATTGGTCCGGCCGATGACCTGGCAGGAGCGCTCGGAGCCGCGCTGATGCTCGTGCGCGTGGTCGAGCACTCTCCGCCGGATGCCGGCGGGGCTGGGCCACGGATAACAGGGCGGCATTTTGAGACCAAGCTGAGCGAGGCGCAGAAATACTTACGGGAGGTCGAGCACCGGCTGCAGACCGACGGGCGCCTGATCGCCGTGCGTATCACGGTCGGTCACCCGGCCACGGCAATCACCACGATCGCGCGTATGCTGAAGGTGCATCTGCTCGTGATGGCCACGCACGGTTGCAGCGGCCTCGCCCGCGTAGTGTTGGGTAGCGTGGCAACAGAGACGCTTTAACAGGCACGTGTGCCCCTGCTCCTCGTGCGCCCTTCAGCTCTTCGGGCGACGATCGAGACATCTTCATCTGAATCGTTTACGGGTCCAGTCGCAGCGTCCAGAGGCAGCTTCGCGCACCCCGATAGGCGCCCATATGAGTGATCCTGGTGGACCTGATCGATGCGATTCCGAGTCCTCCGCTCACACACAACGCGGCGCCCCGGTCCTCTGCGCCGACGGTCGCCTGGTTGGCGTGATCTCGCAGCGTGACATCGTGGCCTGGCACGAGCGGACGGTCGACGCGCTCGCCAGGCGATCCGTATCGGGCTCGGACGAGGACCTTCCTCAGCTGCGATCGTGGCAGGCTCTTTGTCTTGCGCCTGGCGACTCCGATCCTTTCTGTGACCTCCAGTCGCCGATTGCCGATCAGACTTCCGGCTCGTGCCGTGATGTTGGCCTTGCTCTCGATAGGGTGCCTGATGGCGAACATGGCGGCTTCTCGCGTGGGAGACGGTGATGACGCGGACGATCGACGCGAGTACGGCCGTCGCGCATCGGCAACCGGCCGAGGACGTCGTCGCCGCCCTCGGGAGCGACGCGCGGCGTGGGCTTGACGCGCGCGAGGCACGCGTTCGCCTCGAACGCTTCGGTCCGAACGAGTTGTCGGCCGTTAGGCCAACGCCGGCCTGGCGGCGGTTCGCGGCCCAGTTCCAAGACACCCTGGTGATCTTGCTGCTTGTCGCGACGGCGATCTCGGTGGGCCTGTGGGTGTACGAACAGGACGCGGCACTGCCCTACGAAGGGTTGGTCATCTTCTCGATCGTGCTGCTCAACGGTGTCCTCGGCTATGTGCTGGAGGCACGCGCCGATCAGGCCCTGGCGGCGTTGCGGGCGATGTCGGCGGCCAAGGCATCGGTCATCCGCGACGGCGCGCGTCAAAGCGTTCCGGCGACGGAGATCGTGCCGGGCGACGTGATCCTGGTCGAGGAAGGCGACACGGTCCCGGCCGATGCGCGCCTGCTCCGATCAACTGCGCTCCAAGCGGCCGAAGCATCGCTGACGGGCGAGAGTCTGCCAGTCTCGAAGGACGCCGCATCGCTCCATGAGGAGGTCGGACTCGGGGATCGCCACAATATGCTCTTCAGCGGGACTGCGGCCACCTACGGGCGTGGGACGGCGGTGGTTACGGCGACCGGCATGCAGACCGAGATGGGCAAGATAGCCGGAATGTTGCAGCAAATCCCGGCCGAGACGACACCACTCCAGCGGGAGCTCGATCGGACCGGCAAGCTGCTTGGTGCCGTCGTTCTGATCATCGCCGCGGTCGTCGTCGTCACCATCATCGTAATCCAGCAGGTGCGCGATCTCGCTGCCATCGTCGACGTGCTGATCCTGGGTGTGGCGCTTGCGGTCGCCGCCGTCCCCGAGGGACTACCGGCGGTCGTGACGGCGGTGCTGGCGCTCGGAGTCCAGCGCATGGCCCGCCGGCACGCCATCGTACGCAAGCTGCCGGTAGTCGAGACGCTCGGCTCGGCGACCGTCATCGCCTCCGACAAGACCGGCACACTCACCAAGAACGAGATGACCGTGCGCACGGTCATTACCGCGGGTGGTCGGGTCGACCTCAGTGGGACCGGATACGCGCCCGATGGCACCATCGAGCAGAACGGGCACCCGCTCCGGGACCCGGCCCTCCGGTCCGAGGTGGAGCGAACCTTGCGCGCCGCCGATTTGGCGAACAACGCCAGCCTGCGGGAGCACGATGGCCGCTGGAGCGTCCAGGGTGATCCGACCGAAGGTGCATTGCTCGTCGCGGCACGAAAGGCTGGCCTGGTGCAGGATGCGCTCGACCAACGCTTCGAGCGCGTGGACGAGGTGCCGTTCTCGTCCGAGCGCAAGCTGATGAGCACGGTCCACCTCGATGCCCAGAACCAGCAGCGGCTGGTCGTCTTCACGAAAGGGGCACCCGATGTGCTGCAAGCACACTGCTCCCACGAGCTCGTCGGCGAGGTCGCGCGACCGTTGACCGAAGACCGACGGACGGCGATCCGGGCCGCCACCGAGGAGCTGGCCGGCCGAGCGGTCCGCACGCTCGGCGTCGCGTTTCGCTCGCTGCCACCCGATGCGCTCGGACGCGGAGCCGACGACAGCATCGAGCGCGACCTGGTCTTCCTGGGCCTGATCGGGATGATCGATCCGCCGCGCCCCGAAGCCAGGGAGGCGGTTGCCACGGCCAGCGGGGCCGGCATCCGACCGATCATGATCACCGGCGATCACCCCGAGACCGCCGCCGCGATCGCTCGCGAGCTGGGCATCACGTCGGCCGGCCCGGCAGTGGTAGGCGGGGAGCTCGAGTCGCTGACAGACGAGCAGCTTGACGAGATCATCCGAGAAACGTCTGTCTACGCGCGCGTAAACCCCGAGCATAAACTCCGCATCGTCCGTGCGTTGCAACGCACTGGCGCCGTGGTGGCGATGACGGGCGACGGCGTCAACGATGCACCCGCATTGAAGGCGGCCGACATCGGCGTCGCGATGGGCATCGCCGGGACCGATGTCTCGAAGGAAGCGGCCGACATGGTGCTGGCCGACGACAACTTCGCGACGATCGTGGCGGCGGTCGAGGAGGGCCGCGCGATCGTCGCGAACATCCAGAAGTTCTTGCGATTCCTGCTTTCGTCCAACATCGGCGAGGTGCTCACGATGTTCTTCGGCGTCGTGCTGGCCGACGCGATCGGCCTGACGGGACACGGCGAAGCGGTCGTGCTGCCCCTGCTGGCAACGCAGCTGCTCTGGATCAACCTCGTCACCGACGGAGCGCCTGCGCTCGCACTGGGAGTCGATCCGGCCGAGGCGGGCCTCATGCGGCAAGCGCCTCGTCGCCAGGGCAGCGGAGTCATCACGCGCCAGATGTGGGGCGGGATCGTCTTCGTCGCTGTGGTCATGGCGGCCGGGACGCTGCTCGTGCTCGACTGGGCGCTTCCTGGCGGCTACATCGAGGGGAGCGGGAGCCTCGCCTACGCGCGCACCATGGCGTTCACCACGCTCGTGCTGTTCCAGGTGTTCAACGTCTTCAATTCGCGCTCGGATGAGCGCAGCGCCTTCAGCCGTCCGTTCCGTAACCGGTGGCTATGGGGGGCGCTGCTGCTGTCGCTTGGGTTGCAGGCGCTGGTGTTGTACGTGCCGTTCTTGCAGCGTGCCTTTGACACCGTCGGGCTGGGCCTGGCGGACTGGCTCGTCTGCACGTCGGTGGCGAGCTCGGTCTTGTGGCTGCGAGAGTTGAGCAAGTTGGCCTCGCGTCACGTGAAAAGTCCGGATGCGGTGAGAGCGAGCCTGACCACCATCACACCGATGGCCTATCACCAAGCTTGAGAGGGATCGAGGAGAGGGCGATCGTACGCTTTGGGCCTGACGGCGGGAGAGGGCGGCGCGGCTATTGGCCGGTGCCGATATCGCCCACGCCACAGTACCGGCGACTGCTCGGCCGGTATGGATAAGGATGTACACGACATGGTGAAGACGATTGTCCTTCCACTCGACGGGTCACATCTGGCGGAGCGGGCGCTCCCGTACGCGGCCACCATTGCTCGACGGACTGGAGCCAGCATCGTACTTCTCGAGGCGGTGCAGGCCGATGCACGATCTGCCCGCGACCCGAGTGCCAGTGGCGGCGGGGCGACAAGGCCAGTTGACGAGAATCTCCTCTCGGTTGCAAGCCGGTTGCGCGCCGACGGTGTAACTGCAACGGTCCACGTCTCGTATGCGGACCCGGTCGCGGCGATTCTGGATGCCGCCCAGCATCACCGCGCCGACCTGATCGTGATGTCCACGCATGGACGCTCCGGCCTCGGGCGGATGGTCTACGGCAGCGTCGCCGATCGGGTGCTCCATCAAGCCGAGGTTCCGGTGCTCCTGGTCCCTTCAATAGCTGACCACACGTGGCCCACCGACCGACCGCTGACGGTGCTCCTGCCACTCGACGGCTCCGCCTGGGGCGAAGCGGCACTCGGCGCGCTGGACACGCTGCCCCTGCTCGGACCGTCTGGTGCCGAGCCGCTTCTGCTGCGGATCGTGGAGACCCTCGGGTACACGCTCTGGGGCAAGAACTACGCCTACGTCGCCGTCGATGAGGCGGCCGCGCAGGCCACCGCGCTGTCCTACCTCACTGGAGTCGCCGCGCGACTCGCCGAGCGCGGGTACACCCCGCGCGTGGAGGTGGCGACCGCACGCTCCGCAGAGTCCATCGCCAACGTGGCGCGTGACCGGGGCGTTGATCTCATTGCGATGGCGACGCACGGACGGAGCGGTCTGGTGCGGGCGGTGATGGGCAGCGTGGCCACCGCTACAGTCCAGCGGGCCGGGGTGCCAATCCTGCTGGTCCGGCCAGATCCGGTGCAGTCTGCGCGCGTGGCAGGACCCGAGTAGGCCGAACGCGCCGGCGAAACAGCGTCATCCGAGGCCAGGCGAGTGAGCATGATCCTAACGACCGAGGAGAGGGACCTCGTCCAGACTGGGCTGGAGTTGCTCCTGGGGGGCTCAGAGCGCGAGGACGCCACGCGGCCCCGACTCGCGCCATTCTCGCTCGAATCGGCCGCGCTGAGTCGGACCCGCCCAAGGCGCTCGCGGCGACTGTCCACTAAGCGCTACCACAGCTCCGGCTAGCGCTGCTCGGCACGAGGGACGAACGACCCGTCCAATTCGGGACAGCCATCCCATCCTCGCCGGTCGGATCGGTCGGATAGTAATCGTAGCGTTGACCGGCGCTGGCGGTGGCAAAGATAGCGATTGATCCGCGGCAGGGCCGAGACCGAGCAAGATGCACCTGGCTGCTGAAGCCAGGAGGAAGCGACCTGATCATGTACGGACCGTATGGATCGATGATGGAGAATTGGGGCCAGATGTGGCAGTGGCTGTAGATGATGCAGCTCGTCTGGGTGCTGCCGCTGCTGATCACAGTGGCAGTCGTGGCCTTCATCCTGAGAAGGCGCATCGGCGGCTCGAAGACGCCAACCACCCCGACCACAGCGTCGGGTCACGGGGGGGATCGTTGATGAAAGCGGCCGTCGTACGCGCATTCAAGCAACCACTTCAGATCGAGGATCTGCCGAAGCCGGAGCCGGGCGTGGGCGAGATCGTCGTCAAGATCGAAGCGGCGGGCCTCTGTCACACCGACATCCATGCAGCTCACGGCGACTGGCCCATCAAACCGAAGCTCCCCTTCGTCCCAGGCCACGAAGGCATTGGGATTGTCGAAAGCATCGGGGCGGGCGTGATTGAAGTCAGGGAGGGCGATCGGGTCGCCTTGCCCTGGCTTGGCTATGCCTGCGGGGCGTGTGAATACTGCGGATCGGGGTGGGAAACCCTGTGTGAGAAGCAGCTCAACACGGGGTACTTCATCGACGGTTCGTACGCCGAATACGCCAAAGCGTATGCCAAGTACGTCGGGAAGGTGCCGGATGGCGTCACCGCCATGGAGGCCGCCCCGCTCTCCTGCGCCGGCGTCACCACCTATAAAGCCGTCAAGGTATCGGGCGCGCGGTCATCCGACCTGGTGGCTGTCTTCGGGATTGGCGGCCTGGGGCATATGGCCGTGCAGTACGCCAAGATCGCTGGTGCAACGGTCGTGGCCGTGGACCTGATCGACGACAAATTGGAGCTGGCCAGGGAGCTCGGAGCCGACTATACGGTCAACGGACGAGAAGAAGACCCGATCCAGGCGATCAAGAAGCTCGGCGGTGCCGATGTCGCCATCGTGGTCGCGGCCGCTCCGAGGGCGTTCGAGCAAGCCTATCGTAGCCTGCGGCGTGGTGGCACCCTCGCCTTTGTGGCGCTGCCGGCCGACAACTCATTCCAGCTACCGATCTTCGAGACCGTCCTCAACGGGACCAAGATCGTCGGCTCGATTGTCGGCACTCGCGTGGACCTGGCGGAGACGTTCGAGTTGCACGCCGCCGGAAAAACCAAGGTCGTCTACGAGACGCGGCAGCTTGAGGATGTCAACCAGTCCTTCCAGGAGGTCGAGCAGGGACGCGCCAGGGCGCGACTCGTCTTCGACATCAACGGCGCGACCCGGACGCCTGCCATGGTCGCTATCGCCGAAGCTGCGTCGACACTGCGCGAGTGACGCCGGATGCAGTGTTCCCGCTTCAGGGGAGCTGGCCTCGCCGGCTCCCTCTCTTCACGTCCTGGTCTGCCCTGGGTTTCGAGGAGCCGAGATCCTGGACTGATACGCTGTGATTCCGAGAGGAGGACAGCGTGGGCAGACGAGGTGGACCCGGGAGACGGGGATATCCAGCGGAATTTCGGCGGCGGGTGGTCGATCTGCTCGCGGCAGGACGGAAGGTGGCGGACGTGGCGCGCGACCTGGGCGTCGGCGAGCAGGCAATCTACGGCTGGCGCCGCCAGGAGCGGATCGACCGTGGGCTCGATTCCGGGCTGAGCACACTGGAGCTGGCGGAGCTGGCCGTAGCCAGGCGGCGGATCCGCGAGCTGGAAGCGGAGGTGGCCGTGCATCGGCGCGCGGCCGAACTGCTGAAGGAGACCAACCACCCACAAGTCGGTTCGTGGCCATCGGCGTGATGGCGAGCGACGGGCTGTCCGTCCAGATCGCCTGTCGAGTGCTGGGCGTTTCCGAGTCGGGGTACTACGCGCGGCGAAAGCGGCTGCGCTCGGCCCGAGCGGCGCGCCACGCCTGGCTGACCGACCGCATCCGCACGGTCCACGTGGCCTCACGGGGTACCTACGGCGCGCGCCGCGTGCGGGCGGAGTTGGTCCTCGGGCAGGGCATCCGCGTCGGCCATGAGGCGGTCGAGCGG
>Ga0136611_10000783_pt1 | contig 21391 bp, 16 predicted proteins | sample AntDrymUQ2232306_2_FD_106645 | JGI IMG/M metagenome (GOLD analysis project Ga0136611, IMG submission 106645) | Polar desert sand microbial communities from Dry Valleys, Antarctica - metaG UQ223 (23.06) | ecosystem: Environmental > Terrestrial > Soil > Desert | place: Antarctica: Dry Valley...
GCATACAGCTTCTTCCCTAAAAAACCGAGCATCAAATATGATACTGATTCCTCAATACAAATGGTGCTATTTTAAATCGAACTCAGGTTAGTAGTCAAAATTTCAGGACAAGAAGCTGCAGGAAAATGTTTACTCGAAAAGCAGTACCTCAGGCAATCGGCCACTTCAGCCGGGTTATCCGCTTTAGTTTTGCCGAGAAATATTAAATTAAGACCACAATTTCCTTCGGCAAAAGCTGCCGCTTCTCCCCCGTTTAGGTGGCCTGGCCTGTGCATTTATTAAAGTACCTCCCCTCCAATCAACACTTGGGGATAGAATGAATTGATTCTACTTCATAGTTTCATCTGCCAGATAAAGCAGCGATTCATAATTCTTTCCAACCGCGTCAGACATGGCTATTTCACACGTTTTGCCCGAAGAATAATATCCATCGTATTGCTTAACCTTAACATCCCCTGCCTCAGGTGCTGTTGCTGAAGCGGTTAATTCGGGATATAAAAATCCTCTGTCACCTGCCATCCCACAGCATCCGGCATTAACCGGTATGTGTACGAAGTCAGTAAAATGATTTGCTACAGCAACGAACTTCCGCTCAAGACCCATTTTCTGTAATGAACAAACGGGGTGAAGAACAACCGAACCCTTTTTATTCAGTTCAGTAACGGAAGGCATCACGTGATCGTGTAAATAATCTATGCTATCAAGAATTGTCAGCCGGTCAAAATGTTGTTTGTTCATCTCGCTGAGCACAGGGCGGCATTTCTGCAAGGTTTGTGAACAGGAAGTAACATCAAGCACAATGGGTACCCGGCCTTCATTTGTATCCTTCCACAACTTCGCTACCGTCTCATTACACTTCTCAGTATAGGCCATATTGAACCCCTTTGAAGAAAATAATTGTCCGCAACAAAGCGAATCTATTCCTTCCGGGATGATGACCTGGATACCCGACTTTTGCGATACGCTTAAAAAAGTTTCAGGGATGCTTTTCTTATTTTCAGCTCCACCCATTACCCTGGATATACAGGTTGGAAAGTACACGACTGAGCTCTGTTCTGCCGTATAATCCGCAGCCGTGCTGGTATAATTTCCCTTAATCCGGCCTGTTGTATAAAGCTGGTTACTCCATAAGGGGAACGGAGGAATAATTTTCTTAATAGTTTTCGTGAGGCCAATCATGGCATTTTTACCAAATACCTGATTAATAACATTCCCGCTGGCAAGAGCAAAATTAACCAAAGCAGTTACCGTTCCAAAACTTCTGGAAACGATCAACGCTACCTTGTTTGCAAAGTCGGAATGATTCTCACGGCGTAAGCGCTTAATCAGGTCGCCGGTGTTAATATCTACAGGGCAGCTTGTGGCGCAAAGGCCGTCAAGTGCACAGGTATCCAACCCGTCGTATTGATATTGAGAATTTAGCTCCTTATAAGTTGCCATATCACCTTTGCTTTTCAGAAGAGCCAACTCTCTTCGAATAACAATTCGTTGTCTGGGCGTAGTAGTAATATTTCGGCTCGGGCATTTGTGTTCACAATAACCGCACTCTATGCACCTGTCAACCTCCTCCTCTACCGTTGGAAGTGATTTCAGATCCTGAATGTGGGCGTGCTTGTTTTCATTTATGATTACGCCCGGATTAAGCAGGTTTTTGGGGTCAATAACGGCCTTCAGGCTTTTCATAATGTGATAAGCTTCCGTGCCCCATTCTGTCTCCACAAATGGTGACATATTCCGTCCCGTTCCGTGTTCGGCTTTTAGCGTACCATCGTACTTTTTCACTACCAGGTCGACAACTTCCTGCAAAAAGTGGTCGTATCGGTCGATTTCAGAAGGAGAATTGAAAGATTGAGTTACTACGAAATGGATATTCCCATCCTTCGCATGTCCAAAGATTATCGCATTATCATATTTATATTTTGCAAAGAGCACATGAAGATCCAGTATTGCATCACCTAATTGGGCAACTGGGAAGGCAATATCCTCGAGTATTACGGTTGTTCCACTCGCCCGCACCGCGCCGACTGCGGGAAACATCCCCTTCCGAAGTTTCCAGTACAAGGCTTGCTCAACCGTGTCTTGGGTGAAGATGATTGGCTCGAGCAATAAAAACCTGGATGTATATGGCGTTAAACTTTCGATTTTTCCATTGAGCTCTTCAACAGTATTGGCCTGATATTCTACCAACAAAGCTGCAGTAGGTTCAGGCAAGGTTTTAAGGATCGTCGGTACACCTTTGATATTTTCGATCGATCTCAAGGAGGCCCTGTCCATTAATTCAACCGCCTCGGCACCGGTATCCGTTAAAGGCCGAATAGCCTGGCAGGCCGAATAAATATCCTGGAAGTAAATAAAAGCCGTTGACTTGTACGGATAGTCAGGGACTGTTTCCATAACGGCTTCGGCGATGAAACCAAGCGTACCTTCGGCACCGATCAAAAGATGGGAAAGAATATCTAAAGGGTGTGTATAGTCTATGAAGGAATTGAGTGAATAACCGACAGTGTTTTTAGTCAGATATTTTGTTCTAATCCGATCCGACAGTATGGAGTTATCTTCTATCTGTTGTTTTAAATTTAAAATGGCAGCATAAATCTCCGGGCATTCCGTCTCAAACCGGGCGTAATCATCCTTTACTTCAGTAGAAAAACTTTTTCCGCAGGGAAGAATAAATCGGATATGTTTCGTGGTATGATAAGAATTCATACTGACACCGCAGCACATCCCGCTCGAATTATTGGAAAGAATACCACCGATCATCGCTGAATCGATACTGGAGGGATCAGGGCCTATTTTTCGCTTATGCTTCTTAAGAAATACATTGACCATTGTCCCTGTGATTCCCGGCTGGACCCGGACACTATTTCCCGCATCTTCGATCAGGATTTGATTCCAGTATTGTTTAAGATCAACAAGAATCCCATCAGAAATCGACTGCCCTGACAAGCTGGTACCACCCGTGCGAAATGTTACCGGTATATGATGCTCATGCGAAAACTTAAGAATAGCGATGATTTCGTTTTCGCTAACCGGCCTTACCACGGCCTTTGGCCGGAGGTAATAAAATCCAGCATCGGAAGCATAAGCTACCAGATCAACTAAACGGCATTTTATTCTTTCTTTTGGCAAGATATTCTCCAAAAGCTTTCCAATATCCATAATCGCTATTTAAGCTTAAAGCTGTAAGTAAATTTAAAGGTCTGAAAGTATCTACAGGAAATTCAATTTTTACATTTCAGACATAACTTCTGCAGAAACTTTTATTGCCTGATCAATATCCTCTTCGGTATGTGCTGCGCTGATATACCATAAGCCTCTTCCTATGACTCTTATCTTTTTATCATGCATGGCTGCGATAAATTTACCGAGCTTTGCTTTATCAAAGTTAAGGGTATCACGATAATCTTTAGCCTCTTTGACATCCGTAAACGCAATATTAAACATTGGACCAGGACCCTGAACCAGCAAGTTGAGATTGTTGGCCGCTGCAGCTTTCTTCAAGCCCTCCATCAGTTTTTGTCCAAGGTCAAACATTCGCTGGTAGGGATTTTCCCGTTCCAAAACTTCGATTGTAGCCAATGCTGCTGCGACTGTCGGATTGCTAGAATTCATCGTTCCAGCGTGTATAACCCTTGCATCTTCGATTAGGCCAATCCATTCTCTTTTTCCTACTATTGCACTGATCGGATACCCACTTCCCATTGCTTTCGCGAAAATTGACATGTCAGGAGTAATACCGAAATATTTCTGAGAGCCGCCAAGGTCTATCCTGAAACCAGTGATTACTTCATCAAAGATCAATGCGATTCCGTACTGGTCGCAAAGCTCTCTGAGTCCTTGTAAAAAGCCTTCACCGGGAAGTATACAGCCGTTATTACACATGATAGGCTCTGTAATTATCGCCGCAATTTCACCCGAGTGTTTAGCGAGAGCAGCTTTAACCAGATCCAGATCATTCCATGGAAGAACAATAAATTCGTCTTTGGCGTGTTCAGGCAAACCAGCTGTCCACGGAAACACATTGGGTTCTTCCCTGCTTCCCAGTGCTTCAGCCGAAGGGGTTGAAATAGCCCAGGCTACATTGTCGAGCCAACCGTGATAATGGCCCTCGAAGCGGAGGAATTTATCTTTTCCTGTTTTTGCGCGAGCCACCCGAAAAGCAGTCTGCACAGCTTCTGAACCATCGAGACAAAAACGCATCAGTTCAGCTGACGGGATTAGCTTATTTAGCTTCTCAGCAAGTTCAATTTCTCTGATATGCTGGCCTGCAAAAAGCTGGCCTTGGTCAGAATACTCATTAACCGATTTTAGGACATGAGGATGAGAATGTCCGAGGATAAGCGGACCCTGGCTTAGCGTGAAATCCAGATACTCATTTCCGTCAACATCGTAAACTTTGCTTCCTTTACCATGGGTGTAGAATATAGCATGAGGATGGTTATACTTTCTGAATTCGGAGGACACTCCTCCGGCAAGAACCTTTTTCGACCTTGCAAGTAATTCTGCTGACTTCGAGTAGCTTGTATGTTCCATATGATCTGTTTAATTTGATTTTTTATTTTCTGTGAGAGCGTTTTGTCTTCTATCTTCCTTAAGCAAGCGGATCAGTTCCTGTTCCCGCTTTTTATTCATTGTCAATGACTGATCATCATTCCAGGTGTAGTAGCCTTTACCAGTCTTACAACCCAAATTATTTTTGTCTACGAGATGTTTAATGCCAGAAGAATATCCGGCATTACTTAAATCTTTAAAAAGGTAAGCTGAAACTGACTCAAATACATCAAGGCCACCCATATCTGCCGACATTAACGGTCCGCTGACAGACAAACGCCTGCCGATACTATAAGTTACAGCATGATCAATATCTTCTTTTGAGGCAATACCGTGTTCGAGCAAATATTGCGCTTCTCTTAAAAGTGCAAACTGCAAGCGGTTACCAATTAAACCGGGCACTTCCTTTTTAACTTCGATTGTCTTTTTCCCCATTAGATTCAACATAGCTATAGCCCTTTCAAAATACTTATCTTCGGTGGCGGTCGTACGGAAAACCTCTACTAAAGGGATAAGGTGCGCGGGGTTCCAGAAATGCGTAATCATTATTCTTTTGGTGTTTAACACACCTTCAGAAATCTTTGTAATGCTTAGCCCTGAAGTATTGCTGGCCAGAATCACGTCAGCATGACATTTTCTATCCAGTTCAAGAAATAAATTATTTTTCAGTTGAAGATCTTCAGGGATAGTTTCAATAATAAACGTTGCTGTTCCAATTGCTTCGTCAAGAGAAGTGCTTGTTAAAATCCTTTTTAGTGTCTCTTCACATTCTAATGTTGTTATCAGACCATTTTCACAAAGCACCTTCAATTTACTTTCAATTGCCGATAGACCACGGTCGATGTCAGGTTTATCAATGCCGTACATTATAACCTGAATACCAGCCCAGGCCGCATTCAATGCTATCGAATGACCCATAGTGCCCGAACCAATTACGGTTAGCCGTTCCATAGCGAAATTCTAGATGGTAGTACGTTTTTACTGAAATTGTATGGTTCCAAAGAATTGAGGTAAATGGAAATTAGGCTTCGGAAAATCTACTACTGCCCATGTAATAAAATTGGGATTGGAAGTTCTGCTCCCGGTTTTATAAAAATTGGCCTTCCAGTTTACTCCTTTAGTAGGATAAGTGAGGTTAGAATATTTACCTAGCAGCGACAGAGGTATGCTATACTCGATAGTCCAGGTTACCGGACCGACAATTTCAGGATCAACTTTTTCAGGCATAGAATGGGCAATCTGAATCTGTTTAAGCTCATCATCGGTTAGCTTTTTAAGTTCAGTCATCGGCTTCTCAATGTAAAACATGAGAGGTGTGCCCCCTGCATTCACCTCAAGATTGAAATATTTTAACGGGAATTTCTCATCGGGAGAAAAAAAGAATTCGACACAAGAATCTGAGGATACATTTCCATTATATTTAGTAACAACACTTTTCACGAAACGATCCTTCACCTGGAAAATAACAAATACATGTGTATCATTATACATCATTTTAGACTGAACCTCGGGCTGGAACGCAGAAACCTTGCCCATATAATTTGTTATATGGATAGGTTCTATTTTTTTCCACTGCGCCTTATTCCAATTCGCATCTAGCTTAAATTTCTTCTTAAGTCTTTCTACCTTATAAACGGGAACTTCGTTAACATTCATGGGAGCGGATTTACTTTGAGAATTAGTGACTATCTCACCGGCATAAAATGCCGGCAGGATAATAACTAACAGATAATTAATAAGGTTCATATTTAAGGTTTCTTAGGCATGGCACGCTCTCTAGCAACTTCCTGTGGTAATACCCCAGTAAGATTATTTTTAAAATTAGCTCTGACATAGGTAAGTATCAAAGCGATCTGGTCATCATTGAGGTAATTTGCAGGAGGCATAACTTCGTTGTAGCCAACACCATTTACCGTTATTGGTCCACTAAGACCATTTAGGACAATATTAATAAGGCGTCTGCGGTCACCTTTTACATACTCCGAATTCTCAAGCGGAGGGAATCGGGTACCATCACCTTTTCCGTCAGCCTGATGGCAAGATGCACAATACGTATTATAAAGTTTTCCGCCTGCAGCGATTTTCGCCGTATTCACATTATCCTTAATAATATCCGGGGTTTTAATATGCGGCTGAGTTTCTTTACGTTTCTGCATAGCTGTAAGGTCAGCAGCACCGAATTTCTTTTTATCACCCTTGTACATCACACGCCAGATTTTTCCCTTTTCACTTTCAGAAAAATAGAGAGATCCGTCAGGTCCCATAGCGATACCCATTGGGCGGTATGCAGCATTACTGGTATTAATTATAGTGTCAACACCCGGGAACCCATCTGCAAATACCTCCCAATCGCCGGATGGTGCTCCGTTTTTGAAGGGAACAAAACCGATAAAATAGCCCCCTTGCGGATAAGGTGAGCGAATTGTAGATCCATGAAAAGCAACAAAGGCTCCATCTTTGTAACGCTCAGGAAATTGCTTTCCTGTATAAAAAAATAAGTCATTTGGCGCAAAGTGGCCAGGGAAACCAACCAGTGGATCCAAGTATTTTTTGCTTGCTTCTTTCATTCCATCTCCACCATACTCCGGGTTCACTAGTTTTTTGCCCTTCATAAAATCATAATATGCATAGGGCCAGCCACCATCAGATCCCTCAGTGACCTTAAAAAACTCCTCGGCTGGCAATAATGCGCTTTGCCACGGATTATATAGATCTGGAAACTGACGAACCAAATCATCCCTGCCATGCTGTACTGCATACAATGCTTCTTCTTTTTTATTCCACTCCATAGCTACAACGCTCCGTATACCAGTAGCATATCTCACCCCATCTTTTTGTGTCTGGTTTGGCTTACTGTCGCTGAATTTCCAAATGCCCGCATGGTTTTGAAGCTCAGGACAAGGATCCTGCCCTAGAGAACCCGGTTGACGATCTTTAATTCCGCAAACATCACTGGGAGATCCAAAGGGAACGTACATATTGCCATCATCGTCAAATGCCAGTGGTTTTGCAATATGCGAGGATCCGTATTTTGCATTTTTGTAATCGTCTGTTAACAGCAATTCAGATTTCCCTTCTGGTATTAATTTCCCTGGGGTAAGTTTGGTGCGAAACACTTCCCCGGCAGTTGTGAAATAGAGATATCCTTTATGTATCCGCATGGCGGTTCCATAATTTCCTTCATCCGGATAGTCACCAAAAGATTGTATAATATCAGCCTTTCCGTCATTGTCAGTATCGCGCATGGCAATACTTCCCATTTTATTAATTGGATTTCTCATTTTGACATAAATGTCTCCATTCGAATTTACAGCAAGATGTCTTGCTTTGCCTAGAGAATCAGCAACAACAACGGCTTGAAAGCCGCTAGGGAGAAATAATCCCCCGTTGTTTGGAGATTGGTCAGGAAGGCCCGTGCTTCCATTGGAATTAATAAAACTGATTGTGATTAAACAGGCTAAAACTGCAAGGATATATACTCCTGTTTTAATCCTGATCTTGTCAAAAGATTTTAAGTTAATTTTCATTGTTAGTGTGCTAAATTGGCTAATATGTAAATATCACGCATATTCTCTACATTTTACTGATTTTCCAAATTAACCAGGTATTATTTCTGGTATAAATAAAAAAATACCGTCAGAGTTAATACTAGACTATTGAAACTCAAGTGTTCCAAAATACTCTGGTGTGTGAAAATCTTGTCTGGGTTTATCTACAAATGACCAGGTGATCCAATTCGGATTGGAAGTAAGACTTCCGGTTTTATAAAAATTGGCTTTCCAGGTTACGCCCGGTGCCGGATTACTCACTTTAGAATAATTTTTAAGCATAGATAAAGGAACCCTGTATTCAATAGTCCAGATTACCGGTTCCTTTATCTCAGGATCAACTTTTGAAGGCAAAGAATGAGCAATTTCAATTTGTTTGATCTCTTCATTCTTCAGCTTGACAAAACCGGTCCAGGGCTTTTCAACATAAAAAATAAGGGGTGTCCCACCTGCATTTACTTCCAAATTAAAATACTTCAATGGCAAATTAGTATCTGGTGAAAAGAAAAATTCCACACATGAATCGCCAGAAACATTCCCATTGTATTCTTGAACAATACTGCGTACGAAACGATCCTTTACCCGAAATATAACATAAACATTTTGATCATCATACATCATTTTCGCCTCAACTACTGGTTTAAAAGGAGGGATTTTACCCATATCTTTTTCAATCTTGATAGTCTCAATTTTTTTCCATTGAGACTTATCCCAATTTCCATCAATCTTGATCGGCTTTTTTAATTTTGCCACTTTATACACAGATTCTTGAGATTTTTCTTTTAGCTGAGCTAACTTTTGATTCCGATTGTCCTGCTTTAATTCCGAACAAGAAAATAGCAGGGGCAGGAATAGGATTATTAAATAGTTTAAATAGTTCATGTGTTAATTTCCTGATTTACGTTCTCTGCTCACCTCAGTCGTTGAAACTGCAGAAGAGTTGTTTTTAAAATTTGCTCTGACATAGGTTAAAATTTGTGCAATCTGATCATCCTTTAAATAGCTGTTTGGAGGCATTGTCTCATTATAACCTGTCCCATTGACTGTAATTGGCCCTGATAGTCCGTTTAATACAATACTGATCAATTTTCTCTTATCGCCTCTTACCCATTCTGACCGTTCAAGTGGCGGATAGCGTGTTCCATCGCCCTTGCCATCGCCTTGATGACAAGTGCCGCAATAGGTTACATAAAGCTTTTCCCCCGCTAATAGCTTACCACGATTAAGATTATCCTTTATGGTATCAGGAGTTTTAATATGTGCCTGAGTTTCTTTTCTTCCTTGCATTTTAACCAAATCCTGTTTACCGAATTTATTCTTGTCGCCTGGAAACATAACCCGCCATATTTTCCCCTTAACGCTCTCAGATAAATAAAGTGAACCATCTGGTCCCATGGCTATACCCATCGGACGATAGACCGCATCACTTGTATTTACAATAGTATCTACAACAGGGAATCCATCAGCAAACACCTCCCAATCACCCGAAGGTCTGCCATTTTTAAAAGGCACAAAACCTACAATGTAGCCGCCCTGAGGATAAGGCGCTCTGATTGTAGAACCATGAAATGCAATGAATGCTCCATTTTTATACCGTTCAGGAAACTGATTCCCGGTATAAAAAAACAGATCGTTAGGCGCAAAGTGGCCCGGAAAACCAACTAAGGGCTGAGCAACACTTTTTGAATTGCCTTCTTTTGTTCCATCTCCTCCATACTCAGGGTTAAGAAGCTTTTTACCCTTCATATAATCATAGTAATAATAAGGCCAACCACCGTCTGTACCTTCCGGGATTTTAAAAAACTCCTCTGAAGGAAGCAAAGCACTTTGCCATGGATCATAAAGATCCGGCCAGCCCCTGTTCAAACCATCTCTACCATGCTGAAGTGCATATAAAGTATTATCATTCTGGTTCCATGCCAACGCTACCGCACTTCTGATACCTGTTGCATATCGCACTCCATCTTCTAGTTTTTGATTTGGCTTACTATCGCTGAACTTCCAGATGCCGGCATGTCTTTCCAATTCAGGACATGGATCATGTCCCGGAGAGCCAGGTTGTTTGTTTTTTACCTGACAAACATCTCCGGGTGAGCCAAAAGGAATAAACATATTACCATTATTATCAAAGGCTATCGGTTTGGCAATATGCGAATATCCATGAACATCATTCAAATAGTCATCGGAAAGAAGCAATTCAGACTTTCCCTCAGGAACCAATTTCCCCGGACTAAGTTTAGTTCTAAAAACTTCACCGGCAGTTGAGAAATAGAGATAATCCTTATGTATTCTCATGGCCGTTCCATAGTTTCCTACATCGGGATAGTCACCAAAATATTCAATTTGATCGGCTTTACCATCATTATTGATATCTCTCATAGCAACACTACCTTTTCCGTTAACTGGAATTCTGAGTTTTACATAAATATCTCCATTTTTATTCACAGCCAAATGTCTTGCGCGGCCAATAGAATCGGCTACAACCACGGCTTTAAAGCCTCCTGGAAGGAATAAACCCCCATTGTCGGGACTCGCATCGGGTAAGCCTGAGGTACCGTTAGATTTGACAAAACCTATAAGAACTGATAAAACCAGAACAATTAATAGATATAGTTTTGTATTTATAGAGGCTTTAGAAAATATATTGTATGAGAGTTTTATATTCATAATATTTCCCCAATCCAATAATAATTGGACAGTTATATTCAAAATACCCTTTTGATTTCTCAATTAAACCAGATTATTTATTTAAAAATTGCTCCGGAATCATAAAGTCATATTCTTTAGGGTGAAAACGACTAATACTTTGTCCTGTTGGACGAGGTGCAGTTGGCCTGATGGGCTCATAACCGGCTGCCGAATATTTTACATTCAAAAAAGGCGTCTGCTTCACTTTACCTTCTAAAAGTGAACGGATTCCCATATCAATGATACCACTTGTCAACAAGTTTCTTTCAATTGGAGCAACCGGGCCACTTACAATAAATTTTTGAATGTTCAAGGCTAAATAACTAAAATGGGAGTAATTTGGACCGCCGGCGAGCACAAATTCAGTGGCGACTATTCCTTTTGGAGTTTTTGCGGAATAAGCCCAGCCTGCTTTAACATATTTGTCGAGCATCATTATTGTTCCTTTCGTCCCATCTGTATAATTAACAATAACAGCATAAGGTGTTTTAACAATCTCACGCATATTGCCAATAACCTTATCCTGGATGGTATCACACGCTGCATCAACCAGCTTTTGTGAAATCTTACCTGAGTCAATAGCATTCCAAACGTCATCTCCTTTTAAGCCTTCGACGCTTTTAACACCGGTTTCGCCACCTGCTCTTCGCTCCACCATACATTGCAGAATTTCAGTTACGTGAAAACCGTATGCATCAAGCGTGGAATAACCAATTGCAACAGCTTCCGATATCTTAACGCCTATGGGATGAATTAGTTGTTTATCTCTCCAGCAATATGGAAGAGACGATCCGGCCATCATTGGCACCTCTAATTCTTTAGAACGATCATATATCCATTTGGAATCTAACCAACTGTAAGATAGCGCTTTATCTGTAAATACTGGTACTGATCTTTTAGAGGCATCAAAGACCCTGAATATACGTTCAAGATAATTCATACGGGGATAAAGCTTCATACCCAGCCGGTTATAAGGATATTCGCCATGCTCGCCAACATAGATCACCGCATCTACAGCAAGTTTATCACCCCCGAGGGTTAATGCTTCTTCCACTGTAGCATATACTGGCGTATTATTCATCTTAGCAATTCTGATTCCAGTATCATTGGCGCCAATCTGCTCAATATACACTGAAGCAATTTTTATCTGAGGAGTTATCATTCCCTCGTCGGCGGGAATACCGAGAAACAATTTGGTACCGATTACATCAGCATGTGCACTATTTCTGTAGATATGGGTAATGAATGCAATTTTCTTAATCCCATCCTGGCCTGCCAATGCTCTTGCCATCTGCTTAGTTACTGAGGTAATTTCTCCACCATTACCTAAGACAAAACCCGGAATAACACTCATTCCGGCAGCAGCAAACATAGATTTCTTTATAAAATCTCTACGTGGATTATTTTTTTCTGACTTCATATTATTTTTAGTTTAACAGATTTATATTCTATTTTTTCTTAAAGCTATCCGGGATAATAAACTCATAACCCTTAGGTGGCCAAGGACCTATACTTTGCCCGGTTGGACGAGGTGCAGTAGGTCTGATTGGCTCATATCCGGCAGCAGAATATTTAATATTTAAAAAAGGTGTCAGCTTCACTTTACTTTCTGCGAGTGAACGTATTCCCATATCAATAATACCACTTGTCAATAAGTTTCTTTCAATCGGCGCAATAGGTCCGCTTACAATAAACTTTTGAATATTTAAGGCGAGGTAACTAAAATGAGAGTAACTCATACTATCATCGCCTACTATTTCAGTTGCAACAATTCCCTTTGAAGTCTTTGCAGCATAAGCCCAGCCTGAGTTAACATATTTATCAAGCATCATGATAACTCCTTTAGTCCCATCTGCATAATTAATAATAACAGCATAAGGTGTTGTTACAATCTCACGCATATTGCCGTTAGCCTTACCTTTGATAGCATCACAGGCTGCATCAACCACCTTTTGTGAAATCTTTCCTGAGTCAATAGCTTTCCAAACATCATCTCCTTTTAAGCCTTCAACGCTTTTAACACCCGTCTCGCCACCTGATCTGCGCTCCACCATACTCTGCAAAATTTCAGTTGCATGGAAGCCGTATGCATCCAGTGAGGCATAACCAATAGCAACCGCTTCCGATATTTTAACACCTATCGGATGAACCAGCGGTTTATCCCGCCAGCAGTATACCAGAGAAGTTCCGGCCATCATTGGAACCTCTAATTCTTTTGCGCGGTCATATATCCATTTAGCGTCTAACCAACTGTATGAAAGTGCTTTATCTGTAAATACAGGTACTGATTTCTTAGATGCATCAAATACTCTGAATATTCGTTCAAGATAATTCATCCGGGGATACAACTTCATACCCAGTCTATTGTAAGGATACTCACCATGCTCGCCGACATAAACTACGGCGTCTACAGCCAGTTTATCACCACCAAGGGTTAATGCTTCCTCTACCGAAGGATAAAGAGTAGCACCATTCATTTTTGCAATTCTGACACCGGTATCATTTGTACCTATCTGCTCGATAAAAACTGAAACTATTTTTACTTGTGGCGTAACCATACCCTCATCGGTTGGAATACCTAAAAATAGCTTAGTTCCGATCACGTCGGCATGAGCACTATTTCTGTATATATGCGTAATAAATGCAATTTTCTTAATTCCGTTTTGGCCCGCCAATGCTTTTGACAACTGATCGGTGATAGAGGCAATTACTCCATCTTTACCTAAGGCAAAACCGGGAATAACACTGATCCCGGCAGCAGCGAGCATGGATTTTTTTATAAAGTCTCTGCGAGGATTATTCTTTTCTGACTTCATGTTATCCTATGCAATAAATATTGATTTGAAATTAATGTAGTTAATAACTACCAGCCCACAGCATAGCCATTTCTTCTCAAATCCGCACCCCCCATTAGCCAGCCACTTTTTTGATCAATCGTGATTCCCTGAGCTCCACCGACCGTCATTGACCAGTCGCCCAAGCTCGTGTCAATCACATAACCCATCCCCCTTAAAGTTTTGATAACGTTTGGTCGTACTCTGGTTTCCATGATAATTTCCTTTGCCGGCACTGAGCCCAATTCATCTTTCCATCTGAAACGTGGAGCACTGATCGCGTCCTGAATATTCATTCCGAAATCGATGTTATTCATAGCTACCTGGGGAACTGATTGTAGAATGCCAAAACTACCCGGAGAACCCACAATTAACTGAGGCTTACCATCTTTATGAAACTGCAGCATACCACCTATGCACCACCCAACAGCTTTACCCGGCACTACACTATTAGCCAGGCCCTGCTCTGCTGACATCCAATCAAGGGCGCTGTTAAAGACTACCCCTGTATTTCCGGCTACATAACCTGAACCAAAACCACCACCATGAGTTTGAATAATAACAACGGCATTTCCCCATTGGTCAACTGCCGAAAGACTTGTTGTAGCATATTTGTATTTTGAGGAATTTGCATCATCTAAAATAGGAGCGACTTCATGAAGAAGTGAAGTTTCAGATTTTATTGAAGCTTTTCTTTCCTTAACCTTAGCAACTACCCTTGCTCGCTGCTTGGCTATGTATTCATCTGATAAAAGCATATCTACCGGAACGGTTACAAACTTTGGATCACCAATATACTTGTCCGAATCGATTCTACTAAGGTTTACAGCCTCAAGTAAATGAGCCAGATAATCCACACTATTATGGCCCATCTTTTTCAGGTCAAAACCCTCCATAATTTTCAGTGTTTGTAACTGTTGGATACCCATTCCCGGAGGCGGGTTATTATAAACGGTATAATCACGATATTTAATCGAAATTGGGTCAACCCATTGTACCTTATCGGGCACGGATGCAAGATCCTTCTGAGTTATAAATCCGCCGTCACGGGCAAAAGCATCTGCCATTTCCTTTGCAATTTCACCTTTATAAAAAACATCGATCCCTTCATTGGCAATTCGTCTCATAGTTTTCGCCAAGGGCTTATTTGTAAAATAATCACCTATAACGTATGGATCTTTATCATTTTTAAGGAATATCTTTCTTGATTCAGCATGCGGTGAAACTCTGTCAACAGTTCCTGCCCACATTGCCTGGTCAAACTCTGTAATAGGAACGCCATTTTCAAGATAATCAATAGCACTTTCAAAAACTTCAGAAAGAGACATAGTGCCATAATCTTTTAAAGCCCTATTCCAACCTGCAAGGTTACCTGGAACAGAAGCGATACGGGGGCCGATAGTTTCCATCGCTCCATGCCCTGCGCCATCGGCAACCCTGACATCCTTCTTAAATCTGGTGATTTTGAATGTTTCAGGCACCCAACCTCCAAAAACGAGTGATCTAACCCTGTTTTCTTTAGCTGAGTAGAATAACATATATCCCACACCCGCAGTTCCTGACATATAGGGTTCAGCAGCATTAAGGGAAGCAGCAGCGGCAACAATTGCATCGATCGCATTTCCCCCTTTAACTAAAATTTTCTGCCCGGCAAGTGTAGCAAGAGGATTTGCAGTCGCAATCATACCATTCTTTCCAAGAGCTGCGGGGCGCAGGTTATCTTTTGCTGCCTGGGCATATACCTGTAGATTCAGGAGTGTTAGAAATGATATTATTCCGAAGATCAGAAATGCCGTCCTGCTTCTATTCTTGTTAATTTCCTGTCTATTCATGGTAAATCAGTTTAAATATTATTGTCAAGGGGGAAAAATGAATTAAGTATTAAAGCGTAATTTGATATATCAATTATTTTCAAACGGAAATAATGGCTTACGTCTATGTTTATAATTAAACAGGGTCATATCGGCTTGGGTTACACCGGGAGTATTCACCTGTATGACTGTTGGACAAACCGGAGCATAGGCGGCAATCGGGGCATTCACCCCTTTAGCCACTATTGCATCAAATTCCTTCGGATTAATTCCCGAGGAAATTAGTTGCTGCAAACTGAATGGCATTACACGCAAAGAAGTTAACATGATTATACTTCCCTGATCAGTTGAAACTATGGCTGTTTTTCCCATCCTATGGTTTATCTGACCGCCATGGCGTGGATTGGCTTCCGTGAAGTTTCCATCAGTCATGCGGACAAGTTTTACTCTGATCGTGTGAACTTTGGCTCCCTCTTTTACAGTTCCTGTAATTTGAACATCAAATGTTTCGCCAGGTTGATGTTCTGAACAGGTAATAACCGCCTGGATATCATATATACATACAAAGTATTTATACTCCTTACTTTTTTCAAAAGCCTCCAGTATACAGGTGTTATTAGCTGGTCCGCCCCCTCCCACATTATCACCCATATCTAAAAGTAGCACTGGCTTAGCGCTATTTCTGATCATTTTTAACGAGGATGGGATATCGTTTTTCTTCCCAACAAAGCTCTCTCTGCGATCAAGAATGTAAGTTTCAAGCTTCTTTGCAGTGTTGAGTGCTAAATTAACATCCCCATCCGCAACAACTATAATAGAGGTGCCCATTTCTGCTACATCTGCGTATGGAAACCCATGCTGAATACTCAAAGACAAAATCCCTTTTTCTGATGCCAGCTGATCTGCGTAACTATATAAACTTTTACAAGGCTCATTTATTGTCAACTGTTGCTCAATACTAATTGCCAATGGAACCTGAACCAACACTTGTTTTGGATTAGTTTTCCCATTTAGCATGTCTACGAGCAACTTACCTGATTTTATACCAGTCTGCCTCATATCTACATGAGGATTTTCCTTGTACGATACTAAGGCATTAGTGGACGAAACCATTAAACTGCTCACATTTGCATGCAAGTCAAGCGTACCAACAATTGGTATTTCGGGCCCCAATTTTTCACGAACTTTACTTAACCAGTGCCCGTCCATATCTGGAAAATCTTCTGAAACACCGGCACCGTGCGGAATTACGAGACAGGCATCTACAGGAAGTATTTCATCCAAACCAGCTAACATATCTTGGAGTAATTTATGATAAGTTTCAGCTGTAATAGTGCCGCCAGGAAGTGCTTCAGCAACCAGAACAGGTATTACTTCAATTCCTTCCTTGTCCATTACCTCCATCATTCCGCCAATCTCATGATGCGCATCCTGATACTCCTTTCTTATTGCATCTCTCCCTCTCAGATTGCGTCTATTGTCAAAATCTGTTAAGATAGTTGGCTTCTCAACAAAGGTGTTAGACTCATGGTAAATGCTCAGCAATGCGACTTTGAACGACATATATTCTTTGCGTATTATTAATTAATTAACTGGTATAGATTGATGTTTTTCAGGCAAAACTGCCTCTTGCAATTCATCTTTGGGAGGATTACTGTTCCAGTATGAGGCCAATAATGAGGAAGTGAAACCCATAAACGGTCCGCAAATAGCAGTAGCGAGTCCTACAGTAGCAATTTTACCCATTACTTTTGCAATACCTGAAACCAGGCCGGCATTTTGCATTCCCGTACAAATGGAGATGGTTCGGCAATCTTTCTCGCTTAATTTGAACAATCGGGCAATCCAATATCCAAAGAAGTAGCCAAAAATTATCATCAAGACGACAACAATAACCAATTCTAAACCGATAGTAAGTATACTTTCTCTTCCTGCCGCCATAATTATAGCAACGATAAAAGCAACACCAACCATGGAGACAATTGGCATCGCATCATCGAGCCATTTAGCTCTTCCAGCTAAAAAGTAATTGAAAATCAAACCACCAGCAATGGGAACAATGACCATTTTAACGATGCCCCACATCATTTCAAAGACATTTATTTCAATAAAACCACCGGCAAGAAAGTTCATCAGCACGGGGATAATCAAAGGTGCTAACAAAGTAGTTACAGCTGTAACAGTGATCGCGAGAGCAACATTCGCTTTGGCCAAATATGACAAAACACTGGCTGTTACTGATGTTGGTGCACAACCTAATAAGATAATACCCGCAGCTATTTCCGGTGAGAAGCTACTGAAGCTTGCAAGAATATAGCCCAAAGTTGGCATGATGGTATACTGGCTAACTACACCTACGAAAACTGATTTGGGTGACTTCGCCAAAGCGACAAAATCCTTAATTCCCATAGAGCAACCCATGCCAAACATAATAATTTGGATAAGCGGAGTAATCAGCACGGCAAATTCAAACCCATTATACTCTTTAAAGTACTGCGGATAATAAAGAGCGATAGCTACAACTGAAAGTATGCTTGTTGTGAAAGTTAATCCCCTCAGCTTCGGAAACCCTCTAAAACTGATCGCAATTAAAAGAAAGAATGCGATAAAAAATGGACCTGCATTCGCAATGTTACCAGCGACGGTCATTCCTAGCGCAATGATGAGGCCTAGTATAGCTATGCCCATCAGTACTTTATAAATAGTGTTATTCATTTCCTGTCAGATATGTTTTAACGGGGTGCTAATCGCTATTTCTGGATTATATGAATTAATTCTTCATTTCAACGATCATTTCGATCTCTACCGGGATATTCCGGGGCAGAGAACCCAAGCCAATGGCAGAACGCGCATGTTTACCGTTTTCTCCAAATACTTCAACCATAAGGTCTGAGAAGCCGTTTATCACTTGCGAATGGTTATCAAATTCAGGAACAGCGTTTACCATCCCCAAAACTTTTACGATGCGCTTTACGTTGTCCAGGTTGCCAACTTCGGCTTTCAATGCTTCAAGAAGGGATATACCAGTTAATCTGGCGGCATATTTAGCTTGTTCGAAACTTATCTCCTTACCGACTTTACCAATCATAAACTTACCGTCCTCTTTTAGCGGACCCTGGCCAGAGAGGTAAATCATATTCCCTACCCGAACTGCACCCAGAAAATTTGCTGTCGGCGGACCCGGCGTTCTGAGTTTAATGCCAAGTTCTATAATTCTGAGTTCAGGATTAACGGGAACGCTAGCCTGAGCATAGATGATCTGTGGATTTGTCAAAAATAAGATTAGGAAAATCGGCAAAAAGTAGCTACATTTTTTCATAGTAAAGCAAATTAGAAGTGTATTCGGATTGTTAATTTGAAAATTGACGAATTACTTTGACGCTGAGGCTGCTCGCGCATTAAGGTCATAAACTACTTGCCCACTCTTAATCGTCATTTCACACTCAAGTAAGTTTTTGCCTTCATTTTTAAACTTGGCGACATCATAAAACCCGAACTTACCTTCGCGGAGATTTAACACGGCGATATCTGCGATTGCTCCAACAGACAGATGGCCGAATTCTTCCCGGTTTATAGCTTGTGCAGCTGACCACGTGCTCGCTTTTACTACATCTGTTAAGGACATGTTCAAAGACATAAACTTCGACATGACATTTAGCTGATCCTTCATCGCTGAATTCATACTGCCGGTGTGAAGATCAGTACTGATTGTTTCGGGATAAAAACCTTGCTGGGTTGCCGGAATAGCTTGCGAAAAAGTAAAACTTCCTCCACCATGGCCAACGTCAAAAATAATTCCCCTCTTCCTTGCCTCAAGCACATACGGATAAAGTTTCTTTGTATCCATATCAACAATTGTTTCTTTTGTCTTGATCAATTCACCATATGTATGTGTGAATATATCTCCCGGCCGCATCTTTTTAAGAAAAAGTTCCTCGAGCGATAGTCTGGGCACAGCCCCACCAAAATCAACCATCAGTGGTATGTTTGCAAGTTTACCTGCCTCAACAGCCTTGTCAACTGCCACCCAGTCTGAATTGTGATAATGCGCAACCTTAATCCCCACGATGTAATCTTTGTAATGTTTTGCTACGTTCGCTGCGGCTACAGGGTCGAAAAAACTATTATTCTGCTGTTCTAAAGAAAATTCGCTTCCATACATTCCTTTGCGGGATATGTTCAAAAAAGCAAGTACCCTTGTCTGTACCTTGTCTATTACATTTTTTTTAAATAGTTCAAATGTTTCTGCGCCGGCATCTCCAGCATCCACAATGGTTGTAACTCCTACGCGGAATGTAAATCCATCCGCCGGCAGAGCGGAAAAGCCATTTTCCAACTGTCCTTCATGATCAGTTCCTGCAAAAACATGCCCGTGAATATCAATCAGGCCTGGAGTGATATACTTACCAGCGATGTCAATAACCTGTTTTGCCTGCTTAGAGTCGATATTTAATCCAATCGCAGCTATCTTTCCATCTTTTATAGCCACATCCATTGGCTTATTAATGTTATTCTTCGGGTCAATAAGATGACCGCCTTTTAAAAGGATTTCATAGGTCTGCGCAAAAATAGCTGTAGCGGAAGAAATAAACAGCATGAACGCTAGAAACAAACATTTTTTCATTTAATTTAAATTTATAAGTGATGTTAAACAGTGGCTTTAGTCAATTCTTCTTTAACCCGGGCGGCAACAATTTTCTCCTGACCTTCTTCGAGAACATGCATGCCTAAACGGATTGTATTTGGCTGTTCCCAGGAGATCACTTCCACTGAAGGGTTTCCCTCGCGCATTCGTGTCCCCATTTCTGTATTGGTCAGTTTGATTTTTTCAGGATCCCAGGTAATTTTTAGGGTGGGCATATTATTATCGGTTGGTGGAATGAACGTTTCTGTCTTTACACCCGAAATTTGTTTAACCGCAGATGCAATTAGTGCGATTTTAGTTTCCCAATTTTTCCATTCCAACTTGTGGTCAAGATTAATGAAGCGATCAAGTGCTGCATACATTCCGACCATCTCTTCCTTGTTTACTTTCTGACCACGACCAATACCTCCCCTGGGATTGTTGCTTAATAATGCAGCAGCTACGTATTTTTTCTTGCCCATAAGTATGCCAGAACTTTGCGGCCCTCGCATCGCCTTTCCCCCTGAGATAACTACTAAATCGAATCCCATATCGTTAAACTTCCATAAGTTTTCAACCGGGGGAACATCTGCGGCAATATCAATCATCGTTGGAAGGTTATGCTTTTTCCCAAGTTCAAGCCACTCTTCGTGCTTTATCTGACCTTTCGGTGCTTCGCGATTCAAAAACCATAACATTGCTGTATTTTCGTTAATTGCAGACTCCAGCTCTTGCCTGGTTTCAACTTTTATCAATTTAACTCCAGCCTGAGTAAGTGCATGATCATATCCCAACGAATGGCTCTTTTGTAAAATCACTTCAGTCTTCATTCCCGTCCCGGCAAGATTAGGGACTTGGCTAACCTTCGTATTATCCATTCCAGTAAGTACGCCGGCCATTCCAAGAGTAAGTGCCGACCAGCAGCCTGCAGTAACCATTGCAGCTTCTGCATGACACATTTCTGCTATTTTTACCCCAACTTTTTCCTGAACTTCATCAATAGAAGCAAACTTCTCGGATGCTGAATTTATTGCCACCATAACCTCTGGTGCCATTAAGGAACCCGACATAGTTGTATAATTTCCAGCCGCATTTATAAAAGTTCTGATTCCAAGCTCTTTGAACATGTCGCGCTTAACCGGGGCAGAAAGTATTTCATTCAACGGCCCAGCTGTGGCGGCCATGCCGCCGGCAAGTGGAATTAGAGTCAGTGTTTTTAATATTTCTCTACGTTTCATAATGGATATTTTATCGTTTTATCGGATAATAAAAAATGATGGAAAGCCTTCCTATCATACCCCTATTAAATAAATAGGTAAATTCTCAAATTAAAGC
>Ga0136611_10000784_pt1 | contig 21381 bp, 18 predicted proteins | sample AntDrymUQ2232306_2_FD_106645 | JGI IMG/M metagenome (GOLD analysis project Ga0136611, IMG submission 106645) | Polar desert sand microbial communities from Dry Valleys, Antarctica - metaG UQ223 (23.06) | ecosystem: Environmental > Terrestrial > Soil > Desert | place: Antarctica: Dry Valley...
CCTGGCCGCCGCGCTCGTCGTCATCCGCCGACTCATACAGTGCGCTCGCTCTCGCTACCGCTGGCCCACACGCCCCACCACCACCCGCCTCAAGTGATGCCTATTGCCGTGCGCTCTTACTCGGGACCGAGAGATCCCGAGCTTGCGAGGGATGACAAGCATGGAGACGGTTCAATTCCAATGAACGGCGCTGATTGAGCGGCCGTCAGCGGCCTTTGTACTTGGGCTTCCGCTTCTCGATGAACGCCCGGATGCCCTCCTTCGCGTCCTCGGTCCCGAACAGGAAGTAGAAAAGCTGGCGCTCGTACTCGGCGCCCTCGGTCAGCGGCGCCTCCAGGGCTTTGAGGACCGACCGCTTCGCGAGCTGCACCGAAACCGGCGGCTTCTCGGCAATCAGCCGGCCGAGATCCTTCGCCTCTTCAATGACCTGCTCGGGCGCGACCACGCGGTTGACCAGCCCGTGGCGCTCGGCCTCGTGGGCGTCGATGTAGCGACCGGTCAGGACCATCTCCATCGCGCGGTACTTGCCGACAGTGCGCGTGAGCCGCTGCGTGCCGCCGGCGCCTGGCATGAGACCGACGTTGATCTCCGGCTGGCCGAAGCGGGCCGTGTCCGAGGCCACGATCATGTCGCATTGCATCGCGAGCTCGCAGCCGCCGCCGAGCGCATACCCGCTCACCGCCGCGATGACCGGCGTCCGGATGCCGCGCAGGCGGTCCCAGAGGGACATCCGGTTGCTCGACAGCATGTCAACGGCGGTCTGCGACGCGAACTCCTTGAGGTCCGCGCCGGCGGCGAACACCTTGGGCCCGCCGGTCAGCACGATGGCGCGGACCGTCGGGTCGGCGTCGAATCCTTCGAGGGCGTCGGCCAGCTCGGCGAGGACCGCGCCGCTGAGCGCGTTCAATTGCTGGGGACGGTCGATGGTGACGACGCCGACCGGGCCGTCGCGCTCCGAGCGGATGAGCTCGTACGTCATGGCACCCTCCGCACGCATGGTAGGGAGGCTCCCGCGTCGCCGCAAGAGGGTGCATCGACGCCGCCGCGCGTGGCCGACGACGCGGCTCGAGGACATCGGAAAACGCTCGCGGGGGGGCATGATGGGGTATACTCTGGGTGCGCTCGACTTCTGATCGCGGGAACTCGTGCGATTGGCAATGGTTCCCGGACACTTCTCTGTACTGGGGTCCAGAAGATCGCCGGCGAGGCTATGCGGCCACCGAGCCGATTGCGTCAAAGGCGGCAGGACCCTTACGAGCGCAAGGCGGCCGAGCCCGGAAGGGCTCGGCCGTTTTCTCGTCCTGCCAATTTCGCGTGCCGCCGTGCCGAGCGTCCGGCCGGCCGGCGCTGCTCAGGCTGACAGGCGGCGGAGCACGCCCACGAGCCCCGGCAGATCGACGGGCTTGGGCAAGTAGTCGGCGATGCCGACGATCGAGCCGCCCGACGCCGCGTTGCCGGCACGCTCGCGCGGCCTGGCACCGCGTGCCGACAGCAGCACGATCGGGATCGCGGCGAGCTCCGGTACCTGCCGCAACGCGGCGCACAGATCAAGCCCGTTCAGATTCGGCATCTCCGCGTCCGAGAGCACGAGCGTCGGCGGGCGGCGCCGCGCTTCGTCCAGCGCCTCGGCCAGGCTCGATGCGGTCCGCACGTTGAAGCCGCTATCGAGGAGCGCGGCGGCCAGCAGCTCGAGGCTGCGCGGATTGGAATCGACCACCAGGACCCGCGTGCCTGCAAGCTCGCCTGTCATATGCGCCGTGTCATCCTCGCCGCCCGAACCGCGTCGGCCGCGCCGCGACGTGTGGCGCGGGGTGGCCCGGCGCGGCGGCCTCGTGGGCACCCGAGCGGCCGGCGCCAGTATACGGTCGGCCCATATGCCGAGATGCACCGCCCAAAGCGTCCCATACGCGCTTGTGACGACACTGTGTCGGAACGCGCGTTCGACGTGGCGTGGGCGTGACGGGTGCGTCGCTACAGTCGCAGGGAGAACCGAGTTGACGAGGTGGGGACGGTGCGCCGAGCAGTTGTCGAGGGGTTGCTTGCCTTGGCCGTCGGCGCGGCTGGGGTGAGCGAGCGGCCACTCGTCGCGAACGTAGAATCCGCCAACGAGTCGAGCGCGCAGCACGTCGTGGCGAGCGGCGACTCGCTGGGCGCAATCGCCCTCCAGTACGGCGTGACGGCCGAGCGGCTGGCGACGCTGAACGGCATCGCGAATCCGGATTCGTTGGAGGTCGGCCAGCGCCTCCAACTGCCGCCGGGCTCGTCGCCGCGCTCGGCAGGTGCGGTCGGAGGAGCGTCCGAGTCGGCGCGTACCGGGTCCGCCGGCGGCCAGGGAGCCGGAGGCACGAGTGCGGCCGGCGGCGAGTACGTGGTGCAGGCCGGGGACACCCTCGGGGGCGTCGCGCGCACGCTCGGCGTCGCGGCCTCCGCGTTGGCCGAGGCGAACGGCATCGACGACCCGAATCGGCTGATCGCCGGGCGACGGCTCGTGGTGCCGGCCGGCGCGCGAGCTGCTGACGGCTCGCCGGGCGGCGCGGGAGCGCCCGGCAATGCGTCGGGCGCCGGCTCGGCGGGGAGCCCCGCCACGTCGATACCGCCCGCCGCCACGGCGGGCCAGGCGCCGGCGGGGTCAGCCGAAGCTGCTGCCGCTCGCCCGACCGGCACGCCCGCTGACGTGTCCGCGCTCCTCGATCGCCTCGCGGGCACCTACGGCGTCGATCCGACACTCGTGAAGGCGGTGGCGTGGCCCATGTCCTCGGGGCGGCCACTGGCCCGCGAGCGCGTCGGCCTCGGCGGGTTGCAAGTCACGCCCGCCACCCTCGAGTTCGTGGAGCAGCAGCTCGTCAAGCGCGCCTTCGACCGCGCGTCCCTCGCGGACCACGCCGAGGCCGGGGTCGCGTACCTCGTCCACATGCTCAAATGGGGCGGCGAGGAGCCGAAGGGGCTCGCGGCGTTCATCCAGGGACCGGGCAGCGTCCGGGGTCAGGGCATCCGCCCGGCCACCGAGCAGCAGGTGGCCGCGACGCTCGCGGCACGGGACCGCCTGCGTGCATCGGGCGACGCGCCGTCGTCGGCCGCCCAGCCCCAATCCGCGCCGGCCGCGCAAGCCGACCTCGCGCGCCGCGCCGCCGCGCCGCAGCCGATGACGGCGGCGGCGGTCTCGACGACACCGCTCCAGGCGCGCGTGCTCGCGGTTGCACGGGCGGTCGGCGGCCCCCAGGCCCGCATCGGCGTCGCCGGCTACGACACGGTGAGTGGCCAACGTATTCAGCTCGCCGCCGACCAGGCGTTCCCGGCCACGAGCGTCGGGAAGCTGGCGCTGCTGGTCGAGGCGTACCGCCAGTCCGAGGCGGGGACGCGCCCGCTCACGGCCGAGCGTCGGGCCCAGCTCGAGCAGATGATCGTGGCGAGCGACAACGACGCCGCCAACAAGGCCATCGAGGAGCTCGGGCTGCGCAACGTCAACACGAATCTCCAGGCGCTCGGGCTGGCCGCCACGCGGCTCGTCAACCCGTTCGGCACGACCCGTCCGGCCGCCGGCGCGATGAACGTGTCCACGCCCAACGACATGGCGCGGCTGCTCGAGCTGCTGGCGGACGAGCGCCTGGTGAGCCCGGCCGCGAGCCGCGAGATGCGCGCCCTGCTCCAGCGCACCGTAGACAGCTCGAAGCTGCGACGGGGCGTGCCGGCCGGCGCGCGCGTCGCGCACAAGAGCGGCTGGTTCGGGGACGTCGCCAACGACGTCGGGATCGTTACCCAGGGCGGCTTCACCTACGTCCTGGCGGTCTTCACGGAGGGCATCGACGATCCCGAGACGGCGAACCAGACGATCGCGGCCATCGCCAAGACCGTCCAGGAGACGTGGGGGCCGCGCTAGCGTCTCCGGTGCGAGGCGTGGCACGTCACGCCGGCGCCGGATCGGCCGTTCCCGCCGCCCTTGCACTACAATCCTTCGAGACTAGGGTTTCGACGCAGCCACGTGAGGCCAGGTTAACGCGAGACCGATGCATCGCGAAACCGATACGCCGCGGGGCCGAGCTGCCGGGAGGGACATGCGCGCGCTCATCAGCGTGTTCGATAAGACGGGGGTCGTCGATTTCGCGCGGGCCCTCGCCGAGCGCGGCGTCGAGCTGTTCTCGACGGGCGGCACCGAGGCGCTCCTGCGCGAGTCGGGCATCGAGGTCCAGGGTGTCCAGGAGCTGACCAGCTTCCCCGAGATCCTCGGCGGCCGCGTCAAGACGCTCCACCCCGTCATCCACGCCGGCATCCTCGCGCTGCGCGGCGACGCGGCCCACGAGGCCGAGCTCGAGCGCATCGGCGCGGCCACCATCGACATCGTGGTCGCCAACCTCTACCCGTTCCGCGAGACCGCCAGCCGCTCGCCGCGCGAGCTGTCCGAGGTGCTCGACAGCATCGACGTCGGCGGCGTCACGCTGCTGCGCGCGGCGGCCAAGAACTTCACCAGCGTCGTCCCGCTCTGCGACCCGCGCGACTACATGACGGTCCTTGACGAGCTGCGGCGCGAGGGCGCGGAGGACACGGTCGGGCAGGACATCCGTCGCCGCCTCGCGGCCAAGGCGTTCCAGCACTGCGCCGTCTACGACACCCACATCGCGGGCTACCTGCGCTCCGGTGACGAGCTGTTCCCCCACGAGATGACCCTGGCGATGAGCAAGATCGGCGAGCTCCGCTACGGCGAGAACCCGCACCAGCTCGCCGCGTTCTACGCCGACAGCACCATCCGCCAGGTCCCGCGCGGGACGGTGAGCGCGAGCCAGCTCCACGGCAAGCAGCTCTCGTTCAACAACACGTTCGACCTGGATGCCGCGTGGCGGATCGTGGCCGACTTCTCCGCATCGACGGTGGCGATCGTGAAGCACGGCAACCCGTGCGGCCTCGCCTGCGGCGACGACGTGACGGAGGCGTACCGCCGCGCGCTCGCGGGCGACCCGCAGTCGGCGTTCGGCGGGGCCATCGGGATCAACCGCACCGTCGATGAGGCGACCGCCCGCGAGATCACCGAGGTCTTCTTCGAGGACATCATCGCGCCCGACTACACGCCCGAGGCGCTCGCGATCCTCCAGCGCAAGCGCGACCTCCGCGTCATGGCGACCGGCTACCGGCCGGAGCGCCCCGGCGAGATGGAGGCCGGCGACCTCGACTTCAAGCGTGTCGTCGGCGGCTGGCTCGTCCAGACGCGCGACGCCCTGCCCGAGAACATGCTCACGCGCGACGTGGTGACGACCCGACAGCCGTCGCTCTCGGAACTGACGAGCCTGCTGTTCGCGTGGCGCACCGTCAAGCACGTCCACTCGAACGGCATCGTGCTGACGCGTGGTCTCCAGCTCGTCGGCATGGGCGCCGGGCAGCCGAGCCGCGTCGATGCCGTGGATCTCGCCTGCCGCAAGGCCGCCGACCGCGCGCAGGGCAGCGTCATGGCGTCCGACGCGTTCTTCCCGTTCCCGGACGGCATCGAGCGGGCCGCGATGGCCGGCGTGACGGCGGTCATCCAGCCCGGCGGCTCGATCCGCGACCCGCAGGCGATCGAAGTTGCCAACCGCCACCACATGGCGATGATCTTCACGCACCAGCGGCACTTTAAGCACTAGGGATCGCGCGCACCAGGATTGAGCGGCGGTAAGCCGACCGCGAGGGAGCGGGGCAAGGCAATGGCGACGGACGACGTAGGCGCGAGTAGCGAGGCGGACGACTTCCGTCCGCCTTTCCGCATGACGCCCCAGCGCCAGGCCGTCCTCGGCGCCGTCCGCGCGAGCGCCGACCACCCGCGCGCCGCCGACGTCTTCGACCGCGTCAAGAGCGTCATGCCGGGCATCGCCTTCGGCACCGTCTACAACGCGCTCAACGCGCTCGCGGAGCAGGGGATCATTCGCCAACTGAGCTTCGGCGACGCGGCCAGCCGCTTCGACGCACGCAACGACCGCCACGATCACGCGGTCTGCACGTCGTGCGGGCGGTTGGCGGACGTCCAGGCGGCACCGTCCGCCTCCGAGGTTCGCGCCGTCGCCGAGCGGACCGGATTCACGATCCACGAGCACCACACCCAGTTCCTTGGCGTCTGCGCCGGCTGCCGTGCGCTCGGGCACCCTGAGGGCGGCTGACCGTCCGTCTCGAACCTAGGTGGAGTGCGCGGATGTGACGAGCGCGTAGTGCCGTTGCCGGCGCGCCGTGACGCGGCATCGGTATACGGTGCTTGCGGGATCCCCATTATGTGGGCCGAGCGATGTCCATGTACGACGTCGTGCGAAAGGACGCATCGAGCATGGCGATTTACCAAGCGTTGCGCGTCGGCGGCGTCCATCCCGAGACGGCCGCCCTGGCGAACATCCTGGCTGAGCAGGGCGTCGTCGCGCCACATTCCGGGCGGCCCTTCTCCGAGGCGTTGCTGCTCGGGATCGGCGGCGGCATCGGCGGCGGCTACTTCGTCTTCGAGTTCACCGGCTGCCCGAAGGCGCTGGTGATCGGCGCCCGCCACCAGTGGCACCAGACGGATCTCTTCCTCACGGGCATCTGCGAGCGCCTCGGCATGCCGCTGACGATCCGCGAGACCACCTCCGCGAAGGCGGCGGCGACGCACCTGCGCGCGGCCCTCGATGCTGGGCGGCGGGCTATCGCGTGGGTCGATCTGGCGGGCCTGCCGTACGTCCAGGCGCCCTCCGACTGGGAGCGGTGCTGGATTCACGTCGCCGGCGTCGTCGGCGCCGATGACGCGGCCGGGGAGCTGCTGCTCGACGACCGCGGGCCGGTTCCGTGGCGGATCGACGCCGAGACTTTCGCGGCCGCCCGCGCCGCGATCCGATCGAACAAGCATCGCTTGATGCTGGTCGAGGCGCCCCCGGCCGCGATCGAGCTTGAACGCGCGGTCGTCGCCGGACTGCGGGCCGGCGTGGACGGGCTGCAGGATCCGCCGATCAAGAATTTCGGCATCGCGGCTTTCGAGAAGTGGGCGAGCTTGATCGCGGATCGCAAGAACAAGAAGGGCTGGCCGGCGGTCTTCCGCCCCGGCCCCGACCTGCTCCGCGCGCTCGCGGCCACCTTCCACGCGGTCGAGACCAACGGCACCGGCGGCGGCGCGCTCCGCCCGCTGTTCGCCGATTTCCTCGACGACGCGGCCGGCATCCTCCGCGTTCCGGGGCTCGGCGACGTGGCGGCACGCTACCGTGAGCTCGGGGCGGCCTGGACCGCATTCGCGGAGGCCGCGCTGCCGGACGCCGTGCCGACGCTCGGCGAGACGCGGCACTTGCTCCAGGAGAAGGAGCGACTGACGCTGGCGCGCGGCGCCGACGCCATCGACGACCTGTCCCGGATCAATGGCCGCCTGCGCGCGCTTGAAGCGTCGGCGGAGACGGCCCACCCGCTCTCCGAGCCCGAGTCACTCGACCTATTCGCCGCGCTCCGCGACCGCCTCGAAGACATCGCTCGCGAGGAGCGCGCCGCCGTGGCCGAGCTGGCGTCCGCCATCGACGGCCTGTAGCGGATCTACGCTCGAAAGAAGATACCTACGCCCGGCTAGGAATGAGAATGGTCGCGCGGGTCGGGGACGTTCACCGTCATGATGCCCGAGCACCCGCGCGACACGATCAGCTCGCATGGCTCGGTTTCGCTGAGATTCTCTTCCTGGTGGATCTCGTTCGGCGGGACGAACAGGAAGTCGCCGGAGCCCACCTCCACCGCGTGCTCCAGCTTCTGGCCGTAGCGGAAGCGTGCCCGCCCGCTGACCACGTAAATCGCGGTCTCGCAGTCCCCGTGGTGGTGCGGGCCGGAGTTGGCGCCACCCGGCGTGGTGACGAAGCCGGACCAGATCGTGGTGGCGCCGGTCGTCTCGGGCGACACGCCCGCCTCGCGGGCCATGTTCGTCGTCTGGACGGCGCCCTTGAACCGCTCGTGCGGGCGAACCACCTTGATGCCGGACATTGTCGGGCCTCCACCGATCGGTCGGTCTGCGCCGTTCGAGTGTAGCCGACCTGGGACCGGAACGTGCATGGTCGATGCGATCAGGGGTAGCCGTCGCGGCCATTTGCGGCGCCGCCCCGCGAAGGAGGCGAAGGCCACGTGCGGCGCGTGCCCGCAACGGCCGATCGTTGGCCTCCTGTATCATAGTCGCGCCGATGCACCGGGACGACGGAATTCCCGCGATCGCGCGGCGGTTGAGATCATGTGCCCCGGAGGATGGATGGCCACGAGCGGCGGGCGCCGTTTCGCGGACGACGACGAAGAAGCGCGCTACTGGCTCGATTTCCTGCGGAGCGGGACGCCGGAGAGCAAGATCGAGGCACGGGATCACCTGTCGCGCATCTTCGAGCGGCGGGGGCTTCTGGCCGAGGCGATCGAGTTGCTGGAGACGAACGGGCGCGAGCATGGACGCGACGCCGATCACCTGGGTCGCCTCGGCGAGCTGTATCGGCGGGCCGGACGCGACGACGATGCGGACGCCGCGTTTGCGGAGGCCCACGCCCTGGATGCGCCGGAGGCTAGACTGGGCGTAGCAGAGACCGGCCCCGATGATGCGGTGGCGACAGCCGGCGACCGCGTCGCTACGGCGCCACGTCGCGAGACTGGCGAGTGGGATCGAGCCTGGAGCGATGCCGACCGCGACTCCGAGGATCTCACCACCCAAGTTGACGTCGCACCCGGCCAGGTCGCGGTGCTCGGTGCTGCCCCAACCCTCGAGGAGGCCGGCGCAGATCGGCCGCCGCCGCACTATTCGCGAGATGCGAGCGACACGTCTGTCGAGGACGACGGACGGCAGCGCGCGTGGTTCGCGGCGGCGCCGGCCCTGTCGCAGTCCGTTCCCGCATCGGGGCGTGAGCGGAGGGCGGGGACGCAGGTCCGTCGCCCGAGCTCGAATGGCACGGCACGACGGAACGGCGCGACGACGCGGCGCGGGGTGCCGTCGCGCTCGGCCTCGACGGGCTGGACTCCGGCGGCCATTGGGCTCGCCATCTTCCTGCTCACGTCGGTCGTCGTCGCCCTGGCGACGGCGGCCATCTCGCTCAGCTCGAACGGGCCTCCCGCCGCTCTCGATTCGGCATCGCTACCGGTTGCTGGCGATAGTGCGGCGGCCACAACCGATGAAACGTCGGGCCGCGCAGATCCGTTGGGGATGCCTCCGCCCCTTGGCGGATCGCTCGCGACGGACGCGACGCCCTCACAAGCGGGCGCGGTCACCCGCGGCCAGATCGGCTCCACGTCGGGGTCCGAGGCCCGGACCGACGGGAGCGTCGTCGAAAGCCCCGCCGGCGCCTTGCCCAGCCCGACGCCCGTGCCGATCGTGGATCCGGCGGCCATTCGGGCCTACAACACCGACGTGTCGCCGAAGCTGATCGTCGCGAACGCCACCAGCGCGCGCATGTCCGGGCTTGCTCGGCGGGTGAGCGAGAAGCCGGAGCTGCTCGGCGATCCGGCCTGGAAGCGGGACATGACGGCCGTGCTGCTCGACTTGCGCTCGATCGGTCAGCAGCTCCAGCGGCAGCAGAACGTGCCCGCGCCTGCCGATGCGGTCAATGGGCTCGTGGTCGGCATGGGACAGGATCTCGTGTACGTCGCCGACGAGCTCCAGGCCGGGATCGACGGCGTGAATGCCCGTCGACTCCAGAACGCCATGACTCGGGCGAACGAGGTCAACGGGCGGGTGCCGACGATCACGAATCAGCTCCAGGCACTCTCGACGCCGTAGGCCAGGACTCCCGGATCGGCGCGGCCCACGCAGCGACCTAGCGCCATGCCGCGGGAACACGGGAGCGCCGCCAGCACGCCCGTCATCGTGAGCCACTCTGTCTTCCTGAGCGAAGCGAAGGATCTACGGACTCACCCACATCAAAATGTGCTGAGATCCTGCGACACGAAGGGCCAGCCACCGCGCGGGTGACCGGCCCCTTGATGTCGCGTGATGGACGCCGAGCGCGGCGCCTCTCGAAGCTAGGCGGCTAGAGCGCGGCGCCCACCAGCTCCGAGGGCGAGGCCGGCTTGAGGTCGCCGTCTGCCGTGCCGCACACCGTCTCGGTGATCAAGCGGGTCACGAGGTACGGGTCCATGTTGGCATTTGGGCGGCGATCCTCGATGTAGCCCTTCTTGTCAACCGCCACCTGCCACGGGATGCGGATCGACGCGCCGCGATCGGAGACGCCGTACGAGAACGTCTTGTACGAGGCCGTCTCGTGGGCGCCCGTCAGGCGCTCCTCGATGCCGACGCCGTAGTTGGCGATGTGCAGCGCGGTGCGCGTGCCGAGCGCCTCGGCGGCGGCGATGCAGGGCTCGTACGACTCGCGCATCTCCTTGGTCGAGAAGTTCGTGTGGCAGCCGGCGCCATTCCAGTCGCCTTTGACGGGCTTCGCGTCGAGCCGCGCCGACACGCCGTTGCCCGACGAGGTCGGAAAATCCTCGGCCGTGCGGTACAGCAGCCAGCGCGCGATCCAGAGCTGGTCGCTCACGTCGAGCGGGCTGAGCGGGCCGACCTGGAACTCCCACTGGCCGGGCATGACCTCGGCGTTGATGCCGGAGATCAGCAGCCCCGCCTTGAGACAGTTTTCCAGGTGTGCCTCGACGACCGGGCGGCCGAACACCTCGTCCGAGCCGACGCCGCAGTAGTAGCCGCCCTGGGGGGCCGGGAAGCCATTGTTGGGCCAGCCGAGCGGCTTGATGCCGTCGAAGAAGGTGTACTCCTGCTCGAGCCCGAACCACATCTCGTGCTTGGCGTACTTCTCGGCGATCTCGCGCAGGGGCGCCCGCGTGTTGCTCGGGTGCGGGTCGCCGTTGACAAGGAACACTTCGCACATGACCAGCTTGTGGGGATCGCCGCGCAGTGGATCGTCGCAGACGAAGACCGGCTTGAGGACGCAGTCCGAGCGGTCGCCCGTGGCCTGCTGCGTGCTCGACCCGTCGAAGCCCCACGTGTCCGGCTCTTTGCCCAGCGGGAGAATCTTCGCCTTGGACCGCAGCTTCGCGACCGGCTGGGTGCCATCGACCCAGATGTACTCCGCCTTGTAGAACTTGTACTTCTCAGCCACGCTCGATGCCGCTCCTTCTTGATGGTACGTCGGGAGAGATCGCGCTCGGATCTCCGAGGTGCTCCGCGACATCCGCGGCGCGATGCACGGACAACGGGGAAGACACCTACGTTCCGTTGGCCGAGATGCTACCCGGCGTCTCGCGGCGACCACCAGGGACAATCCCGCCGAAATCGCTCCGAGGCGATTGTGCATGCTGCATAAGCCGCAGGCGCAGCCCCGTGTGCTTCCACATTCGGGCGATCCTGTGGAGCGCCGACACGTCCGAACCGAGCCCCGGCCAGGCGGGCGGACGGAGTATACTCGCCGCGTGGCAAAGTACGATCCGCTCCGCGACCATCTCGCCGGACTGCCACGGTTCCAGAAGCGGATCACCATGAGCTTCGCGACCATCGAGGCACTCCTCGGAGAGCCGCTCCCGCCGTCCGCGCAGAAGTACGATGACTGGTGGCGGGGCCGCGCGCGCTGGCGGAAGGTCATAGAAGGGCGCCCGTGGGAGGAGATCGGCTGGGTGGTCGATGAGCTGGATCTCCGATCGACGCTGGTCACGTTCAGGCGACAGGAATGATCGAGCGCATCACGACCGCCTACTATCGGCTCCCGCTCGAAGCATCGGGCGACGCCGGCCACGGCCTGCTGGACGTCGAGGAGCTGGTGCTCGTCGAGGTGACGGCCGACGGCCTGGTCGGGCACGGGTACGCGTACACGATCGGGCGGGGCGGCCGGGCGATCCGTGCGCTGATCGAGCACGACCTGGCGCCGCTGCTGATCGGCCAGCCTGCCGACGACGTCGAGGCGCTCTGGGATCGGCTGTGGCGCGGCGTCCTGTACGTCGGGCGCGGCGGGCTGGCCGCCTTCGCCGTCGCGGCGCTCGATATCGCCCTCTGGGATCTGCGCGGGCTGCGCGAGCGGAAGCCGCTCTGGTCGCTCGTCGGCGGCACGGCGCGCGCGATCCCGGCCTATGGGAGCGGCGTCGATCTCCCGAAGCCGCTCGACGAGCTGCTCCGCCAGGTCGAGGGGTTCATCGAGAAGGGCTACTCCGGTGTCAAGGTCAAGGTCGGCAAGCCGGACGCGGCCGAGGATGACGCGCGGGTGGCGGCCGTTCGCAAGCTGATCGGCGACGGCGTGGACCTGATGGTCGATGCGAACATGGCCTGGACGACCGACGTGGCCTTCGAGCGCGGCAAGCGGCTCTCCGAGTACAAGCCGCGCTGGCTCGAAGAGCCGTGCCCGCCCGAGGACGTGCCGGGCCACGTGATGCTCCAGCGCGAGCTGCCGATGCCGATTGCCGTTGGCGAGAGCCTGCACAGCGTGGCCGAGTTCGCGCGCTACGTCGAGACGAAGGCGGTCGGCGTGGTCCAGATCGATCCGGTGACCAACGGCGGCATCACCGCCTCGCTGCGGGCGCTGCGCCTCGCGGACGCCGCCGGGCTGGCGACGAGCTCGCACTACACCGACGAGATCAGCGCCCATGTGCTGTGTGCCAGCGCCCGGCCGATCTACGTCGAGAAGCACGCCTTCGCGCTCGACCCCTACCTGGAACGGCCGCAGGTAGTCACGCGCGGCGCGGTCCGCCCCACCGACGACCCCGGCACGGGGATGCGCTTCGACCGCGCGGCCCTCGCTCCCTACGCCGAGTAATCGGTTGCTCCACTGATGACGGCGCCGGGCTCGCTCTGGCGGCACCGCGACTTCGTCAAGCTGTGGGTCGCGCAGACGGTGTCGATGGGCGGCTCGCTCGTCGGCCGCTTCGCGATCCCGCTCGTGGCCGTGCTCACGCTGGAGGCCGGCCCGTCTGAGGTGGCGACGCTGCGCGTGGCCGGTTTGCTGCCGGCCTTTTTTGTCGCGCTCGCCGCCGGCGCCTGGGTCGATCGCGTGCGGCGCCGGCCACTGATGATCTGGACGGACCTCGGGCGGGCCGCGCTGCTCCTGGCTATACCCGTCGCGGCCGTGCTCGGGATGCTGGGCCTCGAGCTGCTGATCGTGGTCAGCCTAGCGGTCGGGACGCTCACCACGTTCTTCGACGTGGCCTACCGTTCGTACCTGCCGTCGCTGGTGCGGCGCGAGCAGCTCGTCGAGGGCAACAGCAAGCTCGCGGCCAGCTCGGCCGTCGTCGAGGTCGCGTCGTTCGGGGGCGCCGGCTGGCTCGTGCAGCTCGTGACCGCGCCGTTCGCCATCCTGATCGACGCGCTGTCGTTCGTCGCCTCGGCGTTCGCGCTCTGGCGCATCCGCACCCCGGAGGCGCCGATCCTGGCGGAGGACCGAACGGGCGCCTGGTCCGAGATCCGCGAGGGGCTGCGCTTCGTGCTCGGCGCGCCACTCTTGCGCGCGCTGATCGTGACCGCCGGCCTGAGCGCCCTGTTCCTCCACATGTGGGTATCGATGCTGACCTTGTTCGTCGCGCGCGACCTCGCCATCGAGCCCGGCCTCCTCGGGATGCTCTACGCAATCGGCGGGGTGACCGCGCTGGCGGGCGCGTCGGTGGCCGAGCGCGTCGTCGCGCGGTTTGGGCCGGGGCCGACACTGGTCGCCTGCCTGGTGCTGACCAACGCGTCGCTGCTCTTCGTGCCGCTCGCGGCCGGCCCACTCTTGACGGTCGTGCTGTTCGTCGGCGCGCAGCAGCTCTTCGACGGGCCGGCCGTGATCTACGAGATCGGCGAATCGAGCGTGATCCAGGCCATCGCGCCGGAGCGGTTGATCGGGCGCGTGGTGGCGGCGCACGGGTTCGTGTCGTCGTGCGCGATGCTGGCCGGCACGGTCATCGGCGGCATCATCGGGGAGCTGGTCGGGGCGCGCGAGACGATGGTCGTCGGCGCGCTCGGGAGCCTGATCGCGGCCGGCTACCTCGCGCTGTCGCCCGTGCGCTCACTCCGCGCGTTGCCGGCGCTTCCGTGACCGCCCGCCGGCAAAGGGACCGCCGGCCGGCCGCGGATCGCCGCGGATCCCTGGTGCTCGTTGGCTTGAGCTTCGTCGGCTTCGTGAGCATCGGGTTGCCGGATGGCCTGCTCGGCGTGGCATGGCCGTCGATGCGCCGCGACCTCGACGTGCCACTCGACGCGCTGGGCGGGTACTTGCTCGCGGTGGTCGCGGGTTACTTGACGGCGAGCGTCACCAGTGGGCGAGTGGTGCGTCGGCTCGGCGTGGGCCTGGTGCTCGCGCTGAGCTGCCTGCTGACAGCCGGCAGCCTGCTCGGCATCGCGCTCGCGCCGCTCTGGGTCCTGGTGCTCGGCTTTGGCATCGTCGCCGGCCTGGGCGCGGGCGCCATCGACGCGGGCCTCAACGCATTTGCGGCACTACGCTTCAGTCCGCGCGCGATGAATTGGATGCACGCGAGCTTCAGCGCCGGCGTCGCCGGCGGGCCGGTGCTCATGGGCGCGCTGCTCGACGCGGGCTATCCGTGGCGGTGGGGGTACGGCGTGGTCGGCGCGGCGCAGGGGCTGCTCGGCGTGGCCTTCCTGCTCACGATCGACCGATGGAATGTGCCGGGCACGTCCATCACGGCCGAGGACGCGACGCGGGACGGTACCGAGGCCCGACCACGGCGCGGTGCGCTGCTGCTGGCGGGCGCCGCCTTCTTCACGTATACGGGCGCCGAGGTGACGGCCGGCGGCTGGGCATACAGCTTGCTGGTCGAGGCGCGCGGCATGGACGGGGCGCCGGCCAGCCTCGCGGTGAGCGGCTTCTGGGCGGCCCTCGCCGGCGGTCGAGTGCTCTTCGGGGTGATTGCCAACCGACTCGAGGCGGTGTCGCTGGTCCGCGCGTGCGGGGCCGGAATCGTGGCGGGGGCGCTACTTGTGTGGCTCGATGCGGGCACACTCGCGACCGTGGCTGGGCTGGTGACGATCGGATTCGCCGCCGCCCCGATCTTCCCCACGCTGATCTCATCGACGCCGACGCGATTCGGCGCGCGGGGCGCAACCGACGTGGTGGGCGTGCAGATTGGGGCGGCGGCGCTCGGCGCGGCACTGCTGCCCAGTCTCGCCGGCATCTTCGCTGCCCGCACGAGCCTCGAGATCGTCCCGCCGTTCGTGGCGCTCCTCGGCGGGCTAATGCTGGCGGCCCACGAAGGTTTGCTGCGGCGAAGCCTGCGCGCTCCCGGATAGGTGCGCTAAAAGGCATCGCCGGGCAGGAATAACCTGCCCGGCGATGCCTCGGACATCGGGGATGATTCAGTGAGCTCTCTATCTCGCTAGCGCAGCTCCCCGGGGTCGCTCCGGTCGCCCGGGTGGCGGAGTGCGTCGGCGGACGGCGCCTGGTCCAGCCCTTCCTCGATCAGCTCGCGGTCGCCGGGCGCCGGTGCCTTCGCGACCCGCTCGGATGCGGGCGCATAGGTGCGCGGCCGATCGCCCGCGTCCGAGCGCGCCTCGTCCTTCTCGTCGTCGGTCAGCGGGCGCGCCGGCGTGTCGATGAGCTCGTTCATCGTCGCTTCGCGGCCCACGTCCTGGCCTCGCTCGGTTGGATCGAGGACCGACTCGGCGTGTGGGTCTCGCGGTGCGGCCGGCCGGAGGGGACCATCGACCAGGAACGGGTCTTGGGATGCTGCCATCGTCACACCTCACGAACGTGTAGGCGCCCAGACGGTGCGGCGCCCGCGATTGCTCCGGATGCTCCCATCCGTCCTTCAGGGCGGTCGCAAGAGTTATGCCCCGGTGCGGACGCCGCGGGCTCGCTCCCAATCGGGCCAAGGGCTCGGGCATTGGCCACGGTGGGCTGCACCGGGTGCGGGATGGGATGGGGAGCACCGAAAAAGGGCGGTGTCGCGCAAAGCGGGGCCGTATCATCTGTGTCAGGAGGCGGCGAGCTTCGTGCCGACTCATCCCCGCTCGGAGGCCCCAATCCGATGAAGCTCACCGCCGCCGCGCCCGTCCACATGCTGTGGGGGGCTCGATTGGCAATCGCGCTGATGCTTTCCCTGACGCTCGCTGCCCTGGCGGCGTGCGGACCGGGCCAGGCGGTCGGCGGCACGCCCGCCGCGACGGCCCCCGCCGCGCAGGCAGGCGCGGGCACAGCTACGACCGCGCCGACAACGAACGTACCGCCTGTCGCGGCTTCGCCCGCCGTAACCGTCGCTCCGGGCTCCACCGTGGCCGCGGCGGTGTCCGCCGCGCCGGCGTCGCCTGCCGCAGCCTCGACGACTGCCGTTGCGCCCGCGTCGCCGGTCGCGAGCGGGTCGCCCGCCGCATCGCCGGTCGTGGCGCAGGCTAGCCCGGACGCGCAAGCCGCCGCCCCGCGCACGCCCATCGACGAGGCGGTCCTGCTGACGGCTTCCGCCTATAACGCGCTGCAAGACCGCTTCTTCCGTCCGCTCGATTCGCGGACTTTGCTCCAGTCGGCCTGGGATGGCGCGCGTCGCGCGCTCTCCGACCAGCGCCGCGCCATCGCCGACGTCCCCGCCCCGCGGCTCAGCGGCGACCGCGAGGGCGACCTGGCGCGATTCTCGGAGAGCTTCCGCGCCCTGCTGACCGCCGCCGGGTCCAACGCGGACACGACCCGCACGGCGATGATGGCGTCGAGTGCGATGATCGAGAGCGTCGGCGAGCAGCACACGGTCTTCCTGCCGCCGGAGCAGTTCAACCGCTTCCGCTCCAGCCTGACCAGCGAGCAGGGGAGCGTCGGGCTCGGCATCCTCATCAGCGGTCAGTCGGCGCCGTTCACGATCGGCAGCCTCGTGCCGGGCGCCCCGGCCGAGAAGGCCGGCGTACACGAAGGCGACCAGATCGAACGCATCGACGGCCAGGATCTGTCGCGGCGCAGCCTCACGCAAGTGTCCGAGATGCTGCGCGGCGAGGCCGGCCAGCCGGTTACGCTGTCATTGCGGCGCGCGCCGGGCCAGGCGGTCGGCCCGACCGCCGGCCGCTCGATCGCGCCGTCCGGCGTCGGCGGCGAGGCGCTCGAGGTCATGGTGACGCGCGAGCGGTTCGTCGTGCCGCCCCTGACGATGCGAGTGCTACCCGAGGGGCTGTGCCACTTCCGACTGACGAGCTTCCCGGTCGCCTTCGCGGTCGGACCGACCGGCCGAACCGTGGCGCAGGATCTCGATCATTACCTCGAGCAGTGCGAGCAGGCCGGCGGGCGCGCGTGGATCATGGATCTGCGGCAGAACGGCGGCGGCGCGAGCCTGTCGCAGGTGCTCGGGCGCTTCCTCGACGTCGGGCCGATCCTGGTCGAGCGCGACAAATCCGGCGCCCGCTACGAGCAGGCGACCGATGGGCACCTCTTCCGCGTGCAGCGCCCGTTGGTGGTGCTGATCGACAACGGCTCGGCATCCGCGTCCGAGGCGTTCGCGTCGGCGGTCGGCGAGTACAAGCGCGGCGTCGTGATGGGCCAGAAGACGGCCGGTGCCCTCAATACGGGCAACATCGTCCCGCTGCCGCTCGGCGCCGGGATGATGGTCGCGATCCGCGAAGTGTTCAGCGGCAAGAACGAGATCGTCATCGATGAGGTTGGGGTCTCGCCAAGCGTGCGCGTCGATTTCAGTCGCGATGCCGCCGCGCTGCCGCGCCAGGTGATCGAGCAGGCGCTGAACATGCCGGCCGACGTCGGGCCGCAAGCCGAGCTGCCGCGCACCGCAGGCGTGCCGCTGAGCGAGGCGGAGCTGCGTCGGCGCATCGAGCCGATCCAGCTGCGCGCGGAGGACGCCGAAGCGGTCGCGGACCAGCAGATTCGCGGTGACCTCGCCGTCGATACGCTCCATTACTACGCAAACGACTCGCCCCAGTTACAGGCCGGCCGGGATCGCGCGGTTCGCCTCGGCTGGCTCGGCGGCTTCGTCCGCTGGATGGGCGCCGGCTTCCCGCCGCCCTACGCCGTCGACGTCGAGCTCTACCGCGACGCGGACGGTGCCCACCGCGACTTCCGCGAGATCTACGAGCCGGGCGAGCCCCGCAATGCGCCGCAGTGGCGAGACGTCGATCCGCCGATCCGTCTGGGCGACGACACACGGGCCTTGATTGGGACGGGTCAGAACGAGGGCCGCATCTGGATCGGGTGGCGACGCGGGAGCGCGACCTACGTGGTGGCGCGCACCGTGACGCCCGGCGAGGCGGCCGACTTCGCGCCGCTAGTCCGGCTGGCGCAGATCATCGATGGGCGGGCGCAGCAGACCCCGCCCTGATCGGCGGCGATTAGTACACCACCACAGCGACGATGGCTGAGGCCCTCTCACCACATCTGTCATCTCAGCACATCTGTCATCCTGAGCCTGCGAAGGATCTACGGACTGCCCGCCGTTGGACCGTCCGTAGATCCTTCGCGGCGATCGGAGTCCGGCCGGCCGGCTCGTCCCGCGGGCCGCCGGCTCGTCCCAGCGGGCGCGAGTACCGCGCGCATCCGCGCTGCCGAGGTTTCCGTGTCGAGCGTCACTTGCGGTCAATAATGAGACTATATATCATTATGGGCGTCAAGCAGCGGCGGGGCATCTCGCCGCTCGGAGGTCTGCCATGTCCGTTCGTCTCTACGTCGGGAACCTCTCGTTCCAGCCCACCGCCGACGAGGTCGGCGCGGCGTTCGCGCGGGTCGTGCGCGTCGAATCCGTCCACGTGCCGGTCGATCGCCAGACCGGCCGCCCGCGCGGCTTCGGCTTCGTGGAGATCGCCGATGGCGCCGACGCGGAGGCCGTCATCGACGCGCTGAATGGCGAGCCGCTCCTCGGCCGGCCGATCGTCGTCCACCACGCCCGGCCGCGCGAGCAGCACGGCCACGACGACCGGCGCCGCGATGCGCACCCATCGCACGCACGCGGGCCGCGTCCGCACTTCGACCGAGGCCGCTAGGGCGCGCTCCGCGCGCGAGCTCGCACCATGAGCGTCGGCTCGATGCGGGAGGGGAGCGCTCGGGCGGTGGCTGGCACACCGCCCGAGCTAGAGTGCGAGGACTCGCGGGGCGACGGGAGGGCGCCACCCCACGAAGCCGTCTCGCGCTCGTTCGGTTGAGTGCCGGCGGCGGGCCGGAGGCGCCGCCATCGGACATCCGGCCTCATCTCGCCTCGCGACTACAATGAGACTATATCTCAACACGAGCATACTCTAGCATGGCAATCCAATCAGCGCAAGTGCTCAGCTGGCCTCCGTTCAGCGCCCATTGCCTGCCGTGCGCGGGCACATGGGCCCGCTAAACGCATGGCGATCCCACGCCCGAGGGGCGCTCGGGCACTCGACGAACAAGGGCGATCCCTTGACGTCGATCACTGGGATCACCTCACGAAACGGGAAAAAGTACACGCGAAGGCTGAGGTAACCCTGGGGGTTCGAGCACCAACGTACTCGAAAACCGGGACTGGCTGTCCACAGGAAATCGAACTCTCGGCCTCTGGGGCTTGATTGCCCACAGCGCTTCTCGCACCCCGGCAGCCGTACCACGATGACACGACGAGCGACGTTGGACGTTCATGCTCCCGTCACGGTCAGATGATGCCATCCGGTGGCACCATCAGGGTACGTCGGAGTGGATGCCTCTTCCTGCAATACTCCCCGCCCATCGGTTGCCCGCGCCACCAGCTCGACCGTGGCGCCCGCCGTCACCGTGAACACGCCCTCCCATCGCACCCACGCATCAGGACCGGGTTGCGGCTCCAGGATGCGCGCCGTGGCCCAGGTTTGGCCGCCATCAGCGCTGTATTCCACCTTAGAGACGCCACGATCGGCGGCGTAGGCGATCCCGGCAAGTCTCTGGTTCCCTGCTGGAACAGATGCTGAGGGTGCCGGCAGATCAACCCTGGTCATCGTGTGAACGATGCCTTCGGTGTTCCAGTTGCGCTGACCATACCAATCAAGCGCGGACCGAGTTGACGGACGAATGACCCTGATCCACTTGGCGCTCTTGTAACCGTAGTGCCCTGGAACCAACAGGCGCGCAGGATAGCCGTGCTGATACGGGAGCACGGACCCGTTCATCTCGTACGCCACGATGGTGTTCGGATCGAGCGCCGCGTCAAGCGAGATCGTACTCGAGTACTCGTCCTCGCTGATGATGGAAAGGGCGACGACTCCAGGCTTCACGCCCCCGGCCAGGTCAAGCAGCGTGGCCAGCCGAACGCCCTTCCAGTTCGCCGTCCCGATGAGTTCGCAACCAAACTGCGTGTTCTCACACATATCAATCGGATTACTGATGCACTCCAGCGTCTTCGCCAGCTCGACTGATGGGAGTTGACGCAGTATCGCGTAGTCAACGCGTACCGGGGTGTTGACCTCGCCATCGAATGCCAGGCTCCACTCCTCCGGCTTGATGACCGGATCGGAGACGGGATTCTTGGTGACATGGTAGTGGTTCTCGGTAGGCGTGATCAGCGGCGCCAGCGTACCCGGCTGACGTACACCCCCAACGATTGCGCCGTTCTCATCGCGTACGAGCTGTTTCGCGAACACCAGCGGTGCTGGGAGGTCAGAACCAGCAGCGGATATGGACGGTGACAGTGCTACCGGTGAGGGCGTGGGCGACGATACGATGGCTGATGCCGGTGTCGCCGGTAGAGGTGTTGGGGGCGCTGGTGTCGTGGGAGCCGTGGCGCGTACCTGGGACTCGGCCGAAGCGCCCGCCGGCTGCACGGCTGCGGCCGGCCGTGGCAAAGCCGTTGAGGAGGCACCGGCTCCTTCAGCCCGAGGCGTCACCTGGAGACGTGCCAGCGGCAGGCTGCTGCCTGAAGCCGCACCTCGCTGCCCAAGCCAGACCGTCGCAGCAGCAGCGAGTGCTGTCGTCGATAGCGAGACAACGGCTGTCCGACGGGAGAAGGTCGGCCCCTGGGCGACTCCCTCGGTGGTGGAACCATGTGTTCGGAGTTCGGCGACCGGTCGGACTAGAACAAGGATTGCCGCGAAGGTCAAGCCGACCATGAGGTACCCGGCGTTGACAAGCCGCCAGTCCTGGAGTAGGTCGAACCCGAACAGCCCCGCCCCGGTGACCGGCATCACCACACCCATCGCAGCGAGGTAGAGCGCCGGGCCAACTGCTGCCAGCGCCCACGGTGACTGCACAAGCCGGAGCAGCGTGACGCCGAGCGTAAAAAGGATTGCTGCCATTCCCGCCACCGCCACGTACAGTCCGTACACCTTTGCGTTCGCCCCGAACTGCGAGATCCCCTCTTCGAGCGTCTTCGGCGACACGAACAGGAGCGTCCACTCCATCACGCGCTCAGGGAGCGTTCGAATCTGGTAGGCGAAGCGCAACCAGAACATCGCCGCCATCACCGCAGCGGTCGCGACGAGTCCTCCCACCATGCACGTGGTCCAGGGCGCGACTTGATGTGGAACGGAGGTATACCCGTAAGTTGTGGACCGGAGGCATGAAGAACGCAGCGTATCCTTCAGGTTGAAGAGACCTGGACCGGCCCGTGAGGGCCAGGGAGGACACGCTACCCATGCAG
>Ga0136611_10000785_pt1 | contig 21380 bp, 22 predicted proteins | sample AntDrymUQ2232306_2_FD_106645 | JGI IMG/M metagenome (GOLD analysis project Ga0136611, IMG submission 106645) | Polar desert sand microbial communities from Dry Valleys, Antarctica - metaG UQ223 (23.06) | ecosystem: Environmental > Terrestrial > Soil > Desert | place: Antarctica: Dry Valley...
AGCGATACAAGGCCTGCCACGGCCGCAGCGGCAGCGAGGACCGCCGTCTGGTGACCCGCCCGTTCGAGGGGCTGCCCGACGAGCCGGAGTGGGTCGCGCTCCGCGAGATCGTCCCGGCCGGCACGGCGCGGCTCGGCGTGAAGGACGCACCCGACCGCGAGGTCACCCTGTCGACGGTGCTGCCGCTCGCCTGGCCGGCGCTCGTCCGGGCCGACGGCAAGGTGTTCCTCGGCCTCCAGGTGCAGACCCGGTCGGGCGACGTCAGCCGCGACCTCGGCAACGCGCTGGAGCTCGCCCTCGCGGCCGCTCCCGGCGCCAGCATCGTGCCGACCGGCCTGCCGGGTCCCGGGTCGCGGCTGCAGGACCTGCTCACCGACGCGCCGCTGGAGGTCACCGTCCACGAGGGCTTCGACTACTGGGTGGAGGGCGCTCCCGACCCGACCGGCGAGGTGGCCGCGTCGATGGAGCGCGCCAACGCCTCGGTCGTCCCGACCGCGCGGCTGAGCTCGGTGTCGGCCGCCTACTGGTGCCGCATGAAGGAGAAGTCGCACCTGCGCTGGGTGCTGCCGCAGGACGAGGAGCCGCTGCTCGACGCCATGGCCCGGCTCGCCGCCGCCGACGCGCTCGGGCTCGGCCCGGACACGCGGTACGTCGGCTCGTTCCGCGCCCACGGGCTGCTCTGCCCGGTGTGGGACCTGCCCCTGGCGTGCGAGCCGGACGCGATCGAGGAGCCGACGGCCGCGCTGCGCGAGCGGCTCGACGCCGAGCTCGCCTCGCCAAGGGCGCTCACCGCCGACGAGCGGCGGGCCCGCAGCGGCCTGCTGTCGAGGCAGCTCACCCTGCGCTGAGGCTCAGCGGCGGCTGTTGGGCGGTCCACCCCGCCAGGGGAAGTGGCGATCACCCGCAGCCCCTCCCCGCACTGATCGCCACATCCTCGAGGCGACCCGAGTCACCCGACCGGCAACGGGTCCCGCGCGACCGGGCAGCTCATGCAGCGCGGCCCGCCCCGGCCGCTGCCGAGCTCGCTGCCGGCGATCCGGACGACCTCGATGCCGGCGCGCTCGAGGGCGTGGTTGGTGACGACGTTGCGCTCGTACGCCACGACGAGCCCGGGCGCGAGCGCCAGGGTGTTGTTGCCGTCGTCCCACTGCTCGCGCTCCGCGGTCACCGGGTCGAGGCCGGTGTCGATGGTGCGCAGCCGGTCGATGCCCATCGCCGCTGCCGCCGCGTCGAGGAACGGTCGGGGCGCGGACACCTGCAAGCCGTCGCTCTGCGGCGTGACGGTGTAGGCCGCGAGGGTGCCGGCGACGGCGGGGAACATCACGACGGCGTCGGTGTCGACCATCGTGCAGATGGTGTCGAGGTGCATCGTGGCGCGCTCCTGCGCGATGGGCACGGCCAGCACGGTGTGGGCGATGCCGGCCGCGAAGGCGCGCAGCGCGAACGCCTCCACCCCGGCCGGAGTGGTGCGCTGGCCGGTCCCGACGGCGACGACGCCCGGCGCCATGACCAGCACGTCGCCGCCCTCGAACCACGCTTCCTGCTGGCTGCCGCCGTAGAGCAGCGGCGTGCCGGCGAACCGCGGGTGGTGCCGGTAGATCGCGCCGGTGACGGCCCGCTCCCGCTGGCGGGCGTGCATCGAGGGGCTGGTCACGGCGACGTGGTCGTCGACCCACACCGACGAGTCGCGGGTGAACAGCAGGTTGGGCAGCGGCCGGACGACGAACTCGCCCTGCGTCGACAGCCGGGCGACGACGCCGTCCGCCCCGTGGGCGGGCAGCTCCTCGTGGGTCAGCCCGGCCGCGATCACCCCGGCCAGCTCGTCGCTCGGCAGGTCCATCAGCCAGGCGCGCAGGACCGTCGCCAGCTGCGGTCCGACCTCCGTCGGAGCGACCGCGGAGTCGACGACTGCGGCCCGCGCCTCGACCACCTCGAGCGCCTGCTCGAGGAGCGTCCGCAGGTAGAGCACCTCCACCCCGCGGTCGCGCAGCGCGGTGGCGAACCCGTCGTGCTCGTCCTGCGCGCGCGACACCCACGGCAGCCCGTCGAACAGCAGGTCGGCGTTGTTGCGCGGCGTGAGCCGGGACAGCTCTGCCCCCGGCCGGTGCAGCATCACGGTGCGGAGGCGGCCGACCTCACTGGTGACCTGATGGGGCGGCGTGTCCGGCATGGGCGAAACCTAACGCGTACGCGGCGGAGCGCCCCCCCGCCAGCGGGTCCGCGTCACGGGGTCCTTCGTCGGCGGGGTGAGAGGGGCGCACGCGCTGACTAGCGACGACTCACCTTCCCGGTCGCCGCGTCCCAGAACAGGATGCCGTTCTCGAACATCTGGGCTCGCCCGCCCGCGCTGTCACCCTCCTCATTGAGGGGGTAGCCCAGCGGACCGGCCTCCCAACCGGTGGACGCCCAGTAGTCCCGGATCCCGCCGTAGACCAGCTGGGTGCGGGAGGCCGGGTGCCAGTAGATCGACCCGCGCTCGAAGTGGTTGAAGCGCCCGATGCCGTCCGGTGTGGCCAGCTCACTGGTCAGCGGGTAACCCAGCGGCCCCCGCTCCCAACCCGTCGAGTACGTCGGCCGGGTCGTCCTCCTGGCCCAGCGGTCGCGGATGGCGCCGCGCACCTCGTGGGCGCCGGTGGTCGGCGTCCAGTAGATCGAACCGTGCTCGAAGTGGTTGAAGCGACCCCGCCCGTCCGGCGTGCCGAGCTCGTCGGTGACGGGGTAGCCCACCGCACCCAGCTCCCAGCCGCGAGCGGCCCACGTGCTGCGGATCGCCCCGCGGACCTCGCGCGCCCCGGTGGTGGGGGTCCAGTAGACGGAGCCGTGCTGGAAGTGGTTGAAGCGACCTCGCGGCACGGGGGTGCCCAGCTCGTCGGTGGTCGGGAAGCCCAGGGCGCTGCTCGGGCCGCCCAGCCTGCTCCAGGACTGCCGGATCGCGCCACGCACCTCCCGGGCGTCCGTTGCGGGCGAGGAGTAGATCGCGCCGTTCTGGAAGTCGGTGTACGAGCCTTCGGGGTCCTTCACGAAGGTTCTCGTGGTGGTCGGCCCGCTGGTGGGGTAGCCGAGAGCGCTGCGCTCCCACCCGAGCCGACCCCATGTTCGCTGGACGTCACCGACGACCGGGTGGGCACCGGTGGCGGGCGACCAGTAGATCGAGCCGTTCTCGAAGTGGTTGTAGCGGCCGACGCCGTCCGGGGTGCTCCGTTGATCCGTCACGGGGTAGCCGAGGGGTGCTTGCATGCTCGGGGTGCCGAGCAGCCCTGTGCCCACGTACACCCGGGCGATCTCGTCGTGCACCTCGTGCGCTCCGGTGTCCGGGCGCCAGTAGATGGCGCCGCGCTCGAACTTCGTGACCTCGCCGGCGATGTTGAGGAAGGGGCCGCTGCCGGACGTCGGTCGACCGAGGAAGCCGCCTTCCTCACCCGACGCTCGGTAGAGGTCGTAGTGCGGCCCCACGACCTCGTGCGCGGAAGGAGAGATGTCGGCGCTCCAGGAGATGAGCCCCGTCTCGTAGCGCTGGCGCTCTGTCGTGCCGTGCTTGGCCAGCTCTCGGGGCCCGACAGCGGCACCGAGCCGGGACCTGGTCCCACCGAGGTTGACGTAGCGCTGGTCCACGGTGGACAGCCCGTTGTGGATCCGGCCGGTCTGCTGCCAGGCGCCGCCGTCCACGTAGAGGGGTGACGCCGGGTCGGCCGGGTCGTCGTCGAAGCTCAGCGTGGAGGCGGCGTTGAGGGTGACCGCTGCGGGGAAGCAGGTGGCCGGAAGCGCCGAGCGGAAGCCCGTGCCGTCGGTCATCGGCTCGGTCGACCGGCACAGCGCTGGACCCCCCTCGGCGCGGGAGACCGTCGTCTCGCCCGGAGCAGCCAGCACGACGAAGGCCTCTGCCCTGCCGTCGATCGTCGACGTGCTGACGTCCCAGCGGAGCGTCGTGCTGCCGAGGGCGGCCCGGTCGGTGCTGGGCTCGCTCCCGGGTGCCATCGTGGCGGTCAGCAGCACCGTGGTGCCGTCACTGGACAGGCAGATCTCGCGGACGTCGGCGGCCGGCATCGAGCGGTAGCCGTCGGTCCCCTCCACGCGCACGTCGGCGGAGCCGGTGGGGCTGCAGACGGCGTTGGCTGCCGACGCCGGCCCGCCGATCACCACCAGGGAGGTGGTGGTGGCCAGCACGCACAGTGCGAGCACGGAGCAGCGGCGGAGAGCGGGGCGTACGGGCACGGAGCCGTCCTTCGTCAGGCACGGCCACTCGCCGGCGCGCCATCATGACGGTCGCCCGGCGCCCGGCGCAGGAGAACGGGCGGATCGTGGCGTCGCTAGCCACGCCGACGAGGCAGCGGGGCACCAGGGGCCGCGTCCGCCGCCGCGCGATAGTCTCCGGCGCCGCGCACGCCGACCCGGGAGCCGCATGACCGTCACGTACAGCCTGGCACTCCTCCGAGGGCTCGGCAGCGACCTGCACACCGTCGCGGACGTGATGGACGGACGCAACGCTGCTGCCCGGTACGACGCGGCCGACATCGGCTCGGATGTCGCCGGCGCGCTCGACCACTTCGCCGACAGCTGGGACGACAAGCGGGAGCTGCTCACGAAGGGCCTGCGGGCCGTCGGCGACATGGCGCAGGGGACGGCGCAGGTCTTCGAGGAGTTCGACGACGCCATGGCCGCGAAGGTCGAGACCATCCTGGATGACGGGGCATGAGCGCCCGCCCCGGTGAGTGGCAGCTGCTCGGCCACGGCAGCGATCCCGTGCCGCACCGCACGTACGCCCTGGACCGGCTGGCCGACACCTACGAGCAGACGGGCGAGGCGATCCGCGAGTCGGCGGACCGGTTGCGGCGGCTCGCCGAGCTGGACGGCTGGACCGGTGACGCCGCGGAGGCGTTCGCCGAGGCCGCGGAGGACCTCCACGGTGACCTGGCCGACGCCGAGCAGCGCTACGTCGACGCCGGCGCGGCGCTCCGCCGCTTCGTCGAGCCCGTACGGGAGGCGCGCTCGGAGTCCTACGGCGCGCTGTCCGACGCCGAGCGGGCGCAGGAGGAGAAGGCCCGCAACGGCGGGGACACCCTCGCCGGGGTCGCCGAGCCCACGCCTGAGCAGGTCGACGCCCAGGCGCGGCGCGCGGGTCGGCTCGAGGCCGCGGAGCAGGACCTGATGGCAGCGCGCACCCGGCTGGACCGTGCGCTCTCGGCCCTCGGGACGGCGGCGGACCGTGCCGCCCGCGACATCCGGGACGCCGCCGAGCACGGCAAGGACAGCCGGTGGGACAACGTCAAGGGCGGCATGCGCGACTTCGCTGACGCCGTGCACCTCAAGACCCTCGTCGAGATCGTCGGGTGGGTGGCGCTCGCTGTGGCCGTCGTCGCTGCGGGGCTCGCCCTGTTCGCGACGGCTCCGTTCTGGCTGGTCGCGCTGGCTATCGGGTTGGGGGTCGCCCTGCTCGCCGGCGACCTCGTCCTGTGGTCGAACGGCTCGGGGGACGCCGAGTGGTACAACGTCGGGCTGGACGTGGTGGGGCTCGCGACGCTGGGCCTCGCCCGGCCACTGACGGGTGCGGCCACCGCGACCACGGTGTCGACCCGCGGCGGTGTGGCGGCAGCCCGCGGCGCGACGGCGCAGGCCGACGAGGCGGCCCGGCTCGCGGCGCTGCCCGACAGCATCCGCGCGACCAACGCCTCGGGGATGCCGGTGGGCAACAACCTGCGAACCTGGTCGGACTCACTGCTCGCCGGCAACACGACGCGAGCTGCGGACGCGGGGACCGACGGCGCTGCGCGCGTCCAGGCGGGTGCCGCGGGGCGCCCCGGCCCGCTGCAGTCCGCGCGTCATCTGGACAGCGACCTGGCGCAGACCGCTGCCGAGATCCGGCGGCTGCGGGCGCTGGATGGGGCCAACCCCGCCACGGCCCGCCTGCTCGAGCAGGCTGAGCGGCAGGTCGCGGTCGCCACGGCGAACGGCTACGCGGGCCTGGGCACCAACGTGCTCGGTGGCGTCGATCTCACGCTCGCCGCGATGGCTGACGAGCCACCGACCCACGGTGCGCCGCGGGACGCCCTGCGGTGGCGGCTCTCGGACTACGAGCCCGAGCCGGCGAGGTGACGCGAGCGCGCGAGCCGGTGATGCGGCCGTCGCAGCGCCGCGGGCTGGGCGCCGAGGCGGCCCGCCACGAGCACGTGCGCGTCCTCCCCGACGGCGCGGTGGAGCTGGTGGCTCGCGGCTCGTCGCGGCGCCTCGACAGCGCTGAGGTGCGACGGGCGGTCCTGCTGGACCCGCAGGGGAGCCGGCGGCTGCTCGGCGGTGACGCGCACCACGCGGGGGCGCTGCTGCTGCTCGGTCCGAACGACGTCCCGCGGCTCGCCCTCCAACTGCTCGAGTGGGCCCCGCCCGCTCCGGTGGACGTGGTGACCCTGCGCGAGACGAGTGGCGTCGAGGCTGTCTGCCGGGGACTGGGCGTGCCGCTCGAGCCCGCCGACGCCGGGCAGTGGGACGCGGCGACACTGCGGGGGGTGCTCCACAGCCCCGGACCGGCGCCGCGTTGGCCCGGGCGCCCCGGCTGGTGGCTGTCGTGGGCCGCGGTCCTGCTCGCCATCGTGGTGCTGCTCGGCGCGAGCGCCTCGCCAGGTGGGCGCGTCGACCAGGCCGTCGGTGACGCCAGCGGCGGTGTCCTCGCCCTCCTGGCGGCGCTCCTCGCGATCGCCGTCGGCGTGCCGACGGTCCTCGGCCTGGTCGCGGCCGCCCGCGCCCGGCGCTCGCCGCCTGAGGCTGCTGCCGGGCCGGAGCTCGTCGTCGTCCCCTCGCCCGCCGGCCCCGTGCCCAGACAGGTGCTCGAGCACGAGCTCCGGCTGGGCCCGGACGCGCTCCAGCTGCGTCGCTTCGAGGCGGTCGTCGTGCTGCCGGGTCCGCTGGCCGGCGGTGTGGCGGTGGCCGTTCTCGAGCCAGGCGCCGTACGGCTCCGTGACACCCATGGCCTGCTCTACAGCTCGTTGCGCACGGACGTGTGGTGCGGCGACCAGGCGTCGCGCGTCGTGCTGCGCGACAAGCTCGCCGCCGCAGGTCTCGAGGTGCTCGAGTCGCCCGTCGACGCGCTGGACTCCGTGGACCACGACGAGTTGACGCTGGACGGCAGCAACACGCGGTTGATCGCGCGTCCGGCCGACTCCGGCCGACCGTTCGACGGGCCGGTCCAGGTGGTCGCCGTGGCGACCGGCGCGGCGGCGATGGCCTGCTACGCCCCGGTGGACTCGGGTGCCGACTGGCAGCTCGTCCCGGCGGTGGCGCTGGGGGGGCTGTGCCTGGGGCTGACCGCGGTGCTGGCTGTGCTGGGGCTGCTGGAACGGCGTCGGTCGCGACAGCAGCAGACCGTCGTGGACCCGTACCGGGGGAGGACAACGATCCGATGAGCGGAAACACCTTCACGTTCGTGCCCGCCGACCTCGACCGCTGGTTGCTGCTGCCTCTCACGGGCGACGTGGACCACGAGGCGGCGGCCCTGGTCTTCGACAGGGTCGGCCACGCCGCGTCGGAGGACTTCCTGGAGATGACCACCGCGTGGGTCGCGGGGACGACCCGGATCGCCCGCCGCGACGCGGACCGCCTGCTGAGCGGATCGCACGTGCCGACGTTCGCGGCCTGGGTGCTCCTGCCCGGCCCCCGGCTGCTGCTCCCCGGCCCGGTGGCGTTCCTCAGGGCCGGTCCGCTTGCTGCGGACGCCACGGACGACGACGCGCTCGGCGCGGTCGTGGACCTGTCCGCCGAGCTCCACGGCGAGCTCGAGGTCGAGGGCGTCGACACCGCCTCCGGCCCAGCGCTGCTGGTCCGCCGACGGCCCGTCCGCGACCTGGACGGCGTCCGCGCCGTCGAGGAGCACCGGCTCGCGATCTGGCCGCGCCCCGACCTCGAGGCCGTCGTCTCCCTGACGCTCTACGTCGTGGACCTCGTCGAGGGAGGGGCCGCGGCGGAGCCGTTCCGCGAGCTGGCGACCGGCCTACGCTGGGACGTCACGTGACCGGGTCGACAGGCGCGGTGCTCGGTAGCTGGCGGTGGCGGGTGCTGCTCCCGCCGGGGTGGGTCAAGCTGCCGGCCGACGACGCCGAGCGCAGCCGCGCCGCGGTGCGGCGGTTGGTGGACCGCCAGCTCTCGCACCTGCCTCGCGACCGGACGGCGACGGCGCGCCGGGCGGTCTCCCGCGACTTGCTGGCCCAGCTGGGGGACGCCCGGCGAGCCGGCGCCAGCGAGGTGCACACGCTCGTCGAGCTGATGCGCGGGCTGCCTGTCACCGCCGGTCTCACCGTCGTGCCGGTGCCGCCACAGGAGGGCGGGCAGGACCTGCTCCGGGCGCTGCGTCAGGTGCTCGGCGACGGCGATGGTGTCGTCTCCTCGACCACCGACCGTCTCGCCGACCTGCCGGCGGTGCGACGGCACCGGCGTCTGCTCGCCCCCCGGCGGGAGGGGGAGCCGGCGCGGCCGCCCGAGTGGCGCACCCATGTCGACTGGGTGGTCCGGCTGCCGGACGGGGACCACCTCGTCCTCGCCTTCTCCACCCAGACCGAGCCGATCGCCGTCGAGCTCGTCGAGCTGTTCGACGCCATCGCGGGGTCCCTGGAGCTCGTCCCGGCGACGGGCTGACGGGCCGGCATCAGGCCGCGGTCGACTCCGCCACGAGGTCCCGGCGCACCGCCTCGAAGAACCGAAGGTTGAGCGTCGAGCGCCACCAGGCGCCGCGCACCATGCGCGGCCCCCACTCGGGAGTCTCGCGGGCGAGCGGCTCGATCGCCTTGTCCATCCAGTCCTTGCCGTGGATCGGGTCGACCTCGGCGTGCTCGGCGTAGAAGGGGTACGCACCGACGGGAGCGCCCAGCCGGTCGAACGCCTGCAGCACGAGCCGGCAACGCGGGCCGGCCTGCAGCTCGAGCAGGCCCAGCGCGCCGATCATCTCCGGCTGCAGCCAGCGGTTGGTGGCGAGCATCCCGCCGAGCGCCGCCCGCTCGAGCGCCTCGACCGGCAGCTCCGCGCGCGGGATGTGCGGCAGGTCGATGGCGTCGACGAGCCCCTCGTACATCGTGGTGTGGACGCCGGCGAGGTCGCCCTGGCCCATCTCGTCCCAGTAGTTCTTGGCGAGCTCGAGCTTGGCGGTGCCGGACAGGCCGACCTGGCAGACCGCGACGAGGTCGTCGAAGCCGCCGTCAGGACCGCCTTCGAGGGCGAGGAAGTCGACGACCTGCTCCCAGCTGGCCTGCTTGGCGACCCACTGGTAGGCGTCGGGCAGCCGGTCCTTCGCGGCGATGACGCGCATCGCCTTGACGACCTCCTCGGGCGTCGTCGACTGCGCGAGCTGGCCGGCGGACTCCCAGGCAGCCTCCAGCTCCACCAGCCAGTCGGCTTCGAGCCGCGCCTTGATCGACGCGACGACCGGCGAGCCCTGAAGGCGCGCCCGGTCACCCAGCTCCTGCAGCGGCGCGGTGTGCAGGTCGTAGATCGCGAGCAGCGTCCGGAACCGGTCACGCAGGTCGACCGGGCGCACGCCGGCGAGCCGGTCCAGGCCGGTGCCGCCGGCGGCGAGGGAGGCGTGGAACGAGTCGGCCAGCGTGGCAGGAGCGGGGGGCGGGGTCATGGTGGTGCCTCTTCCTGAGAACAGCCGACGGCGTCGTCGGCGCTGCTGACCTTCCCCCCTGTCGATCGACGGTAACGGCCGGGATAGGTTATTGCCCTATGGGACTCATGGACGGCAAGGTCGCGATCGTCACCGGCGCTGGACGGGGCCTCGGCCGCGGTGAGGCGATCGAGCTGGCGCGGGAAGGCGCCGGTGTCGTCGTCGGCGAGGTCGACGAGGCTGCCGGGCAGGCCGTGGTCGACGAGATCGTCGCCGCCGGTGGCCAGGCGGTGCTCCACCTGGGTGACTGCTCGGAGATCGACAGCGCCCAGTCGATCGTCCGCACGGCCGTCGAGCAGCTCGGCAGGCTCGACGCGCTGGTCAACAACGCCGGGATCCTGCGCGACCGCACCCTCGCCAAGATGACCCCCGAGGAGTGGGACGCGGTCATCAAGGTGCACCTGCGCGGTCACTACGCCCCGACCCACGCCGCGATCAACCACTGGCGCGACGCCGGCCAGCCCGGCCGCGTCGTCTGCACCGCCTCGACCAGCGGCATCCTCGGCAACTTCGGCCAGAGCAACTACGGCGCCGCCAAGGCCGGCATCGCCGCCTTCGCGCAGATCGTCGCCCAGGAGAGCTGGAAGCACGGCATCACCGTCAACGCGATCTGCCCGGCCGCCCGCACCCGCATGACCGAGGGCGCGTACGGCGAGATCAAGGGCGCCGGTGACAAGCCGGACTTCGACTTCTGGCACCCGGACAACGTCGCGCCGTTCGTGACCTACCTGTGCAGCGACGCCAGCAGCCACATCAGCGGCAAGGTCTTCGGCGTGCAGGGCGACACCGTCGAGCTCTACCGCCCGTACGTCAGCGAGGCCGCGATCGAGAACGGCGGCAACCGCTGGTCGGCCGAGCAGGTCGGCAGCCGGGTCGCCGAGCTGTTCGAGACGACCGGCACGGAGCCGGCCCCGCAGAACGGCATGGCGCGCCTGCGCTACACGATGAAGGACCGCAGCGGTAGCTAGTCCTCGAGCAGGGCCCGCGCCGCAGCGTGCGCGTGCTGCAGCACCTGCTTGGCAGGACGGCCCAGGGCTCGCGCTGCGCCGGCGACGTCGTCCCACTCGGGCATCGCGTTGACGACCTGCCCGTCGAGCAGCCCGAGCTTCACCCGCACGGGCTGGCCGTCGACGTCGACCGTGCGCTCCTGCCGGTCGAGCGCGTGCTTGGCGACGGGCGACTGGCGCAGGCCGAGGCTGCTGGTCTCCTGGAAGACGAGTCGGCGCACGGCGGCGGCGACCTGCTCGGGACACAGCACCGAGAGGGTGTGCGCCGGCCGGCCCTTCTTCATCGTGATCTGGGTGAGCCAGGCGTCACTCGCCCCTGCGTCGAACAGCGCGGACAGGACGCCGGGCCACAGCCGCGGGTCGAGGTCGTCGACGTTGGTCTCGAGCAGGAGCGCAGCCGGGGCCGGCGCGGCCCCCAGTGGCTCTCCCAGCACGAGGCGCAGGACGTTCGCGACCTCCTGCGGATCGCGACCCCCGGCCCCGGTCCCGGTGCGGGAGAGCACCATCGGGGGCATCGGGCCGTACGCCGTGACCGTCGCAGCGAGCAGAGCGGCGCCGGTCGGTGTCGTCATCTCGATGGCCACCGGGCCGGACTGGACGGGTACCCCGGCGAGCAGGCCGAGGACCGCGGGCACGGGCACGGGCAGCGGGCCGTGCAGCCCGTGGGCCGTACCGGACCCGAGCGTCACGACGGACGCCGACAGCTCGGTCAGGCCGAGCGCGTGGAGGCCGGCAGCACATCCGACGACGTCGGCGAGCGCGTCGAGGGCTCCGACCTCGTGGAAGTGCACGTCCGCTACGGGCACCCGGTGGACCGCCGCCTCGGCCTCCGCCAGTCGGCGGAAGACCTCCAGCGCGGTCGTGCGCACGCGCTCGGGAAGGGCTGCTGCCTCGAGGATCCCGAGGACCTGCCGCCAGGTCCTCGAGGCCGCTCGGTCGGACACCTCGACGTCGACCTTCAGCCCCCCGATGCCCCCCCGGATGACCGGCGACGCGATCAGCCGGATCGGCTCCACACCGAGCCCGTCGACGGCCTCCTGCAGCACGGAGAGCTCCACCCCGGCGTCGACCAGCGCGCCGAGCAGCATGTCGCCGGAGATCCCCGCAGAGCAGTCGAGCCAGCCGATCACGACGTGACCCGGCGGGCCACCCGTGCGGCGAAGACACCTGCGCCGAAGCCGTTGTCGATGTTGACCACGCAGACGCCGGGGGCACAGGAGTTCAGCATCGACAGCAGGGCGGCGAGGCCGCCGAAGCTCGCGCCGTAGCCGACGCTCGTCGGCACGGCGACCATCGGCGTGCCGACCAGACCGCCGACGACCGAGGGCAGGGCGCCGTCCATGCCCGCCACGACCACGACGCAGTCGGCTGCGTCGAGGGCCGGCCTGGCGGCGAGCAGGCGGTGCAGACCCGCGACACCGACGTCGTCCACCCGGTCGACCGAGCTCCCGAACGACCGGACGGTCAGGGCGACCTCAGCGGCGACCGGGCCGTCGGAGGTGCCGGCGGTGATCACCGCGACCCGTCCTCGCGGCACGGGGAGCGGCCCCACGGCCACCGTGCCGCCGTCGGCCAACACCTCGTCGTGCACACGGCGCAGGGCCTGCACCGTCTCGGCCGTCGCGCGGGTGACGAGGACGGCCCGGTCTCCGGACGCCCGGAGCGCCTCGACCGCGTCGAGCACCTGCGCCGTCGTCTTGCCGGCGCCGTACACGACCTCGGGGTCCCCGGTGCGCAGGGCGCGGTGCACGTCGACCAGGGAGTCGGCGAGGGTGTCGTAGGGCGCGGTCGCGAACCGGTCGAGCGCCTCGTCGGGCGACGTCGATCCGTCGGCCACTGCGTCGAGCAGCTCCTGCGCCTGCGACCGGTCCACGGACCGAGCGTACGGCCGGACGGTCTAGGGTTCGGCCGTGGCCGCCGACTCCTCCACTGCTGTCGTGGTCGCTGTGGGGTTCTCGGTGTTCGCGCTCGTGATCGTGGTCGCCCTCGCTGTGCGGGTCGGCCGGCTCATCCGCACCTACGACTCCCTCGTCGGTGGTGACGAGGGCGTGTCGTTCCTGGACGCGGTCGGGCGGCAGAACGACGCGGTCGCCTCGATGCGGGGAGAGGTCCGCGACCTGCGTGAGCAGCTGGCGACGCTCCGCAGCGACATGGGTGACGCGGTGCGCAACGTGGCCGTCGTCCGCTACGACGCGTTCGGCGACATGGGCGGCGCGCTGTCGTTCTCCGTCGCGCTGCTCGACGCCGCCGGCGACGGCCTCGTCCTCACCTCGATCAACGCACGATCCGAGACCCGCACCTACTGCAAGGCCGTACGAGGCGGCAAGAGCGAGCAGACCTTGTCCCCCGAGGAGTGCGAGGCCCTCGACGAGGCCACCGAGCAGCGATCGGCCGACGGCCGGACGAGGAGCGCATGATGAGCGAGCAGCCCCACGAACCGGTCCGCTTCGGCTATCTCGGTCCGGCCGGCACGTGTGCGGAAGCCGCGCTCCGGACCGTCTCGGAGCCGGAGGACGAGCTCGTCCCCTACGCCACCGTCCCGGAGGCGCTGGTCGCCGTGCGCGGCGGCGAGGTGGTCGGCGCGGTCGTACCGCTCGAGAACTCGGGTGACGGCGCCGTCGCCGACACCCTCGACGAGCTCGCGCAGGGGGAGCCCCTGCACGTGGTCGGCGAGGTTCTGCTGCCGGTCACCTTCGTGCTGCTCGGCCGGCCGGGCACGACGCTCGAGGACGTCCTCGTCGTCGCGACCCACCCGCACGCCGAGGCGCAGTGCCGCACGTGGTTGCGCGACAACCTCCCCGAGGCCGAGGTCGTCCTGACGCCCTCGACCGCGGACGCCGCCCGGGCGGTCGCCCGCAACCGCTACGACGCCGCCGTGGCAGCGCCGATCGCCGCCGAGCACTACGGCCTGTCGGTGCTTGCTGACGGTGTGCAGGACGGCGAAGGCGTCACCCGCTTCTTCCTGGTGACCGCGCCCGGTCCGCAGCCGGACCCGACCGGTGCCGACCGGACCACCCTGTTCGCGTCCCTCCGGGACGACCACTCCGGCGCCCTGCTCGCCGTGCTGACCGAGTTCGCCGTCCGCGGGATCAGCCTGTCGAGGATCGAGTCCCGGCCCGAGGGCGGCACATCGGACAGGTCCTTCTTCTCGATCGACTGCGACGGCCACGTCGCCGATGCCCGGGTCGGCGAGGCCCTGGCCGCCGTGCACCGGCTGTGCGCGGACGTCCGGGTGCTCGGCAGCTACCCCCGGGCCGACGAGCGGCCGCCCGAGGTCCGTCCGGGCACGGCCGACGACGACTTCACCGCCGCGAGCGCCTGGCTGGCCGGCGTGCGCAAGGGCCGGGGCGGGGCGTGACCGCCGGGGAGCAGGTGTCCCGCACGGTCGCGGTCGACGCCCCGACCGAGCGGGTCTGGGACCTGGTGAGCGACCTGCCGGGGATGGGCCGGTTCAGCCCGGAGAACACCGGGGGGCAGTGGGTCAAGGGCGCGGACGGGCCTGCCGTCGGAGCCCGGTTCCGGGGCAGCAACCGCGCCGGGTGGCGACGGTGGGGCACGCAGGTCGTCGTCGTCCGTTGCGTGCCTGGCCTCGAGCTCGCCTTCACCGCCGCGGCAGCGGGCATGGTGTCGTCCGAGTGGGGATACGTGCTCCACACGACCGGCTCTGGCTGCGCCGTGACCGAGACGTGGACCGACCGGCGGGGCCGGGTCATCACGGTCCTCGGCCGGCTCGTCACCGGGGTCTCGGACCGGGCGGCCTTCTCGGCGACCTCGATCGAGCACACCCTCGCCGGGATCAAGGCCCTGGCCGAGCGGGAAGCCGAGCCGGAGCCTGGCCCGGCCGCCTGACCACCCGCCCGAAGGCACGGCTCAGCTGAACAGCCCGCCGCCGCCGCCTCCGCCGCTTCCGTGGTTGTGCGCCGGGACGACCGGCCCCTCGCTGGCCTGGACGACGAGGAACCCCGCGCCGGCGAAGGCGAGCTGGAACGCCTCACCGCTGCCCCGGCCGATGAGGGCGCTCGCTCCTGCTGTGCGCACCAGCCGGGTCTGCAGGGTGCTGGACCACGCGATGGCGGACTGCAGGTCGGCGTAGGTAGGGGCTTCGCCGGTGTTGAGGACCACCGGTGTGCCGAAGGCGCTGACGACCAGCCGACCCGTACCGGTGAAGACCATGTTGAAGACGCCACCTGACAGGGCCGACGCACCCTCGACCCGGCGGATGTCCCAGGTGAGTCCGGGCTCGAAGGCGAGGACGTTGGCACCGTTCACCGTGACCGAGTCGCCGTCGAGGTCGAGGATGTGCAGCTCGTTGCCGTCCTGGGCGAGGAAGACCTCACCCTGACCGGTGCAGCGCATCAGCGGGACGCCCTCGCCGGTGAGCGCCTTCTTGAGAAACTTGCCCACGCCCCCGGCGCCCTCGTAGGCGAACTGCACCTGGCCCTGGTAGGCGACCATGGCGCCCTGCCGGGCGAGCACCTCGCCGTTGAGGCGGACCTTGAGCATCCGCGGGTTCTGGAGCGACATCGCCTCGTCGCTGGTGGTCTCCAAATTGGCCCCGAACAGGTTGCTGCGCATGGACCGGACACTAACTCGGGGCCGCCTCGAGCAGGTCCCAACGGTTCCCGAAGGGCTGCCAGCAGCGCGTCATGGGGCAGCAGTGCTCAGGACTCGGGCTCCGGGCGGCCGGGGGTGAACACCGCGGCGACGAGCCCGAGGGCCACGATCCCGGCGGCCGCGAGAAAGGCAGCCGAGTAGCCGTCACTGACCGCGGCCAACGGATCGGCGGCGAGTGAGCGGGTCGCCACGGCATGGGACACGGCAACGAGGGGGGCCTGGCCGAGCGTCCCTCCGAGGTTCTGGCTGGTGTTCAGCAAGCCGGACGCCACACCTGCCTGACCTCTGTCGCCGGTGGTGGTCGCGGCTCCGGCTGCCGTGGTCAGCACCAGGCCGACACCGATCCCGAACAGGACCGAGGGAACGAGAAGGTCGGGGAAGTAGCCCGTCGACGTGTCGGCGAAGGAGAACCAGACCAGTGAGCCGAGAGTGAGGCCGGGTCCGACGCCGAACAGGCGTCCGCAGGGTGCCGGCTGATCCCGTTGTCGCCGCCCGGCCCCCCGTTGACCCCGGTGAGGACGCAACGCCGACGGCTCGGGTCAGTGGCCCGGGTCAACGGGTCGATCGTCGACGTCTGGTCCATGTCGTCGTCCTCCCAGAGTGCGTGCGGAGCTGGGGGGGGGGTGGCTCAGTCGGTGGCGAGGTCGATGAGGACCGTGCCCCTGTGCTTGCCGGCCAGGCTGTCGAGCAGCGCCTTCGGGGCCGCCTCGACACCGCCCTCGACGATCGTGGCCGGGAACACGAACGTTCCCTCCGAGACCCACTTGGCGAAGTGCTCGTTCCACGCCCAGATCTGGTCCGGTGTGTGCAGGGTGGTGAACGGCTTGAACACGATCTCGCTGTTGATCGACTTCATGATGTCGAGCCGCGGAAACGCACCTGAGGACGAGCCCCCGACCTGGCCCGAAAGGGCGCCGCACAGGGCGAAGCGCGCGCCGTGTGCTGCCACCTGCACGGCGGCCTCGAACTGCTCACCGCCGACGGTGTCGATCAGGACATCGATGCCGTCGGGTGCGTGCTTGCGCAGCTGCTCCTCGATGTTGCCGTCGTGGTAGTCGAAGGCGGCGTCGTAGCCGAGGTCCTGGGTCAGCCACCTCACCTTCTCCGGGCTGCCGGCCGAGCCGATGACCTTCTTGGCGCCAACGTGCTTGGCGATCTGACCGGCGAGCGACCCCACGCCGCCAGCCGCGCCCGTCACGAAGACGACGTCGCCCTCGTGGACCGCCGCGATGTCAACGACACCGTGGTAGGCGGTCGGGCCCTGACCGAGGAAGTACGACAGGTCCGGGTACATCGACGGGTCGACCTTCCAGTACTGCTCGGCCGGTCCGCGGGACCAGCTCGTCCAGCCGTCCATGTTGGAGACCGTGTCACCGACGGCGAGTGCGTCGCTCTCGGAGGCGACGACGGTGCCGATCGACATGCCCCAGAGCGGCTGACCCGGGTGGTAGGTCGGCATCGGGAAGTCGATGTCCTTGTGCATCAGATCCTGCATGACCGCGCTGAGCTGGAGGTAGCTGTTGCGCACGAGCACCTGCCCCTCCCCGGGAGGGCTCACGGGCGCCTGCGCGATCTCGAAGTTCCTGAGCGTCGCGTTCTTGCCCTCGTCCAGGTAGCGGGCCAGCTTCACCTGCGTCGTGGTGGCCGGGACTGCGGGAGCGTTCACGGTGGACTCCTTCGTATCTCGGGCGTCGTAGGTCGAACGAACACGACCGAGCATCCCCCACGCCGATGGAGTACCGCTCGAGTCGCGTCCGTGCCCACGACGGCGCCGTTCGAGGTCCCCTCGAGCGCCGTGCGGGTGGGTCTCGTACTACACGCGCTGGTGACGAGTGTCGACCGCACCGAGACGATCTCCTTCGAGCTCGCCCGCTTGACTGGTGTCGCGCCCGGACGCAGCTCTCAGTCCGGCTGCTCCACCGTCACGCGGCAGGTCAGCGCCGTGTCCACGACGATGCCGCCGATCCGCTGGCCGGGGCGGGTCAGCGACGACACGGTGCGCTTGGCCAGGCGGCGGAAGGGACGGACGGTGACCAGGGCCACCTCCTTGCTGGTTGCGTCGACCTGCCACGTCGCCGCTACGAAGCCGTCGATCAACACGGTGCCCGGGATCAGCCCGTTCTTCGTTGCGATCGCCCGCCGGCTCTCGTCGCTGATGATGCGCCTGCGGTCCGCGTGAGACAGGATGACGTTGTCGAAGGGTGCGACGAACAGCGGCGGCAGGGGCTCGGCGCCGTCGGCGAGCCCAAGCTCTGCAAGGTCGACGAGATCGGTTCCGGACTCGTCGCGGTAGTGACGCAGGTCGGGCTCGAGGTCCTCGACGACCTCTCGCAGCCGGGTCAGTCCTGACCAGGCCTGGACGTCTCGTACGGACGCGGGCCCGAAGGCCCTGAGGTAGCGGCGCACGAGCGACGGCGCGACGAGGCGCGGGTCGGTGCCGGGCGCCTGCATCGGCAGCCACGAACGGGCGTGCGCATAGGTGGTCGACCCGGATCGTCCCCACACCGCACGGGGCGGCACCTGGACGAGTGGCAGCACGACTCGGGCCGCACTGGCGAGCACCGCCGGGGCAACGTCCGGCCACGTCGCAGCGAGGGTCTTGCCCAGCTTGTCCACGCCGATGCTCCCGGCACCGATCGCGTCCTCGGCGGCAGTCGCGACGGCGCGCAGATCCACGCCTGCGAGCTGCGACCCCCACGTCGTGGCCAGCCCACGCTCCAGGCCGACCTGCACCCACGTTCGCAGGTCCACGGCGTCCTGGGAGAGCGACCAGTGGATCGTGCCGCGCAGGTTCACCAGGCGCGCCGTGGAACGGTCGGCCAAGGTGTTCGCGAGGTCGGCGTGGGCGAAGGTGTTGAGCCGGGTCGCGACCCCGACGTACGGCGCCGACGGCGACTGGGCTTGTAGACCGACGAGGTGGCGAAGCACGTCAGCGGGCGTCCCGTCGCTGCGTCGGCTGAGCCACTGGCGGGCCAGCAGCGTGCGGTTCAGCGTCCGGCGATCGAGGACCGGCCCGTCGGCCCGGCTGTTCACGGGCGGGTCAACACCTGGTCGCCGCAGCGTCGTACGTCGCGGAGACGCGGCCGGGACTGGTGCCCAGGTAGTTGCCGTTCATGTCGGTGACGGTCGAGTCGCCGACGCTCGTGAAAGATGAGGCGGTCGCGGTGGCGTTCTGATCGATGTGGACCCACCCCGTCTGGGTGCCGTCGCTGTCCATCATCGCCTCCTTGATCTTGTAGGCAAAGGTGGTCGACCCGGTTCGCGACCAGGTGCCGACACTCCTTCCGTGGACCGTGCGCAGGCACGCCCTTCGGTCGGCGAGGAAGGCCAGGGTGGGGCCGCCCCCCGCGCTCGTCACGGCGGCCCCCGCGCGGATGTGGCCGGTCGAGGTAGAGGTGACGCCGCGATCAGCCACCGACGTCACGAACTCCCTCAGGAGGTCTCCTGCCCGGCTCCGCGGACGCCAGCACCTCCCGATCCTGGCTTCCGTCGCCGACCCTACGCGGTACGTCCTCCGTTGCGGCAGGTCGGACCGCACGGTGAGCTCGTCGAGACCGCGGCCGCGCGAGACCCGGCCTTCACAAGGCGTTCTGCGGTCAGTACATGGTCGCGCTGTTCCGCGCGGGCCGGCAGTGGCAGTCGTTGGAGGCCTTCACCAGGTTGCGAGCGACCCTGGTCGACGAGCTCGGCACCGGTCCGTCAGCGCGTCTGCAGTACCTGCACCGGCCGATCCTGCGCTCGGATCCGTCACTCGACGACACGGGCGCGGGCACCGAGCTCGCCCGCCAGCTCGTCGGCTGACCCTCAGCACCGACTCGAAGGGCGGTCGCCGGTAACCTCGGCCCCGTGATCGACCTCCGGCTCCTGCGCGACGACCCCGAGCGCGTACGCGCCTCTCAGCGTGCCCGCGGCGAGGACCCGGCGGTCGTCGACGCGCTGCTCGCCGCTGACGAGCGGCGCCGTGCTGCGGTCACCCGCGCCGACGGTCTGCGGGCCGACCAGAAGGCCGCGTCCCAGGCGGTGAAGGCGGCCTCCAAGGACGACCGGCCCGCCGTGCTCGAGCGGGCCAAGTCCCTCGCCGCACAGGTGAAGCAGGCCGAGGCCGAGCAGGCCGAGGCCGATGCCGGGTTGCGCGCAGCCCAGCTCGCACTCCCCAACGTGGTGCTGGACGGCGTGCCCTCGGGCGGCGAGCAGGACTACGTCGTGCTCGAGCAGGTGGGTGAGATCCCGACGTACGACTTCTCGGTCCTCGACCACCTCGACCTCGGCACCGCTCTCGGCGCGATCGACACCGAGCGCGGCGCGAAGGTCAGCGGCAGCCGTTTCGCTTTCCTCACCGGCTGGGGGGCGCTGCTCGAGCTCGCTCTGATCAACCTGGCGATGGGATCGGCGGTGCAGGCTGGGTTCAACCCGGTGATCGCGCCGGCGCTCGTACGCCCGGAGGCCATGGAGGGCACCGGCTTCCTGGGGGCGCACGCGGCCGAGGTCTACAAGCTGGAGGCGGACGACCTCTACCTGGTCGGCACCTCCGAGGTGCCGCTGGCGGCCTTCCACTCCGGTGAGGTCCTCGACGACCTGCCCTACCGCTACGCAGGCTTCTCCTCGTGCTTCCGCCGCGAAGCCGGCAGCCACGGCAAGGACACCCGCGGCATCATCCGGGTCCACCAGTTCGACAAGGTCGAGATGTTCTGCCTGGTCGACCCGGCGGAGGCGGCGGCCGAGCACCTGCGGCTGCTCGAGGCGGAGAAGACCTTCCTGACCGCGCTCGAGCTGCCGTTCCGCGTGATCGACGTGGCGGCGGGCGACCTCGGCGCGTCCGCCGCGCGCAAGTACGACTGCGAGGCCTGGCTCCCGTCGCAGGAGCGTTGGCTCGAGCTGACGTCGACGAGCAACTGCACCGACTTCCAGGCCCGTCGCCTGGGCATCCGCAGCCGCGGGGACAACGGCCTCGCCCCGGTGGCGACGCTCAACGGCACGCTCTGCGCGATCGGCCGCACCATCGCCGTGCTGCTCGAGGTGCACCAGCGGGCCGACGGCTCGGTGCACGTCCCGGAGGTCCTGCGTCCCTACCTCGCCGGCCGCAAGGAGCTGCTGCCGCAGTGAGCCGCACCCCGGCGCCCGGACCCGCGCCGCGCCTGGTCGCCACCGACCTCGACGGCACCATCGTGCGCAGCGACGGCACCATCGCGCCGCGCACCGTCCGGCTGATCGCCCGGCTGGAGTCGGTCGGCACCCCGTTCGTCATGGTCACCGGCCGCCCCCCGCGCTGGATGGAGCCCATCGCCGAGGAGACCGGCCACCGCGGGCTCGCCGTGTGCGCCAACGGCGCGCTGCTCTACGACATGCACACCGAGCGCGTGGTGCGCGCCCATCTGCTCGACGCCGACGCCGCGGCGGAGGTGGTGGCGGCGCTGCGGCGGGAGCTGCCGGACATCGCGTTCGCCATCGAGAAGGCGCCCGTCGACGGCCGGCCCGGCGGGTTCTCCCGCGAGGAGGTCTACGTGACCCGCTTCGACACCGGTGAGCTCGAGGTCGAGGTGGTCGAGCAGATGGTCGCCGGGGGAGCCGTCAAGCTGCTGGCGCGCCACGAGTCGCTGGGCTCCGACGAGCTGCTCGCCGCCGCTCGAAAGGCACTCGGTGACACCGCCGAGCTGACCCACTCGAGCACGGACGGCCTGCTGGAGATCAGCGCAGCCGGCATCAGCAAGGCCAGCGGTCTCGCGGCCTTCGCCGACGACCTCGGCATCGACGCCTCCGACGTCATCGCCTTCGGCGACATGCCCAACGACCTGCCGATGCTGTCGTGGGCCGGACGCTCGGTCGGCATGGCCAACGCGCACCCCGAGGTGCTCGAGCTCGTCGACGAGGTGACGCTGACGAACGACGAGGACGGTGTCGCCGTGGTGCTCGAGCGCTGGTTCTGAGCGGGCCACTCGTGTCGCTCCGCTTCGGATCCACAGCGCCAGAGTGCTGTGGATCCGACGCGGACGGGCGTACGACCTGATATGGAGAGCCGCTTGTCAAGGGGGCAGCGCTGATTTCGTCGTCAGCGTTGGTGCTGGCGCCGTTGTTCTGGTTGTGAGGCCGGCCGGTATCAGCGGTGGCGTGCGTGTCAGGGC
>Ga0136611_10000786_pt1 | contig 21360 bp, 10 predicted proteins | sample AntDrymUQ2232306_2_FD_106645 | JGI IMG/M metagenome (GOLD analysis project Ga0136611, IMG submission 106645) | Polar desert sand microbial communities from Dry Valleys, Antarctica - metaG UQ223 (23.06) | ecosystem: Environmental > Terrestrial > Soil > Desert | place: Antarctica: Dry Valley...
CCCGACAGAACGATGTACAGCACGAACAGGTTTCTGATGATGTGGGACTTCGCGTAAGCGCCCTGCCCCGCGTAGTACTGCAGGAACAGCGCGGCGCCGATCAGGCCGATTGCGGGCGCCGCGGGCGCTGATCGCGCAGCGAATCGCCAGATCATTCCCGCGCCGAGCAGCAGCATCACATACGTGGCGAGGCCGGCGCCCTGCACATCCGAGAGCACGTTCGCGAGAAGCGCGAGCCCGTTTCCCTTCGACGCAAAGAAGTGCACCCAATACGGATTCGCCGCGATGGTGTGTTCGCGCAGGACGGTTTCGTAATACGGCAGGTAGTTGCCTGGCACGTCGTTGTCGCCCCCAAAGTGGCCCCACAGCGTGATCCCCACGAGGATCACGAGAGCGTGGATCGCGACGCTGAATCGCAAGACGATTCCGGCAAGGCCCCACCGGTTGGGTGACGGCTCCTGGTTCGGGTCTGCGGTGGCGGGGCGACTGAGGAAGTCGTTGATGGCGAACGCCGTTGCGACCGCAAGCAGCGGCAGCACGGCCCACAGATAGTAGAGATGCACCGCGGCGAGCAAGACGACCGCGATGGACCACGCCGCGGCGCCGGCGATTGCCTGTTCCATCGATCGGGTAGGACTGGGCGCTGCAGGATCGCCGCGAGCAATCCTCGAGCCGGTCGCCCAGAACGCCGCAATCAGGATCACGATGAGCCACGTCCGGGCCAGGTTGTAGGCGAGATATTCAGCGCCAGGCTCAGCGTAGTGACGCCAATAAAAGCGGCTCGATGCGAGCCATACGATGGGCACCAGCGCGACCGCGGTGAGCAGACACACCGCGGCGAGTTTGCGCGGCCCGGTGAGCAACGCGATGATCCGTAAGGGACGGTTGGCCACCGGCACAGTTCGTTCACGGCTCGCCGCTGGTTCGCCATCGCCGGCCGCGTCAGCGCCGTATCGCAGCAGCATCCACACGCCGGCGCCAACCGAGGCGTACCACGCGAGGTATATCGGCATCATCGTCGTCGCGGCGAGTTGCGACCACATGTTCGGGTATGACAGCGCCCACGACAGGTCGGCCGAACCGAGGCGCTCCCACACTTCGTTCAGGACGGTGGGCGTCTCGATCGGGCCGCCGATTGGTGAAAAGACCCTCGACGACACGCCCTGCGCAAACAGCAGCCCGGCCATGCCTGCACCTGCGGGATTCACCGGCGCCGTCGCGAGCGCGCGCGCGATCAGCAAGTACGCCACCGGTGAAGCAAGCGAGAGTCCGCGCTCGATCAGGTCGCGGCTCGACCACGCCCATGCCACGCACAATACGAGATACACCCCAAACATCGCCTGCTGCCGCAGGAATCGGACGGCGCCCTTCCAGAAGTACACGGGCAGCACCAGCAGTGGACCAAACACCAGGACCAGGGCCAGGGCGATTTGGAGGATCGACTTCTCGGAGAATCCGCGCACCAACTCCGTCAGCGAGGAGTAATCAGAAGGCGTGGGCTCAACCCACGCGCGCACGGCGACAACCGCAAGCACGCCGCTAATCAGTGGCAGCCACGCGCCGGTTCGCTCCAGGGCCGCGAGCCGGTTCCCGCCCCCTGCTCGCGACGGTTCGTCGGGCACCGGGGCGAACAGCACGCACACGCCGATGATCAACATCAGTTCGTGAAAGACCACGCCGATGACGACCAGCATCGCCAACAATCCGGCGCGCAGAGGAGTCGGCCGCGAGGCGAACCATTCAGTCGCAAGCAACCCCGCCAGTAGTCCGGCCAGGAGGACGGAGTCGGTTGACAGCGGGTGTAGGTAGGTCAGCCGGATCGGCGAATGCGGTTCGATGATGAACGCGACCACGACCACCATACGCGCGAACACACTGGGCACGTGGCGTCGAAGCAGGACCGTGAACAGGATAACCGAGAGCGCGTTGAACGCGAGATTGAGGCGATCGAACCCGGCGGAGATCACCCAATCGAGACTCTTCGCGGCCGTCGCCGCCGCCAACGGCATGCCGATTCGGTAAACGTAAGGCGCGACGCCGGGTGGCGGCAGTTCACGCGGCATCGCCTTGGCCATCGCGTGATAAATCTGTCCCTCATTACCGAGGCCTTCGCGCGGATGCGCCGGCTGGGTGGCGGCGTAGGTCAGATTCGCCACTACAAACGCCAGCAGCACCCACGACCATTCCGCGGCGCGCGATCCCTGCGCCTGCACCGCTATTCGACCTCCAGGGTTTCACCGGCGATGAAATGCCGCCACCACATCGCGAGGTTCAGGAGATACCAGGTCTTCGAACCCTGACCGGATCGCACGAGGTGGAGGGCGGCATTCTTGTCGAGCAGGCCGGTGTCGTCGCAGAACCGCGTCAACTCCTTGGTCGCGACGTCGGCCAGCCGCCCGGCAAACAGATCGTCGACCGGCACGCCGAATCCCTGCTTGCGTCGTTCGGCGAGCTCGCGCGGGACCAAGTCCCGGACCGCGAGCTTCAGCAGGTGCTTCAGATTGCCGTTCTTGACCTTGCGCTCGCTGGGAATGCTCATCGCCAGCGTGACCAGCTCGTGATCGAGAAACGGCACGCGCGCCTCGAGGCCAACGCCCATCGTCATCTTGTCGACGCGCATCAGCAGCAACTCCGGCAAGCGCAGGCGCAGGTCGATGTAGCTCATCCAGTTGAGCGGCGAACGGTCGTAGGCCTTCGACTGGAAGTCGGCGTGAATCGGCGCCAGCGCGTCCCACGAGGTGAGCGTCTTGAATTTGTCGCGTAACGGCGCGCCGAGCAGGCGGCGTTTCTCGGCATCGGGGAACGATTCGGCTCCGCCCCAGAACAACGGCTCGCCGCGCGAGCCGCGCCGCAGGTACTCGTACTGCCACGCATGGTCGTAGCCTCCCACGCGGAGCGCGGCCGCCCCGGCGCTCTTCACGAACCGCGGGATCGGCAGATCGTCGAGGCGTTGACGCTCCTGCGCTTGCAGCCAGTTGGGATAACCGATGAACATTTCATCGGCGCCCTCGCCGAGCTGACACACGACGGTGCCACTGTCGCGCGCCAGTTTCGAGACGTAGTAGACCGGGACGCAGACCGGATCCGCGATCGGCTCGTCCTGCAGGTGCACCATTTGGGGCAGGAATTCGACCACGTCGTCTCTGGTCAGCCGCCGCTCGTGATGTTCGGCGCCGATCCGCTCCGCCATCGCTCGGGCAAAATGCAGCTCGTTGGCATACCCGGCGTAATCGCGGTCGTAGCCGATCGAGTAGGTGCGAACCGGGCGGCCTTCGCCTTCCGAGAACAATGCCGCGTTGGTGCTCGAATCGAGCCCGCCGGACAGGAAGACGCCAACCGGCACGTCGCTGATCTTACGAAGGCGAACGGAGGTGCGCAGCCCGTCGAGGATCATCTCGGCCAGCTCGTCGTCTGACTTCCCTTCGATCGGTCGGGCGGCGTCCCAAACGTCCCAATACCGCTGCTGCTTGACGCTACCATCCATGCCGATCCGCATCCACGTGCCCGGCGCCATCTTCCGGATGCCGTCGAACAGTGTCTGGGTGCCCGGGGTGGTCAGGAAGGACAGGTAGTGAAACAGCGCCTCTTCGTGGACGGCGCGGCGTTGGCCCGGCACTTCGAGCAACGCCTTGATCTCCGACGCGAAGGCGATCTTGCGGCTGTCGATGCTGTAGTACAGCGGCTTGATGCCGATCCGATCGCGCACCAGCCACAACGCCCGCTCGCGGTCATCCCACAACGCGAACGCGAACATGCCGCGTAACTTGTGGACGACGTCGATGCCCCACTGTTCGAAGCCGTGGACGATCGTTTCAGTATCAGAGTGATCGGTGGCCCAGCGATGCCGGCCGGAGTGCGACAGCTCCGCTCGCAGCGCCGCGTGGTTGTAGATTTCGCCGTTAAAGATCAGCCGCAGCGTGCCGTCCTCGTTGGTCATCGGCTGCGAGGCGTGCTGCGTGAGGTCGATGATCGACAACCGGCGATGCCCGAGCCCGACGCGGCCGTCCTGGCGGTACCACGTATCGCCGCCGTCGGGACCGCGATGACGCACGGTCTCGCACATCGCCGCCAAAACGGGCGTCGACACACGCTCGGCGTCACGATCGAACGTCAGGATTCCGGCGATGCCGCACATGTCAGGCGAGGGCTATTCGTAGTCCAGCAAGACGCCACGAAAGGCGCGAAAGAACGCTGCGCCAAGCGCGAAGGCCACCAACGAGAAGGTCGCGTAGATCACCGCGGAGCGCAGCGGCGGCAGGCGGCCGTAGAGAATGCAGTCGCGGTACATCTCGAGCAGGTAGGTGACCGGATTCAGATACAACACCGCGGCGAGGTTCGCGGGCACCATGTCCGGCGTGAAGCCGATCGGCGACACCCACATCAGGAGGAACAGGAACAGGCTGATGAAGTAGCTGATGTCCGGCAACGCAACGGCGACGCTCGAGATCATCCAGACGATGCCAAACAGCGCCATCAGCTGCAGCGCCCAGACCAGCGGCAGCCACAGGATGTGAAAGCTGAGGTTGCCGTTGACGGCGGCGAGCACCAGCACGACCGCGAGTCCGACCGCCTGAGTCGCGGCCGCCACCAGTACTGCACGCACCGGCACCAGCTCAATCGGCAGCATCACGTTCTTGACCAGGTGAATGTTCTGCTTGATCGATACGGCGCCGGAGGAGATCGCTTCGATGGTTCCCATGTACGGCACCAGGCCGGTAAAGACGTACAACAGGTAATCGAAGCTGCTGAAGCCCGGGAAGCGCATCTTGAATACGACCAGGTAGACGAAGATGTAGACCGACAGCAGCAGGGCCGGTTGCAGTATCAGCCACAGCGGGCCGAGCACCGAACCCGCGTATCTTTTCGACAGCTCAACACGCGTGATCGCGACGAGCAGCGGGGCATTGGCGGCGAGCGTGCGCACCATGCCCGCCGTGCCAAGCGCGAGGACGGAGACAGGGTTAGGCATTGCCCAGGGCACCGATTGTGAACTGATACTCGCCTGCGCCAGACAGTTCCTGCCGGAGCGTGAAGTCGATCGCGGCGCACGGCACGCGCACGCCGAAGGACGGCGAATACCACGCGTTGGAAATACTCGCGGTCACCCCCTGCGGCGCGCGCAAGGCCCAGGCGCGGCCCGCCGCCGCCAGTTTGAATTCGTGATCGCGCAGCGGAGTGATCGTCACGCCGGGCGCAAGATGAAAGTGCCAGGAGAGCTCGTGCGAGCCGGTGCCGCTGAGTCGATCGGTGATGGCCAGCGCCGCCGAGGGCTTCGCCATACGAATTTCGCGTTGATGTGTCACCGGCGCCGGTAAGCGCTCATATCCCGTGTGTCGGCCTCGATACACGGTCTCGTCGGGCGTGTCGGTAAACTGCAGTTGCTCGACGGTCGAGGTTTCGAACATGCGGAACAGGTAATCCGACCGAATGTCGTTCTGCTCGACGCCATCGACCTGCAGCGTGTTGTGCGATCGGGTACTGCGGAATAGATTGCGGGCGTCGGGGTCCGAGGTGTAGAGATAACTTCCCGGATCGACAATTAGTGGCACACCGCCAGCGTGAAACTCGAAACCCAACAGGTCGTTGTGCTTGTGGTTGCCAAACCCATTGGTACCGACGCGGCCGTTGGTGACGAGGAGGTACGTCCCCGCATGTCGTGCAACAGCAAGCCCGGCTTGAGGAAACAGCCGCGCGCTGGGGTCCGGTGGCGCCACTTTCGCTACCCGATCCGCATCGAGATCCCACCACGCCGCTTCCCACATGCCGGCTTCGCCGCCGGTCGCCAGCCACCCCGGCTCATCGAACATCACCGCCGCCGGTCCGAGCAGATGGCGGCCATCCTGCGGACGCCACATCCCGTAATCCGTGAAGATGTGCAGCCGTCCGTCGTCGGCGTCGCCGACTTGCGGCATCAAGCCATCGGGTCGTGTGATCGCGTGATGGAAGTCGAGCATCTGATGCAGGCGACCGCGATAGAACGCCGACAGCGGCGCACCTTCGACGACAGCCAGCCGCGCGGCGCCCATGAACAACTCGGCGACGAGGCGATGGTAGGGAATCGAGGATTCGTAGTCGACGCCGTCCTCGAGGATCTGCACGCGCATCTCCTGCTCAACCCACTCGCGGCACCGGGCAATCCATCGCTGTCCTGCAGCCAGATCGCGAAACACCACGCCGACCGCATAGAGACCGACGATGTTGCTCAGGAAGTGATTGCTGGTGACCTCGTAGGTGTTCTCGAGATTCTGCTCGATGAACAGGCCGACTTCGAACAGCGAGCGATAGGCGCTGGCCATGGCCGCGCGATCGAAAGACGATGAGGCGCGGATCATCTCGAACGCAAGCGCCCAGTTGAACGCGCGAATCGCCACGTCCATCGTGCAGACGAACTGCACCCCCACGCCGGCCGGATTGACGGCGAGAAAATCGGCGTGCTGGCGAACGATTTCCAGCGCGTAACGCTCGTCGCCGGTGAAGCGATACGCCTGCCCGAGGGTCACCCAGTGCTGGCATCGCCCGATCTCCCAAGGCCACTTGATGTCGGCGAGACCTGGCCGCAGCGACGGGTTCCAGGCTTTGTGCGGGAAGTTCGTCGGGAACCGCAGTTTTGCGACCGGATCGACGTTCCAGTCGATCGGCTGATAGCCGTCGGCGCGGTGCGGACGATCGGGATCGACTATCGCAACACGTCCGCTGCCAAGCAAGTCGAATTCGTGTGCCAGCACGCGATCCGCGGCGGCCAGCGTCTGTTCCACTCGTGAGGGCCATTTCGATCGCAACCGGTCGATCGCCGCGCTGTTGAGGTCGCCGTATAACCTCCCGGCGCGTCGCCGGTCGTCCAACCAGCGATCGACAGTGGTGCCGGCTGCGTCTATTTGATCGGGCCAGTGCTCGTTTGCCTTCCAGAACGTGGTCGACGGCTCCGTTGCAGACGCAACCGGTGGCACCGGCACGACCCGGCGCAGCAGTTGACGTAGTTTGGAGACGACTGTCACGAGCGAGGTTTCCTGGCTTTGATGATGACGTTCCAGCCCATCAGACGCGCGTTGACATCAAGCGGTAGCCACGACAACGCTCGGGGCACTTCGCTCGACATCAGCTGGCGTTTGCAGACGGCGCGGTCTTCGAAACCTTCGAACAAGCCTTTGAGGCGTGCGGCGGTATAGACCTTCACGAGAGGACGAGCATCATTCCGGGAGATCTCAACGTATCTCGACATGATTTCACCCATCGAGTGCGACTTCAACAGGTCACGGTCTAGGCCAAGCTTCTTCACCAGTTCCCGCCAGTAATGCACCGAATGCTCGGCGTACATCATCACGATCGCCTTACCGCCGGGCTTGAGCACGCGCCGGATTTCGCCAACGACGGCTGTGGTGTTCGGCGTGTGATGCAGGACGCCGTTCGAATAGACCACATCGAACGACGCGTCTGGAAACGGCAGCGTTTCCGCGTCATGGTGGACGAAGCGCCCCTGCAGCCCGCGTTGCTCGAAATTTTCTTGCGCCAGCGCCAGGTGGCCGGCCGACAGGTCTACGTCGGTGACCCGCGCGCCGTGTTTCGCGAACTGCGCCAGGTCGGTGCCCATGCCGGCGCCGATCTCGAGCACGTCGTGATTGGCGTGAGCCTCGAACTCCATCACCTCTGGCATCCATGGCGCATAGGCTTCATAGCGATGCGCCTCCACTTCCTGGAACCATTCGAGCGTGTGCGCCTTGGTGGCCGTCGCATAGTGCGAACCGACCGGGTTGTAGTTCCACTGGTCCTGGACCTGCTCCTTGTACGCATCGCCGGTCGCGACGCGTCCCGGGCGCGACTGCGACGCTGACGGCGCGACAGACCCGGCGAAATTCCAGATCCGGTCGACCACGGCGCCGTCGGCGGCGGTATCGTTGACGAAGATCTTTTGCGCCTCGACCTTGCGGGCGATCAGCGCATCCTTCAGTGTTGACGACGGCACAACGATCAGCGTGGCTTGTCGGAACGCGGCTTCCTCCGCGCGGGCAAACAGCAGCTCGTGCTCGAGGCTCATGCCGTTAAACGTGCGTGTCGTCAGGAGTTCCGAGCCGTGGTATTCGACGATGTAGGCGATCCCGAGATCGCGGCTGACGCGCGCGCCCGCAAAATTTCCCGGGCTGAGTTGTTCGTAGATAAACCCCGGACGGCGCAAGTCGAAGGCAACTTTCAAGATCGGGTAGTAGTGCCAGGTCGCCGCCAGCAAGGCGATCTCATTGGCTGTGCCCGACGCGGGCGGCATCGTGACCTGCGTGAGGCCGAGTTCCTCAAGGCGCGGATACGCGCTGCCAACCAGGCACGCGAAGTCCCGCGAGCGGTCCGCGAGCGCCCGTGCAACGGCGCAGGTGTGGTCGGAGCTCTCTCCTGATGTGCGTTGCACCCAGTAGTCGGCGCGGAGCAGCACGCCGAAACCATCCGCCGTTGGCAGCGGCGTCGGCGCCGCCTCGCCGTAAAGGCGGCGTAATTCGACCGTACATTTCTCGACGATCGCGGCGCCGGCGTCCGACGGCTGTGGCCGGATCACGCCACGCAATCGCCGGCGCACCAGGTCTGCGGTGCAATACGCCCACAGCCGCCAGTAACTGGCAAGCGCGTGCGTGTCAACGCACTCGAGCGCTTGTTCGGATGGGAAGTAGAACCAGACGCGACGGTTCTGCCGTAGCGCAGACGCGGCGAACCGCAAGTGCGACGATCCCGGCCAGCCGCGTTCCATCGCGACGATCACGCCGAGCAACTCCGGATGCGCGGCCAGTTCCGCGAGTGGCTGCAGGCACGTGGCCAGCGGACCGAGCGACAGCGCCATGGCGTGACGCTCCGTGGTCGCCGCCAGTCCCGGGGCGGTCACGGTCGTGACCGCCGCCAGATTGGCGGCGACATAGAGGCCCGAGTCGGTCGGGTTGCTCACGCGCGGGGTTTGGATGCTTTGATGATGATGTTCCAGCCGCCGAGTTTGCCGGCCGCGGCGATCGGGACCCACTGCAGCGGCTCCGGCAACTCGCTCGTGATCAGCTGCCGCTTGTAGAATTCAATCGCTTCGAAGTTGGCGAACATCCGGCGCAGGCGGGCGGCCGTGTAGACCTTGACCAACGGACGCGCGTCGTTCTTCGTGATCTCGACCTTGCGAGACATGATTTCACTAATCGAGTAGGTATCGAGCAAGCGATGCTTCACGCCCTGTTCCCACACCAGGCGATACCAGTAATGCCAGGAGTGCTCGGCGTACATCATGACGATCGCCTTGCCGCCTGGCTTCAGCACGCGTCGAATCTCTCCAACCACGCGTAACGTGTTCGGCGTGTGGTGAATCACGCCGTTGGTGTAGACCACATCGAACGTGTCGTCTGGAAACGGCAGGGTCTCCGCATCGTGATGCACGAATTCGCCAGTCAGGCCACGCAGTGCAAAGTTCTCTTTGGCGTGCTCGAGATGGCCGGCGGACAGATCGAGATCCGTGACAAGCGCGCCATTGCGGGCGAACTGGCTCAGATCGGTGCCGAGGCCGCCGCCAATCTCCAGCACCTTGTGCGCGGCATGGCGCGCGAACTCCATGACCTCGAACATCCACGGCGCATATTCACCGTACCGGTAGTGCTCAACTTCCTGATACCACTCGAGCGTGTGCGGCTTGGTGACCTTGGCGTAGTGGCTGCCAACAGGATTGTTGTTCCATTGATCCTGCACTTCTTCCTTATAGGAGTCGCCAGTCTCGACTCGGCGCAGGTCCGGTGCCGGCGTGCTGGCATCATCGACCGGCACCTCGCGAGAGGTCTCAGGAGGACCCGCGGGCACCACAGCACCCGACACTTTGATGTCGGCTGGATGCCGATCCCCGGACGCGAATCGCCACACGTTTTCCACGTGGCGCTGCCAGGAATACGAATCGAGCACGGCTTGCCGCGCGTTGCGGCCAAGGGCCGACGCGATATCGGGCCGCTCGGCCAGCGCGACCACCGCCTTGACGAATTGATCGACGTCGCCGGGTGCGCAGAGGACCGCACGTTCGCTGGTGACGCGAACGTCTGCGCGATCGAAATCAGCGGGCCTCAGCGCGGGAGACAACACTTCGCCCAATTGCTCGAGATCGCTCCCGACAATGCCTTCGCCGACGGCCATGTATTCGAACAGCTTGGTCGGCGAGCCGAAAAACTTGCTGTCGACCATGTGGCTGTTGTGCGGCGACACGAAGATGTCGCAGGCCGCGAGCAGCCGCGCCCCCTCGGCCTGCGGCACCCGACCCATGCTCTTCACACGCTCGGCCAAACCATGCTGGACGACCGCAGCGTCGATCAGGTGTTTGTGCGTGCCGTCGCCGATCAACAGGAAACGGGCATCCGGATGCGCGCAGATCCGGGGAATCGACTCGGCGAGTACGTCGATACCGTGCCATCCGCCGAAGGTGCCCGTAAAACCGATCACGCGGTGGTGGTTGGAGAATCCCAGCTCCGCGCGAAGGGTCGCGCGCGATTGCGCCGGCATCGGCGCATACGCCTCCGGATCGGCGCCGTTGGGGTTGACGAGAATCTTGCCGGCGTGGACGCCCCGCTGGACCAACGAATCCTTGATCACCTGGGACACCACGGTGATCAAGGTGGCCTGTTTGAAAGCCGCGTCCTCCGCACCGATGAACACCTCTTCGTGCTCGAGCGCAACGCCGCCAAAGCTCCGCGTCATCGAAATCTCAGAGCCGTTGTACTCGAGGATGTAAGGGATGCCTAACTCGAGGCTGAGTGCCGCGCCGCAAAAATTGCCCTGGCAGAGCCGCTCGTAAATATAAGTGGGCCTGAGCGATTGCAGCGCAAGCTTCAGCTGCGGGTAATAGAACCAATGCGCCGCAAGCAAGTCCGTCTCACTCGACAATTCCGAGGGGCGCGGCATCACGACTTGGTGCAGACCGATTTCATCGAGCATGGCGAAACGGCTGGCCATCAAGCACACAAAGCGCTCGGCAACGGCGGCGAGCTCCTTGGCAACATAACAGGTGTGGCCGTAACTGCCGCCTGAGGTGATTTGCGCCCAGTAGTCGGTGCGCAAATACACGCCCACGCCGGCCACCGGCCCGGTCGGTGTCGGCACGGCCGGCACGCCGACAAAGGGCACCGGCTGCGCGTCGCGCAACAATTGGCTGAGCGCGGCTCGCGACTGCTCCGCGATCTGTGCAGCGGACGGTCCGACCGGTTGAGCGGCGCCGGGAAAGCCGGACTCTTTCTCGGCAAGCGCCTGGTAGGCTTCGCGTGGACGCGTGGCCATCCGCCACAGCCGCCCTCTGATGCGTCCGGCTTTTTTCCAAACACGGATGACGGCCACGAAGATCCACATCCGCCAGAAACTGCGCAGCCGTTCGCGATCGATGCATTCGACGGCCTGTTCGCCCGGCCAGTAGAACCACACGCGCTTCCCTCGCTCGAGCACCGCAGCGGCGAGAGCCAACGTCGTTCGGCCGGCCCAACCCTGGTGCATCTCAATCACTGCGCCATCGAGGAATGGCAGGCGATCGAACTCGCTCAGCGGCGTGGGGCACGGCAGCAGCGCCTGCTGATCGAGCTCGATCCGATGTCGCTCGGTCGTCGGGTCGAGGCCGTCGTGGCTGATCACGCGAATGTGATCGAGAAACGGCCCGACGTACAGGCACGACGCCATCGTTACTCGGTGCCTCCGTCGCGCTGAAAGAGCAGGTCTTCGACGTGCAACGCCACCGCGGTCGTCTCGATGATCTCGTCGAACGCAATCGGCGCGGCGCCGCCGGTGGCGATCGCATCGCCGAGCAGGCTGAACTCTTCGGCGTGGCCTTTGTCGGGGTCGCCGCCGCTTTGCCACAGCACGTTGCCGTCGCTCGCGCGCGTCAGCTTCTGGAAATTGTCGACGACGTAGGCGTCGCCGTCGCAGAACACTTCGATGCGCTCCTTGCTCATGCCGGTCTTCGGGCCAAGCGCGGTGTAGACCAGCGTCGCGACGCTGCCGTCGTCGTAGCCAATCGTCGCGGCGAAGTTGTCATTCCTCAGGTATGGCAGCGCTCCCGGATCGATCGACGTCGCCGTAATCGACTTGACCGGCGATCCCGTCAGCGACCGAAACACGTCGTACATGTGGCACGCCTCGCCGATATTGCGGCCCGCGCCGTGCGCGCCTTGCACCCAGCTATCCATCGGAATGTAGCCGCCGTTCAGGCGGTACTCGATCATCAACGGCCCGCGGCGCGACGCCACCAGCTTTTTGATCTCGGTGATCGCTGGCGAGAATCGCCGATTGAACCCGACCATCAACAACGGCTTGTGTTCGAGGCTGCGGTAGGTGGCGACGACTTCGTCGAGCCCCTTCCATGAAATCGCGAGCGGCTTCTCCACGAACACGTGCTTGCCGGCGTTCAATGCGGCGACCACCTGTTCAACGTGTTCGTGGTGCCGCGTCGCAATCACCATCAGGTGGAAAGACGGGTCGTCGAGCACCGGCTTCATCTCCGACGCGAGCACCTCGACGCCGTTCTCCTTGGCAAAGTTGCCGCCTTGCGCGTTGTTCCGGCTGACCACACCGCGCAGGAAATACCGGTCCTTGCGCTTCTTCATCTGCGGGACCAGCATCGCCATGCCGAACGAACCGGCGCCAACCAGGGCGTAATTGATCAATTCAGGACGTGGCGGCTTGTGGCCGCGCACGGTGATCCGGGTGCTGTCGGCCGGCTCTGGCAACGGCCGCGCATCATCGGGATATCGGATCAGCACACCGAGCGGTGGCGTGCCGGCCTGTCCGGCGAGCGCCTTATACGCCGCGGTAGCTTCGTCGACGGTAATGACGCGGTCGATCAACGTGTCGACGTTGACGCGGCCGTTCGCAATCAACTCAAGGTACGACTGCATGTTGCGATTGAGTGTCCACCGCACATATGCGAACGGGTAATCGCGGCCGTCGGCCTCGTAGTTCTGGTCGTATCGGCCCGGACCGTACGACGTGCTCATCAACAGGTCGATTTCCTTGCGATAAAAAATTGCGCGCTGCACGTTCAGGCCGACGTCGCCGACGATGACGACCGCCCCCTTGGGGCGGGTCACCTCCATCGCGAGGTTCACCACCGAGTCGGATCGCGTGGCCGCCGTCATCAGTGTCTTGTCGGCACCGAAGCCGCCGGTGCGATCGCGGACCAGCGCCTTGAAGGCATCGGGATCCGATGTCCCCGCTTCCATCCCGAGCTGCTTCGCGCGCTCGACGCGGTCGGGATCCAGATCGAGGCCAATCACCTGGCAGCCCGCGCTGCGCAACAACTGCACGGTGATCTGTCCGATTAATCCAAGACCGAGCACGGCGATCCGCTCGCCGAGTTGCGGAGTGGCACGGCGCACGCCCTGCAGTGCGATCGAGCCGATCGTGGCCGACGCGGCCGCGCTGACCGTGCAGCCGGGTGGAACCCGGCACACCAGGTTGCGCTTGACGTTGACATAGTCGGCGTGATTGGCCTGGCCGGCGCCGGCGCACGCCACCACATCGCCGGGCGCGAGATCGGTGATGCCCTCGCCCACCGCGACGACGTCGCCGGCCACCGAGTAGCCGACATTCCATCCCGTCTGATCCATCTCGCTGTACGGAAGCCCGCCGGCATCAGCCGGCGACATCGACACTTCGATCGTGTCGAGCGTCAACTGCGACACGCCCGCATTGGCCGTCGAGACGACGACGGTCACCTGGCGGGAACCGGCCGGATCGAAGATTAAATAGTCTTCGAAGCGGCCCGGATCGAACGTCTTCGAGCCAAGCCATTTCTCGCGCCCTGCGTTGAGGATCCCGATGGCGATGCCGCCGTTATGCACGGTGCCGGCCACGCGAATCAGCGGCACTTGCCCTTCGGGCACGGTGAGCTCTCGACTCATCACCTGGTAGCCGCCGGGCGAATCGTCTGTCGTGATCTCGAGGCGCCCCTCGCGATTCTCGAACTGGGTCGCGAGCGCCTTGGTCCACTCCAGCGCGCCGGCGCTGACCACCTCGGCGAGGGTTGCCGGTTGCTGGGCCGGCTTGAACTGCGCGATTTGCCGGCGCGCGATCGACGCCAGCCGTCGAGCCGCCTTCTCGGGGTCGCGAATCGAGGCTTTCAGGTAATGCCGGGCCAGGCCGGCATAGGCGGCACCTTTCTCAACCGCACTCGCGGTTTCTGTGGTGGCGACGAGCGGCGCCTTGAGCGGCGCGAGCTCAGTCCCGACGCTGATTAGCGAGTACTGCACGCGAACGAGGACGCTGCCGGCTTCGACCGCCGGGCGCGGCACGCGGGCGACCACGGCGCCGCTGCTGTTCATGAGAATCTGACGCATCGGTGTTTCGTTTCCTTCAGTAAGTGCGCGCCCGATGCGCGTCAAGTTCGGCGAGCGCACCATCGCGCTCCGCAGCCGACAGCCGCGATGGCGCAAATACGCATCGCAACCCGGTGGGCAGAACGGTGTCGGTAATGACGAGGACGGCCGCTTCCGACCGGATCCCATAGCCCGGCGACACCCAGCCGGATTCCAGCCTTCGATCGACGCGCGTCGCCTCGTCGAACAGCATCCACGCTTCCCTGCCGTGGCCGCGCAGGCGGCAGTCCCCGCCAACCAGTTCGGCTTCGATCGACGGATCGAAATGAAAACGCCACGTCACCTGTCGGCCGCCGGAGCCGGCGACCGTGTCGCACAGCGCGACCAGCGGCTGGTCCGCAGCCATCCAGATTTCGCGGCTCGGCCGTACGGGTGGCGACAGCCGCTCGTAACCGTCATGCGCGCCGCGAAAGTAGCCGCCCTGCCCGCCCGCAAAGACGACATCGCGTGGATGAGCGTCATCACGCAGTTGCCACAGGGCATCCGGGCCGATGAATCGATTCAATTCTGCGTGATCGATCTGGACAACGTTATGGAAGGCCGTGCTGCGAAACAGGTTTCGCCACTCCCTGGAAGCAGTATAGAGGTACGAGCCGCAATCGGAGAGCAGGTTCAGGCCATCGAGCACCAGCTCGAAACTCGTGATGTCGTTGTGGCCATGCCCGCCGCGGCCCCGCATGCCGACCTCGCCGCAATCGATCACGACGTGCGACGTGGCATTGCGCAGGATGTAAAAGCCACCCGCAGGGAACGTCTTTGACTCGACCCTGGCGCCGAGCGGCAGTGCATCAAACGTCGATGCCGCCTCTGGCCCAAGGAGCCAGAACGACTCCTCCCAAAACCGCACGGCGGCGGTCTTGAAATCCGGGCGCTCGAACCGCACCGCCGCGGTCGAGAGCAGGTAGCGATGATCGTTGAGGCGCTGTGGGCCCAGCTTCTGGACCCGGCCGTCATCGGCGTCGCCGATCAGAGGGACGAGGCCGTTCGGTTTCGTATACGCGGCGACAAACTCAATCATCTTCGCCAGGCGATCGAGCGGCGCCGCCGGCACGATTACCCCATGGCGTTCGAGCAGGAGATACGAGGTCAGGAACAGCTCGAGAACCAGCCGGTGATACGCCGTTGACTGCTCGAAGTCAACGCCATCGTCGGACACCTGCTCCGACATCTCGCCAAGGACAATTGACTTCCCGAGTTCGAGCCAACGGCGGCCATCGGGAGTGTGGCGGAAGAACAGGCCGAGGAACACCAGGCCGGCACCGTCGCTGAGGTAGTGATTGCCGTTGACGTCGCCGCGCTCGAGGTGCTTCACCACGAACTCGCCGTGCGTGAACAGGCTGCGTAACATCGCGCGCCGGAACGCGGGATCGGCGCATGCGCGGGAATCCGACAAGAAGTAGAAACCCCAGATCCACGAGATCGCGCGAAGCGCCACGTCCATCGCGCACGCCCAATTGACGCTGTAGCCGAAGGGGTTGCCGACAATCCAGTCCTCGACCTCCGCGCGATACTCGGCGGCGTATCGCTCGTCACCAGTGAGCCAGTAGGCCTGGCCCAGCGCCGTGAAATGCTGGCACCGCGACAGCTCCCACGGCACCTTGACGTCGGTGGGTTTGTCGAGCTCCATGTACTCAATGTCGCGGCAATACTGGATTGGATAGTGACGCCCGGTCTTGAAGTCTTCGAGCCACGGCAACCGCGGCCCAAGCGACTTGACCCCGGAACCAAGCAGATCGAATTCGTGACGGATCACGGCGTCGGCAGCGGCGATGACACGGTCGGCGTCGCCTGGATAGCGCCTGCGAAAGTCCGCGACATAGCGCTCGCGATCAGCAGCGCGCACGAAAAACGGCTGCGCTGCCTGGCGATCCCACAGCGCGTCGAGCGTGGCCGCGCCGCTGTCGCCGGTGATCGCGCGATCGCTGAGCAGGCGCGGATAGAGCTGCGCCCAGGGCCGGCGCGTCTGCTGGCGCGCGCCTTCCGCGAGCCGCGCGAGCAGTTGACGCGGCGGCATGCGAAGCGCCTTGCGCCCGCGTGCCAGGAACGTCGCGAGTGTCATCAGGCCAGAAACTTCTGCAGCACTGTGGCAACGCGGCCCGCGGTCGCGCCATCCCACAACGGCGGACGGCGCGTGCTGTCATGCTCGTGCGACATCGCTTCGTCGAATCCCGCGAGGATCGCGGCCGTTTGTGTTCCGACGAGCCGGTTGGTGCCGTGGGTGATCGTGATCGGCCGCTCGGTGTTCTCGCGCAGCGTCAGGCACGGAATGCCGAGCGCCGTCGATTCCTCCTGCAAGCCGCCCGAGTCGCTCAGGATGATCCGCGCATGCGAGGTGAGGCTCAGGAAGTCGATGTAGCCGAGCGGGTCGGTGAGCGTGACGTTGGTCAGCAAATGATCGACGCCCAGCGCCCCGAGGCGCTCCCGCGTCCTGGGATGCACCGGGAACACCATCGGCACAGTCCGCGCAATGTTCGCAACCGCCTCCAGGATCCGCGTGAGAATCGCGGGATTGTCGACATTGGAGGGCCGGTGCAACGTCAGCACGCCATATTGCTTGTCCTGCACATCGATGCGCCCGGCCAGGCGATCGAGCGTCGCCATCGGCAGGTGCCGCATCAGCGTGTCGATCATGATGTTGCCGACCAGGTGTATCTTCCCGGGCGCGACGCCTTCGTTGAGCAGGTTCGCGTCACCATCCGCGGACGGCGTCAGCAGCAAGTCTGCAAGGCTGTCGGTGACGATACGGTTGATCTCCTCCGGCATGCCGCGATCGAAACTTCGCAGGCCCGCTTCGAGATGCGCGATCGGGATCATCAGCTTCGCCGCCACCAGCGATGCCGCCATTGTCGAGTTGACGTCGCCGACCACAACCACCAGGTCCGGACGTTCGGCGAGGCAGGCCTGTTCGAATCCGATCATCACCTTCGCAGTTTGCACCGCGTGGCTTGCCGATCCGACTTCGAGATTGCGATCCGGCGACGGCAGCGAGAGCTCCCGCAGAAACGACTTCGACATCGCTTCGTCGTAGTGCTGCCCGGTGTTGACCAGCACCTGCCTGAGATCCGGCGCATCCTTGAGCGCCTCCATGAGCGGAGCGATCTTCATGTAGTTCGGTCGTGCGCCGACGACGTGGACGATGGTTTTCACGTGATGGTCCTGCCTCACCTGTTGAAGATTCGCGGCAACCGCATTGATTCATAGAGCGCACTCGCGGCCCAGCCCGGCGACGTGTCCACCTGCAGCCATTGCGCGATAGCGGAGCGGTCGCGGATCCTGCCGACGCTGCTCACGCATCCGGCCGGTGCGTTGAGCACGGTCACGCCGCGAAACCGCAAGTACGTGTGATCCTCGAGGCCTTCCCAAAAGATCGGCACAAAGACGCGCGCCGGGGCGCCGGGTTGGGGACCTGCGACGGCGATGTCGTTCGACAAATCACGACTCGGGGCATCTGCTTCGTATTTGACATGCAGCGTTGGCGATTGGCCACCGCAACTCGCGGCGTCGAGCGTGATCACCAGCATGTCCGAGCCGCGATGAAATGGCTGCCTGCCGTAGTCGACTGGTTCCCACCGAACCGGGAGGAACGCGCCTTCGGCCGGTCCCACCTCGACGGGCTCCACGTCGGCGGCGAGGTAACTGTTGAACAGCTGTCGTGCGGCTTGTGCCTGCACCAGTCGAATTACCGATAACGCGAGCGCCAGCGCCATCAAGACGGCGGTAACCGAAAGCCCGGCCCGGCGCACACTCGCCCAATCCCATGGCTGAGATCGGCGTTGCCACAACACCGTCGCCAGCAGCGCACCGCACCACCAGGGAATGAATCGCAAGTGAAACCAGTGACGCGCCTCGAACTGCACCGCCGGATATCCGGTCAGGAGAAGGATCGCGGTTGTCAGCGCTAGACCAAGACGGAGCGAATGCGCATACCCGACAAGCAGCCCCGCCAGCGTCAGCAACGGCCCTAGCGGTCCGATCACCGAAGTCACGCGAGCCAGCAACTGATAGAAGCCGAGCGGCTCACCAGTCGTCGAGAATACCGGCGCCGGCTGCATCGTCGCCGGCATGGACAACCCGGAGCGCAGGATCATCAGGACCGACCCATACGCCCGAGCCACGAGGTCGGCTGGAAATGTCCTGGCGAACCCGAAGAACAGCGCCCCCGCCGATCGATCGTACTCCGCGCTACAGAGACTTGGAACCGGCTCGTGACGGACGCGCGCGGCGTAGTCGCCAACCTTGAGATCGACAAACGAGTCGGTCAGGTGATCACCGAAGCGGTAAATCGGCGCAGACAAGCGCATCTCCTCGGCGAGCGGCGTCGTGAGCCCAAGCAGTGCGAAGTGATACTGGCAACCGCCGTACTTGAGGCCGTTCAGCACCGGAAATGCGGCCACGAAAAATCCGGCAAGCAGGACTGCGGCGGCCGTGGCGCCCGGCACCAGACGCCGGCCATTGATCGAAGGCGCGATGAACAGCAACACCATGATGACGCCGAATGGCACCATCACGATCAGGTCGGCTCGAAAACCGTAACCAACGCCGACGACGAGACCGTATGCCGCAGCAAGCAGCAGTCGTTTGCGCGGATTCAGGGGCCCCAACACCAACAGCGCCAGGACAAGGACCGCGCCAAGGACAAACGGCGCCTTGCTGTAATCACGCAAGGACAGCAGCGGCGTCATGTTCGCGGGGGAAATAGCCAGCAGCAGCGTGATGACGACCGAGACCACGCGATTGGCGACGAGCCGGATCAAGCCGTACCCGATAGCGGCCGCCAGTCCAGCCAGCAGCGCGACCAGCAGGTCGAGCGATGACCATGCCACACCGGTTACGCGCCAGACCGCAGCGGCGGCGCCGTACATGTAATACCAGTTCGCGTGCGCGGCTGACGTCAACGGCCGGATCGCGGCGTTCGCAGGTATCTCCGCGCAATCAAATCGGTCGCGTTGAACCGCGAGGAAACTGTCAATCGCCGGTGTCGGTGGAACCGTGATGCCGAAGCCGCGTCCGCACGCGAGCAGCACGGCAGGTTCAAAATTTGACTGATAGAATTCTGGACGCACCCCGGCGGCACGAAATTGCTTCAGCGCCAAGACAGCCAGCGCGGCAACGCTGATCAGCACGAGGACCGCGATCAGCGCATCCTGACGACGGAACAACAAACTCCCCATGTTATTACCACCGCACCTGAGGCACCCCGGTTACGTTTGTTCGGTCACGCGAGCGGCGCCCGCCTGCAGCGACGCCAATGACGCGGAACGGACGACGAATGCTGGCAGGTCCCTGGCGAATACCAAGCGGCGTAGGTAACCGGCGATCGTGCCGAGCGCCATCAGCTGCAGGCAGCCCATCGCCATCACTATCAAGACCGTGCTCGACCAGCCCGGCACCGTATTGCCGCGCGCAGTTTGATACGCGATGAAGAGCGCGTAGGCGCTCGAGAACAGCAACCCGATCCCACCGAGCGCGGTGATCGCCTGCAGGGGAAAGTTCGAGAAGCGGATGATGCTGATCGCCGCCAGATCGACATTTTGGCGGAACGTGAAGCGTGTCTGCCGATCGCTCCGCAGGTCCTGATCGTAGTGGACGACCGCCTTTGGCCCTGGGATCCACTCGGCGAAGACGCGCAGCGATCCGATGTGCGGCAGGTAGCTGCTGACATGCCGCAGCACCGTCGCATCCCACAGCCGGAAATCCGCCTGTCCTGTCTGCAGATTAAGTCCGGTCAGCAGGCGCGTGATTCGATAGAACAGATCCGACGGTACGCGCTTCAACAGCGGCAACCGGCGGTCGCCCCGCCGAATCGCGTGGACCACTATTGCCGAATGCTGCCGCCACGCCGATAACAGTTCAGGCACGACAGCGAATGGATGTTCGAGGTCGGCGTCCATCGTGACGACCGCGTCAGGCCAGTCGCCGACATGGCACAGACCGGCGATCAGCGCCGACTGGTGCCCGGCGTTGGCGGTGAGTGAGATATACGAGAGGCACTCGCGATTGGCGCGCACTGCGGACTCTAGGGCCGCCACGGTGCCGTCGCTCGATCCGTCGTCGACCACCAGCACCCGCACGTCGACCGACGAGGCAAGCTCACGGCGCAGCGCGAGTGCCGCCGCGACAAACTCCGGCAGCACGGCCGCTTCGTTGAACGCCGGCGTCACGATCAGTAATCGAATCATCGGGTGCTCAGACGACGCCGGCCTCATACCCAAGCTTGCGGGCGGCGACCTGCGCCGCGGCCTGCAGGCCGGCGAGCGAGACGAACATTGCGAAGAAGGCTGCGTAGTTATGGTACTGCTGCACAAACAACGAATAGATAATACCGGCCTCGGTATGCACGAGGCAGGCCGCCGCCGCGAGAATCGCCAGTATCAACCATGTCGCCGAGGCGGTACGAACCATCACTTTCAGGCTGACGGTGGCGATCGCGAGATAAAGGACGAGTAACAACACGCCACCTGGGATCCACGACAACGGCGACAACAACACGGCGATGCCGCTGCCGACGGCACCAGGGGAGCTGCGCAGGGCCTTCAGCATGTCCGGGCCGAACACGTTGAACTTGTGAAAGTACAGGCCCACCATTTCGCGTGGGTAGTTCGCCCAGAGAGAGCGGTAATAAGTGAACAGCGCGGCGCTGTAACGCGGACCCAGGTAGCCAGCTTCTGGATCGATTGCCATCGCTTTCCGCGGACCGACCGCGTCGTTCCATTCGAGATTCTGATCCTTGCTGAACGCTGTCGGCGGTACGGCAAGCGACAGGACGAGCGGATGCGCGATGGAGTGGGAGACCCGTCCACCGCCAGCCGCAATCGGGTGGATGAACCATACGTTGAACGCCAGCAGGCTCAGCCCGTACGACACGACGAGCACGGCAAGCGGGATCGCCGGCCGTCGCGCGCGCGCGCGCGACGATGCGCAGGTGATGAAAATTGCAAGCGCGGCCACGGTCATCGGCAGATAACTGGTCCGCATGTTGATCGCAAACGCCGTGATCGTTCCCGCAATCGAACCA